>Ga0208823_1001890_pt1 | contig 16136 bp, 18 predicted proteins | sample AD_UKC075_MetaG_FD_184440 | JGI IMG/M metagenome (GOLD analysis project Ga0208823, IMG submission 184440) | Active sludge microbial communities of municipal wastewater-treating anaerobic digesters from USA - AD_UKC075_MetaG (SPAdes) (version 2) | ecosystem: Engineered > Bioreactor > Anaerobic >... | reverse complement strand
CATATTGTGATTATGAGGCTTACAAAACGCTGCTGTCTTGGGATAAGCCAGACGAGGAGCCTAAAAGCTTAGAGAACGCGAGGTGGCTTGACTCCACCCGTCGTTTGGCGCTTGTTTTCGACGGGAAATATCTGTACTTAGCAAGGATCTCGCCCGATGACGAAAAAACCGGCAAAAAAGGCGAAAGATACTTTTACAAATTTAAAACGATAGACATACTAAAAGAGCTGATAGGCCTCTTTGACGCCACGGTTGAAAATGCAAGCAAATTCTTAAGACAGAAGGAAGAAGCGATAAATGACGACAGTTATCTTGAAATCATTCGTTAACTTTAGGTTTCCGCCTTATCTGTCTTACCTTTAAATTTAGCAGGTTTGCTTGTATCTGATCTTTAAGTCTTACGTACAAGTTCTTTGTCCTTGCCCGATCCTTGTGTTATGTAAAAGAAGGAAGCAAGGAAATGTGAATTTTGCAAAATATCATTATAGCTAAACATCAACAAGGTCTGGACTTTGGTGTAGTTTATAAAATACAATAAACAGTAAAGCAAGTGATAACATTAAGCAGAGGTGTGTATTAATCTTGAAAACGATAAAAGTTGTCGCAGGCATTATCATCGATAATAATGATAAAGTTTTAATTGCAAGGCGTGGCAGTAAGGAGAGTTTTGCTGGAGGTTGGGAATTTCCCGGAGGAAAAATAGAAGCTGATGAAACACCTCAAGAAGCCCTCAAAAGAGAACTAAAGGAGGAATTGGATTTAACAATATCTATAGGTGAGCTTTGTGCTGAAGTAACGCAAAACTATGAAGGTGCAAATATTACTTTGCTTGCTTATTATTGCGTGTTTGTAGATGGAAAAATCTCAATATCGGTCCATGATATGTATAAATGGGTTAAGGTAAACAATTTATTAAAATACAAACTATTACCAGCTGATATTCAAATAGCTAAAAAAATGTTAGAAAGATATTTAAGTAAAACATGAAGGAGGAGCTGCATCATGGATTGTTGTTTTAAGGGTACAATCTCAGAATTTTTAGGTGTAAGCAAAGATGAGTGGCTTGGACGACAAATGAAGGATAATTACTCTGCATTAACAAATGAAGCCCCAAGTAAAGAGCAACTAGCAGCATGGAACGATTGTTATGATAAAAGCCTGCCGTTCTTCAAAGCATGTGTTAAATATGATTGCTACATTATATTTGAATACTTATTACCCAGAGAGGGCGGAAGACGTCCAGATGTCCTTTTACTCTCAGGTGAACATTTATTTGTTCTAGAATATAAGATGAAAGAAAGTCCTACGCTAGCAGATTTGGATCAAATTTTTGCATATGCAAGAGATCTAAAAAATTACCATAGCGCCTCTCATGATTTAACAGTAACGCCTGTTCTTGTGTTAACGAAGGCTATAAACAAAAAATATCATTACGATAATGTCTATATATGTTCTCCCGATAAACTTGAAGAATTGATCATATCAAAACTTTCCAATAAACAAGTTATAAGTCTAGATGGCTGGCTTAAGGGTGAATATGCTCCATTACCTTCATTGGTAGAAGCTGCCAAAGCTATTTATCAAAATGAAGATTTGCCATATATACGAAAAGCTTATAGCGCTGGAATCCCCCAAGCAGTTGATAAGCTTATTGGTATTGCTCAGGATGCAAAAAATAACGGCAATAGAGTGCTTGCCTTGGTGACAGGAGTTCCAGGGTCAGGTAAAACTTTGTTGGGCCTTGATTTCGTGCATAAAGTTCATAGCAACTTTCAAGGCTCCACGTTTTTATCTGGCAATGGGCCATTGATTGAGGTATTGCAGTATGCTCTTAAGAATAAAACGTTTGTTAGGCCGCTTAGAAATTTCGTAATAGAATACGGCATTATGAAGCGAGGTATACCAAAAGAACATATCATAGTTTTCGATGAAGCCCAACGTGCTTGGGATAAAGATCATGTTTTTAAAAAGCACAATATAAGCAAGTCGGAACCAGAATTGATCATAGAGATTGCCGAAAATATCCCAGAGTGGTCTTTTTTGGTTGGCTTGGTTGGGGAAGGGCAAGAGATCCATGTGGGTGAAGAAGCTGGCATCTATCAATGGAGAGATGCCAGCGTTTCGGGAAAGTGTTCGTGGACGGTTGTCTGTCCTCCAAAGCTTAAAAGTATTTTTGAAGGTGTATGTTGTGTCGTTACATTTGATGAATTAGATCTTACGGTCTCTTTGCGTTCTCATTTAGCTGAAGATGTTACTAAATGGGTAGATAGTTTATTAGATGGAGATATTGAAAAGGCAACTCAGCTCAGCCAAAACATACACCAGCAGGGGTTTAGTATGTATATTACAAGGCGCTTGGACGGCGCAAAGAGATATTGTAGAAATAGATATATAAACGACCCAGAAAAAAGATATGGATTGATCTGTTCATCTAAGGCGAAAATACTCCATGAGTATGACATTGACAACTCATTCAAAACTACTAAAAATTTGAAAGTTGGGCCTTGGTACAATGAACCTGCCACAAATCCGCTGTCATGTTGCCAGCTCAACAAAGTTGCTACCGAGTTTTATTGTCAAGGGTTAGAGCTTGATATGCCTATCATATGTTGGGGAGAGGATCTTCAATGGAGTAATGGCGCTTGGAAGCGTTATGAGCGTCAATTCGATTGCAAGGATCCTCATCATCTGAGGTTGAACAGTTATCGAGTTTTATTAACTCGAGGGCGTGATGGTTTTGTAGTTTATATTCCTGATCACGAGTCTTTGAACGAAACATATGAAACATTGAAGAAAGCAGGATTAAAAGAAATATGAAACCTTTAACATAATAACATAACGCGAGGTGGTAAACATGGAGCGGCTCAGAGAAGAGTATAACGGAAGGCTTGTTGTCATTGATGATGATATGTTTTTTGCCGATGGTGTCCGTTATCCTTTGAGTTCTATTTGGGGTGTGAAGGGAGTGTATTACAAAATATCGGAAAGCGTAGGTTCTGCTGTGGTGGAAGGGGTCGGAACGGTGGCTAGCTCAGCTGCGGGATGTATTTTGGGGCCTATTTTTGGGCTTTGCATTTTAGGCATAGGTATTATTATTGTTGCTTCAATGTTAGGTGCTGATATGCCCGTGGGAGCTGCCTTCCTTCTTGCCGGTATTGCTTGTGTCTGTTTTCTCATAATTCGTGGCATAAGTAGCGGGGCTGGAGCTGCTGCCAAAGCAGCAGCCAAAAAGACATATTATCTTGTTATTTCTACACAAACGGGTGAAGTGGAATTATTAGAGGGGTTTCCTCTAGAAACATTGCAGAAGGTGGCAAGCGTTCTTGGTGAAATGATAGCAAAAGATGTTAATTTGGCTGAAAAATAACCATATTGCTAACCGCGTCAAATTGAATTTGACTTATAAAAAGCGGGCATGGTAATATATGTCGCGCAGGCAAAGGGAATTTGGGAACCAAGAAATTGGGATCCAATCTTCCGGCCCTACCGTGAGATGAATGGAAATATGATATAATCTACACAAACGGTGAGCGTAGCTCAACTGGTAAGAGCACTGGACTGTGGATCCAGGGGTTGGGGGTTCAAGTCCCCTCGCTCACCCCATTTTTATGGAAATCCAGTAACAGCAAGACTTTTCAAGCTTTCCCCCTTTTGTGCTTTTTCAAACAATCTCCTCCAAAAATGTACGAGTCCAGTGTCCTTGAAAAGGGGGATTGAAATGGGAAAAGTCTTGAGGTTTGTTAAACTTAAAAGCTGGGAAGATTATTTTGAGGAATTTCTGCTCCAAAAGGAGTTGGAGGGCCTAAGGCCTCGAACGCTCAACGACTACCGTTATTACATCCCACGTTTTTTTGAGGGAATTGCTCTCGAAAATGCCGAAACAATCACGCAGAGGGTGAAGGAATATTTTACACAAGAGCTGTCGCCAGCCTCGTTTAACCTACGGAGGAGCTACATCAAAAGCTTCTTCTCCTACCTGGTCGCACAAGGTGCCGTTACGGAAAACCCAATAGACTTCCCAAAAAGGAAGGACGAGGGGAGGGCCAGGGCAATTCCAAAAGAGACCTTAGAAAGGCTTTTAGAGCTTCCCGACAAAAGCACCTTTGCGGGGCTTAGAAATTACACGCTCATGCTTTTTTCTTTAGATACCGGCATAAGGCCGGGGGAGGCACTCCAACTACTGCCAAAGGACTTCAATGTAAGGGGGAGGGAAGTAGCCATATCCAAAGAGGTGGCCAAAACAAAAACGAGCAGGACCCTTCCTCTTTCCCCTGTCGTTTGCGTAGCAGTGCAAAAGCTGCTTTCCTCACGCCATCCCACATGGAAAGACGATGTCCCCGTCTTCTGCTCTCAAGACGGAGAATATTTGCAAGTTCGCTCGTGGAGTCACGTCTTGGCAAGGTATTCAAAAAAGCTTGGCATTAGGGTTACGCCATACGATTTAAGGCACAGCTTCGCAATTCTGTATTTGAGAAACGGCGGAAATGTCTTCGCATTGCAAAGGACAATGGGCCATACGGACTTAAATATGACTAAGCGTTATTTGGCACTTGATGGAGACGACTTAAGAAATGAGCTTGAAAAGAGCAGTCCAATAAACTCGTTAATAAAGCCTAAAAAAAGAGTCAAGTAGATTAAATAGGGCTTCCGCCACATAGGGCAACCTAATTATAAAGTTTATAAACGTAATACTTTTGTGTCGATATTCATAGATAAAAACGATACATGAGGTAGCCAAACGCAAAAAACTAAACGTATGTGTGGTTATATTCAAACAGATGTAATATTTACGGCTATATTTATCTTATTAATTGACAGTACACTACAATTATGATATAATACAAAAAAATAGTATCTAAAAGAATGGAAGAGGCGAGCAGGGCAATATGGCAACCACTTATGAAATGGCCATTAAAATAGCCGGCAAACTGGACTCGACTTTTAGTCGGTCCTTTATGTCGGCTGCTTCAACCCTGCAGAGACACCAAAGAGAAATCACAGGCACCAAGGCAAGGCTGAAAGAGCTTGAAGAAGCCCACAAGCAGGGCAAGATATCTGCTGACGAATATATCGCATCCTACGCAAAATTCACGGCCGAGCTTGAGAAGGCGCAGGCTGCCCAAGAAAAACTAGCCAAGGCGGTTAATTTCCAGCAAAATATGGAAGCCAAGGCAAGCGATGCCAGGGGTAAATTATTGCGTTCGACCGCCCTTATGACGGCCGTCCTTGCCGGGCCAGTCGTCGCAGCGACAAAGTTCGAGTCCTCAATGGCGGATGTGCGAAAGGTTATGGACTTTAAGTCTCCCGAGCAGTTTAAGGCAATGGCCCAAGATATTCTCGAAATATCTCAGCGAGTTCCTATTGCTGCAAGCGGTATTGCAGACATAGTTGCAGCCGCCGGACAGGCCGGGATTGCAAGTGAAGAGACGGCATCTTTCGCTGAAACTGCAGCCAAAATGGCTGTAGCCTTCGACATCGCTGCAGGCGAAGCGGGAAGCCTGATGGCCACGTGGCGAACTTCATTTGGGATGACCCAGCAGGAAGTAATTAAGCTAGGCGACCAAATAAATTATCTATCAAATAACATAAACGCAACGGCCCCTGATATTGCAAGTATCGTTACTAAGATAGGCCCATTAGGCAAGATTGCTGGCCTAACAGCAGCAGATGTAGCAGCGCTTGGCGGGACGCTAAAGGCAGCGCTTGGCAAGGAAGGTGATGTAAGCGCTATTTCGACAGGCCTAATGACGTTAATTAAAACTCTCACCGCCGGAGCCAGCGCTACAAAGGAACAGAAAGAACTTTTGAAGGCCTTGGGATTTCAATCTCAAAAAATAGCGAAATCGATGCAAGTAGACCCTCGTGGGACGATAATCCAAGTTTTTGAAGCCATTAGAAAGGCACCAAAATACACTCAGACAGCAATTATAAATAAGCTTTTTGGCGAGATAGGCACCCGAACAATACCAATGCTCATAGACGGCCTTGGGAATTTAAATAAGAATTGGGATTTGGTGAACGACGCAACCGGGTACACGGGGAGTATGGAGAAAGAATTTATTGAAAGGTCTAAAACTACCGCAAATGCGATCCAGATGCTTTCCAACAACATCAACACCCTTGCAATCCGGTTAGGCAGTTTTCTACTCCCCCCGCTTGCTGAGACATCCCAAAAACTTTCTGCAGCTTCTAAGAAAGTGGCGGACTGGACCGATGCACATCCAAAGCTGACGAAGGCTTTAGTCTTGGGCACAGCTGGGATGCTGGCTTTCAACGTGGCCGTGCGGGCCGTCGAGTTTACAGTATTTTCTACTATAAATAGGTTTGCGAAGTTATACGTATTCCTTATGAAGCATAATATAGCCACTAAAATTGCGACTGTTTCGACTAAGGCCTGGGCGCTTGCTCAAAAAGGTCTTAACGTTGTCTTAGGCTTAAGCGGCAAGCTGCTGTCTGTCGGCAAGCTCATAGCCTATAACGTCGTCACCAAGGCTGTAGCGCTTGGAACAAAGATGTGGACGGCAGCCCAATGGCTTCTTAATGCAGCCCTTTCGGCAAACCCGATAGGCCTCATTGTGATGGCTATTGCCGGCCTTGTGGCTGGGCTAACCATCCTATATAAAAAAAGCGAGACTGTAAGGTCAATGATAAACACGTTATGGGATGCAATCGGTGCCGGGCCACGTGCCATTGCGGCTGTTATAGGCAAGTTATGGGATCTTATATCAGTCCTTGGCAAAATCAAAATACCGGATGTCTTTGGGAAATTATGGGGCGGGATTACTGGCGGGGTATCTACTGCAATCGGTGCGGTTAAAACAGTAGCAAGCAAGATAGGCAGCATATTTGGCGGAATTGGAATGGCAGAGGTCAGCCTAATGCCCAAGGTTATTTGGGATGTAGCAAAATTCCCATTTGAGGCGATCTCGGATATCCCGGGGAAAATAGCAAGCATTATGGGCAAAATAAAGCTCCCAGATATTTGGGGGCCTTTCGAGTCAATGACCGTCAATGCCCTTAAAGCTGTCAAGGATAAAATGTCAAATCTGATCACATATTTAAGCGGCATAGCTCCGGTAGCTTCTTTGGGCAAGATATACGATGCACTTACCTCAGGGGCGGCCAATGCGTACAGTTTCGTGACGGATAAGTTTTCGCAGCTATTTTCATATCTGTCTGCGATAAAATGGCCAGAATCCTTGGGCAATCTGTGGAGCATTATAACTTCCGGTGCTTCATCTATGTTTCAGACTGTGACCAATGCCCTGAATTGGTTAATAGATAAGGTTAACTGGTTCATCGATAAGCTGAACAAAGTGAAACTTCCAAGCTGGCTTCCGCTTGTCGGCGGTAAGGGCATCAATATCGAAATGGTGGAGCGGATTGAGGCTCCTGCAGCTGCCCCAACACCGATACCCGGACATGCCGAAGGCGGTATCTTTACAGCTCCGCATCTGGCGATGGTAGCTGAAAAGGGACCGGAAGCAATATTGCCCTTGGAAAAGCTGCTCAATATTTTCAGAGAACAAAAAGCTGTCTCAACGCCGGCAATCAACATCACCTATTCGCCCGCATCACCTGTTATTAACATTTATGAGCAAGGCGGAATCAGTACTGAACGGATCAGAAACGAGGTGCTTAATGCCGAAAGGCAGGCACAGGGAGAGTTTGAAGCCAGACTAAAGGCCTTCTTGGCGCAACAGAGGAGGCTAAGCTATGCGTAATGACTTAACCCACGATTGCTGGGCTATCGAACATTTTTAAGCCCTTCGGGTTTAAATTCTTCTAAGAAGTTAAGCCACTCGTTGGGATATTTAGTCGATAGCACGCAAGGTAACCAATGCAGGTCATTCTCATTATATTTTTGTGTACACTGTCCTATTGGTAGGCTCAATAATTTTTGCGGCAGTTTGCCTTCGTATTTTTTAACGTAATATGTCGGCATGGCGGGATATGCAGAAACAATTCTGTTTTGAAGCATCACAGAAACCATCATGCTGAAGTCGTCGGATGCCCCATGCCATAAGACAGAACCTTCAAAGCGGATTCCAGCATCCCCCGTGACGGGCATGTATTTTTTCATGTAATCGGCAAGTTCTACAAAGTCAACATAATCCCTCGAAGCTATAAAAATCATTGCAAGTCTTATAAGTTCTTTCTTTGTCTTTTTTCTCAAATAACTACGCATTTCATTTAACGCCCCTTCCTTCATCATAAGCCAAAGCTGGTTTCCTTTTTAGGGCTTGGCGCAAGGTGTGTTAAGCTATCACTAATCACGAAATTGATGGGCTCATGTTGTGTGTAAAGGTTACAACAACCCTTCCTAATAACTTTACTTTACCAAGCCTCAAATCAGATTTCGAAAATTTTATCCCATCATGTGGTGCGTCTGAAAAATTGAGATACCACCAATTGCGTTTCTGCCTCAGTTTTGTAAGTTTTTTTACCCCAAAGATATCGGCAATTATTAAATCGCCGTCCTTTATCACTTCATCAGTATTGATAATTGCGTCAATTTTTCCGGGTATCCCAGCCGCATCGCCACGCAGCCCTAGGACCATACACATCCCATGCTTTTCCCCATTAACATATTCCATTTTTCTCCCTCCTTGAGTGAATAATAACGTTATTTATCTTATGGTACTATAAACGCTAGTATATGTCAATTAGTTTTTATTAGTTCTACTTGACATTAATATATATCAAGTAGTATTATTAGAACAAAGCGATAACCACATTGTTTTTCAACCTTTATGCCATGTCGCAAAAATGAAAGATAATTTTTTAGTGGGGTGCTCAAATTGGAAGATGAACGGTTTTATACGATAAAGGATGTTGCGGAGCTCCTTAAAGTCTCAGATGGGGCTGTTAGAAAATGGCTAAAGTCCGGCAAGCTGAAAGGTATAAAGCTTGGCCGGATCTGGCGCATTAGGGGAAGCGATCTTGAAGAGTTTTTGGAGGCCAGGGAGTGGTAAAAGATGCAAGGATGCCTTGATAACGATGGTAACAATGTATATGAACTTGAGGCCATAATTGAAGAGATCAACGAAATATTTTGCGATCCGAATGCATGCGGAAATGTGCCGTGGGGGGATATGGTAAGGGAGAAAGCGAAGGAGCTCAACGAGAGGGACAAAACAAATAAAATAGCATCAATGCCTATAGCCTTAGTGGCCATAGGCAGGACGCATAGGCGGGGCGAGCAAAAGCGCTACGCTCTACTTTTGGGCGAGACACTCCCCGACGAAACGTGGCCGCATAACGTCGATTACTTCGATCTTTGGGATTACGTCGCTATGTGTTTCAAGCAAGCAGGACTTATCAAGGAAGCTATTGAAGACTGGTCGGCAAGGCAAATAGCTGAGTGGGAAAACTGGTTACCAGACCCGGATTGGGAGTTGTTAAGACACCTTAAGAAAGAAGGGTAGAAAATGCAACTGGAAAAGATGCAGTCTTGCAAAAAAGGGCCTCTTTAGAGCCTCCAGGAGGCCCTTAAGTTTTCAAAAAGGATGTCTCATACCTCCCCGTGAAACTCATAATTATTGCTCATGTCGCTTAAGGCCTCCTTTACGGCGTCGGTGAGGATGTCGCAAATTTCCGCAGGGCTTGTTATGCCAACTATTTTTGGTGCCACTTCATCAGCGATTGCCAAGGTCCTTTTCCTAAAAAAAGCCATCATGTCGTTCATCACCACTTCTACGGCCTCGGCGTCGTGTAGTTTGTCGTGCAGCTTTTTAAGCCTTAATTCGCTCATTTGACGCAACGCCCGTTCGTGCAAAGATTTTTCTGCCCAATATGACGTCTTGTCGCTCCCCTTCTCACTTTTCAACAAGTATTGCAGGTATTTTTGTATATTTTCAACTAACGGAAATTGCGAAGGGCCTTCTTTGACCAAAATGCCTTGCTTGGCCAATAAATAAATGTATTGCGGAGTGCAGGCCAACAAGTTGGCAAGTTCTTGGGCGTTGACCATGCGAGTTTTTAGTTCTTGAATGTCCTTTATGAATTCTTGCTCTTCTTTCACTTAACTTACCTCCCAAGAAAGTGAGTTTTTTGTTTGTCGTACCTAACTTTTGTTCGGGGGTCGCAAGCCTCGCAACCCTTTCTAGCTCTGGAAGGACCCGCTACCTCCATTGGTGCTCTTTGCCCTCATTGTCCACCCATATTTTGCACTTGATGCATTTAGTCAAGCTGTGTTCTAGCGGCTGTATTGGCCCCAAATCCCGTCCGCACTTAGGACAGATTATTCTTTCGTCATTGTCCATCTATGCTCCTCCTTCGCCTACAAGGCCATTTATAGGCCCTACAAGGCATCAAACTTGTTTTGCAGGTAAAACACTTACCCAACGTTTGGAAATTGAATATAGGGCATCCTAGAGCGTCAAAAAGGGGCTGCAAATTTCAAAAATGCGGTCTCTCCAACGAAAGGCGGTCCTAACGCCGATGCAAAGCTCATCGGCTACTACATCCCATCTTTTGTTTTCAAAGTATTTCAGTTTTACGAATTCCTTGTAATCATCGTCCAGCAAAGACAATAACGTCTCAACAAAGTCGACCTGTTCCTGCAAATCCTTAAACTCCTCCTCGACCCTTTCAATCAAGCTAACCCTGTTAACCATGAAACTGTCAGGCTCTGCGTGGGTCTTGCGTGAAACGTCGATTGTCCAACCCGACGGCACGGAGCTTGTCAAGGACTCAATCTTTTCTTGCTTAAACTGCAAGGCCTTCTTGTTTCGGGGGTAGTTATAAAACAAGCCCTCCAACTTCTTGCGACGCAGATTTCGCATGCTTGGCCTCCTTAACTTTTATTTCCGTTGCCATGCAATACCTTTTCACGGCAAGCCGTGGAATTTCCGTTGCAAGTAATGGTTAGGTAATGCCCAGCCTATAGGCAAGCCGTTGCTTGACTTTGCCGTCGTTGAATAAACAAATGCTTTTGTCGTTGCTGCCGAAGCTTGTTTCAAAAAAACAGTCGATTAACTGGTCCAGTTCGTCAAGCTCGACGTTGCAATCGAAGTGATTGTACACATCCGCTGGGATGTATGCAAGCTTGTTTATTTCTTCAAGCCATCGTTCTTTGGACAAAGGCAGCGTAGTGGTTGGCACAAACCTTCGTGCTCTGTTTGCAAGGTCTTTGCTGATTAGGCCTTGCTCTAAAAGCGTATTTATGCATTTGTCGTTGTGTTTTTGAATGTTTAAAGTATTTGAAGCAGGCGTACGCTCATCGACAGATGAGCCTTTGTAACTTCCATTTCCACTTCCAATTCCACTACCACTACCACTACCACTCGGAACGTACTCGGTACTTACTGAGTATGTACTGAGTATGTACTCAGAATTCAGTCCTGGACCGACTTCTTCTAATTTTAGGCCGTTTTCTGTAAGACCCTGCCAAAGTTGGGGGATGTTTCTTGCCTCATTGGCCCAAAGCGTCAACAATTTCTTTGAAGGCTGAAGCTCCATTAAATTATTTATGATGCCCTTGATGGTGTCGGCGGGTACCTTGCCTTGTAATTTGTTTTGAACGCCCATGTAACCTTTGACGAAAATTACATCATCTTCATAGGCGATGAAGCCTTTTTGTTCTAATAGCTTGATTTTTTCTTCTGCGACGCCAACAGGAATGTTTAAGTCGCTTGCTATGTACCCTAAGGGCAGTTCAAACAAACCTTCGATTTTCCTGTGCGGGCAGGTCCACAAATAAGCCAAAACACACAACGTTTCTAAGTCAAGTTCTTTTGACGCCTCCCTCCACAGCTTGCAGGGAAAGACTCCAATGCGTGGTGTATTGTTCACGGTTACACCTCCTTTAGGAAAAGGGCTTGGCCCAATTCCTTTTGGCCTTCATTTGTTGCGGAATGTAAGCTAATGCGTCGATTGTGGTCAAGGCTTCACCCCCTAAGGACTTCAGGCAAACAGAGAGATTTGCACGGAATTATTTGTTTCCTCTTGTGTTTTGAGGAGATTCGCAAGTCCTTCTTCTGACGTGGCCCAAAAGATTTCAGGGCAGTAGGCCCGGGCTGGGAATCTCGCATCCCGCCATTTGACTATCCGACATTTATCTTTGAAAACCTCGAAGGGGATATAAAAATTCTTTCCGTTGGCCAATTCAAGCTGCATTGTCTTGCATCCACGTCGTTTTAATTCTTCGATGACAGGAATGTCAATTCCTCCCAAATCTCCGGTTACAGGATGGCGTCCTGCCGAAACATGCTTGCATTTTTTAATGTAGTGCTTAGTCGCCGGATAAAAACATCCGCCTGGAGCTTGTTTTCCTGCATAAATAGTTGACAGTCTTTCCGCTTTACTATCTTTTAAACTCATGTTATGATCGCCTCACAGTTGAGTATTTTTGTTGCGGCCCCTATTAGGGTAGGGGCCTTAATTTTTTACCCCTCGACAACTTTAGGTACGCCACGTTCATCGAAGAGCTCATCTACGGACACGCCCAAAAGCTCAGCTACACGATGTTGGTGTTTTTTAGGAACGTAAAAACGTCCATGTTTCCAATGAGAAACAGCAGCTTCACCAACCCCCAAAGTTCTTGCAATCTGTGCACCGCTAATGCCTTTATAATTCATGGCTATTTCAAAAACCGTTACGTTTTTTCTCATGTTAGTCACCTCCCTCAAATCTTTGTATTGATTTGTACATGCTTATATGATAGGATTAGTAAAACCAAGAAAGGATGGCTCTAAGTTGACACCCAAGACTCTACAAGGTTGGCGTAAGCGACTGCAAAAAGCATTGGATCAAAAAATACCAGATGCAGTATGGAAACGTGTGATTAAGAGAGGCTATATAGATATCGCCAACCAAGAAGAGGAGTTGGAGACTGGAGAGGGGCTGGAATACCTTAAAGAACAGATACAAGAATTGATGGAAGATTACGAAGCTTTTTCGTCAAGTCCCAAGCTTCCTGCTCCAAAAAAACAGGATAAAGACTCGCCCCCGGTCGAAATAAAACCTAATAGGCGGTTCGAGGCATTGACGGATATTATTGCCACATTGGCCAATCGTGACGAAGACGTTCGGAAGTTTCGTGATGAGGTTTTGGGGGGAAAATTGCTATTACCCGAAGAAGTGCCGGAGTGGATTAAAGCACAGAAGGCAAGGGAATCACACACACTTTCAATATCAATTGATGTAACCGCAGGTGAGGAGTTAGAATCAAGAATTTCAGAGAAAGTAAAACAGATATTGAACGCCATAGAAAAAGGCCGAGATTGGTTTTTGTATGTAGATGAAACTAGTGGTTATACACTTAATTACATTGTGCCGGGGAAAAAACATATGGGGGCTATACCGATAAATAAGGATGGCATTTTGGGCCAATTGAAACGCTTGGCCGGAAGCTTTAAAGATTTTTGGCCAGAAGCTTGGGCCGTGCATTTCATTCTTACTGGAGAGGTACGCCCGGTAAGCATAGGAACTATAGCTTTTAAACAAACAAGTAGAGCATTGAAAATCATACTTGAACTTTCGCCATGTCTTACAGGTAAAGAGGTGCAAGAACTTTATTTTAGAGAAAGAAAAGCTCTTTTAAAAATGGCTACAGGCAAAACAAAGGTGAGAGAGCTTACTGATAAACATATTGATTTGGCTGTCTTTGGTGTGAAAGAATCAGGATCGTGGACAAAGAAAATGCATAAATGGAATGCGAAACATCCCGAGTGCAAATACACTAATAAAGGCACGTTTGCACGAGACGTGAGGGCAGCCTACGAGAGGATCACCGGGTGGAAATGGAAAACACGTCAAAAGGAGGCGGAAAGCATGGATTGACAGTTACGTTGCTGTATAGTCGGCCTACGAATCTTGAACTTTCGAAGGAATGGAATTTAAAAACCGGCTGGAAAACGGGGGAGAAAACGAACACTTTTAGGACAGACTCATTGATGAGTCCAGTGTCGGTGAAAATGCTGGAGGGGGAGAAAGCTGAGTAATTGCAAGGGTTTTAGCTCAACTGGTAAGAGCACTGGACTGTGGATCCAGGGGTTGGGGGTTCAAGTCCCCTCGCTCACCCCATTTTTGTGTTTCCGACTGGATTCTTGAGATGATTAAGCCCTCGAAAGTGCAGATCGAGAAAATAATCCGAACGAAAAGAAAGACGATAGCCTTGCAGGTGACGGACGATGCCAAATTGATCGTCAGGGCGCCACATAACCTTGATGACGAGACGATCGCTGAGATCGTCTCGAAACACAGGCGTTGGGTCGAAAAAAAGCAAAAAGAGGCCTCTACTAGAAACCAAAAACTTTCCCCAAAAGAATTCGTCAACGGGGAAGGGTTTCTGTATTTAGGCAGATACTACAAATTAAATATAGTAGAAGACCAAAGTGAACCGTTGAAATTAGAAGGAGCATTTCATCTTTCAAGACATGCGCTTCCACGCGCAAAAGAAACATTTATCCAGTGGTATAAAGACAAAGCCTTTGAAAAAATTTCCGAAAGAGTTCACCTCTATGCCGAAAAACGGGGATATACATACAATAAAATCGGCATAACCGATGCTCAAAAAAGATGGGGTTCGTGCTCTTTTAGGGGAAATTTGAACTTTTCCTGGCGGTTGATAATGGCTCCCCTGTCGGTCCTAGATTACGTTGTCATTCACGAGCTTGTTCATCTGGAAGAAAGAAATCATGCAAAATCCTTTTGGGATAAAGTAAGAATGCTGATGCCCGATTACGAAGGGCATATAGAGTGGCTTAAAAAGAATGGGTATCTATTGAATTTATAAATCAGATATCAGTTAACGTTTATGTCTTTATAATAACATATTAAAGATGGCCATACACGCTATGCCGGACAATATGGTCCATAGTGTGTTTTTAGTAAGTATCGCTGTTAGCGTGGCTACAATGCCTGCCAACAGCCTGACGTTTCCTAGAGAAATAAAAACCTTTCCCGATTGCATGAATAATTCGGGAACAATAAGAGCCGACAGAATGGCTGGAGGCACATATTTTAAAAGCCTCTTTGCCCAGGAGGGAATGTCCCAGACCCCAAAAAGAAATATGAAGGATGCTCGCGTGAGATAAGTCAAAGTTCCCCCAAGAAGCAGGACCAACCATATCTTCATGACCGGCTTCTCCTCAAGTCCAAGGCGAAGCCGCCTGTCATGCCAACCAAAGCGGCAGCTATCAAGCCTAATTTATAGGGAAATCCGAAAAAAAGCATCGAACAGATCCCCGCCGTCAGTGCAGCTATAATGCTAGGGTAGTTATTCAAAGAAGGAACGAGTATAGCTATGAATGTCAACGGCAAAAAGAAATCGAGCGGCCAATCGGATGGAAGCATCTTACCCAGAAAAATTCCCATTGCCGTGCTCATCTGCCAGGTTAACCACAGGATAAGACCTGCGCCCAAAAAATACATGTGATCGTAGCGCTCTTCTCGTTCCTTTTGATAATAACTTATGACGACAGCGTAAGCTTCATCGGTTAAGAGATAAGAAAGCAGTGCCTTCCACCCGAAAGGAAGCTCTTTCAAATAGGGAGCGACCGAAGCGCTGTAAAGCATATGGCGCAGATTGACCATGACCACGGTTAGTGTTATTACGGACCAGGGAATTGATTCGGCAAATAGCTTGCTTGCCACGAACTGCGAAGAGCCGCCAAAGATGATGTAGGACATCGACTGGGCCTGAAACTTGGTCAAGCCTGCCTCCAAAGCGGTTACACCATATATTACGCCAAAGGGCATCACTGCAATCAGCAAAGGCAACTCGTCGCGAGCCCCTCTAAGAAAGGTCCGTAACCTCACAGGTCGATCACTCCTCATTATTAACGTCTTTGGGCTTTGACCATAAATTGTAATTAGAGTAACCTGGATTAGCAACATCTTATTCTTGTCGATCAAAGCCGGCGTTTCATGGAAATTTTAGCAAACCCTGTTGACTATTCTTCGAAGCTGTGATAACTTTCCTATTGCCGCTTAGTGATAAAGGCAGTGAGCGCCCGTAGCTCAGTGGACAGAGCGGCGGACTTCGGATCCGTTGGTCGCGGGTTCAAATCCTGCCGGGCGCGCCATAAAGGGCTGTTACGTTTGTGGGCCGTTAGCTCAATTGGCAGAGCACGGGACTCTTAATCCTGGGGTTACAGGTTCAACTCCTGTACGGCCCACCAGAAATCAGT
>Ga0208823_1001886_pt1 | contig 16147 bp, 13 predicted proteins | sample AD_UKC075_MetaG_FD_184440 | JGI IMG/M metagenome (GOLD analysis project Ga0208823, IMG submission 184440) | Active sludge microbial communities of municipal wastewater-treating anaerobic digesters from USA - AD_UKC075_MetaG (SPAdes) (version 2) | ecosystem: Engineered > Bioreactor > Anaerobic >... | reverse complement strand
ATTGAGCCATTCAAATTCCTCCTCTTAGAATTCTGGTTTGTCCAACTTCTATTCTAACTGAGGAATTTGTTAATGGCTCTCCTATTTTTTCAGAAAACCATTTTTACACCATTATACGGACTCAACTCAGGGGTGCGTGGATTGAAACGCAATCACGTTGACGCCCCAGAGTGCCACTTGTGGGTCGCACCCCGCAGGGGTGCGTGGATTGAAACTCATATCGGCAGCGACCAAAAAATAAGGAGGGAAAGTCGCACCCCGCAGGGGTGCGTGGATTGAAACTCTCATCGATCCAATACACGATCCTAGCCTTAGTGTCGCACCCCGCAGGGGTGCGTGGATTGAAACCTCGGTCCATCCCACAGTAACGCGCACAGCCCAGGGTCGCACCCCGCAGGGGTGCGTGGATTGAAACGTTGTCAAGGTTTACATATGGTTCGTGGTCTCCTAGTCGCACCCCGCAGGGGTGCGTGGATTGAAACCTCCCACCGTATGGTGTCCCGTACAAAGTAACCTCGTCGCACCCCGCAGGGGTGCGTGGATTGAGACCCCCGGACCCGCATTACCACCGGGCAAAAGCCCGGGTCGCACCCCGCAGGGGTGCGTGGATTGAAACTGGTTGGGATTGGGCTCGACATTGAGCAGGTAATAGTCGCACCCCGCAGGGGTGCGTGGATTGAAACGAGACAGCTCATCCGCAGATAGCGACCGCTCCTGTCGCACCCCGCAGGGGTGCGTGGATTGAAACGACATGATCCGTGTCCGTATCATGCACTACTACCGTCGCATCCCGCAGCGGTACGTGGACTATGACTGTGCGCGGGATAACAGACAAGAGTTGAACTGTGATTTCGAGCGGAGCGCTGTCCATAATACATTGTGGTCAAGGTCGGCATTTCCAGAATAAAGAATAAGTTCGGTTCATTAAAGGATGCTAGCCTTCGTCGAGTCTGTTTTGTCCGTTATTTTGGCTCCGGATCAGCCATGGATGGGGGCTCTTTTGGCTTCTTGCTCGAGCCTTCAGGGTTGGTATAGAGCTGCTAGAAAACGTTGATCTGCGACGTGGCTTCACCGATATTAGAGGAACTGACGGTTCTAAGCATTTGAGGGCTGGCACGTAGGCTGGCGATGCTAGAGTACGGACAGCGTTGGGAGGGCCGATGGGTAATCGAGTATGGCAAAACCTGGTGACGGTCTGTCAAGGCGCACGGCCGATAGACAAGTCAACAACAAAAAGCCGCCGTCATCAATGCACGGCGGACTGTTTCTATACGAGTTAATGGTGGGCAGAGAGGGACTCGAACCCCCGGCCTCTACGATGTGAGCGTAGCGCTCTAACCGGCTGAGCTATCTGCCCATTCTCCTTTAATTCTAGCGTTGCGAACTCTCTCTGTCAACCCTTACGTTTGTGTGATGGCCTGGAAATTCCCATTCGAGGCGAAGAACTCTTCTTTGGAGGGTCGTGGCTCGCTTAGTGCTCCGAGCCGTCGCTTCAGGGTTAGGGGAGTTGTGCTCCAGATATCTCCAGAGGCTTGCAGTGTGATCCTGTTGCGTTGCAGTCTTACCTCTGCCGCGGTGCTGCGCAGCAGCGGCCTGCGTTCCGGAAGGATCATTAACACTGGTGCCTTTCCTTGACATAAGTCTGAATTTTGAGTATACTAAGGATGAAAATTAACGTATCATCCCATGTTCTTCTCTGCTGGCTGGGCATGCTGCTGATCCGCATTGCTGAACAGGAAACCGGCCAGACCTGGTTCCAAATCAAAAAGGCCCTTTTAGGGCAAGAGCAGCATCTCGGGAAGTTTTGCCCGAAAGCTTGAATATGCCTTGGGTATTCCTGCCTCTTTTTGGATGAATCTTCAAAGGAATTACGATCTGGACTTGGCCGAGTATAAGGACAGGAACAGCATAACGGAAGAGGAATACCGCGTTTTTCACAAGATAGCTGACATTGTTGCGGAGATCCTATCCATCAAGGGGGAGAGACTGGAAAGCGATAGGGTTCTAGGCGTCATTCAAGCCAGACGAGAGCTGAGGGTGGCGAGCTTGTTAAACATCCCCTCAGTGATGCAGCAAGCCCTCTATCGAAAGTCCAAAACCGCTGATGTGGACGAGTATGTCACCTTTGCCTGGCAGAGGCTTTGCGATCACTTTCTGGCTCAGGTGCCCAGACCTGAGGCCCACGACCGCCGGCGATTCGAAAGGAAGGTTGCCGGTCTAAAACGTTTCATGTTTGAGGCGGACATCCGAGAGGCCATTCCCCGCGTGCGCGACTTCTTTCTGTCTTGTGGGACTCGCCTTGTGGTGGTGAAGCATTACCGCGGTGCGCCCATCCACGGCATGACGAGAAAAAACGCGGATGGCACCATCGACTTGTGTCTAACCATCCGTAGAGGCCGAGCCGACATATTCTGGTTTTCCCTGTTTCACGAAGTTGCCCATATCCTGCACGGGGACTTTGCCAATGGCGGCCTTTTTCACGATGACGAGACGGAAGAACGGGCGGATCAGAAAGCGGCTGCTCTCCTGATTCAGGAAGACTCCTACCGTGATTTTGTCGCCGCGGGCAACTTCAGCTGGGATCGCATTGCGGACCTGGCCCACCACAGCAATGTTCCGGAGTACATCGTCGTTGGCAGACTACAGCATGACGGACACCTGCCCTGGCAGCACGAGTACAGCCGTCGGATACCAATCTACACATGGGAGTAGTTTTTTTGGGCCGTCCTTCCTTTGCCTCAGCCCCGGCGGCCTCACTTGTCGCCGGGTTTTTTGATGTGACGAGGGCGGTTCAAGTAGAATCCTCCGCTAGTTCAATTAGGGAAGGAAAGGGAGAAGCCTTGCCTGGTGGTCAAAGGGCTGCAACTCTCCAACAAGATAAGGCTTCCATCCCTAACACAACACACTATGAGCGTAGTATGGTCAGGCGAATCTGTCAATGAGTACAGAGCTAAATGATAGTGCCAAGGTACTGTAGGATCGAAGGTCCGATCCCGCCCCTGTGACGAGCCAAGATATCATGTTGTTCTGATCAGAACTCGAACACTGCGTTGGATATGCCTCGCAACAATGGAGACCAACCCTTAGTGCCACTGGCAAGGGAAGGAATGTTGCCTAGAGTCTCGCAACTCGAACCAGCGGCTTTGGAAATCTGACGCACAGCCGCCGTAGGCACATGCTCGGAAGCAAACCCTTTCTTCCTCTGGGCGCTTTGCTCTATGTAAACGTGGGACAAATTTACTCCGTTCGCGCGATGGACTCTCAAGTGGGCAATCTGGCAGGCACCCAAGTACGACCATCCCATGGGCCGGCTACTCAGGCGTGCTGACAAAACATGACTCACGTGGCCTTTCGCACAGCAACCGATAGGCAGTCTGCCGTATTTCCGCATAGGCTGCTGAATGGTACAGCAGATTCTGTTCAGACCGTTTCGCAACGCCTGCTGCAAGGCCGGCATCCCCTTACCGTCCATAGCCTCGGCCACCGCTTCTTGGCCAACTTCCTGAAAGGAAAACACTACATCGAATATTGCTTGCATAGAAGATCTCACCTCTGAGTACTTCGTACTCGTCTCCTGCACGGACGGTGGGATCTTCCTCTGTTTTCTTGAGTCAAACTCCTGTCCTGCAGTAACTTTACACTAGCGTTCACCTCTGAACGTGGAAATCGCTTCTGCGTTTCGGGGAATCAAGGTGCCCCTTTTTGGGCTTGAAACGGGAACATGTTGTCAAACCGAATTCGAGTGCTAGATTGTGGCACTTCTGCGACCACGGCTGGTCTCTGATGCCCGTTTTTCCAGACCGCCTTTCAACTCGGCGGTTTGTATGCTCACCTTCTTGTTCTCCGGTGATTGCATTGGCGATGGGCGCATGTACCGGCTAGACGAGTAGTATGAGCCAGGTCTGTGTTGAGTTCAACCCTGCTGTAACCTTAGAGCCGATCCAAATCATCTTAACGAACAAGGATTTGGTGGGGCCAAGTAGAATTCTATATAAAAAAACAGGTGTTGCCCGCTCCAATCCTGGTTGGAGTTAAGCGATGAGCTCTGACCATCATCGGTCACCTTGTCTTCCACCAAAGTTTGTACGGGGAGCTTTTCGGGGGAGATGGACAAAACGGAACGATGTTTGACACACACAGAGCAGAAGTTGCTTCTTAGGGTTTACCCCGCATACGCGGGGATCGACCTTGAACGGCTGCACCTTCGCCGCTAAGAATCTTGTTTACCCCGCATACGCGGGGATCGACCCCAAGGCATCTCACGCATGAACAGTGGGTTTGGGTTTTCCCCGCATACGCGGGGATCGACCGCTCATTTGCACAGCACCTAGACGTAGAACGGCGTTTCCCCCGCATACGCGGGGATCAATCTTCGGGTGGAAGACTTGTTGGGACTACCAACAGTATGCGTTGGTTTGGCGTTCTTTCCGGAATGTACAAACTACCGATACCGACGTTTTCAGTAAGACGGGCGGTCTTCTGTTTGTCGCGGATTGGTGTTGCCAGCGATGGTAACACCTTCCTTTTCTTGCTGATTTCGTGTTACAATAACACTGTAGAACTCTCGGCGGGAGATCTTGCCGGGTCGGAAACGCAGGGGTCGTGGAGATGGATAACTTGAGACAATACCGGATCTCCTTGTTCGGGGAGTTCACGGACAAGTCTATGGAAGACGAGTACTTGGCGGATAGTCTGACAAGATCAACTAAGCTCACTGCCTACATAGCCCTTGTCTTTGGTTCCACGCTTGGGCTTTTTCTTGTGCACAGCTACATTACTGAACGCAACACCCCGTTATTTGCCGCCGTTGCGCCCCTAAGGTTGGGCTTTATCCTGGTCTCCCTCTTGCTCTTTCTCCTCGCCAAAACCATCACTAAGCCCAAGCACTTAAGGGTCATGATCACCTTCTACCAGGCCATAATGGCCATAGTCTATCTGCTCACCCTGAAGCAGTATGATTCCCTCAACTTCTTTAGTGTCTTGGGGTTGATGGTCATAACCCTGGCGATCTACCTCCTGCCCAACAAGATAACCATTTCCCAGATCATCTCCCTCGTGTTCACCGTGGCGTTCTTTGCTTCCCCCAGCCAGAAGCTGGAGGGCTTAACCGCTCCCCAGTTTTTCAGGATCATTGCGTACCAGACCATCCTGCTCACCTACTGCAATATCAATTACTGTTGGACGGAGACCACCAAAAGAAAGGCTTTCCTGGCCAACAGGGAGCTGCTTGACCTCTCGTCCAAGGATCCCTTGACCGGCGCCTATAACCGCAAGAAGTTCGACGATGCTTTGGATGAATGGCTGCACTACTCCAAAACCTATGGCAGCTCCTTTGCCCTGATCATGTTTGACATCGACAACTTCAAGGAGATCAATGACCACCACGGCCATATTGTAGGTGACAGCGTGCTGCAACACTTGGCTGATGTGGTCAGGGAGTATATCCGCGAGACGGACGTTTTCGCCCGCTGGGGCGGCGACGAGTTCGCCATCCTTCTGCCGCATACAGATTTGCGGCGAGCACAGGGGGTGGCGGAGCGGATCAGGCAGGCCATCAACAGCAACGCCTCCCTGCAAGAGATAACCTGCAGCTTTGGCGTGGCGGCTTCTAGGGAGAACGATACGAAGCAGTCGCTTCTGCGCAGGGCGGACGATCTGCTTCTGCAGGCCAAAACCGCTGGGAAAGATATGGTTGTAGGCTGAGTCAAAGGAACCGCGAATGTCAAGAGGACCGCATAGTGCGGTCCTCGATCCATTTCTACGAGCCCTGCCTCAAAGACTGCAGGTATTCCATGGCCCGTTTGTGATGTTCATAGTCCTTGATCCAAGCTTTGTACTCCTGGCACGGGAAGTCAGCACATTCCCCGCAGTGATCTAGCCTTTTCCCCTCGCAGCAGCTGAGCAGATGACAATCGCCGCACCAATGCACGCCGGTCTTGTTCCAGCAGCCTTGACAGTACGGGGCCTTGGCCATCACAGTCTGCGCATCGGCCCTTTCCTCGATCCACCCCCTGCTTTTAAACCACTTTACCAGCGCTTCCGCGGCCTGCCTGTCGTGGGCTGCGTTGTAGATATCGCACTCATTGCAGTCGATTCCGCAGGCCGCCAATCTCATCCTGGGCAAACCTTTTCCCCCCTCAGGAGATCCAGCCAAAGGAAGTGTCTCCGCGCTCTTCATTTTTCCACAACACCCAAGTTTTCCTTCCCTAGTCGGTTAGGGCAGATTCTGTCTTTTCACCCACCAGGTTTCTGGCCCAGATTCCACTTCCCACTGCCACCAAGCTGATAACCGCCTTCAGGGGATGCTGGAGCTGGCTGAGGGGGTAGATACTCTCGATCCCCAGGGCTGTGAAGGTAACCAGAGCATAGGTGTATGGTACGCAGAATACCCAGACGTAGATGCTGTCGAAGACCATGGTGAGCAGCGTCCTTCCCCCGGAGCGGATGGCGAAGTAAGCGCAGTTGGCAATGGCCTGGAAAGGCATGCACAGCGCGGTCGCCCTCATGAAAGCCGCAGCCAGGCTGCGCACTTCCGCCTCGGTTCGGTAGATCTGCGTAATCCAGTCGGCGCTGATGGAAAGGAGCACCCCCAGCGCGCCGGCCACCGCCACGGCAAAGAACATGAGTTTCCACACTTGGGCTTTGGCCAGTTCCCCATCGCCTGCCCCCAGGGCCTGGCCGGTCACAATGGCCACCGCGGTGCCAAAGGAGAAGAAGAACACCCCAAAGAGGGTGGTGAAGGTCTGCGCGATGTTCAGCGCCCCCACCACCGCCAGGCCTTTGGTGGACAGGATCTGCGTCATGGTGACCATACCCGAGGACCAGAGGAGCTCGTTCACCAACAGGGGCATCCCCTTCAACATGATGTTCTTGGTCAAATCCCTGCCGATACGCAGCGAGCGGTAGAGCCCGTTCAAGAAGAAGAAGCGATCCATGTTTTTGTGGGCCACCACGGCAACCACGAAAAACTCGGCCAACCGGCTGATCACCGTGGCCAGGGCTGCTCCCTGCACCCCCAGGGCTGGCAGGCCCAGTTTGCCGAAGATGAGCACATAGTTGAAGACCAGGTTAGTGAAGACCGCGACCAAAGTGGCCCGCATGGGCAGGACCGTTTCACCTGCATCCCGCAGCGCGCTGCTGTAGCTTTGGGACAGGGCAAAGGGCAAAAGCCCCCAGAGCATGATCCGCAGATACTGCAGGCCAAAGCTGAGCATGGCAGCGCTGTCCGCTGGGTCTCCTTCGCCTTGAAGGTACAGGGAGAGAAGCTGAACTGGCCAGCCGGTCAAAATGAAGATGGCCAGAGCGGTGATGATCACCGATACCAAGAGCCGGAACCGCAGGGTTTCCCGGAACCTCTGCCAGTCCTTGGCTCCCGCAAACTGCGCTCCGTAAATCCCCGCCCCCGACAGGGCTCCGAAAATGGTCAAGTTAAAGACGAACATGAGGTGGTTGGCAATGGCCACACCTGACAAGTGGGCTGTCCCTAGGTTACCAACCATCACGTTATCCAACAGGTTAACAAAACTGGTTACTGTGTTCTGGATGATTACGGGGACCACCAGGCTCAGAGCCATCTTGTAAAAGGCGCGATCCCCGATGAACCTGTTTCTAAAGCGCGTCCAGATTCCCGATGCTGAAACGCTGTGCACTGCTTTGCCTGCCTTTCCATTTGCCAATTGAACATCTAGGGCGAAAGCGGGTTCGAAAGAATCAAGATCAGAATACCACATCGCGATAGGGAAGACAATTGCGATTATGCGCTGCCCCAGGGTCCAAGGCCGGCGAAAAGCAGGATGACCTGGAAAAATATAGAATGTAAAGGCTAAAGGGTGGCGGAGAGGAGTGTGGCTGTGGAAAAAGATGACGACCGGGGTTATATCCTCAACCTAGGCAGCGGAGACGCTTCGCCCGAGATGGATGTCCATGCCTTTTTGAGGTTCGCCTATCGGGACGAATACGGGTTTTCCAAAGTAACGGGATGTTCCAGGAGGATTTTGGGGGCAACAACGTGTGGCGCAGCTGCCGTCTGAGGAACATGTATGCCCGCAACGCCAGGACAAGGCGATGGGAGTCCTGGAACAGATACCACATCAGCACCATGTACATCCCCGTATTGGATCACACCGACTCCTTTTTTGGCTCAGTGTGGGATTACGTCTTTTGACATATCGCCTTCGACGTTGATTGGGAGCTGAGCCCGGATCGGGACTATGTGTGGGTCCGCAGCGGCGGCGAGGGATTTGCTCCCAAAGACAAAAAAGTGCCGGTGGTTTACAATCTCGCCCAGCCTGCCCAACCAGATGATACCCGCTGGCTCGATTGACGAAAGCTCTTGGAAGGGATGATTGCTGTGCAGACCCTGAAGATCGTGGGCGCCATCATCGGCATTCTGTTCATATGGGGCGGTGTGGAGGCGTATCGCGAGCACCTCCAGCAGAAGTACGCTCACGACATCTTCCAGCTGGGCATGATCGCTCTGTTGATGCTGGCGGCGCTTTTGGCCATCGGGATCGACGTGGAGAGACCCGAGCTCACAACTGCCATCATCATGGGCTTAACCGCCCTGGCCATCACAGCGTTGGTGCTGGTGTACAATATCAGGATTATGGGCCCGGGGCACGGCATCGCGGCCACCATCATCCAAGCGGCGGCCTCTTTCCTGATCCTGATCGTGATCCTCTTGCTCCTCTCCGGCCGGGAGAAAAAGAAAAAGCAAGAAGGCGCCCAGCGCTAGCGGGGGCGCTTGACTCTCCCCTGAAGGCGGCGGGGTACAGCTATGCAAGGAAGAGCAGCTGAACCAAGGCCGTCAAAACGATGGCCAGCAGAGGCACGGCCAGTTTCCCCACGGTCTGGCCATAGCTTGTGCCGAAGTACTGGTTGGTCAAGGCCAGACAGAGGTGGAGGGGAGAGAGCAAGTAGCCGAACATGATGGAAACCAAAAGCAGGGAAGTGTACGGGGCCAGGAGGGCAGGGGGGAAGAGCGTTGCAAAAAAGGGAGCCAAAAGCCCCGCTGCCGCCATGTGCATGCCCACAAGGTACGCGGCAACTGCCCCCAGGCCCATCACCAGGATGGGTAGGGGAATGCCGTAGCGGAAGAAGGAAGCGGCCAGTGTACTGGTCACCCCAGAGGCCTCCACCACCGATCTGAAGAGCAGCAGGCTGAGGATGGTGAGGGCCAGCTTGTAGTCGATCCAGCGGGTGAAGAGCTCCTTCAGGCGCCCGAGGAGAGCGCGGCTGCGCTTTTCGCCTGGAAGGTTCCTCAGGAGCGCCCAAAGCAGGCCCCCGGCTGCGGCCAGGTAAAACGGCAGTCCCAAAAGGAGCATTAGACCTAGGATGACCAGGATGGGGGAAAAACTCTGCAGGAAGCTCAGCAGATGGCGAAGGGAGCTTTCTTGGCGTGCGTCCGCAGGGGGCAGCTGCGCTCTTTTGAAAAAGAGCAGATAGGCTGCGCCTAAGCCCACCAGCATAGGCAGGGCATTGTACTTGATAATGGACTGCTTTGGGATGTCCATCAGCTCGCTGAGGACGATCATGGAGGTGTGCAGCGGGTAAACGTAGTAGCCGATATGGCGGAAGAAGAGGTTGATGGCTGCTTGGGAGGTGCGGTCCAGATGCAGCGCCCTGGTGTTTTCTTCCACCAGGGGAGCGGACATGATGGCTCCGCCCGGTACGTTAATTGTGCCGACCAAGGCGGGCAGAAGCATGGCCAGCGCTTTAGGCTTGGGGAACAAGGCCACCAGGGAACTGATCATCTCTTCTAGGTCGCCAGTTGCTTTCATCACCTTGCCCAGCCCGCTGATGAGGGCCACAGCAAGAACCAGCTGCCAAGTCATGGGGCTTTTCAGGCCATCCCAGAGCGCAGCGGCAAAGGGCGAGAGCCCCATGGGGGAAAGCAGTCCCGTCAGGGCTGTCCCCACCAAGAGCGCCAGCCCCAGCGAGAGGCCCTTGGAGACTAGATAGAGGACGGATCCAAAAGCTACGGCAACTCCAACCACTGTCACGATGTTACCCCCCAGCCCTGCTCTTCTTCGACGCCGCAGAGGATTCTCCTTGCTGGTCAGGAGGGTTTTGCCCGTTGGAACAGAACACTTGACACAGACAGCGTCGACTCCAGTTAAGTAAGGGGGCCCGGAAGTGTCGAACGTGATTCTGCAGGTGCTGGAGCGGGATCTCCCTGAGCTTCCGCCGCAGGTGGCGGAGATCATTGAAGAACTGAGGGATCCGAACCTGATCGACCGCCCAGTCCTGATTCGCAAGATCAATGAATGCGGCAATCTCGGAGCGGCGGTGCTGCGGGTAGTGAACTCAGTGGGGCAGCGGCGCGGCAGGCGTGCCCGCAGCCTGGAAGACGCCATACTCCTTGTGGGGCTGGAAGCTACCCGCCACATCATCCTCGGCATCCTGCTGCAGGCTCTCTTCCCCCAGCGCCAGCTGCTGGAGAATTTTGACCGCCGCAGCTTTTTCCGCCACTGCCTGGGCACGGGTCTTGCTGCGCAGCTCTTGTGCCAGGAGGCGGGTCTGAGCGGGCGGTTCGATACGTATAAGCTCGTCAACTACGGCCTGATCCATGATATTGGGATTTTGGCCCTGGATCGGTGCCTGCCTGTAACCCTGAACCGCATTTTCCAAATCGCCACCGAAGAGAACATCCCCATCCTGCAGGCTGAGGGGAAGGTTCTCGGCCGGCACACCCATTCGGCCATTGGGCAGTGGGTGTGCACTAAGTGGCACCTGCCCCCCGATATCCGCAACGTGGTGCAGTACCACCACGCCCCCAGAAGGGCGCAGGTGAACAAGCAGGAGATCATCATCATGCACATTGCCGATACCATCAGCTTTAACTACTACGAATCGCTGCGGGAGTCTGTGCACAAATACGAGATTGAAGCTGATCTGGTGGAGTCTTTGGGCCTCTCCATGGCCCAGATCCTCAAGGTGGAAGAGGCCCTGCCCCAGCGGGTGGAGCGGGCCCTGGAAATTTTGGAGCCCATCGCCCAAGACGCACCCTGCATCTTCTAAGGCGGCGCGTTCTAGCCAGCGAAGCATCACGGCCGGCGGTCACCTTTGATCCTCGGCTGTTTTTTGATCCTGCGCCCGGGGCGGTCTCAGCCAGGGAGGTAGAGCCAGACTGAACTGCCTCCTTTCCCGCAGCGCCATAATGATGCTCTGCAGCACAATGAAGATGTAGAGCAGAAGACCGCTGACGATGGCCTGCAGGTTGGATTGGACCCCCGCCGCCCGAATCAGTTCATTGATGGTCAGGAGGGTCAGGGTGCCGATGGGCGCGCCCAAAAGGTTTCCTACTCCGCCGCTGAGCATAACGCCGCCCATGACGTTCGCGGCAATGGCCTTAATCTCATAGAGCGAGCCGTTGCCGATGTTACCTGCCCCCGTTGTGAGCAGGAAGATAAAGCCGGAGAGCCCGGCGGTGAGTCCGCAGATTACGTAGGAGAGAAAGATGGTTCTCTTGACGTTGATGCCCAGCATCCGGGCGCTCTGGCGGTTGCCGCCCACCGCGTAGAGGTTGCGCCCAAAGCGCGACCACTTCATCAAGATGGCGTAGAGAACAACCAGGGCTGCCACAACGAACACGCTGGGCTTAATTTCGCTGGGGATGAACACGCCCAGCCGGTTGACGGTACCCAGCCAGGGAATTTCGATGGTATACCGCCGCAGGGCCACAAAAGCTGGTTTGGTCACGTTGAGGGGCTCTTTGTGGAGGGTGGTCAAAAGCCCCTGCGCCAGGAACATCCCGCCCAGGGTGATGATGAAGGGCTGGATCTCTAGATAGGCGATGAGAAATCCATGCATCAGCCCGAAGGCCAGCCCGATCCCCAGGGACAGAAACAGCGCGCCCCAGATGTTCCCCGCTCCCGTTTCCAAAAGCAGTGCGCAGGCCATGGTGACCAGTCCGCAGACGGCGCCCACGGAAATATCGATGCCGCCGCCGATCATGACGATGCACATGCCCAGGGTCACGATGAAGAGCGCCGCGTTCAGGTTGAAAAAGTCAAAGAAGGTCTGGAACTGCCGGAAACTGACGGGGAAGCTGATCAGGGCAATCCCGTACATGAGGATAAGGATAATCCCGGCGATGATAAACAGAAGCGTCGAATTGGACATCCTTGTTTTTGGTTTGCCTTTGTTTAGGGGTCCCATCTTACTTCTCCTTCTTCGCAGAACTGTCCACAGCCGACACAGCCACTTCCTGGCCCGGGGAATAGCCGGTGGTGATCCCCTTGATCCTATCCAGCAGCTTACCGGCATAGGCACTGACCACGGGGGAAGCGATGATCATGAGGACGATGATAAACACCGCCTTGAACGCTTTGATGGCCTCGGGGTTTACCTCCAAACGGAGCAGGGTCCTGTTGAGCACCTCGATGGTGTACGCCCCGATAATCGACCCCGTGATGCTGAATTTCCCGCCGGCCAGCGAGTTACCGCCTAGAGCCACGGCCAAGATTGCATCCATCATGATGAACTTGAGCAGGTTGACACTGTCGTGGCGCCCGGCTTTGTTAACCGCGATGAAGCCCGCGACCGCACTGCACACTCCCATGATTAAGAAGGTCAGGAAGATCACCTTCTTGGGGTTGATGCCGTTCAGCCGCGCCGCGCTGGGGTTGACCCCCACGGATTCCACATAGAGCCGGAGGTTGGTGGTCTTGAGGACCACCACAACCAGCGCGATGAAGACGGCCGTGAGGATGATGGGTGTCTGGATGGGCACACCCGGTATGACGGTGCCGATCTGGTTGGAGATGGGGTTCGCCAGGATGGGCGACACCTTCCCATCAATGATAAAGGCGATGGATCTTCCCCCCAGGAAGAGGATGAGGGTGGCCACCATGGGTTGAACATTGAAGAAGGAAACCAGGGTACCGTTGAAGGCCCCGATGACCATCCCCGCCAGGCAGCTGATGAGAAAACCCGCCAGGATCGTCCACACCGTGACATTCCCGGCCCGCAGGACATACTGGACAAAGATGGCGGAACTGATCGCACCGCTCTCACCAATGCTGATGTCCTGGCCCCGGGAGGCCGCGGTGACCAGGGTCATCCCGATGGACAGGATCACCAGCTCCGAGGCGCCGAAGAGGATATTGGGTATGTTCCCGTACAGTACTCCGTTGATCAGGGTAATCTTGAAGTAGTCGGCACCCTTGACCAGGTTAATGATCAGGAGCACCACTAAAACGGAGAGGGGAAGGAAGAGATGGGACATACGATTGAACCGTCTTTTTAACCTTGGCATTCTACTCGCCCCCCTGCGCGATCAGCTGCATCACGTTTTGCTCCGTAAGGTCCGCCCCACTCAGTTCGCCCACGATCTCCCGGTCCTTCATCACGATCAGCCGCGAGCAGACACGGAGCATCTCGTCGATCTCCGAGGAGATGAAGGTGAGGCTCATCCCCTCCGCCGCCAGCTTGAGCACCAGCTTTTGAATCTCCACCTTGGTGCCCACATCGATCCCCCTTGTGGGTTCATCCAGGATCAGGTACATGGGGTGGGTGAGCAGCCAGCGGGCCAGGATCACCTTCTGCTGGTTGCCGCCGGAAAGGGATTTGATGGGCGTGTCCAGGGACGGCGTCTTGATATCCAAGAGCTCGATATACTGATCGGCGAACTCTTCAGCCTGTTTGCGGGACAGCGGCTTGAAAAAGCCCTTCAGCACCTGCAGGGCCAGGATGATATTGTCCCGCACGGAAAGTTCGTCGATGATCCCATCCACCTTGCGGTCCTCCGGCAAATAGCCGATGCCCTGTTTCATGGCATCCAGGGGAGATTTGATTTTCACCATTTGGCCGTTTACGCGTACTTCACCGCCTGTTACTTTATCCGCGGCAAAGATGGCCCGCACACTTTCGCTGCGCCCCGAGCCCAGAAGCCCGGCAAATCCGTTCACCTCGCCTTTGCGGATGGCAAAGTCAAAGGGTCTCACCCCAGCGGCGCTGGAAAGGTTTTTCGCCGCGAACACAGGTACACTTTCGTCGGTTTGAGGCGGTTCGTGTTTCTTGATGGCCGAAATGTCGCTCAGCGCTTTACCCATCATCTTGGAGACGAGCTCGATTTGGGAAAGCTCCGCGGTGGGGTATTCGCCGATCAGCTGACCGTTACGCAGCACCGTGATGGTGTCGCTGATCTCGTAAACCTGATCGATAAAATGGGTAATGAAGATGATTCCTACACCCCGGGCCTTTAGTTCCCGCATGAGTGCAAAGAGCTTTTTCGTTTCATCTTCGTCCAGGGAAGATGTGGGCTCGTCCAGGATGAGGATCCTGCAGTCCATATCCACCGCGCGGGCAATGGCGATCATCTGCTGGACGGCAATGGAGCAGCTGGCCAGTTCCTGGGTGGGACTTGCGGGAATCCCCAGGGAATCCAGCATCTCGGCGGCTCTTTGGTTCATCTGCTTCCAGTTGACGAAAGCGTCCCGGCTCCGCCCGATAAACATGTTTTCGGCCACGGTCAGATTGGGGCAGAGCGCGATCTCCTGGAAGACCGTGCCTATCCCCATGTTCTGCGCATCTTGGGGCGATCTAAAGTTCACCGGCCTTCCCTCGAGGTAAATCTGGCCGGCATCCTTTTGGTACACACCAGTTATGATCTTGATCAGGGTAGATTTGCCCGCCCCATTTTCGCCCATCAGGGCATGGATCTCACCCTTGCGCAGCACGAAGTCAACGTTGTCCAGAGCTCTGACCCCGGGAAAGGATTTGCAGATCCCTTCCATTTTGAGAATGATTTCCGGCTGCAAGCAAAGCCCTCCTTACCGGCATCACATAAATTAACAGCAGTGCGGTTGACCGGAGAGAATCCGGACACCGCACTGCTTGGACCGTTAAAAGACTACCGTGTAATTACACCCTTGCCCGGATCGGGGTTAATCCCGTACTTCTCGATATGTTCATCGGTGATGGTATCCGTGTCTAGGATGATCTCTTCTTGATAGACGATGCCTTTGGGGATATTGCCGCTCTTGATCCACTGGTCGATCTGGCTGGCCATACGGGGGTTGCACTGTACGTCAGCGTTCCAGTAGCCGGCCTGTACGTTTCTCAGGGCAAAACGGTTGAAGTCAAAGCCAATGATCTTGACCTTGCCGTCTTTGCCAAAGCTGATCCCGGCGGCCTCCAGGGCTTGGCAGGCTCCCTGGGCCATACCGTCGTTCTGGGCATAGATGACGTTGAAGTCTTTGCCCGCGGCGATGGCGGCTTCAACAACTTTGCGGGCCTCTTCCAGGCTCCAGGTGTCTCCGCCGGTTCCATCCCAGACGATGTTGAGTTTGCCTTCTTCAGCGGCCTGGAGCACCGGGGCGCTGCGGCCGATCTCAGCCGCGCTGCCCAGCTGGCCGCGGATCAGGATGAGGTTAATGGGTTCGGGAACGTTTGCCAGTACCCAGTCGGTTGCCAGCTGGCCTTCAAAGTACATGTCGGAAACGAGTGCAGCTTCGTAGTTTTCGGGATCTGTGTCAATCAGCCGGTCAAAGAGGATTACCCTTACGCCTGCCCGCTTGGCCGCCAGCAGGACATCATCCCATCCGGAGGCGTGGGCCGCGGAGATCAGCAGATAATCGACGCCGTCGCGAATATACCCCATGGCCGCCGCCATCTGTTCATTGACGTCGGCGGTGTTGGTCTGCTTCGCATCGTAGCCGTTTTCCCGGGAAAAGACCAGGTTCAGGTCCTCCACGTTGGCCTGGCGGTAGCCGGATTCTTCTGGCGGCAGGTTGACAATACCCACCTTAATCAGATCTTGTGCAGCCACCAGGGCAGAGCCCCACGCCAAAACCAAAACAAGCACCAACAGTAATAGTCCTACTTGTGGCAGCTTTCTCATCGTTAAACCCCCTCTAATTTTTTCCGACGTAACCAAGGCAACGCATCTCATGTCAAAAACCTCTTTCTGCTCTCCGGCCCTAACACCCTCCCCTTTCTATATATTGTGAGTTATATATTAAGCTGCCTTTTTTACTGATCCTCCGAATCTGCTGCACGAAGGGAGCCTCTGTGCCGAGTTGAGTCCGTATAATGGTGTAAAAATGGTTTTCTGAAAAAATAGGAGAGCCATTAACAAATTCCTCAGTTAGAATAGAAGTTGGACAAACCAGAATTCTAAGAGGAGGAATTTGAATGGCTCAAT
>Ga0208823_1001884_pt1 | contig 16151 bp, 16 predicted proteins | sample AD_UKC075_MetaG_FD_184440 | JGI IMG/M metagenome (GOLD analysis project Ga0208823, IMG submission 184440) | Active sludge microbial communities of municipal wastewater-treating anaerobic digesters from USA - AD_UKC075_MetaG (SPAdes) (version 2) | ecosystem: Engineered > Bioreactor > Anaerobic >... | reverse complement strand
ACCGGGACTTTGTCATTCTATTATGAGTGATAAGGTTTACCAGGAGCCGTATACGAGGCCCGTACGTACGGTTCTGTGAGAGGGATGCAGCTGCAGCCAGCTACTGCAGCTGCACCCTACTCGATTCGAACATCCAACTATTAATAAGCTTTTTGTCACGCTGTAGCCTTATCCCTGCAATAAGGCTACTTTTTTAACAGGGTTTAAGATATGCCTTCAATAAAGGTAGTACAGCAGGTTCCTTCACTAGAATTAGCTATACCGTCACCCATAGCGTTGACTTCAAGAGCGTCTGCGTAACAGAAGCGATTCTTGTTGTAATAACAGTTTTCCACGCTGCATTTTACCTGCATTTTAGGTGCGCTCATTCTATTCCTCCTTCAGTAGCCCCAGTTTAAGTTTATACTTATTTTGTTCAAGGTTTTGGGTTTTTATGAACAAGGTAGAATAAACTGTACAGTAAGTTATACGAAGTTATTTTCTGGTCATATAGTTTAGCCTGTTATATAATGAGCGCTGGTGATGATATTGTTGGTAAACAATCATTTGCTAATGCCAGTATTGTTTCGCTTCTTGCTTGGAGGAGGGGCTATAGTGCTATGCACCTTAATAGCCCGATCTTTCGGACCCCGTATAGGCGGTATCTTTGCTGCCTTTCCAGCTGTTTATTTGGCTGCCCTTCTCAGTCTGAAGCTTGATTATCAAGGACAACAGCTTGTTGAAATGTCGGTCCATGTTTCCGAGGGTGCTTTGGTAGGTATGCTGGCAAATATCATATGTGCAGTAGCCGCTAGTCGCTTAATTCTAACCAAAGGATGGCAAAGAGGACTATGGCAGGCTCTCTTGATTTGGCTGATAGCAGCAACTTGTATCTATATGACCTGGAAGTTGGTGTTTGTATGAAGCATTCAGGTTTTTTGTTAGATTTAATGCTCCGTTTCTTACTGGGTGGAGGAGCTGTGGCTGGATGTTACCTGCTGCTCTTGATATTACCATGGAAGTCCTTTGCCGGGATATTTGCTGCTTTTCCGGCTGTTTTAGCTTCAGCAGTGATTATGTCAGGATGGCTGGAAGGCCGGGAAGCAGCTTCCCAGTTAGCCAAGGGAGCCACTGCGGGTATGCTTGGCTGTACAGTATGTGTAGCCGTTACCCTATGGGGATTACTGGCTGGAATTGAATGGGTTTGGGCAATTGTGCTGTCAATCCCAGCCTGGCTTATTAGTTCTTTGATTTTTATCAGCCTAGTTAAAAAAGAACGTTAAAACCATGAAGCCTATTCTTTCTCATCCACTAATTCAAAACGATTTACGATACGATTCTGTGATTCCAGTTCTTTTTTACCGCAGAAAATGTCGTAGGGGCGAGCGTAGACTTCTCCGGTGGCCAGGTTTTTATAGACCACCAAAGGACAATAGTTTTCACTGTGAAGTGCTGTGGTAATAACTTCATATACGTCACCTTTAAAATGTCTATAACGCTGCCCTGGTTCTATGGTACGGTTGATAGGGGGAGCATTGATTTCCTTTCTGATAATGGCTTTCAGCTGTTGATAGGCCTCAGCCAAGGAACCGATGTTGTACACTACATAGTCAGACGCACCTATTTCTGTCATTTCCTGTTTGGCATTAGCTACCTGCCTTGCATATTGAATTTCATCACAACTCTGCTTCAAATCCTGCAGAATATCTTTTAAATCGCGGTAAATAAAAATACTGACAATGTTCTGAGGGCCTAATACCGTTTTTAAAATTCGCAGTCCCTCCAGGTTTAATATGGCCAGTCCATTTCGACCGGAAGCCTGTACCCGATTGATTTCATTCTGGGTGATACCATAACTGTTTTCCAGGTATTTAATTTCTTCAATTATCTCACCCTTGACCAGGTAATCAGTGTATTGCTGCGGGCTTATGAAATAGTAATCCTTCCCTTCCCTTTCTCCTGGTTTTGGGTGGCGGGTAGTGAATGAGATGATGGGTTCAAGATAATCACGGTCATTTAATAACAAATAATCCATTAATATTGATTTCCCACTGGATGGAGGCCCATTCAGTACGAAAATTTTCATTACTTTTTCCTCCCCTTGAATGCCTAAATAAATATCTATTTCTGCCAAAATACCCTAAAAAACATAAATTGTCCAGACGATTCAAAATACTGGGGAATAATAACATCACTGCTAAATAACCTTTGCCCCTTGGCTTCTTTAATAATTTCTGCGATGGTTTCAGGCGAGTCTGATAAAATAGAGTTGATGTCCAGGAAGGAGTGAAGGTATGCCTACCAAACATATTTTGGCTATTGACCAGGGCACCACTGGAACCACAGCTTTGCTAATTAATCAGGCTGGAGAGATTATTTCCCGTGCCTACCGGGAGTTCACTCAAATTTACCCCCATCCAGGATGGGTAGAACACGATCCCCAGGAAATTTGGGCAGTCACTCTTAGTGTAGCTACTCAAGCCCTGCTTCAAGCCAACCTGAAAAGCAGCGACATTCATGCCATCGGCATAACCAACCAAAGGGAGACTACGGTAGTATGGAACAAGGAAACCGGGATGCCCATAGGCAATGCCATAGTCTGGCAGTGCCGTCGTACAGCCCCGATATGTGAAGAAATGAAAAAGGCTGGCTGGGCTCCTAAAATCAATGAAAAGACCGGACTGGTAATTGATGCATATTTTTCGGCTACTAAGCTAGCCTGGATTTTGGACAGCTCTCCGGTTATTCGCTCTCAAGCTGAACGAGGACAATTGTTATTTGGAACCATTGATAGCTGGCTTTTGTGGAAGCTGACGGGTGGCAAGGTTCATGCTACCGATGTAACCAATGCCTCGCGAACCATGCTGTATAATATTCATCAACTCAACTGGGATGAAGACATCCTTAGTTATTTTAGTATTCCCGCCAACCTTCTGCCCAAAGTATGTAGTTCTTCAGAAATCTATGGATATTCCGACCCGCAGCTGCTGGGTAATGAAATTCCCATAGCCGGTCTGGCTGGGGATCAGCAGGCAGCTTTATTCGGACAAACTTGCTTTGCACCCGGTCAGGCTAAAAATACCTATGGCACTGGGTGTTTTTTACTGATGAATACTGGGCAGCAAGCCGTACGCTCACAGCATGGCCTTTTAACCACTATAGCTTGGTCCCTTAAAGATGAAGATAAAGTATACTATGCTTTGGAAGGCAGTATTTTTATTGCCGGTGCAGCTGTCCAGTGGTTAAGAGATGAACTGAAAATTGTCGAGACTGCAGCGGAAACTGAAGTATTAGCTGAATCTCTGCCCGGAAATGACGGTGTATACCTGGTACCTGCTTTTGTCGGTATGGGAGCCCCCTATTGGGATATGCATGCCCGGGGTACATTAGTAGGTATTACGCGAGGAACCAGCCGTGCTCACCTGGCCCGGGCAGCCTTAGAATCTATTGCTTATCAGACTATGGATGTCTTGGAGGCAATGCAGCATGATTCCGGAATATCCTTACAGACTCTTAATGTGGACGGAGGAGCGGCAGCTAATAACTTTTTAATGCAGTTTCAGACTGATATTTTAGGTGTTCCGGTGGAAAGGCCGGTTAATACTGAGTCTACTGCTATTGGTGCCGCTTATTTAGCTGGTTTAGGCAGTGGGTTTTGGCATAGTCTGGAAGAATTACAGAATATGCGTCAGGTAGACCGAAGATTTCTTCCCACTATTAGTTCGGACCAGCGTCAACGCCTTCTGCAGGGGTGGCATAAGGCAGTGGACTGTACTCTTACCCGTTCTTAACTCAAAATAACCTAAGAGGTGAACAAGATGGAACAAGACAAAATTTACTGGATTCCCTTTGATCTGATGGAGCAATTTATGATCGATGTTTTTGTGGGATTAGGTGTCCCTCTTGAAGATGCCAAAATCTGCGCTGATGTACTCATCACGGCAGACAAACGTGGCATTGATTCTCATGGTATTGGCAGGCTTAAACCAATATATTATGACCGTATCAAAGCCGGGATTTTGGAGCCGGTAACGCAGATGGAAATAATCAAAGAAGGTCCGACTACTGCGGTTATCGATGGGCATAATGGCATGGGACATGTAATATCCTACCATGCTACCCAAATGGCTATAGAAAAGGCTGGCAAATACGGCATGGGAATGGTAGCGGTCCGCAACTCTTCTCATTATGGAATTGCCGGATATTATGCTTTAATGGCTGTAGAAAAAGGCATGATAGGTATTACCGGAACCAATGCCCGCCCTTCTATTGCTCCAACCTTTGGTGTTGAAAACATGTTGGGAACCAATCCCCTCACCTTTGGTATTCCTACTGATGAAGAATTTCCTTTTGTACTGGATTGTGCCACATCAGTATCCCAACGCGGTAAGATTGAGGTTTATGATCGGGAAGGACGGGAAATACCTCCGGGTTGGGTCATTGATGAAAATGGTAAGACTAGAACCGATACCAAACAGATTCTAGAAGATCTGGTTAAAGGAAAAGCTGCTTTGACTCCCTTGGGAGGACTGGGAGAAGAACAGGGCGGCTATAAGGGCTATGGATATGCTACCGTGGTGGAGATCTTATCAGCGGCACTGCAGCAAGGAGCTTTTTTAAAAGCATTATCAGGTTTTGATGAAAAGGGTCAAAGGCGTCCCTACCGATTAGGTCATTTTTTCATAGCTATACAGGTAGAAGCATTCGCTGACCTGGATTTATTTAAAAAGACTGCTGGAGACATACTGCGCCAGCTGAGAACCTCTCGGATTGCTCCCAACGCCGAAAGGATATATACAGCCGGTGAAAAAGAATATTTGGCCTGGTTGGAGCGCAAAGACCGGGGTGTACCTGTTAATAAAGCTTTGCAAAAGGACATGATGGTTATGAAACAGGAATTAGGTCTGAACCAGTACCATTTCCCCTTCGAGGATTAGCAGGTCTATGGTTCAATATGAGATAATATCCATTGTTCCACCTTGGCCAGCACTTCTTCACGTTGGTCCGGAGTTTCATTCATAGTTTCGTGTAGTAAACCGTCAAATACATAGAGGGTTTTATCGGCTGATGATGCGCGCTGCATGGTCTGTTCACTGCCCCGGTAGTCAACAATGGGGTCTTCTTTACCATGAATGATTAACAGAGGCATGGTTATTTCGCCAGCGCGGCGCAGAGTTTCCTGACCCGCAGAAATAAACTCTGTAAACCAGCGTATACTTACTTTGTCATGAACCAGCGGATCATTTAGGTAATTATCCACTACAGTTTGGTCATGGGAAAGGCCGGCCGCATCAAGACCATTGGATATCGCCAGTCCAGGACAAATCTTCGCCAAGATGCCAACCAGTTTTTGTAGCCAACTGGGTACTCCCAGTATTGGCTTTAAACCCGCTGAAGATAGTATTAGACCGTCTATCATATTGGAGAAGTTTAGAGCGTACTGAAAGGCAATCACTCCACCCATACTGTGACCAAGAAGTATCAAGGGAAGATCAGGATTTTCCTTGCGGGCCATCTGCACCAGTATATTCAAATCATCTATATACTCTTTAAAGCACAATATATGCCCCCGTTTTCCCTGGGAACGGCCATGTCCCCGGTGATCAAGGGCATAAAAAGATAGGCCTTTTCCTGCCAGTTGATCCAGCAGATTCTGATACCGGTTACTGTGCTCGCCCAAACCGTGGGCAATAACTACCACACCTCTAACTTCATCAGCAATCCATTTCTGATAAAAAAGCTCCAGACCATCGGAGGACTTAAACCTGCCCTGGACGTTACTATAGTCAGTCACTATAATCACCCCGGTCACCATATTTCTAAAGAGTATTTCCCCATGTATATCCTTATTCCCTTCCCTGCTTATGTTCAAATCGCCAGGTAGAAACCCATAAAAAAAGACGGATCCTAGTCCGTCTCAGCGTGTCAAAAAAGCTATCAGAAGTTGGATATTTGAGATTGCCACGCCCCTTTCAGGGGCTCGCAATGACCCAAACGATGGCTTCCGGTTCTGTCATCGGCCGTTCCGGCACTACCGATGTTCACTATCGTTCACGGATAATGTTGCGAGGAGCGTAGCGACGTGGCGATCTCTTTAAATGGACTTCTTCGACAATCTGAGACGGATCCTAGTCCGTCTTAGGCTTTTTAGAAGTGATGGACGAGATCGCCCCGCTGCTTAGCTCCTGGCGATTACATTAAAAATGAGTTTAGGCATAGGAAAGGTTGTTGGAGTTGGTAACCATACTCCAGTATTGCTGGTTATTATCATCAATATGTCCATGGGCATCTTTAAAAGCCAGATTTAGCGTATCAGAAATATCAACTACAAAGGTCGCTGAGTAATGATTACCTTCACGATGCATGGGTATCTCCCGTTGGCTAAACATTTGATCCTTGGGTCCATAACCAATCATTAGATTAATAGGAGCACTTCCCTCTTCGTGGGTAAGTTTTCCCGAGTAGGTTACCACTACTTTCTCACCCACCCCAGGAGGCATAGGGTCTACTGTAACGCCACCGGGTAAATCTGCTCTGGCCATTTAACCACTCCTTTTATTTTGCTTTTTGCTTGTGCATAGGTTAACCAGCCAGGCGAGATTTATGCGATAACCAAAAGAAGGGTTATGAATCTGGTTCGGTTTGTAAAATCAATTCCAGTTTATTGCGCAGGGCATTATAGACCAAAAAGGTGGGACAGGCCTCAGGAATATAGGTATTAGTTTCGATATCCACCTTGAGCCATTCCAGATGCATTCTCCGGCGTCTTTCCCGGTGCGACAGCTGTATCAGTTGCGGAAAATGAACAGCTATAAAATACTCGTCCTTTAAACGATTGTATAAATAATCACTGTTATGGTCAGGGTTGAAGCGTTCAAATTCCTCCGGCAGGTGACCAGTGGGGAATGAGCTCAAATAATCTAATTTAAGGAGTTCCTGCAGCAGATTATACTCCCCTGGCCAGTGCTGCTTAACAAACTGAAGTAAAAACACATATTCCCTTTCCCTGCTATGCTGGAGCAGATGATACTGGCCTTGTTCCCATGCTATGGCTAACTCCTCGAATAATTTAAAAGCCTGGCCACCATATACCCGGCGGGTTAGATAGCCTATGGTACGTGGGAAATGATGAGAATTGTAAAAGCGTTCCAGCATGTCTTCTATAAAGTGGAGCCGGTCCAATTCCGCAAAAGAAATCACATGATTGCCCAGTACTTCATAGGGAGCCTGATCCTGGTAAATATATTGGTAATCCTCAGCTTGATCGCGCAGAGGTGAGCCTTTAAGCATTTTTAAGAATCCTAACTGAATAACATCAGCTTGCAGGTTAAAGACCTGATTAAATGACTTTCCGAATTGTTCATATGTTTCATGGGGCAGACCGGCAATTAAATCAACATGCAGGTGTATATTGCCCATTTCCTGCAGGCGCTGGAGACGATCCCGCAAATGCTCCCAGTTGGCATAGCGGTTAATAGCTTTAAGGGTGGGCGGATAAGTGGACTGAATACCTATTTCAAAATCAAAAACACCCGCTGGTAGTCCGGCCAAGTAATCCAGCATCTCATCGGATAGCAGCTCTGCATTAATTTCCATATGAAAACGAGTGGATATGTTATGATCCAGAATGAAATCCATTATTTGACGAGCCCTTTTTTCATGGCAATTAAAAGAGCGATCGACAAATTTGACTACTTTGACTTGGTCTTGCATGAGCACCAGCAAATCACTTTTGACCCGTTCCAGGGAAAAGTACCTTACTCCAGATTCACAGGCAGACAAACAATAAGAGCATCTAAAGGGGCAGCCCCGGGAGGTCTCAAAATAGACCAGTCCTCTGTGGATATCCATAAACGGTATTGGTGACGGAATCTGGTCCAGATCCTGTATAGGCGGCCGGGCGGGAGTAACCTTGATTACCTTACCCTGACGCACTGCCAGACCGGGAATTATATCCAAAGCTTGTCCAGCATATTTTGCCTGTAACAGTTCCCGTAGGACCAGTTCACCTTCTCCACATACAACTGCATCAACCAGCGGGTTTTCCTGCAGCAGCTGTTCAGCATCATAGGAAACTTCCGGCCCACCCAGTACGATGAAACACTCCGGCCGGGCCAGTTTAAGATCGTTACACAGCTTCTTGACCATCTCAACATTCCATATATAGCAGCTGAATCCGTATATATCAGACTGGGCGGCAAAAAGCCGGGAAAGAATTGACCTGTAGTGGTCATTGATGGTGAATTCAATAATATCAATGCACCAGCGTGAATCCTGGCAAAAGCTTTTCAAGTAAGCACATGCCAGGGAGGTATGGGTATAGCTGGCATTCAAAGCTGCCAGAGTTACTTGCATATGACTTCATCCCTGTTAATGTAATTATCACTAAAGAGTAGCCAAGATATAAAGCGAACTCATTAGACTGTCATCGCCCTAAGCTATTCCAGGATGCAGGGGTATTAGCCAGGCGAGTGACGTACGACGAGCCATTACAACCCACGGCTAAACTGAGGGCTGCGAAATGGAGCGAGAAACAGGGTGTTTCGAGCAGCGAGGACTGAGTGTATGGATGCCGAATTCTTAAGCAGTCCGCTTCGCACCGAAGTAAGCCGATGTGTTGCAGGCGAGGAGTCCTGGAGCGAGCCGGCTAATACCACTGATGACAATATAGCAGCCTTTTGGCTCCATGAGGGCTATTTTCATAGCAATATTAGTTTATTCTTCACCAATAATACGCACTTCCGGTTCTAAAACGATATTGTATTCCTCCAAAGCCCGATGTTGAATATGTTGGATTAAATCGATTATGTTCTGAGCAGTAGCCTGCCCGCAGTTTACAATGAAACCGGCGTGTTTGGTGGAAACCTGAGCATCACCGATCTTAAAACCCTTTAATCCCATCTTTTCCAATAGAGGGCCCACATAGACCCCAGGGGGCCTTTTGAAAATACTGCCTGCACTGGGCATATCCAAAGGCTGTTTTTCCCGACGGAGACGGGCATATTCCCGCATTTTGGCCTCTATATCTTCCCGTTTGCCCGGTGAAAGCTTCATCAGCGCCGATACAACTATCCAATCGCCCTTCTGAAAAATGCTGGAGCGATATCCAAAAGCCATTTCTTCGGGGGTAAAAGTATGTAAATCACCGGAACGGTCTATAGCGGAAACAGCAGTTAATACCTGGCTCATTTCCCCATCATACGCTCCGGCATTCATGACCACTGCTCCCCCGACACTTCCGGGAATTCCTTCGGCAAACTCCAGACCGCTTAAACAATGGGCCGCCGCTTTTTTACTTAATTCGGACAGACGGATACCAGCTTCAGCCATTATCTCATCTTCCGAGATATACAAACCTTTTAAGGCATGCCCTATTTTAATAATCACACCCCGAAAACCTTTATCCCTAACCAGCAGATTACTACCCAGGCCGATCACCATGTAGGGAATACTATCCTTTCGGCAGGTCCTAACCAGTTGCTGTATTTCTTCGACTGACTGGGGGAAAACCATCAAGTCTGCCGGACCACCAACTTTAAATGTGGTATGGGCACTCAGTGGTTCCTGCCAGCGCAGTCTTTCTTCGGGTATAATCTCTAAAATCCGGTTGTACATGACTGTTCAGTGCTCCCCTAAGTATATGCTGCTATTTTATTGAAAGGCATTAGCTTTTATTCTTGCTGGTAATTTTAACCGCTATTTTGGGTGCTTCCGGCATGACTAATATAGACGACTGGGGGCCGTATTTGCAAAGCAAATCCTGTAGCAGTTTTTGCAGGTCATGTACCGGTTGCATATACATGCGCCGGACCGTGTTATCCGGCATGCCGCTATACAGGTAAATATCAGCGTGGCGTAAGGTTCGGCAGATTGCAAAAGCTTTGTGGCCCCCCAGTTCAAAGTGATTGATAAATCGCTTTTCTATGTCTTCGATACAGGTTGCATCATTCAGCCACTGGGTAAAGGTCCTTTCCCCCAATCCCTCTGAACATTCTGCCACCAGTATTATTGCCCCGCCTTGCTTCACAGCTAAACTAGCTGAATCCAGGGCTTTTTGAGCTTGGTACATATTTATGTCCTTGGGATATCCCCCGCAGCTGGCTAGAACAATGTCTGCCCGGTCAGCGATAGGTACCACACTCAGTTGCTCAGCAAACAAGACTGCATCCATCCAGGCATCATAGACATGACCGGCACTAGCATAGACAATATTATGGTGAGATCCGGTTACCACATTTACAATGAAGTCTACCCCTGCTATTTCGGCAGCCTTTAACATCAGATCACTTACCGGATTGTTCTGGTAATTACCTAGGCAGGCCCGGGGATCGTTCATCATTTTATGATTGGCTTCGATCAAAGAACGTGATGCTATACCGGGCAGTATAGATTTTCGCCCGCCTGAGTAACCGGCAAAATAGTGCAGTCCGACCAGGCCGGTAGTGATGAGCAGATCTGCCTCTACAGCATATTTATTTATGTATAAGTCCATACCATTAGGCAGCACTCCTGCTAAAGCCAGATCCCGGTCACAGTCGTGGTTGACTATGCGATATTGACTGCATATATCAGGTCCAAAAACCAGTTGGTTTTCTTCTTCGGTTTGCGGGCGATGAATACCGGTGGCGATTAATAAAATAATATTTTCTTTATCAATTCCTGTCCCTGTCAGTTCATCCAATAAGGGAGGAAGAATTTCCTGGTAAGGAGTAGGCCGGGTAATATCGTTAACTACTATGACCGCACTCCGGGCTGACTTTAGACGTACCAGTTCACTCAAAGTCGGGCTGTTTTTGGGAAAGCGCAAAGCTTGTTGAACCAGATTAGTATCAGCAGATAGTCCTGGAAATTCTCGGGGCCATACTATTTCCTGCAGATGATGCTGTGGCAAATCTACGGGAATGCTGTTTTGACCATAAGCCAATTCGATCATCATCTCTATCATCCCACTCCAATATATTAATTAATCCCCTAACCAGAATTGTCTAAATTATACCGTATACGAAAGAATTTTATAATCCCGGCTTGGGGCTATGTGATATAATAGCAGAGAATTTACCGGTACAAGGTAAGTTAAGTGTCTCGAGGAGGGCGAGCTATGGACGAGGCTCAGATAAAAAAAGATTTAGTTGATATGTTGGGCAAAGACAAGGTTCTGATAAAGGACCTGGATTTAATGTATTACTCCTATGATAGTTCTTTTTTTACCAAGCTGGAACCCAAGAACCCCATGGCGGTAGTTTTGCCCAAATCAACTGAAGATGTGCAAAAAGTAATGCGCTATGCCTATGACAACCAAATCAACATTATCCCCCGTGGTGCTGGCACCGGAGAAACCGGTGGCTGTATTGCTGTATCTGGGGGCATAGTGCTGGATTTATCCTCCTGGGATGATATCGTGGAAATCGATGCGGCCAATATGCAGGTAATAGTTCGTCCGGGGATTATTCACGCCAAGCTGAATGAAAAACTTGCTGAATACAACTTATTTTTCCCACCCGATCCTGGAAGCAGTCAAATGTGTACCATAGGCGGTATGGTAGCCAATAATGCCAGTGGCCTAAGAGCAGTAAAATATGGATGTACCGAACAGTATGTTTTGGGTTTGGAAGTAGTTCTCCCCAATGGTGATGTTATTATAACCGGTGGGATGAAATCCAAAGCCATAAAAAATGTATCAGGGTTAAACCTGACCAAACTTATGGTAGGTTCAGAAGGAGTATTGGGTATTATAACCCGCATTCGCCTGCGCTGCTGGCCTAAACCCAAAGCCCGTGGTATAGCCATGGCTGTGTTTGACAATCTGGACGATGCACCCGCAACGGTACTGGAGGTCTATCGCGAAGGGGTTCTTCCTTCGGGAATTGAGATTTTAGATAGTTCCGCTATTCAAGCTGTAAATCAGTTTAAACCGGAAATCAACCTGCCCGATGCCGAGGCTATCTTGCTGTTTGAAGTAGATGGTAATCCTCCGGGAGTCGAGTATGAAGGTAATATTATTAAAGAAGTAGCAGGTCGTCGAGCTCGCCAGGTTGAATGGGCTACCGATCCTAAACGCATGGCCCAACTCTGGGAAGGACGCAGCGTGACTGCCGCTGCAGCAGCTAGGGTGCGACCGGATGGAAGCCGGGTCTTTGCCGGTGAAGATATTAGTGTTCCCCTGTCAAAGGTAGCCGATGCTCTAAGAGCTATTCGGGCTCTGGGTGAAAAACATGGAGTACAGGTAGTTAATTATGGTCACATCGGTGATGGCAATGTGCATACCGCTCCAGTCATTAACCCGGAAAATCCAGAGGAAGTTGAAAGAGTGAAGCAGCTGGTGGATGACATCCATCTACTAGCCATTGAAATGGAAGGTTCAACGACCGGTGAACATGGTGTAGGTGTGGTTCGCCGCCCCTATGCTGAAAAAGAACACGGCTTGGCAGTCAAATATATGAAGGGTATTAAACAAGTATTTGATCCCCGGGGTATTATGAACCCTGATAAGCTGTTCTAGTCGGGGAAAGGAGATTATATCATGGACTTTAAGAAGCTGCCTCCCGTGCAAGAGCAGATTATGAAATGTGTCCGCTGCGGAAAATGTCGCAGCGTATGCCCAGTCTTTGCAGAGATACGCAATGAAACAGCTGCTCCCAGAGGACACGTTTTTATGGTCCAGATGCTGCGCGACGGTAAAGTCGACCCGGACCAGGATGTCTATGATCACTTGGCTAACTGCCTGTTATGTGAGACTTGTAGTGTCAACTGTCCTTCCGGTATTGATATACATGAACTTAACGCGGCGGCACGTTCTTATGTATACGACCATCATCCTACTGTAGCTAAGGAATTGATCTTTGATGCTCTTTGGACCAAACCCAGCCTGCTAAGAACCTCCAGCAAGTTTCTGTGGGGAGCCCAAAAGTCAGGACTGCAATCATTAGCCCGGAATCTGGGCCTGATGAAGATACTTCCTGGAGATCTGCCCAAAGCGGAAGGTATACTTTCGTCAGTACCATTAAGACCAGGACGCAGTTTAGTTAAGGAAGTAAATGCGCCCCGGGGGAAAAAACGTTTTCGGGTAGGCTACTTCCTGGGCTGTGGGACTGATCTTTTTCAGCCTCAGGTAGCCAAGGCAGTAGTAGAGGTCCTGACCCGCAACGGCTGTGAAGTGATTGTGCCTCGTGATACTCGCTGCTGCGGTATGCCTCATTTAGCTAACGGTAAAATGGATACCGCCCGGAAACTGCTGGCACATAATGTCAAGATTTTTAATGATTATGATTTTGACTATATAATTACTGACTGTGGTTCCTGTTCATCTGCCCTATCCCGTAAAAATATCAAGTTTGTTCTGGGCGGTCTCAAAATTGAAGATCAGGCCTTGGCTTTTGCTGACAAGGTTATCGACCTAACCGTATTTCTGGTGGATATACTGGATATCAAACTACCCGACAATCCTAATGCAGAAAAGCGCCGGGTTACCTATCACGATCCCTGTCATTTGGCTAATGCCCAGGGGATTAAAAGCCAACCCCGGCAACTCCTGCAACGGATACCGGGAGTACAGCTGGTAGAAATGGCCGAGGCTAATCGCTGCTGTGGCGGTTCGGGTACTTATAGTATTACCCACTACGATCTGTCCATGAAAATACTGGACCATAAAATGGATAATGCCATGGCAACCGGTGCTGAATATTTGGCTACCTGCTGTCCCAGCTGTATGATGCAGTTGCAGTATGGAGTAAAACGGCACAAGTGGGATTGCAGGGTAGTTCATCCTATTGAGTTGGTCTATGAATATTATCAATCCTTGCCGGAAATCATCCCGGTTAATTAGCCATCACCCCCCTCATTGTGAGGGGGTATTATTTTGTATTAACCCCCAGCCCGCAATAATACACAGCTTAGCGAAAAAACTAAGGCTCCATTTCCATTTGGCTGTACCTGGACGCTGCTTGTATAATAATAGCACCTTGGTCCGGTAGCTGAAGTTTTAGCATCAGTATATTTGACGGGGGCCTCTGCGTGGATAACCGGCGCATTTAGCAGCTACAATTAATATTGGCGGTTCCGGCCCTACCGGTGCTCGTTTCAGTCGCTGCCAAATCTAGCTAAAGCCTCCTCTAAATCCGGGAGAGCATTATATTTACTGTGGCCTTTTTTACTGGGGAAAATTGCTGTATAAATAGATTGAGAGTTATCTTCACAACAATTGTTATCAGTAGAACAAATCACGATGAATGAAAAGCCATCTTTCGTGTCATTGGCCGTTCCGGCACTTCTGATGCTCCCTTCGGTTGCTATTAATGTTGCGAGCCCCAAAGGGGCGTGGCAATCTCATGCAACTTGACTGTGACTCTCGTTCGAGATCGCCACGTCGCTCCGCTCCTCGCGATGACACAGAGAGGGCTATTTTCCCAGCAATTATCACCTGTGGTACAGACCACGATGAATGAAAATACCCTCCAGACGTAGGGGAGGCTTTAGCCTCCCAGCGGAAGCTAAAGTTCCGCTGCGAATCTTTCTTTCTTGGTGTAGTGGAAACTAAAGTTTCCGCTACGGCTCAGGTGACAGGTGTTTTTACAGCAATAATACGAAAAACGATATCAAAAAGGCGGTAGACATGAGTAACCGGCGTACAAAGCTGATATTCGGACAAGTCAGGGATGCTAACCTCAAATACAACTTAATCGAATATGGTGACCGGGTGGCGGTAGGCATGTCAGGAGGAAAAGACAGTGTTACTCTGCTATATATGTTAAACCTCCTGCGGCAGTATACTCCTTTAATGTTTGATTTGGTCCCTATCTATATAGATTTAGGCTGGGGTAATGAGACCAAACCCCTTGAGGAATTCTGCGCCCATATTGGTCTGGATTTAGTAATTCAGAAAACTAATATTGGCGAAGTAGTATTTCAGGTTAAGGAAGAACGACATCCCTGTTCCCTGTGTGCGAATATGCGCAGGGGAGCCTTGAATAGACTCAGCAAAGAGCATGGATGTAACAAAGTTGCCTTGGGTCATCACTTGGATGATGTGGTTACTACCCTACTGATGTCCATTATCTTTGAAGGACGTTATCAGGTTTTTACTCCTAAAACCTGGCTCAGCCGTGTAGACATCACCGTGATTCGACCCTTGATATATGTAGAAGAAAGGGATATAAAATTGCTGGTCGAATCCCTGCAGTTACCGGTAATAAAAAACCGGTGCCCGGCAGATGGAGCTACAAAAAGAACTGAAGTAGCCGAATTGCTAAAACTATTGGAACAGCAGTTTCCCGGCGCTCGCCGCCGGTTTTTGTCGGCTATTGAAAAAGTAGGACCATCTGCATTTTGGCACTGAGCAAACGAATGTTTGTATTAGACAATTTGTGATGTTATAATGTTGGCAAAGCTTGTGAAATAAGGGAAGGTTGGTAAAAATGCAGCTAACTGAACGCCAACAGCAAATACTTGATTATATTCGCCAGTGTATAAAGAATAATGGTTATCCTCCTTCAGTTCGTGAAATCGGAGAAGCAGTGGGGCTTAGGTCTAGTTCTACGGTTCATGCTTATTTAGTCCAGCTGGAGGAAATGGGCCTTATTCGTAAGGATCCCACAAAACCCAGGGCCATTATACCCGTTGACGATAGCGATTCTGCAACATTGAGTAATGCCTTATCCCTGCCTTTGGTTGGGAGTGTGGCCGCAGGCACCCCTATTTTTGCCGAACAGAATATCGAAGCCTATCTGTCCGTCCCTACTGAAATGGTTGGCTACGGTACACATTTTCTGTTGAAGGTTAAAGGCGACAGTATGATTGAAGCCGGTATTTTGGATGGGGATTATCTCATTGTCCGCCAGCAAAATCAAGCCAATAATGGGGATATAGTGGTAGCTATGATGGAAGATGAAGCCACCGTTAAGCGCATTTATTTCCACAGCGACCATATTGAACTGCGCCCTGAGAACAGCTCTATGGAACCCTTTTATGTTCCTCAGGCTCAAATCCTTGGTAAAGTAACCGGCCTTATGCGCAAGATATAAAGATAAAAATGAGGCCTAACAGGCCTCCTCAGACTGTCGAAGAAGTCCATTTAAAGAGATCGCCACGTCGCTATGCTCCTCGCAACATTAGCCGTGAACGATAGTGAACATCGGTAGTGCCGGAACGGCCGATGACAGAACCGGAAGCCATCGTTT
>Ga0208823_1001883_pt1 | contig 16159 bp, 10 predicted proteins | sample AD_UKC075_MetaG_FD_184440 | JGI IMG/M metagenome (GOLD analysis project Ga0208823, IMG submission 184440) | Active sludge microbial communities of municipal wastewater-treating anaerobic digesters from USA - AD_UKC075_MetaG (SPAdes) (version 2) | ecosystem: Engineered > Bioreactor > Anaerobic >... | reverse complement strand
TACCAATGCCAGCCATAGGGCCTCCCTGTGGTATAATATATTTAAAGTCCTTTAAAAGAGAATAAATTAAATCAGCTGTTAATGGATTGGGATAATTTTTTTCTATCCTAGCTAATTCATTTGCTATCCGCCAATGCATATCATCGGGTGTCATTTCATAAATATTGCCTTCACTATCTTTAAGGGCATATTTATTTACCCATACAGTAGCTGCTAATTGATCACCATTGAAGTATTCAATTGAAGCATTCAATGCCTCTTCATAACTAAATTTACTTGATTCACTCATAATTTATTATTTTTTTAGAAATTTATTAAATTTATTTTGTCTATAGTATCTATTTTGCTATCTTGCGATAAATTATATAATTTTATATCATTATTTTTACAATATTCATTTATTATATTATAACATGAATTAATTTTTGGCAAATAATTATTTCTAACAAGAGGATGCTCTCCGTCAGTAGCAAAAAAATGATTATCTGTAAAATCAACTCCTATAATACCTATATTTTTAAATCCTAATGTTATTGCTAAAAGACATCCAACTGTTGGCGAGTCATATCCATAATCTAACATATCTTCATATATATCAATATATTTTTTTTTATTTATATTTTTACCAAGTGCAAATAAATATTTTTTGTCATCATCAAAATTCCATTTTTTATCTGTTAGTACTACATAATCACAATTTGTTTTTTCAATGTCTAATACTCTATTGATATTATATTCTTTTGTAAATTTTTTATCGGTAAGAAAAATTTCTTTTTTGTCTACTAATAATAATATATCTACATGTATATCAAGTTTATTAATATCATTAACTCCAATTATAAAATAATCATTTATATTTATTGTTTTTAATAAATTTGCAGATATTCCTGTGCCAGCTACTATACATTTTTTATTATTATCTATTATTAAGTCTTTTATATATTGCATATTTGTTATTTTTTAAAAATCTTTTAAAACAATATAAAAACAAATTCTAACAAACTTTGTATCATTTTAATGTATTATACCAAGTCAGTTAAAAAAAGCAAACCTGATTTATTTATATACATAGTTTTTTTAAAATTGTTAAATTCTTTTCATTTTCAAGTACAAAAAATAATTTTTTGGCATATTTTTATCAATATTATATTATTATTATTTATTTAATATTTTTTTTACTTCATTTATTGCTAAATCAAAATCATTATATAATTTAAAATCAGAATATTTTTGTTTATATTTATATTCAATATATTTAATTCCCGAAAATGATTTATCTACCCCTATTATAATTTTAAAATCTTTAATGTCTTTTCCATATAAAAAATACTCACCTAATTCAAATCTGGTTGTTTGTGCAAAACTTCTGTGTTCATTTTTATTAATTTCTTTTGCTAGCCAACAAAAAATTAATCCATTATTTGCTGCCTTCTGTAAATAATATGTTTCCCATTCAATTTGCTCTTCATAGTTAAAATCATTATTCTTTTTTTCTCTTTTTGGTGATGCAATGATAATATTTTTATCGGTTTTAAAATTAGATATTTCTTTTATGAATTTTTCATGCCAATTTTCTGCCCCTTGAATAGGTCCCATTAAAAATATAACAAAATCATCATTAATAGTATTATCATATTCTGGTGCATTTAATACTTTTATATTACCAGACCGACTATTTATATTTGATAATAATTCACCTGCAAATACATTTTGATCATAATAATTTCTAATACCATTAATTTGAAATTTAATCATATCTTCTGATATTGGCATAAAATGCCACGCATCACAGCCAACATTAATCATATTCCTTTGAACCTTCCAAGTACCATGAATATGCCCACATATACAAAAACGAGAATCAGCATTTGTTGGAAAATGATTAATATAAATTTTCTCATTATTAATTTCTATTTCCATGTCATCAACAACCTTAGTAAAATATTTTTTTAATAAATCATCAGTAATATCAAATTTAGCAGTACCTCCCTTTTCTGGTGAAATATCATAATTGCCTTTGACTAACCATTTCTCCCCATTTAATTTATCTAACACATTTAAATCATCTCTTGAAAATGCAACATCACCAACAACAATTACTAAATCATCTTTTGATACTACATTATTCCAATTTTTAATTATTGTCAATTCAAAATCTTTTGCATTTTTAAATACTAAATCTCTACCATATAAATCTAACCGTTCATCACCAAAATGCAAATCTGATGTAAAAAATATTTTTTGCTTTTTTTTGCTTTCTGATAAATATTCATACATTTTTTTCATATTTTACCCATTTTTATATATAAAAAATAATTTTTAGGTAAATTTTTATCCATATTAATAATCACTTTTAATATATTATCATTTATATCTATTTTGTAATATTTTTCTTTTATTAATTTATTATTTATAATATAATCAATATTTTTATCTAATATAACATTATTATTAGTAGATGATAACTGATACAGTACATTAACTTCTTTTATATAAAATAAATTTAATATATTATTATTAATATATTTTAAAATATAGTCATCAAATTCATTTGGTTGCATTAATGATAATGGTGATGAGACAGTAGATTTTATATATTCAAATTCTTTTGATATATTATCATCTAATAATTTCTTTATAAATTTATTATTAATATCAATAGTAATAGTTATCAAATCATCATCGTATTGAATTTCATATTCATTATCTATAAAATTATCTAATATATAATTATTTTTTAATTTTATGAGAGTGCTGCCAAAATAGTTTTTAAAATGCATTGGATATATTAGTCCTGATATTTCTTGAGATGAGTTATCTGCAAGATATTTTTTATAAAAATTATTATCAAAATTTGATAATAGTATATTATGGTTTTTTGATTCTATATATGATTGCATAGTAAGTTGATTGTCGGCAAGTTTACACACGCATAAATTTGGTATAATAAAATTTTTATTATTATCTATATCTATATTAGTATTTAATAACATGAAATCTTTATTAAAGAAATTTATGATAGATTTATTTTCATTGACAGCAAATTTTATTATATCTTTAAATTTTGGTTTATAATATCCAGAATATCTATACATTGTCTCAGTGCCCGTAGTTTTTATTATTTCATATTTATCATTATTAATATCATATTTTAGTATATTTTCTTTTGTTATAGTAGTAGGTGGAATAAATGATAATTTAAAATTATCATATGTAACTGTATCATTTACAGTAATATATTTTATAATATTTGAATTATTATTTACAATATTATATATATTTTTAAATGATAGAAAATCATTAAGTTGTTTATTATATTCGTGGCCATAATTTAGCAAAAATGTTTCAGGTGTATTATAATTAGTATTAATATGTGGAGGGTAGTCTATTAAATAATATTTTAATAATGATATATTATTAGCAAAATATTTTATATAACTATAATTATAGTTATCTTGCTGAGTAGGATATAATATAATAGTAATATTATTATTTGACAAAGTAAATCTATTTGGCAGTTGATGATTTACTCTTAATTTTTTTGTTAATGTTGTCACATATGAAGTATTATCATTAAAGTCATAAAACAAAGTGTTTTTATATGTAGATATTATTTCGGGCAGTGCATCTAATTCATTACTATTAAATGATGTTATATTAGCATTAAATATTGATAAATCACCCATATTATTTTTTTTGTATGTTGTAGCTAAAAAATCATTAGTGTTATATATAGTATATACATTATTTTGGTTAAAATTGATAATTTTAATATCTGTTTCCGTATCAGCATAGTCTAATATGGTAATAAATTTATTAAAATCATATATTTTATTATTATCATAAAAGTTATTTGGCACATTATTATATATAAATCCATTAAAATAATTATTATTTAATGTATATAAAGTGGTATATTCTAAATCTTTATAGTCTTGTATATATACTGTTATTATAAAGACAATAAATTTAAATTTCTCATTATCTATAATTTCTATTGATATTGGATCTATATGTTCATTAGATAATTTCTTTTTTCTTGTGAGTATAGCAGAAAATTTATAATTATCATATTTTGCATTATTATTACTATTAACATTTATTTTTGCTCCTTTAAATATGGTATATGCTTCATTAGTATATTTATTATAAGTGATATATGACCAATTTTCTTTTTTATTATAATGCATATATTCATTATCAATGGTATCATAAGGATATCCACTCACAAAATATTTTATAAAATAGTCTGTAGTAGTATCATATAATAGTTCTTTCCACGTTCTATTATCAATAGGAGTGTCATCAAGTGGTGCACAAATATAATTTGTATTATTTAAATATATTTTATCTATATGATTTGGTATATTGTCAATAAAGTACCATTCATGTGTGAAACTGTTAGGATTGTTTGCTTCAATAAAGCTTGGTGACATACCTGTTTTACCAAATGACATAGAATTATTAAGTCTATATTGGTTATTACGCACATCAGTACCAAATTGCACCCATTTATTTATATAAGGAACTACTTTTGAGATATCCTTATATTCATCAATAATATTTTCTGCTAATCTATCATACTCTGTATTAAGCATAAGATAGGTAAATCTATCAAAATCTTCATTATTTTTTAATGTATTTATTATTATATCATCATTTATAATATAAGTGTCTGTGAGAGCAGCAAAACCAGTAAAATTTATAATATCTTCATCAGTATTAGATAATAGCTGATTATTTAATTTAGAATATAAATGTTTGACAATAGTGAGAACATCACAATTAATATTTTTTACTACTCTAAATTTATCATATTTCTTAATAAATTCATATATTCTATTGTCATCTGAATATTTATATATATCAGTAATAGTATTAAAATAGCAAGTGTCTATATTTTGATTTTCATTAATATTACATATAAATTCCCAATTATTATTATAATATCCTTCTAATACACCATATCCTTTTATTATTCTAAAAAATTCATTATTGGGCAGTTCTATTACAGTATCATTTATTGATATTTCGTATTTTTCAAAATATTTATATAATTCACCTATAGGAAAATTTGCATAATCAGACTGATAAAAGTCGGTGTCAAAAGTTTTTACTGGAAATATTGATAATAATGATATTGAAGGTATAAACACATCATATCCTGTTATAATATTATCACTTGATATTAAAAATTCTTTGTTATCATCATCAAGTTCAATAACATCATATTTATCAATATCTTGAAATCCTATTAGTTTATTATCTTTATATATAGGATTATCTAAATAAGGTAATTTATTAATTGATGTTATACCTACGTTAAAAGATTTTATTTTACTATAAGTATTTTTTTGCGTTTGAAAATATGTATTATCAGTAATATTAGGTGATTTTTTAGGTATTATTGCTCTATTACGTTTTCTTTTATTGCCTCCTATAAAATTATATGAATATTTATTATTTTGTATAATATTACTATCTGGTGCAATATCATATAATCTAACATTATTTAAAATACTATGTTGAGATAATGTTCTTTTTATTTTAAATTTATTTGTACTATTTGATGTTATTGTTGTTATTATATATATTTTATTATCTATAGCAAGTGCTTTAAAGAAAGGTGATCTAAAATTATTAATACAATTTGCTAATGCATTGGCAACATCATTTGTTGTACCTTCATTAGAAAATGTATTTTTATATTTATGCTCATTTATATCATATACTGGATAGTCCCACGCATCACCTGACTGCAATCCATTACTATTAGCAGTCATCTCCCATTCAGTATAATTTATACTATCATTATATATTATAGATATTTTTTCATTATCATCTATAACTACATTATTATGCATATATAAATATATAACCATCTGTGACGGCGAAGCATCTGATAATATTGCTTTTTGCTGAAATAATATATTAGTAGTGCCACATAGACTATTTATATTAAATTTTTTATCATATAACTGAATTTCTTTATATTCATAATAATCATTGCCTATATGTTTTTGTTTATTATAGATATCTTTTATTCTATGTAAAGATCCTTTTTTATCATTGATGACATAAAAATGGCTATTATTATCAATAGTAAAATCATTACCATATGTTATTAAATTTGCATTTTGTATAGGTATTTTAATACCATCATCATTTGATTGTATCAGTTCATTATTACTATAAGGTAATATATCAATATTTTTACGAGGAATTGGTAATTGCTCATTATATGAACTTAATATTGAACCATTAACTTGGAAGTTATCTAATTCAACACTGCTCACAAAAAGACCAAAATATCTATTTATAGAATAATCATCAGATAGATTATCATTAAATAAAAATTCTAAATTTAATATATTAGGAAAAATAAGCCCATTGCGTTTAAATCCTTCTGTTATATATTTTTCTAATTGTTTTATCGGCATATCATTAGTTAGAATATCATAAAGATTTTCATATTTAGTAGTTATAGTACCATTAGCTATAGATATGCCCGTATAACTCGAATTAATATCTTTATCAAAGCTAACAAATAATGGTTCATTTGTATATAAATACATACTTTGTATGTTACGTATATATTTACCTATGTTAGAATCTTCTTTTAGTGAGTATGTTTTTATTATTTTTGCATTTGATAACGTTTCTTTTATTATTTCTTTATCATTATAATTATTATATGAATTTACTGATATAGGATGATCTACTGAAAATATAACAAAATAATCTGGTAATATATCATTAATATATAAAGGTGCAAAAAAAGAAAATTCCTCATCATAGTATGTTTCATTTAACATAGTAGCCCCAGCAGAATAGAAATTATCATATTGCTCATATGGTAATGTTCTTATAACATTATAATTATTGTTATACTCATATATATCAAAAATAATATCAGTAGGTACTGTTCCTTTATCAAAAAAATTATATATGTCAATAGGATATGAAGATAACGGACTTATTTTATATTTTTTATATTTATTATTAGATAGTTCTGTATTAGCATTCATAGTATTAAGCCACATATTCTCATTTGTATCAATAGTGATTTTAATATTACCAGTGAGTAAAGGATTAGTCTTCATTAACATGAATGAAGAATTTCTTTCTAACAGTTGAGTTTCCATTTTATATTATTTTTTTGCCTCTTTGTGTGTTTTTGAACCCAATGATATCAATTTCTTTATAATCAATTTTAAATGGTAAATATGGAAATTCATAATATGGGTAGGCTGGCTGTGATTCTGATATATTATTATTTAGTAAATAATCATATATTTTGCTATTTATAGATTTTATACCTTTTTTTAAATCATCTGATGTATATACAATATTTGAATTTAATGGTATAGGTGGCATATCTAACAATTCTGACCCATTATTTGCCCATGCATCATATCCATGAATAAATTTATATACACTAGGCGTAGTAGTATTATATATCGGTTTAAATTCTGATATAAATAATACTAATTTAATGATTTCATTATCATTACCATCATAATCTATTCTATATTCATATATATCTCCTTCATGTATAACATCCCAATAATTAGGCTTTGGCAATTTTATTTTATCATAGTTATCACCAAAAAATAATTTATTATTAGAAGTACCAAAAAAATTAAAAGAATTATATTCTACTATATTACCATTATTAAGATCATTATATATATCTATTACATTAATATTATTAATATAATATTGTGAGTTATCATCATACAAATAAACAGGTAATAATGTTATATAATAACTTCTAGGACTTGGTTCATTTGATGGTTGTTGAATATGATTATCGTGTGGGGGGATAGATATTCTTAAAAATTTTGTGGTATGGCCATCAAAAATAATATTTTCATTAAAATTAACATAATAAAATAGCATCATATATTATTTTTTTATATATCTAAAATTTGTGATTTTTTAAATTTAGTCTCTGCAGACTTTAATGAAGTATTATATAACATTTCAACGCCTTCCGTTTCTATTATCTTATCATATTTTGCCGTTACTGATATGTCAAAAGAAAATGTTCCTTGATTTTTTATAAATATGTCTATTCCTAATTTTTTGTTATATATTAAATTTTTAGTACTATTAGTAAAATCACCACCTATTTTGCCGCTAGTTGGCGTAGTGCCATAATAATCTACCATCCTAAATTCAAAGACAATAGGAATAACTAATTTATTTTTTGGTTCTATACGTTTTACTGACCTATAATCAACTCCATCAACAAATAATGAATCAAAATATGAAGGAGCTAAATAAAGATATGCGCCGCAAGTGTTCTTACCAATCAAATATCTATCATGTGGATAAAATCCTAACTTATCTGGCAAATCTTTATAAGTAGGTTTATATGTATTATTAACAGTATCATATACACCAGTAAATATATTATTATTTGTTACTTTATAAGGTGTTTTATTTTGAAAATCATATGGCCAAGATTCGTTGTAGCATAATTGTTTTGTGCCATCTTGTTTTGATGCTTCTATATTAAAAAATGCAGAATGTCTAAAAGCAGACGCTTTAAACGGAGCTGTTGGCAATTCATTTTGTATATTTATAATAGGTCTATTAAAAAAGTCAATAGGCGTACTACCTAAATCATTTTGACTACTAAAATCCCATATAGTATTGTTATTAGGATATAAAATAGGACAATCTGTATGTATGCAAAAATCACTAATACCACCATTACCTAATGGTTGATTATTACTATATGTACCATTCCAAATAAAAGGCTGCGGACTATTATTAGTAAATAATGGTAATAAATATCTTTGTGTACTATCAGCATATAAATCTTCTACTAAACCTATATTTTTATATCTTAAATATAAATATTGTGATTTTAATTGTCTTGATTGTACGCTAGCAGCATATATGCCATTACAATTTTTTGTTTCTTTTTCTAGTAATGATACATTATTAATAGGCACTTTAAAATATTTATATCTATCATAGTAAAATACATCATATATTTGTGATATAGGTTGTTCTGGTAAATATTCAGAAAGTCCACCTGGCTGCGGTGATTCTAATTCTATTGCAGTACTACCAGTATTTTCTATAACTAGTTTATATGTTTTTTTGATAATAGCACCTTTTTTGTCATTATCATTAAGTTGTTTTATATAATCTTTATAATATCCAGCAAAAATATCAATAACATTACCATTAATAACAGGTATTTTATTTGATTGTGTGCCACTATCATCTAATATATATATATCATATTTAGGCGGTTCTTTTTGAACCATTGCTTTGACATTATATATTTCATTTTCTATATTTTTTAATTTTTCATATAAATCAATAACTTTACCATTATCATAAAAGCCAGATGCTATTGTGCTAGCATCATGGGAAATATACATATCAGAACTTAAATAAGAAGTAGACAAGTGCATATCTAAATTTTTTGCTCGCAACTCATCTTTTATCTTTTGTATAGTACTCTCACTTTGTGTTTGCTCTAATATTTGATCAATAGAACTAGGTACTATTAAATCATTAGGAAATTCTATTATTATAGATGGTGACCATTCAGAACATATTGGATTGATGGGATATCCTGCTTCTGAATAACTACGTGCTTTTATTTCTACCTTTTCATTAGGACTTATTGGTATATCTATTGTATTAATATTTGGTATTTCAGGATTAATAATATCCTCATCTTCCCATTTATATATGCCATCATTGACATCAAAATATTTTTTTCTAATGTCAGATTTTACATAAGTCCACGGTGAGAAAGTACCTTGTTTTAATTGGTTATTTTCATCTATATATTGATATTGTTCTATAGTAGTTGGTTTATTATCAATACTTAAATACCTATAAGCATATTCAAATTGTATAACTTCTTGGTATCCTGTTTTTTCATGATATTTTGGTTTTGGTATGTTAAAAAAACCACGCACTCTATATTTATATTTTTCGCTTTTTATATTATAGTCTTTTGCTATATTATTAATTTCTGCTATTAATGTACTATATTGTGCAGATTTTGTGTTTACTTGATTTATTAATGAAGTAATATTACTCAATATATTTTCTTTTTCTTGCTCTGTGAGTTGAGTTGATTGATTATATAATTGTTTATTTTTTTCTATTGCTAGGTTAATTTGTTTTATTTCTGATTCAATTTTTATTCTATCAGCATTTTTTTGTTGTATAGTATTTTGTATATCTGTAGTGAAAGCATGTGCATTAATAAGTGATACTTTAAAATAGTCTTCAGACAATTGAGGTGGATCTGGTATAAGTGCATAGATAGAAGGAATAGATTTTTCTTTTGCAAGTCCTATAAGTGTTGTAGACAAATCAAAAACATTTTTATTATAAAATTGTACTAATGATTGCTCCCCATCGGTAGTTAATATTTTTAATTCATTAGTATATATAGCAACGCCATCAGACCAATCAGTACTTTGTGTGCAGTTAATATCATCAATAGTCTTAAAAAATATGACCTCTCTCTCACCAAATCCTATAGTAATACTAGCTGTTTTTTCTGATATGGTGTCAGAATATAATTGTAAAATATCACTACCTATTGATATATTATCATAACCAAAATTTCTTTTTAGTGAGACTGCATTTAGTGATTTGTCAATATCAATAATTTCATATACTGACTCTTTACATATAAGTTTATCACCTATTTTTAAACTTTCTGAATCAGTAGTATTATTTATCAGATTATCATAAGTTAATTTATTTAGTACAAAAATTCTTTTTGTTTTTGTAGTATTATCAACAGTAATGTTAATATCTTTAATATTAATGACATCAAAAGAACCTTTATAGTTATAAGTAGAATAAGGAAGTTCTTTTATTTCCTCATCTTCATAAAATAATATACCTTGTTTTATTAAATCATCATACAGTTCATTTATATTAATATCGTTACGATTTTTATAGACAGTATCAAAATAATTTTCTTTTTCTGGCGTATCACATTCTACTATTATACGTTTACATATTATATTTTTTGTAGTTTGATTTACATATTTTGAAATATCAAAATCAACACATAATTGCGGAGATAGAAAGTTCTCAAAGAACCAGTTAGACTTTGCTGTAAAATATTGTGGTATTTCTAGTCCTTTTATGGTATTTATATTATTAGATAAACTAACAGTAAATACTCGTTTATATGTACCATCAGCCATTTTAACAATAGTATCACTATTTATGCCCATCAAAGACTTTATAGTGTTATCTATTCTATCTAAATTTGCTTTAAGATAATTAAAAGAAGGAAATGTATACGTATTTTCAGTTCCGTCAATATCTGTTAAAGTAACAGATATGGTGTCTGTATTTGATGTTACTGCTTCATTAATTTTTTCTATTAATTTGACAGCATTTGTTTGTAAAATTGAATATTGATTTAATAATTCTGATAAGCTATTTTGCGTCATCTAAAATGTAAATTTTATTTTACTATATATATAAATTTTTTTAATAATTCATAATCAAAATACATCTATAACAAAATCCAAATTTGCATTATCTACACAGATAATCTCAATAATCGGTTTACTATTATTACTAAAAATATCTGGTGATATTATACCCACTGATTTATTATATATATACCCCGTATTTAATTTATCTGTACTATCAGTATATATATAAAACATAAAAACACCATTTGTATTATTTAATGACAATCCATTTTCAAAAGATATCCTTAACTTCTGCCCACGCTCCCAACTATTTATGGTGTCATCAATATATAATATGATATCTCTATCAACAATAAATGGATTATTATAACTACCATCCATTATTCTTATATAGTTATTATATTTTTTTAGATTGTGATAATATGTATAGTAATTATTATTAATATGGAAATCATTAGTAATGCTAACAAGTGAGTTAGCATCAATATTAAAATCACTCACTATATTATTAACATATATACTATTATTAACTTTATTAATGTCTATTCCATCACCTGCTTTTATAACATCTATATTATATGCCATGTTGATGGAAGTCTTATTTTCATATATATTTTTTATTTCTTCATAATTTCTATTTATCAAGTCAATAATGTTATCATTATTAAGGAATACTTCTTGCGAGTTTGCAATATCATTTTCTATATTTTCTATCCTTTCTAATAAATCACTATTATCATATTGAGTATATAATAATGTTTTTATATGTTCTATATCTTCATTTAATTTTCTATATTCTGCAAGGTAGTTATTAAGATTATTTGTTAATAATTTCATTTGTGAGAGAGCATCGGTATATAGTTGTAATGAAAATGTATTATAATCATTAATAGACACTTCTATAGCAGAATCATTAGCATTAACATCAAATTTAATATTTAGTCTAAAAGCATAAGAATTACCATTTTGCTGTAATATATTATTAACTTTATATTTATTATATGACTTTATCTCACCACCAATGCCAGGCTGATAATCAACATTATCTAAAAATAAAACACCAAATAAATTAGTAGTATAATCATCAGGATTTGTCTCATCATATACATCATAATATAATAGTACTGTATTAAAAGAAAAGTTGCTAGAATATTCTGATGCATTAAAATCATTAATATCAGTTAAGTTAGCATTACTAACAATCTTTTTGTAATTATTACTATTAAAATCTATTGATATGCCATCTAATTTATTTCTTATAAACTTTGTGTTGTTATAATCAGTAACATCATTAGGATCTGATGTATTATCATGCCCTATTGCAAATATTTCATTTATCGGATTACCAAAATTATCTTCTAAACAATATGTTTTATTAATATGACTATTATAATCACCCCACCACTTAAAATTAGCATTTAATCCACTATTATATCCTTCAAATTGCCCTGTTGATTTGTTTAAGTACCAACAATTTTTAAATAATTCACCATCATATTCTTTTATGTCATAATGTGCCATTATGTTAAGCCCAGCTGGATGTATATCATTATAATGCCTACCTTCTATATAATCATCATCTATTTGTGCATTTTTTGATGCTAATTTCATATTAGGATGGTAGTTATTGTCAGATATACTATTTAATAAAACATAAGGAGTACATCCATGTGAGCTAGGAATATGCATATATATTTCTGTAAAAGAATTTAATGGATTTTTAATAGAATTTATAATATTAATGTCACCAATATATTTTATTACTCTATCATAAATTGGATTACCACTAGTGTCATAACTATTATCCTCTTCTACATATCTTACGCCAATATTATTAACAACTTCACTATCATTAGCCACTCTAAATCTTATTGCACCTATTTCTTTTAGCCATTTAAAAAATACTCGTTCTGATACAGTCCGCTGTTCATCAATGCTATAATTATCATTTGATGTCAGTAATGTTTCTAAATTATAATAATAATTTTGGAAACTTTCGGCAAAAACATTATTATTTTGGATATTAGGCAAATTTAAACTATCATAAACTCTACTAGCACCTAATATACTATCAAGTTGCACATAATTAGGTTTATAACTATCTGATAATAGTTCTTGTGTAGTGAGACGCAGTGATTTTAATGGTGGTATTTTTAACAACACAAATTTTGAAAACCTAAATTTTTTAGTGCTATTTTCAAAAGTATAATTTATATCTTCTTGTGCTGACGAGCATGTATAAAATGTGCCCCCTTCTATCTTTATTGGCTTTATAAACGGTGTTATTTTCATTATAAATATATTAAATTAAAAAGTTATTTTTATTATCATTCTACCCTATATGCAATAAATTTACCATCTTTTGTATAAATATTTTCACCTATTTTTAAATCTCTTATAGGAATTTTATATAAATTTATTCCTTTAGGATATGATTTAACAAGATCCCAAAGATGTGAATTATATTCTTCACGAGCTTCCATTTCATCAGCAGTTCTTTTAACATAAACAAAATCATCAGTACTATTAGCATTATAAACTTCTTTGTTTGATAATCTTATAGTAGAATTTTCATTTAATTTATTAAAATACGTTTTCATAATACTATTTTTTTTTTTATATATATAAATTTTTATAATAATTTATAATTATCTATTATTTTAGGATAAACAACAGAAAACCGTTCATACTTTGCAAATTCTTTAATCTCCTTCATCAAATCATCAGGTTTAGGATTATTACTGTAAATATAAGTAGGATCTAAATTAATATATGGCACGATAGTATCATCTATGCGATACATTGTCATTGCACATTGTAAATAACACCCATTTACTCCATTGTATATATTATATAAATCTTTCATTACAAAATATACTATTATACTTTCATATCCAGCATTAAGATAATCAACTATATTTGCCCCTTTATAATCCTCACCATCAAAATTATTAGCCGTCTCCTCAAAAAAATCAATCAAATCTTTATTAATAAATGAAAATTTATTTATATTCTGATATACATTACCATTATCTAAAATGCCTTCAATTCCTTTATCAATTATAATAACATCTCTTTTATTATAATTAGCAGTTAATTCGGCAAATTCTTTTTCAACATCACTTTCGTCTTGATTACTACTTAAAATATAATGATTAGTAAAATATATATTATTACCATTTGCGAATTCATATAATTTACTATCAATAGAACACATATATATATCACCATCATCAGTATTCTTTAAATAAAAAAATACTATCTTATCTTTATTGTGTTTACATGCATCAATAACATAATTCATATTTACTGAATTCCTATTAACAAAATCTAAATTTACACTATACTTTCTATGTTTTAATTCACCATGCCAAGTAAAAAGTCTATCCATATAAGTATTATATGTTATATTTTTACCATATCTATAAATAATATCCTTACTATCATCATCTTGTGAACTCTCATTCAATTTGTTAAAATATTTTTTCATAATTTTTATTTTTTTTTTTAATATACAAACATAGTATCAAATTTCATAGTATTTTATAGCACTATGAAACTTGTTTGTAAGGATAATATCCTTTCGGGGTTATCCTTACTGGACTTACTACAAAGCCCTCTATCCCATTAGTCGTAAGACAGTTTGGGATTGCCTTTCGCATTATGTTTCCACTACCATTAATATCTGCATTGATGATTATTCCGTTCTTACTCTTAAACAAACTACGGCTTATCCTTCTCCCTACATATTTGAGTTGTCCCTTCTTTATTCTATTCCATATAGCACGATATTTAACCCCTTCCATTTTTGCATATTGACTTATTTTCAATCTCATAATGAAAAATTAGTATTTTATACATAACAAATAATATGCCATACTATATTTTTTGTGATGTTTTAAAATACTATCCTTTTGCTTTGTTAAATTTCTTACTTCCTTCTCAGTCTTGCCTTTAAGAAACCTTCTATAAGTATACCTAACAACAGATGAATATTGTCTCATTAATGGAACTAAATCATATTCAGTTTTATATGGAAGTTTTATGGTTTTCATGTATTATATATATAAATATTTTTTGAAATGAAATTAAAATTTTAATTTTTAATTCCCCCCCTACAACCCCCCTTTATAGAACCATCATGATCCATTAAGTACCACTATATTTTAAAGGGCTGCAAATATCGATTTTCCATGTTTTTATATATATATATATATATATATAAAAACATAAAAAATTCAATACATGCATCCCGCAAGTTTTTTTTAAAAAAAACTTGCTTAAATATTTAAATATCAATAAGTTACTTTAATTTACAAATTTTTATAGAGATTAAAATATTACTTTTTAAAATTTCTTATATAATATATAAAATTAAAAAAAAAATTTATATATAATAAAAAATCTTTAATGAAACAAAATGGAAACCAAAATAGCCAAAATGAACTAAAAGTCAAAATAAATCTTTAATGAAATAAAATGGAAATAAAATGGAAACAAATGGAAACCAAAATGAACTAAAAGTCAAAATAAATCTTTAATGAAACAAAATGGAAACCAAAATAGCCAAAATGAACTAAAAGTCAAAATAAATCTTTAATGAAATAAAATGGAAACCAAAATAGCCAAAATGAACTAAAAGTCAAAATAAATCTTTAATGAAATAAAATGGAAATAAAATGGAAACAAATGGAAACCAAAATGAACTAAAA
>Ga0208823_1001875_pt1 | contig 16200 bp, 10 predicted proteins | sample AD_UKC075_MetaG_FD_184440 | JGI IMG/M metagenome (GOLD analysis project Ga0208823, IMG submission 184440) | Active sludge microbial communities of municipal wastewater-treating anaerobic digesters from USA - AD_UKC075_MetaG (SPAdes) (version 2) | ecosystem: Engineered > Bioreactor > Anaerobic >... | reverse complement strand
GTCGTCTCCGACGGGGCCAGCCGATGAATGGAGACCCGTGGCGGACCAGCAGTCAGAGAGCACCCCTGAGGGCACCGAGCCGACCGCAGCCGCGGCCGACGCAGCCCCCGGCACCGAGGCGACCGAAGCGACCGAGGCCGTCCAGTCCACCGGCGCTCCGACGCCGAACGGTGAGTCCTACGACGCCGGCTCGATCACCGTGCTCGAGGGCCTGGAGGCGGTGCGCAAGCGCCCCGGCATGTACATCGGGTCCACCGGCGAGCGCGGCCTGCACCACCTCGTGTGGGAGATCGTCGACAACGCCGTGGATGAGGCCCTGGCCGGGTACGCCGACACCATCGACGTCACGCTCATGGAGAACGGCGCGGTGCGCGTCAAGGACAACGGGCGAGGCATCCCCACCGACATGCACCCGACCGAGGGAGTCAGCGCCGTCGAGCTCGTGCTCACCCAGCTGCACGCCGGGGGCAAGTTCGGCGGCGGCGGGTACAAGGTCTCCGGTGGTCTGCACGGTGTGGGCTCCTCGGTCGTCAACGCGCTGTCGACCCGCCTCGACGTGTGCGTGCGCCAGAAGGGGCACGCGTTCCGGATGTCGTTCGACCACGGTGTACCCGTCGCGCCGCTGGAGATGATGGAGGAGACCGACCGCACCGGTACCACCATCACCTACTGGGCCAACCCCGAGATCTTCGAGACGGTCACCTACGACTACGAGACGATCCGCGCCCGCTTCCAGCAGATGGCCTTCCTCAACAAGGGCCTGACGATCAACCTGGTCGACGAGCGCGTGGAGGCCACGGCATCCGACAGTGGTGAGCCCGACCTCGACGGCGTCGATGCGGACATCGCGCTCGTTCAGGACGACGAGGATGCCGCGGCGGGCGGGGAGGTCAAGCAGACCACCGCGCGCTCGGTGTCCTACCGCTACGAGAACGGCCTGGTCGACTACGTCAACCACCTCGTGTCGTCGAAGAAGACCGAGAAGGTGCACGACGACGTCATCTCCATCGAGGTCGAGGACGTCGAGCGCAGCCTCTCGCTCGAGCTCGCCATGCAGTGGACCACCTCGTACTCGGAGTCGGTGCACACCTACGCGAACACGATCAACACCCACGAGGGCGGCACCCACGAGGAGGGCTTCCGCGCGGCGATGACCAAGCTCGTCAACGACTTCGCGCGCAAGCAGAACCAGCTCAAGGACAAGGACGACAACCTCACCGGTGACGACGTGCGCGAGGGGCTGACCGCGGTCATCTCGGTCAAGCTCGGCGAGCCGCAGTTCGAGGGGCAGACCAAGACCAAGCTCGGCAACTCCGAGGTCAAGGGGTTCGTGCAGCGGGCCATGACCGACGAGTTCGGCGCGTGGCTGGACAGCCACCCGAACGAGGGCCGCGAGATCGTCCGCAAGGCGATCCAGGCCTCGGCCGCGCGGATGGCCGCCCGCAAGGCGCGCGAGGCCACCCGCAAGCGGGTGCTGGAGTCGGGCGGTCTGCCCGGAAAGCTGCGTGACTGCCAGGCCAAGGACCCGGCCGTCTCCGAGGTGTTCATCGTCGAGGGTGACTCGGCCGGTGGTTCGGCGGTGCGTGGGCGCAACCCGCACAACCAGGCGATCCTGCCGATCCGCGGCAAGATACTCAACGTCGAGCGGGCCCGGCTCGACAAGGCCCTGGGCAACCAGGAGGTCCAGGCCCTGATCTCGGCGTTCGGCACCGGCATCGGTGAGGACTTCGACATCGAGAAGGCCAGGTACCACAAGATCGTGCTGATGGCCGATGCCGACGTCGACGGCATGCACATCCGCACGCTGCTGCTGACGCTGCTGTTCCGGTTCATGAAGCCGCTCATCGAGGCCGGCTACGTCTACCTGGCGCAGCCGCCGCTGTTCCGCCTGAAGTGGAGCAACGCCCCGCACCAGTTCGCGTTCACCGACCGCGAGCGCGACGCGATGATCGCCGACGGTCAGAGCAAGGGCTGGCGCCTGCCCAAGGACAACCCGATCCAGCGGTACAAGGGTCTGGGTGAGATGGACTACCAGGAGCTGTGGGAGACCACGATGGACCCGGCCGAGCGGGTGCTGCTCCAGGTCACCCTCGACGACGCCGCGGCGGCCGACGAGATCTTCTCGATCCTCATGGGTGAGGACGTCGAGTCCCGCCGCGGGTTCATCCAGCGCAACGCGCGCGACGTCCGCTTCCTCGACATCTGATTGCTAGGCAAGGAACACGATGACTGAGCAGCCCCCGATCGACTCCGACCGCACGGAGCCGATCGACCTCAACACCGAGATGCAGCGCAGCTACATCGAGTACGCCATGAGCGTCATCGTCAGCCGCGCGCTGCCCGACGTGCGTGATGGCCTCAAGCCCGTGCACCGCCGCGTCGTCTACGCGATGTACGACGGTGGCTACCGGCCCGACCGCGGCTTCAACAAGTGCAGCCGCGTCGTCGGCGAGGTGATGGGGCAGTACCACCCGCACGGTGACGCCTCCATCTACGACGCGCTCGTGCGCCTCGTGCAGGACTGGAGCATGCGCTACCCGCTGGTGCAGGGCCAGGGCAACTTCGGCTCCCCCGGTGACGACCCGGCCGCCGCCCCGCGGTACACCGAGTGCCGCATGGCGCCGCTGGCCATGGAGATGGTGCGCGACATCGACGAGGACACCGTCGAGTTCCGCCCCAACTACGACGGCAAGACCCTCGAGCCGGTCGTGCTGCCCAGCCGCTTCCCGAACCTGCTCGTCAACGGAAGCTCCGGCATCGCCGTCGGCATGGCCACGAACATCCCGCCGCACAACCTGCGCGAGGTCGCCGCGGCCGCCGAGTGGGTGCTCGCCCACCCCGACGCCACCCGCGAGGAGACCCTCGCCGCGGTCATGACCGAGATCAAGGGCCCCGACTTCCCCACCGGTGCGCTCATCATGGGCACCCGCGGCATCGAGGACGCCTACCGCACGGGCCGCGGCTCGATCATCATGCGCGCGGTCGTGCAGGTCGAGGAGATCCAGGGCCGGCAGTGCCTGGTCATCACCGAGCTGCCCTACCAGGTCAACCCCGACAGCCTCGCGCAGAAGATCGCCGAGCACGTCAAGGACGGGCGCCTGTCCGGCATCGCCGACATCCGCGACGAGACCTCGGGCCGCACCGGTCAGCGCCTGGTCATCGTGCTCAAGCGCGACGCCGTCGCCAAGGTCGTGCTGAACAACCTCTACAAGCACACCCAGCTGCAGACGAACTTCGGCGCGAACATGCTGGCGCTCGTCGACGGGGTGCCGCGCACGCTGCCCATCGACGCGTTCATCCGGCACTGGGTCGAGCACCAGATCGACGTCATCCAGCGCCGCACGGCTTACCGGCTGCGCAAGGCCGAGGAGCGCATCCACATCCTGCGCGGGCTGCTGAAGGCGCTCGACGCGCTGGACGAGGTCATCGCGCTGATCCGGCGCTCGCCGACGGTGGATGCCGCCCGCACCGGTCTCATGGAGCTGCTCACCATCGATGAGATTCAGGCCCAGGCGATCCTGGACATGCAGCTTCGGCGCCTCGCGGCGCTGGAGCGCCAGAAGATCATCGACGACCACGACGAGCTCGAGGCGATGATCCTCGACTACACCGACATCCTCGCCAAGCCGGGTCGCCAGCGCGACATCATCTCCGAGGAGCTCGCCGAGATCGTGCGGCGCTTCGGGGACGACCGGCGCACGCAGGTGCTGCCGTTCGACGGGGACATGTCGATGGAGGACCTCATCCCCGAGGAGGACGTCGTCGTGACGATCACCCGCGGCGGCTACGCCAAGCGCACCCGGGTCGACGCGTACCGCAGCCAGCGGCGCGGCGGCAAGGGTGTTCGTGGGGCGTCGCTGCGCGGCGAGGACATGGTCGACCACTTCTTCACGACGACCTCGCACCACTGGCTGCTGTTCTTCACCAACCTCGGCCGCGTCTACCGCGCCAAGGCGTATGAACTGCCGGATGCCGGTCGTGACAGCAAGGGTCAGCACGTCGCCAACGTCATGGCCTTCCAGCCCGGGGAGAAGATCGCCCAGGTGCTGGCGGTGCGCGACTACTCCAGCGGGGCCTACCTCGTGCTTGCCACAAAGAGCGGGCTGGTCAAGAAGACCCGCCTCGGTGAGTACGACAGCCCGCGCAGCGGTGGGTTGATTGCGGTCAACCTGCGTGATGGTGACGAGCTGGTCGGGGCCGGCCTGGCCGAGGCCACCGACGACCTGCTGCTCGTCTCCCGCAAGGGCCAGTCGGTGCGCTTCCACGCCGACGACGCCACGCTGCGCCCGATGGGCCGCGCCACCTCGGGTGTCACCGGCATGAAGTTCCGCGGTGACGACTCGTTGCTGTCGATGTCGGTCGTCGAGGCGGGCACCGACCCCGACGTGTTCGTCGTGTTCGAGTCGGGCCTGGCCAAGCGCTCGAAGGCCTCGGAGTGGAACGTCAAGGGCCGCGCCATCCTCGGGGTGGCCGTCGCCAAGCTCAGCGACAAGGGCGGCGACCTCGTCGGGGCCCTCACCGTCGAGGAGGACGACGAGGTGCTCGTCATCTTCGAGAAGGGCAACATCGTCCGCTCGCGGGTCGACGAGGTGCGCCTCACCGGCCGCAACACCATGGGCGTGCAGTTCGCCAAGGCCGGCCGGGGTGACTCGATCGTCGCCGTGGCCCGCAACCCCGAGCGCGAGGTCGACGAGGATGCCGTACCGTCGAACACGGACTCGGACGGGGACTCAACAGGAGGCAGTGAGTGAGCAATAACGAGGCCGTCACGGGGGCGTCCGCTAACATCTCGACGGTGACGACCACGCCCGCTCCGCGACCGGCATCCGCACGTCGCGTGCGCCTGACGGTGTCGCGTGTCGACCCGTGGTCGGCGATGAAGGTGTCGTTCCTGCTGTCGGTGGCGCTCGGCATCGCGATGGTCGTCATGGTGTTCGTGCTGTGGACGATCCTGGCGGGCATGGGCGTGTTCGACCAGGTCAACGGGGTCGTCGGCGAGATCGTGCAGGACCGCAACCAGCGCTTCGACATCCTCGACTTCGTCGGCCTCGGCCGGGTGCTGTCGCTGTCGATCGTCATCGCGGTCATCGACGTCATCCTGATCACCGCGATCGCGACCCTGGCGGCGTTCCTCTACAACGTCTCCAGCGCGCTCGTCGGTGGTCTGCAACTGACGCTCACCGACGACTGAGGGTCGCTCGCCCGGCCAGTGTCTCGTCGGGAGTCTCGTCGCGGGCGCCCGTTTTGAGTGCGGGGGTGGTGGTGAGGTAGCCTCGTGCACCGCGCCACCTTGCATGAGGTGCGCAACCGATCGCGGTGCACGGGCCTATAGCTCAGACGGTTAGAGCGCTTCCCTGATAAGGAAGAGGCCACAGGTTCAAGTCCTGTTAGGCCCACCACCCGATCTCCAGTTCAAGGTGGTGAACCCGTGAAGAAGCTCCTTCTCATCGTGGCGACTGCGGTCGGTGCGCTGGCGATCCAGAAGCAGATGAAGGCCAAGCAGGCCGAGAACAAGCTCTGGGCCGAGGCCACGGACACCCCGGCGAACTAACACTTCGGATGCCGTCCGCCCCCGGTTGTGGGGCGGGTTGGTGTTTGAGGGGCCATGGCGCAATTGGTAGCGCACCTGCTTTGCAAGCAGGGGGTTAGGGGTTCGAGTCCCCTTGGCTCCACCGCAGGTCAGAGGCCCTTTCCGGAAGCTCGGAGGGGCCTCTGGCGCGTCAATACCCCGGCAAAGTACTGCAGTTCGAGAATCGCCCGTTCCTTAGCGGCGTACCGGCGCACGCATCACGCCCGAGCGTGCATCCAGAGGAGTACGTCGAGGTGCCGCAGTCGTCGGTTCGGATGACCGACGTCGGCGCTGGCGGCAGCAGCGGCATCCGTCAGTCTGTCCAGCCTTTCGCGGATCTCGTTCTCCTGAATGATCCGACGGAAGATCTGCCAGTCGACCTGGTAATTGCGACCGAGGCCGAGCAACCGGCACACCACACTGTCTCGGACAGGGAACAAGTCGGGTCGCTTGCGTGCACACAACTTCGACGCCGTGACCCAGGGGTTCTTCAACTTCACGTGTGCGGGTGAAAGGTAGGCCTTGAAGGCTTCGTGGAGCTCAGCCATGGCGAGGAGTGTCGTGGCATCCGCCATGGCCAGGTCCGCGTCGAGCGGTAGTCGGTCCTCCGAGAGGAGGCGCAGCACGTGGTTTCGTTCGGCTGATGGCTGGAGGAGTCTACGCACGGAGTGCGGCTGCGCCTGGACCGATAACAGTGTCAGCGAGAGTAGATCGGACGCCGTGATGTCCCATGGACTGACCGGGTCAAGCTCGAGAAAGGTTGCCCCCGCGTAGTTCCCGTCCCGGGAGTAGTAAGTGACCAGATGGGCCACGGAAGCGGGGTCGCTGAGCGCCTCGTCGACAACCTCCAATGCTCTAGCGGTGAGTCTCGCATCGGCAGCCTCCCAGTCTTGGTCGGGGATGGCCGTGAAGCCGTTTTCAGTCACGATGTCCACTCTCTGGATCAGGTTGGCGATTGACTGCAGCCGCACGAGCGACCGCCTCGGAATGCGGTGGGGGCTCCTTTGGACTCAGCTGGGACGGCTTCTCTGCTTAGCCTTGTTCCAGGCGTTCGCCTGCTCGTCACTCATTGAGTAGTGGAACTCGGCGGGGTTCGTGGGATCCACGTCCTCGCCGTAGGCCCAAGCGAAAGGCCACTGGTCCGTTTCCGTCGTGGCGTGCATCCAGATCGTGAACTTGCCAAGTGCAGCCCGAAGTTGCGTGGGCGTGAGTTTGGCCTCACCGCAGACGGCAGTAGTGGTGAACTCGTGGGTTGGCGACTTCGCGAGCACGTCGGCGAAGGCGCGGATTCGTCGGTACGACTCCTGGCTGGCGGCCATGAACGCGTCGTAGTCCTCGGCACGCCACACGACGCCACCTCCGTTGTTGCGCCGCCGCCCGGCCGCGGCTGGCGTGCGGTCGACGCCAGCAACAGCAACTGGATCCGACGCGTCTCGCGCTCGGAGCGATTGCAGAAGCCCGTCGACGTCGATTGCGTACCGCGGCTCGACCGCCATCCAGCAGATCTCTCGCAAGTCATTCATATCGGTACTCTCTCTCTGGTGGAGCCACTCACCGTGGCGTAGTCAGGATGACACGTGACGCATCCGCCTGTCAAGCCGAGATGAGTCAGTTATCTGAAGAACGCTGATCAGGCGCCCCACTCGCCAAGGGCCAGTGATGCGAAGCAAAGTGCGTCGGCAGCCTGAGCTGACCGCTCGTTGCGCCCGAGTGACGTCACGTGTTCAGGAGCACGTCCAGCACGTCGGGCGCGAAGAAGCGGCGGCGGTAGGTCTCGTCCGTCGCAGCAAGGACTCCCAAGTCCACCAACTGAGCGACGAGTCCGTTCGCTCGGCCGTAGGACAGGCCAAGGTCACGTTCGACTTGGCGGACCGTGAAGGATGGATGAGCCACGGCATAGTCGACGAGGGTGTGGGCCGAGTCTGCGCGCAGGCTGGATGAACGCACCGCGTCCTTGAGTCTCGATTGGACTTCGACCAGCTGGAGCATCTGTCCATGGGTTGTCTGGGCTGACTCCTCCAAGCCTTGAGCGAAGAAGGAGACCCATGGGTCCCATTCTCCAGCGCAGCTCACCGCAAGGAGGCGGTCGTAGTACTCGGTGCGACGCGCCTCGAACCACGGCGAGACCGTGAGGGTCGGCTCGCTGAGGGTGCCGTTGGCGTAGAGCTGCAGAACGATCAGGAGGCGGCCGATGCGGCCGTTGCCGTCGTGAAATGGGTGCAGCGTCTCGAACTGGTAATGCGACAGCGCGGACACGACGACAGGGTCCATCGTGCGCTTGTGGTCTGAACCCATCCACCGGACCAGGTCGTGCACCCTCGCTTCGAGGTCCGCCCCGGGCGGGGCCGGGACGAACCTCGCCGCCTTGACGGGAAGCTCCGCGACGGCAGCGGTTCGGCGTTGCCCGATCACGACTTGGATGGTCCTGATCTGTCCGGACGACGGGCCCTCCGTCGGAGTGCCCAGGACGAGCGTTCGCTGGAGCTCCGAAAGCATCGAGACGGTCAGTGCACGTCCTTCACCCACCCAGTCGAACGCCACGTCGGCCATCGTGACGAAGTTGAGGACCTCGCGCATCGTCAGGCTCGCGGGGCTCTCGTCGTCGGCCGTGAGGACTGCCCTCAACGGCTCGTACGTGCCCTCGAGGGCCGAGGTGCTCTGTGCCTCCCGCTGGAGTGATGGCCGACGCAAGAGCTTGGGGTTCGGCAACTGACGGGCCGTGCTGTCGAGCGCGGCGAGCGCGGCCCTTGCGTTGGCCACGCGCATCCACGTCTCCGGGGAAAGCGCTGGCGGGTGCTCGGTCAGCGGCGCGGGGACGAAGGCAGAATGAGTCCACGCGCCGGACCTCGGGTCGACGCCCGAGATGGGGACGAGGGTCCCGGTCTTGCTGTTCCCGAACATTCCGATGTCCACAATGTCAATCTACACGCTGATCACTGAAATTCTTCCGGTGTAATTTGCAGTAACTGAGAGAGTCCGCTTCACAGTCTTGGTCAACCCCTGGGTCCCTGTGAATCTGCTGCTCAGGAGCCCGCTCAGACAACTGACGGCCCTTCCAACTCCCCGCCGAGGCGTTTGAGGGCATCCCGGGTCGACGCCGAGGACACCTGGGAGTAGACCTCCATCGTCAATGAGATCCGGCTGTGCCTGAGTACGGCCATCGCAACGCGCGGGTGGACGTCGAGCGCGACGAGGAGGCTGGCGCAGGTCCGGCGAGTTGAGTGGATGGGCACGACCGGCACGCCGGCCTTCGCGGCCCTCAGCTTGAAGTCGCGGTGGAAGTTGCGTGGGTCGACCGGATCGCCAAGTCGGGTCGTGAAGACCAAGCCGCAGTCGCCCCACATGTCGCCGGCCGCGAGCCGCCGCCTGGCCTCTTCGACCCGGTGCCGCTCGAGGGCCTGCACCGCGATCTCCGGCAGTGGCAGCGGCGCGTCCGAGGACGGCGTCTTCGTGTGCCGCCGCAACAGCGACCCGTCGACCCGCTGGACCTGCCACGCGATGAGGGCCTCGCCACCCTCGAGGTCGACGTCCTCCCACGCTAGCCCGAGCATCTCCCCGCGCCTCAGTCCGAGCGTGAGCAGCAGGACGTACCCGGCGTACATCGAGTCACCATCCTCGCGCGCCGACTCGAGGAACCGCCGCGCCTCGTCGACGGTCCACACCGGCATCCGCTTCGAGCGCGGCATCGGCACGCGCACCAACGCGGCCACGTTGCGGAACACGAGCTCCTCGCGCATCGCCTGGGTCAGCGCACCGCGAAGCACCCGCCACGCCTGGTGGACCGTCCAGTCCGAGGCGACCTCGTGGCAGCAGGCGCCCAATGAGCAGCACTGCGGCTCAGGCCGCGCGGCATCTTTGCCTTGGAAGCAGCACTGGCAGCGCAACCGCAGCGTGTTCACCCACACCTGGACATCGCGGACCATCAGCTTGTCGAGCTTGCGGTCGCCGAGGTCGGGGATGATGTACAGCCGGGTGAACATCTCGTAGTTCGAGGTGGTGGCCGGCGACAGGGTCGGCCGCACCGTCTCCTCCAGCCACCTCTCGAGGAAGCCCCGCAGGCGCGGCGAGACCGGCACCATCGGTCCCCGCCGCGCCTGCTCGTGGAGCCGAAGCCACTTGTCATGGACCTCCGGCCGGGTCTTCCCGTAGACGGTCTTGCGCTGCCGCCGGCCTCTCGGCGTCACGATCCACACGTGCGCCGCGAAGCCGTTCCGGTAGGGGTAGATCGACCCTTCGCCGTTCGCCCGCCGGCTCACGGCCAGTCCGCCTCCGCCTCGGCCGCGCGCATCGCGACGTACTCGTCGACCCACGCGGGCAGGATGCGGCGCGACCCGCCGTCCTTGAGCGAGCGCAGGTCGCCGGTGATGCACATCATCCGCACCTTCGTCGGGCCGTAGCCGAGCATCTCGGCGACCTCCGGCACCGTGTACCACCGCCGCACGATCGGGCCGATCGGCGCCTTCCGCCGATACGTCGGACCTCCGCTGTTGCGTGCTGTTGTTGACATGTCCTCTCCCTTCGTCAGGGACCAACCTCCAGTAGGCCAGATCCCGAAGCACCCATCCAGAGGTCCAACGAGCCTGTGGATAACCCCAACCTCGATGAGCCTCTGCCACCTAAAGCGCGATACCACCCGGCTATGGCCACGTCGCCTCGAGAAAGTCTGAAGCGCACCGATCCGCAACGGCCGACGACCACAGCGACACTCGAGAACACACCTGGTGCACTGGGTGCCCAGCGCTGTCCGCAACCTCCTTCCCCGCGGCTTTGGGGGGTGTGATGACCCTTCACAAGCTCGCCGCTGGCTCCGGGTACACGTACCTGACCCGGCAGGTCGCGGCGCACGACCGGGCCGAGCGCAGCCAGGTCGGGCTCGCTGCCTACTACGAGGAGAAGGGCGAGTCCCCGGGTCGCTGGCTGGGCGGTGGTCTCGTCGGTCTCGACCTTGCCGACGGCGGCGTCGTCACCGAGGAGCAGATGAAGCTTCTGTTCGGTCAGGGTCGCCACCCCCGCTCGCAGGAGCCGGATGCCGTGGCGCGTGGTTGGGGTTCCCTCGGTCGCGCCTTCCCCACCTTCACTGCGACCAGCCTGCGCCAGGAGGTAGCCGCGGCGTTCAGCGAGCACAACACCGCCCAGGGTCGGCGCTGGAACGCCTCCATCGCAACAGAGGTGCGTGCCGGCATCCGCACCGAGGTCGCCACCCGCGCCTTCGTCCGCACGAATGGTCGCGCACCGTACGACGACACCGAGCTCACCGGCTTCGTCGCCACCGCGTCCACGCCGGCGCAGTCCCCGGTCGCCGGCTACGACCTGACCTTCAGTCCGGTGAAGTCGGTATCAGCGCTGTGGGCACTCGCCGCACCCGACGTCGCCCGCGAGGTGCAGGCCGCCCACGAGGCCGCGGTCCGAGCGACGATTGGCCTGCTCGAGCGGGAGGTCGCCTTCACTCGCGTCGGCAAGGGCGGCATCCGACAGGTCCCCGTCACCGGGCTCGTCGCCGCGGCGTTCGACCACCGGGACTCCCGCGCCGGCGACCCCGACCTGCACACCCACGTCGTGATCTCCAACAAGGTGCAGACCCTGCCGAGCGAAGGTGGCAAGTGGCTCACGCTCGACGGCCGGATGGTGTTCAAGGCCAAGGTGATGGCCTCCGAGCACTACAACACCCGGCTCGAAGCCGAGCTCACCGAGCGGCTCGGCGTGCGGTTCACCGAACGTCCCTCCCCCCAGGGACGACGTCCCGTGCGGGAGATCGTCGGCATCGACGCCCGGCTCCTGCAGGCGTGGTCCACGCGCCGCGGTGACATCACGAGCCGTCAGCGCCATCTCGCGGCGTCGTTCCAGGCCGACCACGGACGGGCACCGACGCGGATCGAGTCCCTCGCCCTGGCCCAGCAGGCCAACCTCGAGACCCGCCCCGACAAGCACGAACCGCGCAGCCTGCGCGAGCAACGCGACCAGTGGCGAGCCGAGGCGGACGCGGTCCTGAACGCCCGGGGCGAGGCTGGGCCTACGAGCGTCCCCACCATGATCGGGGCCTTGCTCGGCCGTGCCCGGGACGTAGGCTTTGGGGGCAGGGACGAAGCCGGGGACGAACTCGCGAGGTGTGTGGTCGACGTCCTCGAGTCGTCCCGGTCGACGTGGCAGGTGTGGCACGTCCGGGCCGAGGCTTTTCGGCAGGCCAGGTACGCCGGCATCCCTTTGTCGTCCCTGGACGCCACCGTCAGCGCCGTCGTCGACGTGGCGACGCAGCAGCTGTCCGTACCCGTGGATGCCGTGCCCGACCATGGTGAGCCGGCGTTCCTCCGCCGTGCGGACGGGGCATCCGTCTACTCGGTCCATGGAAGCCGCAGCTACACCTCGTCCGCGATCCTCGGCGCCGAGCGAAGTCTCCTCGTGACCGGGGAACGGGTCGACGGGCACGTCATACCCGACTTCTTCGTCGACCTCGCCATCCGGCGGGCCGCCGCGGCGGGCCTGTCCCTCGACCCCGGTCAGGCCGAGCTCGTCAGCGCCCTCGCCACCAGTGGGGCCCGCGTCCAGGTCGCCCTCGCTCCGGCGGGCAGCGGCAAGACCACTGCGATGGCCATCCTCGCGAAGGCCTGGCGTGGTGCCGGCGGGCAGGTCGTCGGGCTCGCACCCACTGCCGTGGCAGCTGACGAGCTCGGCCAGGCGATCGACACCACGGCCGAGACCGTCGCCAAGTTCCTCCACAGCGCCGCGGCCGCCACGAGCGACGGCCGGGTGGCGGCGTTCCCGCCGATCGGCCCGCGCACTCTCATCGTCATCGACGAGGCGGGGATGGTGGGAACCAAGGACCTCGCGGCCGTCGTCGACCATGTGCTCGAGCGGGGTGGCAGCGTCCGCCTGGTCGGAGACGACCAGCAGCTATCCGCGGTCGCTGCGAGCGGTGTCTTCCGCGACTTGGCCGAGCAGGGTTGCGCGCTGGGGACTACGGTCCGCCTCACCGAACTCCACCGCTTCTCTGACCCGGACGAGGCAGCCGCGACGCTCGGTATCCGCAGTGGCGACCCGGCCGCGCTCGAGCACTACCTCGCCCGAGGACGCGTCCACGTCGGGGACGCCGGATCCGAGACCGACCAGGCGTTTGACGCCTGGCGAGCCGACGTCGCCGCCGGCAGGTCGAGCCTGCTCCTCGCCGCGAGCCGCGACACCGTTCGCGAGCTCAACGAACAGGCGCGCGCTGACCGGCTCGAAAGTTTGGCCGCCCTTCCCGGTCGAGAGGCCGTTCTCGCCGACGGCACCCGAGCCAGCGCCGGGGACGTCCTCATCACCCGGCTCAACGACCGCGCCCTTCGTGGCCGCGACGGGTCATGGGTCAAGAACGGGGACCGGTGGGTCGTCCAGGCCGTCGACCGCAACGGCGATCTTCACGTTGCGCAGGCCGGTCACCGCGCCGGTAGGGCCGGCGGGAAGCTCGTGCTGCCGGCCAAGTACGTGGGAGGCCATGTGCAGCTCGGGTACGCCAGCACGATCCACGGTGCCCAGGGAGCGACCGTGGACACCACGCACACCGTTGTCAACGGCGCCGAGAGTCGACAGGGTCTCTATGTCGCGCTCTCGCGAGGGCGCCACGAGAACCATCTCTACCTCACTGATGACGAGCCGGCCCCTGATGGTTTCGCGCTCGACGTACCCGCCGATCACGGCCCGCGCGAGGTCCTCACCCGGATCCTCGAGCGAGACGACCGTGCGGAGTCCGCCACCCGATCCAGCGCCGCCGATCCGGCCCGAGAGCTCGCGCGGGCCATCCAGCAGTACGAGGACGTCCTGCCGCTGCTCGCCGAACACGTCCTCGGGGACCCGAAGATGCGCGCCCTGGACTCAGCGCTCGAATCGTGGATGCCGGGCCTCACCAACCAGCCGAGCTACCGCACCCTCCGGGGACAGGTCGCGCTCCGCTGGGCCGATGGTGAGAACCCCAACGACGTCCTCCGCGAGGCCCTCGGGTGGCACCCTCGCGGAGAGCTCCTCGAATCGGAGGACGCCGCAGCGCTCCTGACGAGAAGTGTCTCGAGGGGCCGTGACGTTCCTGACCGGATCGGCCCCCCGTTCTGGATGCCCGCCGCACCCGTGGTCCTGAGCGACCACCCAGACGCAGGCCCCTACCTCGATCGCCTGACGGGTGCCATCGATGACCTCTCAATAGCAGCGAGGCGCCCTGACACTGGGTCGCTGGCTAACCCCGAGGACGGGCTCTCGGCCGCTCGACGCGACTACGCCCGCCGAAATCCCCCCGCTGCGGCGTCAAGGCGGTCGGCCCCCGGCTTCGGCCGTTGACCAATGGCCATGAGTCTCCAGGGGAGCCCTACATCACGACGATAACTACGGCGAAGTCGCCTGCTGGCCTGAGGGGCGCAAAGCGAACTGGGGACTGAGCAGTTCTCAGCTCGCGATAGCGGAGTCAAGCCGCCGCACGAACGTGCGGAGCCAATCTGCAGGCTGGTCGCTGGGTCAACTCGGAGGGATCGCCATTCCCACGCCACCGCAGGCCTGGGCCGCGGTCTGCGGGTGTCACCCACACCTGGTACTTCAGCTTGACGGCGACCTACCGAGCGACGTACTGGTAGTGGTGTTTCTTGTTCGGTGTCAAGCTGGAGTACCGCCTAGCCTTGCCGATGTGGTCCTTGCTGTCGGCGTCCACGGTGCGGACGCGACGGTGTTCTCCACGGCTTCCAAGTGCGTGTTTTACTCCTCTTTGCACGTTTGATGTCGGTGGCCAGTGATAACTCTTAGGGGCGGGCGCACAGACGACGGAGCGAGGGCAGAAGGTGGCACAGCAGGTGGGGGAGCCGGTCGACGTGTGGGGGTCGTACATCTCGTGGAACGAGGCCATCGCGGAGGTCATGTTCCCCGAGTTGGAAGCGCCAGAGCCCGTCTACCTGGACCTTGAGGACGACGCGCTCGCGGAGATAGGGGCTCTAGTCGGTGTGTCGACCGATGGGGTCGAGGATGAGCTCGCCCGTGCGGTGGCGCTGACGCTGGGTCCGGGGCGACGTGCCTTCCGCGCGCACAGTGCGGCGCTCTCACGATGGTCCCGTGACGATCGTCTGACAGCACCGCCCGTGTTGCCGGTCCTCGCCGTACTCTCCCTGGCGGCTGAGCAGATGGCCAAGGGAGACGGATTCGTCTCGCACAACTTCTACGGTCGCCTGCGCGGCCTGTTGGATCTCCCCCAGGACGACAACGACATCGTCGCGGCGTATCGGAAGGTGGCAGAGCGTTACTGGGGCGCACTCAACTCGTGGCTCAACGAGTGGGGCGGTCAACGAGGGCTGCCGAGTGCGTACGCCCTCGGTCACCGTTACATAGGGCTTCCGATATCCCAGGCGCTGGTCCGAAAGACAGACCGCGAGCGCTTGGTGCACTTCTTTCTGAGATTTGGCTTCGCCCCCGGTTCCGACGTACCGCCCAGCGAGCTGGAGACAGTCCTCGATCTTTGGATGAAGGAGGTGCCCTGCCCAGCGACAAAGAACCTCGAGCACCTGTGGGCCAAGAGCGAGGCGCGGAGTCGAATCGCACAGGCGGCTTCCGTCGCACTGTCGTCGTGGGACGGGCGAGTGGACGAGCACGCCGGCGGTGGCTCCCTCACCGGCCGCATCGCACTCAGCCTCGAGATGAGTGGCTTCCCGAGGAAGCGATTCAGTGTTGGGGTCCTGGTGTACGCCGACAAGCCCGAGGTGGCACGCGATGCCGAAGTCGCTGCGGAAGGTGGCACTGCACGAGTCGTCCTGTCTCCGGCGATCCCTGGCGCGTTGGCTCTGGGGCAGTCCGGGGACTTCGAGGCGGCAAACCTGCTCGAAGGTGTGCTCGCGGTTCAGGACACCCTGACGGGTCGACGGCTCACCCGTCGTCCCAAGCGGCTCCAGGTGTTCAGGCAGGACCCGTTGTCAATGCGTTGGATCGAGATAGATCAGGTCCTTCTTGGAGACGACGTCCGGCTGGTGGTGCGAGCGGACCTGTTGCATCGTCTCGAGCTCGTTCTCGAGCGGATCGCCCGACCCGGGTGGACAGTGAGCAGCACGGGGTATGGGGGTCTCCCGGTGGGCTGGGTTGCCCTTCAAGGAGTCGAGGTGCTCGCCCACCCTGGGGATCTCATCAAGGGCATGGACGACCTCGGTGCGCTCGTCCCACTGACCACGAGCCAGCTTAAGCTGGCCGGCGGGTTGTCCTTGCCGGGCGCCAGCCGTGGGAAGTGGCACTCGTGGGCGCCCCCGGAGATCCGTGCGGTAAGCGACGTCCCCGGGGGTTTCATGGTGCGGCTGTCGGACCTCACCGATCGTGATCATGGCGACGGTGAGGCTGATTTCGAGGAACTGGCGTCGTGGCCGGACGACGGCCAAGGGCTGTTGCTGGTCGACCTCAACGACGAGGCGCTCGACGACGGCGAGTACCGCGTCGAGCTCATCCCCCACGGCAAGAGCGAACCCTTGACCACGGCGCATTTCCGCCTTCGCAGTGGCGACACCCCGGACCTCATCCAGTGGCGCCGTGTGCGAGAGATCGCCTACGACCTATCTCACCCGCTCGGTGTGATGGGTGCGTCCGACGGGGCAGGTGGGCCGGCGGTCCGGGGGTGCCTAGCGGCCACCACTGGGTCAACGCTGGGG
>Ga0208823_1001872_pt1 | contig 16221 bp, 14 predicted proteins | sample AD_UKC075_MetaG_FD_184440 | JGI IMG/M metagenome (GOLD analysis project Ga0208823, IMG submission 184440) | Active sludge microbial communities of municipal wastewater-treating anaerobic digesters from USA - AD_UKC075_MetaG (SPAdes) (version 2) | ecosystem: Engineered > Bioreactor > Anaerobic >... | reverse complement strand
GGGTCCAGGCAACCCCTTCCGGCATGAAGCGCTGTGCCGGCTCCATCACGGCGTCGGCATCGGCTTTTGAGCCGATGCGCCAGAGCAGACTCTCGGTCTTCAGGCGCGCGCCCCCGCAGGTGCCGCAGGGCGTGTAGCTGCGGTACTTGGACAGCAGCACCCGGATGTGCATCTTGTAGGACTTGGTCTCCAGGTATTCGAAGAAGCGCTTGACGCCGTACCAGTGCTGGTTCCACTTGCCGTTCCAGTTCGGCGACCCCTGGATGACCCAGTGCTGCTGCTCGGGCGTGAGCTTGTTCCAGGGGGTGTCCCGTGGGATACCGGCGGTCTCGGCATGGCGCATCAGGTCGTCCTGGCATTCCTTCCAGGCGGGGGTCTGCATCGGCTTGATGGCCCCGGCGCGCAGCGTGAGCTTGTCGTTGGGAATCACCAGTCCGTAGTCCACGCCGATCACGCGGCCGAAGCCCCGGCAGGCCTCGCAGGCACCGACCGCCGAGTTGAACGAGAAGGCGGACGGAATCGGATCGGTGTAGCGCAGGTCGCTGTCCGGGCAGTGCAGGCCCGACGAGAAGCGCCAGAGTTCAGATTCCGACGGTTGCGCGCCGGCGGGCATCACGTAGACATTGAGCCGGCCGGCGCCACGCTTGAGCGCCACTTCGATCGCCTCGACCACGCGGCCCTTTTCCACCTGCCCGATCCGGAAGCGGTCGGCGACCACGTCCAGCACCTTGACCACCCCCACGCTCCCCGCTGCGCGTGGTTCGCGGCCCCCCGAGCGGGCGCTGGTAAGCGGCCCGACCGGACGGACCTCTTCCCGCTCGGCCTGCACGCGGGTGAAGCCGCTGGCCGACAGCCACTGCTCCAGCTGCTCCGCGCTGGTGTTGGCCGGCAGTTCCACCGGGAAGGTCAGCACCAGGCGCGGCTCGTCCCGCTCGGCGCTGCGCCGCAGCAATTCGACGTAGATCGTTTCCGGCGTGTCATGGCGCACCGACAGCGCGGTCTGGCGGTCGAAGAGCTGGCCTGAGCGCGCGAACAACAATTTCAGGTGGTCGTTCAGCTCGGTCATCGTGCCCACCGTGGAACGCGAACTGCGCACCGGATTGGTCTGGTCGATGGCGATGGCCGGCGGCACGCCCTCGACCTTGTCGACGGCGGGCTTGTCCATGCGGTCAAGGAACTGCCGCGCATAGGCCGAAAACGTTTCGACGTAGCGGCGCTGTCCCTCTGCATACAGCGTGTCGAACACCAGGCTCGACTTGCCCGAACCACTGGGTCCCGTGACCACCGTCAGCTCGCCGGTGCGAATGTCGAGGTCAAGGTTCTTGAGGTTGTGCTGGCGCGCGCCGCGAATGCGGATCAATCCCTGGGTCATGCGGGGGGTCTTTCTGGAAGCAGGCCAAAGATTCTAGGCACGGCAGCAATTTATGTGCGCCAAGGGGGCATCGAGAGGCCGGCCCATGAGCGTAGAACTACGAATACCCGGGGCAAGGATCCTTTTCTACACTGGCGCACCCAAGGAGATCACCGATATGAAATGGTTCCACACCTGTCTTTTGGCCGCCGCCGTCACCGGGACCGCGGGCATGGCCCAGGCTCAGATCCTGATCGGCCAGACCGTCGGCCTCACCGGTCCGGTGGCGGCCACGGTCAAGGAGGCCGTGGACGGGGCAAAGCTGTACATCGACAGCGTCAATGCCAAAGGCGGGATTCGAGGCGAGAAAATCGAACTCATCACCCTCGATGACAAGTTCGACCCCAAAATCGCTGCCGCCAACGCCAACACCCTGATCACCGAGAAGAACGTGGTGGCGCTGTTCCTCAACCGCGGGACGCCGCACACCGAGGCCATCATGCCGCTGCTTGAAAAGCACGGTGTAGGCCTGGTGGCACCGTCCACCGGCGCCATGCTGCTGCACAGTCCGGTGAACCGGTACATCTTCAACGTCCGGTCCAGCTACCAGCGCGAGGCCGCCAAAGCGGTGGCCCATCTGCACACCCTGGGCATCGACCGGATTGCCGTGGTGCACGTGGACGACTCGTTCGGCACCGATGCGCTGGAGGGCGCCAACAAGGGCTTTGCCAAGGCCAATCTGAAGCCGGTGGCTGTGGTCAAGGCCGACCGAAGCAAGCCAGACTACAACGCGATCATTCCCGCCCTCACCAAGGCCACGCCACAGGCGGTGCTCTGGTTTGGCTCCGGCACCGCAGTGGCCGATGGCATCAAGGCGCTGCGGGCTGCGGGATCTGCCGCTCAGGTGGTGACGCTTTCGAACAACGCATCCTCTGGCTTCATCAAGGCCCTGGGCGATGCCAGCCGGGGCGTTATCGTCACGCAGGTGTTCCCCTACGAAAAATCGTTCTCCTACAGCATCGTCAAGGAAGCCCTGGAACTGGCCAAAGCCAAGGGACAGGCCGAAATTTCCCCGGCCATCCTGGAAGGGTATGCCGGCGCCAAGGTTCTGGTTGAAGCACTTCGGCGGGCGTCGCCGAACCCGACGCGCCAGAAGATCCTGGCGGCACTGGAAAGCCTGCAGAAATACGATCTGGGGGGGCTGGAGATCAGCTACAGCCCGGACGACCACACTGGGCTGGACTTCGCCGACCTGTCGATCATCGGCAACGACGGCAAGTTCAAGCGCTGAAGCGCCGTTCACTCAGACGCGAAGCGCCTCCCGCAGTTCGCGGGTCTTTTCCGGGCCGAGCGCGTCGGTGATCCTCGGCAACAGCGCCAGCAGATCGTCATAGCCGGCGGCGGCCTCGACGGCCAGATTGAGCCGGAACCCGCGAAGCCCGAGCGTGGCCGTCAACCGCGTGGCAACCGGCCACGCCTGGCTGAACATTTCAGACTTGCTGACAGCCGCAGGTGCGGCGACGGGCGGCGCCACTGTTGGTGCGGCGGCAGCGGGCGGCGCGCTCGCTGGCGCTGCGGCGGCCGGTACTGCGCCGTCGACCGGTGCCAGAAAGCCAAGCGCCAGAAGGTGGTCGATGTCCGTGGCAACGATGCCGAGCCCCGCGGTAGCCGTCAGCACCTGATCGACGGTCTTCTTTCCGTCGAACAGGATCATGGCTGAACGTTGCCGGGAGGTCAGCTGGGGCGAGCGTTCCTTGAGGGCCACCTGGCCCAGGTCTGTCTTGGCGTACTTCATGCTGAACGGCCCCCAATCTGCAAGCGCCAAAATTGGCTGAAACTTATTTTGCCTGACTTGCGCTTCCTGTGGCAGAGGCTTTTGCCGCCGGTGCCTCGGCGGGCGCATGGGTGGCTTCGGCACCATGCTTCTCGCCGCTCATGTCGATGTCACCCTTTGAAAGAAAGTACAAGGCCACGCCCGCAAAGATGACGAAGGCCACAGCAATTTTCCACATTCAATTTCTCCTTAAAAAAAAGACCCTCACTTGGAGGGTCTGTCCAACACACCCGCACACGGAGCGCGGGTGAACCAAAACACCCGGGCTCAGTCGTTGGCGTAGATGTCAACGTCCTTCGTTTCCCGGACAAACAACATGCCGATCACGAAGGTCATGCCGGCAATGATGATCGGGTACCACAGACCGTTGTACATGTTACCGGTCTGGGCCACGATCGCAAACGCCGTTGTGGGCAGCAGGCCACCGAACCAGCCGTTTCCGATGTGGTACGGCAGCGACATGGAGGTGTAGCGGATCCGGGTCGGGAACATTTCCACCAGCATGGCGGCGATCGGGCCATACACCATCGTGACCAGAATCACGAGGTAGGTCAGGATGGCGATCACCCGAACCTTGTCGAACTGGGCCATGTCAGCCTTGGCCGGATAACCCGCCGCCTTCAAGGCATCAGCCAAGGCCTTGCGGAACTCGGCATCCTTCTTCTTGGCCTCATCCGCAGGCAAGCCCTTGGAGCTGAAGCTGGGGATCGCAGTCTCGCCCACCATGATGACTGCGGGAGCGCCAGCGGGACCCACGATGTTGTCATAGCTCACCGAACTGGCAGCGAGCACCTGCTTGGCGATGTCGCACGAGCTGGTGAACTTGACGGTACCGGTCGGGTTGAACTGGAACGAGCACTCCCGGGGATCAGCCGTGACGGTGACCTTGTTCTTGGCTTGCGCCGCCGCCAGAGCGGGGTTCGCGGCCTTGGTCAGCGCCTCGAACACCGGAAAGTAGGTCAGCACGGCCAGCAGGCAGCCGGCCATGATGATGGGCTTGCGGCCGATTTTGTCGGACCAGGCGCCAAAGAGAATGAAGAACGGCGTGCCGATGATCAGAGAAATCGCGACCATCACGTTCGCCGTCGGACCGTCAACCTTGAGCGCCTGGGTCAGGAAGAACAAGGCATAGAACTGTCCTGAGTACCACACCACGGCCTGGCCGGCGGTCAGACCGAAAAGGGCCAGGATCACGATCTTCAGGTTTTTCCACTGGCCGAAGGATTCGGAAAGCGGTGCCTTGGACGTCTTGCCTTCGGCCTTCATCTTGGCAAAAGCCGGGGACTCGTTCATGCTCAAACGGATGTAGACCGACACGGCCAGCAGCAGAATCGAGACGATGAAAGGCACGCGCCAGCCCCAATCTGCAAATTTCTCGGTGCCGAGAATGGTCTGCGTGCCCAGAATCACCATCAGACTGAGCATCAGGCCCAGAGTGGCTGTCGTCTGGATCCACGACGTGTAGGCGCCCCGCTTGCCCTGAGGGGCATGCTCGGCCACGTAGGTGGCGGCTCCCCCGTACTCCCCCCCCAGCGCCAGACCTTGCAGAAGGCGCAGACAGATCAGGATGACCGGAGCGGCCACGCCGATGCTGGCGTAGTTGGGCAGGATACCCACGATGAAGGTCGACAGGCCCATGATCAGGATCGTCACCAGGAAGGTGTACTTGCGCCCGATCATGTCGCCGAGGCGGCCGAACACCAGCGCGCCGAACGGACGCACGATGAAGCCGGCCGCAAACGCGAGCAACGCAAAGATAAAGGCTGATCCGGCATCCAGCCCGCTGAAGAACTGCTTGGCAATGATGGCTGCGAGTGAGCCGTAGAGGTAGAAGTCGTACCACTCGAAAACGGTGCCGAGCGACGAGGCGAAGATAACTTTCTTCTCCTCGGCGGACATCGGCCGGGGCGCTGCAGCTGTAGCCATGGGATCTGTCTCCTTCAACATTGAATATCGGACACCTGAACCGGTGTCTGCGGCGGACTATCGAGTGAGGGACTGACCGCAATCTGACGGCTTTATTGCAAAGACTTACTTCAAGCTGCGCCCATTCTTACGATCTGGGTGTTAACCCTTGCTTGCTTTTTTTTGATACGAAATATGTCGCCCATTTTGTGCAGACAGGCACCGATCGGCAGGCATCGGCATGCGGGAAAGTCCTCATGAGGGGCGGCCAGAACCTTTGAATGTTTCAAGCGGAATGACCTTGAAATGCCCACTCAACGTAAGGACATGGTCAGTCCTGATTTACAGAATCCGCCCAATGTGCTTGCCGCACATATTTTTTTGCTTTCAATTCAATCAACCCTGAGGAGACCCACATGAGTGATCCGGTGGTCGACAAGATCCAGAAGAATCCAAAGTATCTGGAACTTCGAAAAAAACGCAGCGGCTTCGGCTGGTTCCTGACGCTGCTGATGATGGTCGTGTATTACGGCTACATCGCGCTGATCGCGTTCAACAAGCCCTTCCTGGCTCAGCCCATCGGCGCGGGCGTCACGACGCTGGGCATTCCCATCGGCATGGGCGTGATCATTTTCACGATCGTGATCACGGGCATCTATGTGCGTCGCGCCAACAGCGAATTCGACGATCTGACCGCAGACATCCTCAAGGACGCTTCGAAATGAAAAAGACCTCACTCATCCTGGCCGCGCTGCTCGCGCTGCTGACCACCGGCCTGGCCTATGCGGCCGGTGGTGACGTTGGCCAGGCGGCCAAGCAGGAAACCAACTGGACCGCCATCACCATGTTCGGTCTGTTCGTGGCCGGCACGCTCTACATCACCAAATGGGCGGCAGCCAAGACCAAATCGGCGGCAGATTTCTACACCGGCGGCGGTGGCATCACCGGCTTTCAGAACGGTCTGGCCATTGCGGGCGACTACATGTCCGCGGCCTCGTTCCTGGGGATTTCCGCGGCCGTGATGGCCACTGGCTATGACGGTCTGATCTACTCCATCGGCTTCCTGGTCGGCTGGCCTGTGATCACCTTCCTGATGGCCGAGCGTCTTCGCAACCTGGGCAAGTTCACCTTTGCCGACGTGGCGGGCTACCGCTTCCAGCAGGGACCCATCCGCGCCTTCGCCGCTTCCGGCACGCTCGTCGTGGTGGCCTTTTACCTGATCGCCCAGATGGTGGGCGCCGGCCAGTTGATCAAGCTGCTGTTCGGGCTGGACTACTGGATGGCGGTGGTGATCGTCGGCGCGCTGATGATGGTCTACGTGCTGTTCGGTGGCATGACCGCGACGACCTGGGTGCAGATCATCAAGGCCTGCCTGCTGCTGGCCGGCGTGACCTTCATGGCGTTCATGGTGCTGGCGCAGTTCGGCTTCAGCCCCGAGGCCCTGTTCGCCAAGGGTGTCGAGGTGCGGACGGCCATTGCCGCCAACGCCGGCAAGACGCCCGAGGAAGCCGCCAAGGCTGGCCTGTCCATCATGGGGCCAGGGGGCTTCGTGAAGGACCCGATCTCCGCCATTTCTTTCGGCATGGCGCTGATGTTCGGCACTGCCGGCCTGCCCCACATCCTGATGCGCTTCTTCACCGTGCCCGATGCCAAGCAGGCTCGCAAGTCGGTGTTCTGGGCGACGACCTGGATCGGCTACTTCTACGTGCTGATCTTCATCATCGGTTTTGGCGCGATCACCCTGGTGCTGACCAACCCCGAGTTCTCCGACGTCGCCAAGGGCATCATCAAGGGCGGCGCGGGCACGGCCAACATGGCCGCGGTGCTGGTGGCCAAGTCGGTCGGCGGCAACGTGTTCTATGGCTTCATTTCCGCTGTGGCTTTCGCGACCATTCTGGCGGTGGTGGCCGGCCTGACACTGTCGGGGGCCTCGGCCGTCTCGCACGACATCTACGCGACCCTGATCAAGAAAGGCAAGGCCGACAGCGCCGCTGAACTGAAAGTGTCCCGCGCCACGACTCTGGCTCTGGGCGCCCTGGCCGTGACGCTGGGCATCGCCTTCGAAAAGCAGAACATCGCCTTCATGGTGTCGTTGGCCTTCGCGATCGCCGCGTCCGCCAACTTCCCGGTGCTGTTCATGTCCGTGCTGTGGAAGGACTGCACCACCAAGGGCGCCGTCATCGGTGGCTTCCTGGGTCTGATCTCGTCGGTCGCGCTGACCGTCGTGTCGCCCTCGGTGTGGGAAGCCACGCTGGGCAATCCCAAGGGCTCGGCGCTGTTCCCCTACACCTCGCCGGCGCTGTTCTCCATGACCATCGGTTTCGTAGGCATCTGGCTGTTCTCCATCCTGGACCGCAGCCCGAACGCCGCGAAGGAACGTGCCGCGTTCCCCGCGCAGCAGGTGCGTTCGGAAACCGGTCTGGGCGCCTCGGGTGCCTCAGGACACTGACCCCCAATCCTTGCGGGCGTCGCCCGCAGGCCGCAACAAAAAACCGGGCCTTGAGCCCGGTTTTTTTATTGGACGCTGGGCGCCGTCATCCGGCGCCCAACTGGCGTAACTTGATGAAGGCCAGCGCCGCCATGACCGCGTCATTGACGGCATCGTGCGCGTCCCGCACCGGCAGACCAAGGTCACTCATGAGGGTCGCAAACCGGAGGTCGATGGGGGCGTTGGCCTGTTGCTGATAGGCGGGCAACTGGCGAAACTTGTAGTCGTAATAGAGCGACGACACCTCGATCGCCGGCTGTGGCAAGCCCTGACCCAGCATCGGAAACAAGGCACGGTTGAGCATGGCCACGTCGAACTCCAGGTAGTAGCCGACCAGAGGCCGACTGCCAATGAAGCGCATCAGTTGCTTCAAGGCTTCGTCGATGGGCAGTCCCTGTGCCAGGTCGCGCTCGCGCAAGCGGTGGATCCGCACGCTCTCAGCCGTCACGCCGTTCTCCGGACGCACCAGCAGTTCCAGGCGCTCACTCGTCATGATCCGGTTGCCCACGATGCGCACCGCACCGATTGACACGATCTCGTCGGTGCGCACGTTCAGGCCGGTGGTCTCGCAATCCAGCGAAACCCATTCGTTGTCAGGCGGCGCCTCGAACATGAAGCGGAACTCGGGCAGGCCCAGGTGGTACAGCATCCACTCGCGCTTGAGCGCACCCAGCCAGCGCGGCATCGGGGCTCCGGTTTTCATCGCCCCGCGTCCAGATGGAACCGGTGGCGCAGCAAGGCCTTGAAGCGCTTCACCACGCCCAGCGTGTCCTTGAGCAAATCGCGGTCCAGGCTGCTGAGACGGGCTACATCGATCGCGCCAGTCACGGGCTTGCCCGTGTCCAGCTCAGCCAACCCCGCCTTGAGTTTCAGCCCCATGAAGAAGTGCAGGCTGTCGGTCAGGTCCGCGCCCAGGTCGCCCGCGAGGTGGCCATCAGCCACCAGCGCGGCGATGCGCGCCGTGGTACCCGTCTCAGTGATGCGGTTCGCCAGCGCCAGGCTTCGCACCCCATGCACCAGCGGAAAGATGCCCTCTTTCTTGATGTTGAGGTGCTGCTCATCGTCCCCCAGGCCGAGCAACCGGTTCCACCACCCGACGCTGCTGCCGAAAGCGTCGATGGCGGCGGCGAATCGGCTCAGCATGGCGTCGTTGTCGGTGGCCAGCTTCATCATGCCCCGCTGCACCTCCTCCAGCAGGTGTGCATCGCCACAGACCGTGTGGGCATCCATGAAGATGGCCAGGTTCATCAGGCTGTCGCCGTCGGGCATGATCAGCCACTGGCGCGTCATTTGGGCGAATTCGCCGACCGGCTTTCGCCATTGCGGGTTGTTCAACATCACCCGGCCCGCGCATTCCGGGTAGCCGAAGTCATGCAGCGCTGCGGAGAACCGGTCGCAGATGGCATCCAGTTCGGCCGGGGGCACATACCCGTCCCGCAGGATGAGGCCGTTGTCCTGGTCAGTCTTGAGCAGCTGCTCGCCGCGGCCCTCACTGCCCATGACGAACAGGCAGCTGTTGGCCACCAGATCGGCCGGAGCGATCAGCTGCCAGGCGCGCTCGAACAGGCGGGCATTGAGTTGCTGCACCAGTTTGGCGATGAGGTTGACCCTTGAACCGCTGCGGTACAGCAGCGCGATCATCCGCGTGATGCGCGTGGCCGCCTGGCTCAGCCCCGCAAGGTCTCTTGCCTCCTCAATCTGCACCGTGATCATGTGCGACTGGTTGGACAGGAAGCTGAACAGGTCGAGCGCTTCGAGGATGCCCAGGATCTGGCTGCCTTCCGCCACCACGACCCGGTGCACGCGGCGGCGGAGCATCACGGCCATCGCGTCGCCCAGCTGGTCGGACGGCCGCACCTCGATGAGTGAAAAAGTCGACAGTTCGCCCACGGCCAGCTGATCCAGTGGCCGCCCATCCAGAATGGCGCGCTGCAGCGCCGTGGCGGTAAAGATGCCCAGGCGAGGCGGCTGCGACTGGGTGTCGCGCACCAGCACGTTGGAGGTGCGGTGTGTCTGGAACAGCCTGACCACCGACAGGATGTCCGTCGAGGCCTCCACAAAATGGGCCGGCCGAAGGAAGGCCTCGTCCACGCGGGACATGGTCAGCGACTGCAGCTCGTGCTGGTTCTTGCGCTCGGACAGCGCGCTGAGCTTGTTGCTGAGGTCTGAGAACAGCAGCGCGCCAAAGGTGGCGTTGGCGGCAATCAGGTCGCTGACCGCCTGCTTGGCCAGCTGGTAGGCCACCACCTCCTCGGCCGCCACGAATCGGCTGCTGACCTTGCCGGCCACCAGACCGCGGCCATCGAAGCAGTCGTCCGGCCCGTAGGTGGTCGTCACCTCGTTGCCCTCCAGCTGGCTCACGAAACCCTTGATGATCACAAAAAGATGGGTGGGCGAGGCCCCCACCTCGAGGATGGTTTCGCCCTCGGGGAAATAGGCCACGTCGACACTGTCGCGGACCAGCCGTTGCTCGTCCGGATTCAGGCAGTCAAACGGCGAGGCGGAAAAATTGAAGGCGTTGGGCATGGCGGCGCGGGGCGGCGCAGGCCCCTGGATCAAACTTCCTCATTCAACGCCGGATGCCTTGCGCGACCCTTGCAGGCAGGTCCCAGCCCGCCTCAAACCAGGCATCTCCCCGCAGATAGCCCGCCAGCATCGGCAAGGCATCGAAACCCCAGAACACCTTGCCGTCCACCACGAAGGATGGAACGCCGAACAGGCCGAGCGCCAGCGCCTGCTCGCCGTGGGCCTGAAGCTGTGCCTTGACGGCAGCATCCTGCGGCGAGCGCGCCGGTGCCAGGCGGGTTGTCAGCGCGTCAAGGCGCGCTGCGTCGGATGCCTCAGCGCCACCCTGCCAGACATGCCGAAAGATCGTCTCGCAGACATACCGGTTCGGTTCGCCCCCGGCGTCGCTGGCCACGGCCAGGCGCAACAGGCCCAGCGGGTTGAAGGGATGGCTGGCCGGCAGCTGCAGGTCCACGCCATGCACGTGGGCCAGCCAGGCGACCTGGCGATAGGTCCAGTCGCGCTTGGGCGCAATCTCGGCCGGGCCCAGTTGCCCATGCTGTTTGAGCAACGCTGCAAAGAGCACGGGCTTGTGCGTCACCCGGTAGCTGAGACCCTGCAGCGCCTCGGGCAGCTTCTCGAAGGCCAGGTAGGCGTAGGGTGAAATGAAGTCGAGGTAGAAGTGAATGTGCTTCATGGAAGGGCCCCCAGCCGCTGCGCCACGCGCTGACCAATCCGCGTCCAGACCGCGCGCTTGTCCGCCTCGGTCATCGCGCTCCAGCGGGCAATTTCGTCCAGGTTTCGCCAGCAGCCCCCGCACAGGCCGCTGTCCGGCTCCATGCGGCACACCGACACACACGGAGACGGCACATTCTGGCCACTTTCCAGCGCAGACTGGACACTGTTAGCTATGATTTCAAGAGCATTCATGGGACGGGTGCCGCTTGGTCGATATCGGCCACGGGCGCACCGGTCAACGTCACCAGGTCCTGCGGCCGCAGCCGGAAGACACCGTGGGGATGGCCGGCGGCCGCCCAGATTTCCTCGAAGCGAAACAACTCACGATCGATCAGGGTCACCGGCGGGCTCGCGTGCGCCACGGGGGACACGCCACCGATGGCGAAGCCCGTGCGCGAGCGCACAAAGTCTGCATCGGCCCGTCCAAGCTTGCCGACCAGCGCTGCCACCTTTTTCTCGTCGACCCGCCGGTCACCAGAGGTGATCACGAGCACCGCGCGGTCATCGTCCTTGCGCCGGAAGATGATGCTCTTGGCAATCTGGCCAATGCCCACGCCCAGCGCGTCAGCGGCCTGCTGCGCGGTGCGCGCAGCATCGTCGAGCATCACGGGGCCATGCGGGTGGCCCGCAGCCTGCAGGGCGGCAGCGACGCGTTGCACGCTCTCCGGCAGGGCCTTCGTGTCTGACCTCTCCATCAGCCGGCTCGCTTGTTCAGAATGGCCGTGGCCGCCCGCGAGTTCGGCTTGCGTTGCAGAAACGCGCTGATGAAAGCGCCCGCGTCGACCAGCCGGTCGAGGTCGATGCCCGTCTCGACACCCATGCCTTGGAGCATGAACACCACGTCCTCGGACGCCACGTTGCCGGTCGCACCCTTGGCATACGGGCAGCCGCCCAGCCCGGCCACCGAGGTGTCGAACTGCCAGATGCCCAGCTCAAGCGCCGCCAGCGTGTTCGCCAGCGCCTGCCCGTAGGTGTCGTGGAAGTGGCCCGACACCTGATCAAGGGCGTAATGCCGCAGGGTGGCCTCGATCGCGCGAGCCACCTTCAGCGGCGTGCCCACCCCGATGGTGTCGGCCACGCCAATGTGTTGCACCCCGATGCCCTTCATGAGCCCGGCCAGGTAGTCCACGCGCGCAGGGGCGATCTCGCCTTCGTACGGGCAGCCCACTGTGCACGACATGGCCCCGCGCACAAAGATGCCGGCGGCGCGCGCGGCCTCGACGACCGGCGCAAAACGTTCGATGCTTTCGGCGATCGAGCAGTTGATGTTGCGCTGGCTGAAGGCCTCGCTCGCCGCGCCGAAGACCACGATCTCATCGGGCTTCGACGGCAACGCGGCTTCGAAGCCCTTCAGGTTCGGCGTCAGCACCGAGTAGCGCACGCCCGCCTGGCGCTGGATGCCCGCCATCACCTCGGCGTTGTCCGCCATCTGCGGCACCCATTTCGGCGACACGAAGCTGGTCACCTCGATCTCCGTCAGGCCGGCCGCCTGAAGCCGGTGCACCAGTTCGATCTTGACGGCAGCCGGCACCGGCTGCTTCTCGTTCTGCAGGCCGTCACGCGGGCCGACATCGACCAGTTTGACGCGGGAAGGGATGTTCATTTCGGTTTCCTCAAGGCTCCAAGGGTGCAACGGCTTCGTTCAATAGCCGCGCACGGTATCAACGATACCGGCAATCGGCTCGCCGCGTTCCAGCGCGCGAATCTTGCCCGCGATCTGGGCGATGCTTTCGTCCCGCAGGGTCCGCGCCGAGGTATGGGGCGTCACGGTGATCTTCGGATGCATCCAGAACGGATGCGCCGCCGGCAGCGGCTCGGTGCGGAACACGTCCAGCGTGGCCCCGGACAGGTGGCCTTCATCCAGCAGCGCCAGCAGGTCCTCGTCCACCAGGTGTGCGCCGCGCGCCACGTTGATGACATGGCCGCCCGGCAGCAGGCGTGAGAGGGTGTCGCGGTTCAGGATGTCCTGTGTGTCGGGGGTCAGCGGCAGCAGGTTGACCAGCACGCGGCTGGCCGCCAGAAAGTCCGCGAAGGCCTCGCGTCCCGAGAAGCCGCGCACACCGTCCAGGGACTTCGGGCTGCGGCTCCAGCCGTTGACGGGAAATTCGAACCCGCGCAGCGCCTGCGCCACCCGCGCGCCCAGCACGCCCAATCCCATCACCCCCACCGGGCAGTCCGTCCGGTTGCGCGGCTTGCGGTACGACCAGCGACCCTGGCGCCCGTCGGCCTCGTAGCCGTCGAACTCGCGAAAGTGCCGGATCACCGCGTGGCACACGTATTCGGCCATCTGGACCGACATGCCCGCGTCGTCCAGGCGCACCACCCGCATCGTCGGTGGGATCCGCAGCTTCATCAGCGCATCCACCCCGGCACCGATGTTGAACAAGGCCTTGAGCCCGGGCTGCTGATCCAGCAGCGCCTGGGGCGGCGACCACACCACGGCATAGTCTGCGGCGGGCACGCCCGGCTCCCAGACGGCCAGCTCGGCGCCAGGCAGCATCGCGCGCAGGCCTTCCAGCCAAGGTTCCGGTTTGGTGCCGGCGCAACTGAAAACGACTTTCATGGCCGAATTCTGTCATTGCTGCCGCGCATCGGCAGCCTGCGGGCCAACAGACCGTCGTCGCCCACGCTCAAGCGACGGCCAGCTTCAGCAGCTCCGCACCTTCGGCCACCTGATCGCCCGGCGCGTACAGCAACTCGGCCACCGTGCCGTTGGCCGGCGCAGCGATCGTGTGCTCCATCTTCATCGCATCCATCACCGCCAGCGGCTGGCCCGTGCGCACCTTGTCGCCCACCTTGACCGCAAATGACACCACCTTGCCCGGCATCGGCGCAGTCAGACGACCGCCCTCCACCGCCGCTTCACCCGCATGGGCCAGGGCATCGACCTCCACGATCTGGGTGGCGCCGGCATCGCAGAAGACATGAACGGTTTCTCCGCGCTGCCAGGTCTGAACGGTCTGGCGCAGGCCCGCGTAACGCAGTTCAATGCGTCCGCCGTCCAGCGCCTGGAATTGAAGCGGCCCGCTGGTCTCGCCGACGGTCAGGACCAGCACGCCGTCGTGGCCGCTGACCAGTTGGGCAATCAGCCCTTTGCCCTTGAACTCGAAGTCGAAGCGCCGGTTGGCCGCGCCATGCGAGCGCCAGCTGTCGCGGCGGCTGAAGGGGTCGACCCCCTCGCCAGCCCGCTCGGCCAGCAGCGTCTGCGCCACCGCGGCCGCGACAGCCAGCGGCAGCCCAACCTTCTCCTGCTTGAACAGCACCTCCGCTTCGCGCGGAATCAAGGCCGTGTCCAGATCGGCCCGGCTGAACGAGCGGCTGCCCACCACGTGGCGCAGAAACTGCACGTTGGTGGCCAGCCCCACGATGCGGGTGGCCGCCAGTGCCGCGTCCAGCCGCGCCAGTGCCTGCTCCCGCGTGTCCCCATGCACGATCAGCTTGGCCACCATCGAGTCGTAGAACGGGCTGATCACGTCGCCTTCGCGCACGCCGGAGTCCACACGCACCGCTTGTCCGCCTCGCGCGCCGACACCGCCGACGAAAGGCGGCAGGAACTCGACGCAGTCCGGCAGGCGGTACACCTGCAGCGTGCCCGTGGCCGGCAGAAAGTTGTTGTCGGGGTTCTCGGCGCAGATGCGCGCCTCGATCGCATGGCCATGGATCTTCAGCTGGTCCTGCGTCAGCGGCAGCGGCTCGCCGGCCACCACGCGCAACTGCCACTCCACCAGGTCCTGGCCGGTGATGGCCTCGGTCACGGGATGCTCGACCTGCAGCCGGGTGTTCATCTCCATGAAGAAAAAGTTCATCAAACCGTCCTCGCGCTGCTCGACGATGAACTCCACCGTACCCGCCCCGACGTATTTCACGGCCCGCGCCGCCGCCACCGCGGCCAGGCCCATCTGGGCCCGCATCTCCGGGCTCATTCCGGGGGCCGGCGCCTCTTCCAGCACCTTCTGGTGGCGACGTTGCACCGAGCAGTCGCGCTCGAACAGGTAGACGTAGTTGCCCTGGGTGTCACCGAACACCTGAATCTCGATGTGGCGCGGGCGCTGCACGTACTTCTCGATCAGCACCGCCTCGTCGCCGAAGCTGTTCTTCGCCTCGCGCTGGCAGCTCGCCAGGGCGGCCAGGAAATCCTCGGCCTTGTCCACCGCACGCATGCCCTTGCCGCCGCCCCCTGCGCTGGCCTTGATCAAGACGGGATAGCCGATGCGATCCGCCTCGGCCTGCAACAGCGTCGTGTCCTGATTGGCCCCGTGGTAGCCGGGGACCAGCGGCACGCCGGCACGCTCCATGAGCTGTTTGGACTCCGCCTTCAGGCCCATGTCCTTGATGGCCGAGGGCGGCGGGCCGATGAACACCAGTCCGGCATCCGAGCAAGCCTTGGCAAAGTCTTCGTTTTCGCTCAGGAAGCCGTAGCCCGGGTGAATCGCCTGCGCGCCAGTGGCCTGGGCAGCCTCGATGATGCGCTCCCAGCGCAGGTAGCTGTCCTTGGGCGCATTGCCGCCAATGTGCACCGACTCGTCACAGGCCGCCACATGCTTGGCATGGGCGTCCGCGTCGGAGTACACCGCCACAGTGCGGATGGCCATGCGGCGTGCGGTGGCGGCGACACGGCAGGCGATTTCGCCTCGGTTTGCAATCAGGATTTTGGTGAACATCAGACAACCTTTGGAGAACCGGAAAGAAAGGCAGACAAGCGGCGCAGGGCCGCGCGGAAAAACTTGAACAGGGTCACCGTGACCAGCCCCATCAGCACCACGCTGATCAGCAGCGCGATGCCAAACACGAAGGGGTGGTTCACCGCCAGCCACAGGGCGGCGACCACCAGCCCGTCTTCGAACAGGCTGGCCAGCACATTGGAGAACGGCTCGGGCGAGGTGTTGATGGCTGCACGGGTCGTGGTCTTGGCCGCCTGGCTGGAGGCCGCGAGCGTGCCGCCCAATAGTGCGGCAATGAGGGCCGTGGTCGTGCCATCGGCACCCAGTGCACCGGCCGCCAGCGCCGCCCCGGCCGGGATGCGGATCACACTGTGCAGCAGGTCCCACAACGAGTCCACACCGGGAATCTTGTCGGCAAAGAACTCCAACGACAGCAAGACCCCACTGGCGATCAGCATCGCAGGGTGCTGAAGCACCAGCAGGCCCGGCGGCAGCGCGATCCACCCCACCTGCCCGGCAACGCCGACCAGAAACACCACCGCATACAGGCGAAAACCACTGGCCCACCCCAGTGCCGCCGCCAGAGCAAGCAGACTGGGCAGGTCCATGGCCCCGGTGGCCGGGGTGCCGGCTGCAGCGGCCGCACGGTCATCCAGGTGGAGGCCGATGCCATGCAGCCCTTGAACGATGCGGTGCCAGAGAGGTTCCACGGCGCGCTCTTGTGTGTTGGCGGGGGCTC
>Ga0208823_1001871_pt1 | contig 16234 bp, 19 predicted proteins | sample AD_UKC075_MetaG_FD_184440 | JGI IMG/M metagenome (GOLD analysis project Ga0208823, IMG submission 184440) | Active sludge microbial communities of municipal wastewater-treating anaerobic digesters from USA - AD_UKC075_MetaG (SPAdes) (version 2) | ecosystem: Engineered > Bioreactor > Anaerobic >... | reverse complement strand
GATGAATAAGGCTATTATAGATATATCCCACCACCAGCAACCTTCAAGGATGGATTATGATGTTTTATCTAAACAGGTTGACTGGGTAATTATCAGAACTCAATACGGATTAGAGGTTATAGATACTCATTACAAAACTCACTACAATGAATTCCAAAAGAGAGGAATACCAACTGCAGCCTATGCCTATGTTTTATGTAAAGATAAAACTGAAGCTATTGAAGAGGCTAAAAGGTTTTATAGTCTCACTAAAAGTTTCCACCCTACTTTCTGGTTTCTCGATGTAGAAGAAGCTTACTTAAACAGGGAAAATATTTCCATATATCAAAAAGCCCTGCGAGAACTGGGGGCTAAAAAAGTAGGTGTATATATTGCTCACCATTTATATAAAACACTCAACCTCAAAATAGAAGAATTTGATGCTGTGTGGATTCCTCGCTACGGAACTAATGATGGGACCCCACAAAAGAAGCCTGACTATCCCTGCGACCTCTGGCAATATACCAGTAAAGGAAGGCTAGATGGTTACAATGGTGATTTAGATTTAAACTGTTTAACTGGAACTAAACCACTGGAGTATTTCATTAATAATGAGAAAGAAGAATATATAACTAAGAAGCAACTAGCAGATATATTCTACTCTATCTCCAAGCAATTAAGGGAGGATAATTCTGATAGAAGAACTTCCTAATGCCTTTTATCAATTTACTAGCAATCGATTCGACACTATCCTCTTATTCCTCTATAAAAATTCTACTGTCAAAGCTCCTAAATTACTTGGTTATTCATATATTAAGGCTTTACAGGAACCTATAACTTACTTTGTAGCTTCTGACATATTCCCAGAGTTTAGCATTAATTAAACGTTTTAACAAAAGGAGTAAAAATGAGAAAACTAATTATATTAATGATTTTATTATTCTGCTTTTTACCCCCCTGCTGGGCAGCTTTACCTACGTTTGATGAATCACGAGAATTTTCCCAGTGGTTAAACGATATTAAATATTGGGAAGATATTAAGAATTTTCTTTACACTTGTGAATTAGATAATCAACTAGAAGGTATGCAGAATCCTGACCAACTATTTCACAGTAAAGTTGGTAATGAAACTGACTTCTGCTGGTTTATATCTTATGCTTGGCTTAGAGGATTAGCTCCCTACAAAACTTATATTTCAAGAACTCCTGAACATACCTATTCAATCATTAAACAGACTCCTAAAAATTACCTAGCAGTAAAAAGTGTAAAGATTATAGATGTGCTGCTTATCTATACCTTGTCTGCTGATGGATTAACTTCTCAATTAGAGGAAGTTACTACTACAGTAGTTAGTCCTACCCCAACTCCTGTGAAAAAGAATAGAGATTCTTCACCTAAAAACTACTGCACCCCCGACGGAATATGCTATTAAAGAAAAATCATTTCATCCCCAGTAAAGAATATCTAGAGTGGCTAAAGTCCTGCACCTGTGTTCAACAACTTCATCATACTATTTTTTCTAATTGGTCATTTACTACTGATAAAGACATATTAAATCCTGAGGAAGCTTTTAATAAACAGCAGGGAAATATAACCAGCTATCATTGGTTCTTAGCCTATTCTTTATGGAGAAGATTTGATAGTAAAGTATATTTAGTTGAAGTTTATAGATTTACCTGGAGATTTCCTTTTATAGAAACCTACACTGCTGTTATCAGAAAAGATAAGGATGGTGGATATACTTTATTTGATGGTGGAGATACCTACTTTATAACCACTGCTGAGGAAATTCTTACTACTCTAAAATGCTTCAGAATCAAAAATTTGTTCAGGATTCCAACTAATAAAAAACTATCCTATAAGGAGGTTCTATAATGACTATTCAGATTAAAGATTACGTTGCTGCTATTTATGATAAAGGTGGCATAGGAACAGAAGATATTCTAGATGGAGCTATAACTGCAAAGAAACTTGCCAATGATCTAAAGAGTTCAGCTATTACCAACTTACCAGAGTCTGGCAGTGATGTCGATGATGTAGCTGCAAAAGTTAACTCTATACTAGTAGCTCTCCGCAAAGCAGGAATTATAGCAGCTGAATAAAAGGTGAACTATGAACCCTTATAGGGCTATAAAAGATGCTTTAGAATATGCTGACTACGCCCTATCAGCTAAGGAGGCTTATAATATCGAGTTGAGCAAAGAAGAGATTAGTCAGCTATATAACTTATCTCTTATGATAAGTAATAAATTAAAAGAGCTTAATGAGATATCTTAAGCTAATTGCTCTTCTTATTTCTACTATAACAAGCTTAAAACCAATCATACTTATTACTAATAAGTATGATAAAAAACAATTAGCTAATTTATTCTCTCAACTCTACTTTGCTATAAATGACGTAACTCCTCTTGAGATTACTGAAGAGGAGTTTGTTAATTTAGCTACTAAATGGATTGATTTCTTATTAAAAGTAGTCAATCTAATTTGGTATATCAATCCTGAATTTTGCCACACTTTAGTTTGGAAATGTGTAGAAGTTGAGAGAAGCCTTTGGCTAAAAGTAGTTGAGAAGTTAGAAGTATATGCTCAGGAGAGTAGTAAGGAAATTGAAAATAAAATATCTTACTACTCTCATTTATATAACCAAGATATCCTTAGTGTTCTTATTGCTAAAGATTTAGAAGTCCAACTACAGAAATTTGATTATTACTGGAAGGAATCAGTAATAAAAGGAATCTATGAACTAAGAATTAAATTTAGTGATGGTCCCCCTCCAGGGGATGATTGGGTTTTCTATTATGATGGTTATGGACTACACATTAATCCCAATAAGAAATAGGTCAACTACCCAACGGCTAAAGCCGTGGGCTTGATAGCCCCATGTTGACCAGGCTAAGGTTTGAAACAGAACCTACGTTATCTATGTTATGACACCCTAGGATGCCCTCCTAGTTCTAGGCTCTGTCGTATAGCATTAAACAGGTGTAGTGGGTTAAGCCAGTGTGCTATACGTGTAAACATAGATAACATTGCCGAGGGAGATGTTACCTGCATAAGCAGAGGAAAGGAGAAAATCCTATGGTATTTGTATTAGATACAAACAGAAAACCATTATCACCTTGCCATGAAGCAGTTGCAAGAAAATTGCTTAAACAGGGTAAGGCTGCAATATTTAGAAGATACCCATTTACAATAATCCTTAAAAAAGCAGTAGATGACACTGATAATAAACAAGAATATAGATTAAAAATTGACTATGGTAGCAAACATACAGGATTAGCCATATTACAAAATAATAATGTAATATGGTTAGGACAAATAGACCATAGAACAGATATTAAAAAGAAGCTTGATGAAAGACGTATGTTTAGACGTAGTAGAAGAAACAGAAAAATAAGATATAGAAAACCAAGATTTTTAAACAGAAAAAGAAAAGAAGGATGGATACCACCAAGTTTAGAAAGTAGAGTTAATAATATAAAAACATGGGTTAATAGGTTACAAAAATTAATTCCATTAACTCACATATCTTATGAAAATGTTAAGTTTGATACTCAATTAATGCAAAATCCTGAAATAAGCGACATTGAGTATCAACAAGGTACACTTCAAGGGTATGAAATTAGAGAATATTTACTTGAAAAGTTTGGTAGAAAATGTTGTTATTGTGGAAAAGAAAACATTCCATTAGAAATAGAACATATAATACCAAAATCAAGGGGTGGAACAAACAGAATTGATAATCTCTGCTTAGCTTGTCATGAGTGTAACCAGAAGAAAGGTAATATGACAGCAGAAGAATTTGGCTATCCAGAGATACAAAAACAAGTTAAACAAACATTGAAAGATACTTCTGTGGTAAATTCTACAAGATGGAAAGTTTACAATGTTTTAATGCAAACAGGGTTACCAGTTGAATGTGGCACAGGCGCAAGAACTAAAATGAACAGAATTAAATTAGGATTGCCAAAAGAACATTATTTTGATGCTTGTTGTATAGGACAAAGTACACCTGATAAATTATATTTCAAAACTAAAGATGTTTTATATATAAAAGCAAAAGGTAGAGGTAGTCATTGTAGAACAAATTTAGATAAATACGGCTTTCCGAGAGGATATTTAGCAAGACAAAAATATTTCTTTGGTTTTCAAACAGGAGATATGGTTAAAGCTGAAATACCAAAAGGAAAATATAAAGGCATATGGTATGGAGAAGTTGCTTGTAGAAACAGTGGATATTTTGATATTAAAAACAAGGAAGGTCAAAGAGTTGTACATGGTGTAAATCATAAATATTTTTCAGTTGTACAACACTTTGATGGGTATAGTTATAGAAAGGAGGTGGCAATTCTTACGTAGCGTATTTAAAATACGCAATTCCTCCACGTGGCTAAAGCCAGTGGCTTCCTTACGTAAGAATTTGTGAAAATATGCCCGACATTGATATTAATAAAGAAGATGTTAGAACTGCCATTCTCCTTCTTCAGAAGGATATAAAAGAATTAATAGAAGACTTTCAAGATTTTAAAGCTGAAGATAAAGAATGGAAGGAAAACTATAAAAGGGATAAAGAAAAGGAAGAAGACCGCCTAAAAAATTTAGAAGAATTTATGGTTAAAAAAATAGCAGAGAACGGATACTTAAGAGACCAAGATAAAGAGTTAATTGAAAAATGTAATGCTCGTTTTGAACGTTATGATGAAGTGTGCCACTGGGTAGAGAATTATAAAAAGTTCTTTTGGTTAATTATCTCTGTTTTTGTTGCTGGTATCATTACCAATTTCTTATCTATATTCGATGGTATTTTCAAAAAATAATAACCAAAATTGGGAATAAAAGTAAACCCAAACCGTTTATATTATAATAAATACAACATACAGGAGGCAGATCTATGGATTGGAGTGCTATATTAAACGAAGTAATCCCCTATCTTCTTACTCTAGTATTTGCTTGGCTGGCTAATAAATACTTAGTTACAGAAGAGAAAAAGCAAACTGCAGTAACAATTACTAAATTTGCTGAAGATGCCGTATTATTTGTAGAAGACATAGCTAAGAATAGTCCTGACGTAATCAAAGGAACAGAGAAACTCAAGATGGCAATTGAATGGGTAAAACTCGCAATGAAGAATGCTGGATATCCTGTTCCTGATGAGAAATTAATTGAAGGAGAAGTAGCTGCAGCATATCAGCGAAGTCCATTAGCTAAGTAGGTGTGAGTAGTCTTGACTCCTCGATTTGATGTAGAATTTAACCTCAAATTTAAGTGCCACGACTTTTTGGATCGGGAGCAAATTAAGTTAGTAGGCTTAGGAGACTTTCATATAGGGTCTAAAGAAACCAATGAACAATTCATTGAAGACACCATCGCTTATATAGCTAAGTCTCCTGATATGTATGTAATTCTAAATGGTGATATTATCGAGTGTGTTACTAAACAAAGTAAGGGTGATATCTACTCCTTAAAATATACCTCACCTGATGACCAATTTGATAGAGCTTTAGAACTTCTCACTCCCATTAAAGATAGGATCCTATTCATTAACAGTGGCAATCACGATGGGGGAAACCGAAGTGAAGGGCACGACTACAATCGTCAATTAGCTTTAGTATTTAACTTATTAGATTGCTATCATCCTGTAGCTGGATATTTAGAAATAAGAGTAGGAAAGAAGCCACGAAATAAAAAACCATTTGTCTATTCTGTTTATACTACTCACGGAAGAGGTGGTGGAGCTACTCACGGTAGTAAAGCTAATGCTTTAAATAAATTTGCTGATGTAGTAGCTTCTGATATAGTATTGCTTTCTCATATGCACGGAGTTCATTACTTGGAAAGGCTAATTGCTACTCCTGATTTCCAAAACAAAAAAATTATTACTCGTAAGCAACGCTGTATCCTCTGCTCTGCTTTTATGAATTATGGTGGGTATGGAATGGGGGGAGGATATCACCCCTCTCCTGTAGGATTATCTATCATAACCTTTTATGGCACAGGTAAAGGTGGAATTGAGGTAACTCATCTTGGTTGACTTTACTAAAGAGCTAAGAGCTATTAAAGACTTAAGCCTTAAGTATCAAGACAATACAGGTATAGATTACCACATCTTCCCTGCCATTGCTCTAATCGAAAATGGTTATGGTAAATACCCACTAATAGACCGAGAAACTAAAGAGTGGGCTTATAACCCTCTAGGGATTAAAGGCTCTAGTCTTCACGGATATATTACCGTTAACTCCTACGAATACTTCCCTGGATTTGCTTATTCTGCTAAAGTTACTTTCCGCAAATACTTATCCTACAGTGAATGCTTTGATGATGCTCTATTCTTAATCAAACGATTCTTTCCTTCTGCTTTTTCCTTTCGAGCTATACCTATTAGATTTATGGAGGAACTATTACGTGGACCTGTAAAGTGGTCCACTTCTTCCTCCTACCTTAAAGATTTCAGTAAAGCTATTAAATTAGTTTAACAGTTTCCAAATAGGTCTTTTATCAGCTGCCCCACTGATTTTTTCCCTATTTGGAAAAAGAGCACTAAACTAGCTAGTGCTCTTTTTTTATCGTCTGGTGCAAAATCTTTTTTAACTCCTTATCAAATAAATGTTCATTTAAATTTAAATCTGGAGGAATAATTGAATTTGCAATTGCATACACTTTAGCTTCTGGATTTCTATTTAAACCTGAGTGACTCAGGGTGAAGTAGTAAGGGGCACTCCCATGAGCGATGTTATAGTTTATCCAAAAAGGTGTATCCACAGATGATAGGAATGACCAATCTTTAAACAATACTTCCTCATAGGGCTGCATTCCTGAATAACTAATCTTATAGGGAGTAGCATTAACAACTCTCTCCAAAAGTCTTTGCCTTAGAACTAAATTCGTGTTAACGGTAAAATACCAAGACTCATGAGATCTGGATAAAAGTTTTACTAATTGATCAAAAGTTTTTAATTGCATAATACCAGACATATTACCAGCAGTATGCTTAATTAAATTAGGCAAAATTATATACATCAAATGGTATAACACACCACTCTTATCATAAGCCAAGATATTTAAACTGTTAGTTAATTCTTCCTCCACATTATATAAATTGATTAACATACGTTATATTCCTCTTTAAGAGCATTAGGATTAATTAAATATACCACTTGATTAGGATTAAGGAAACGCTCTACTACTCCAAGCTTTTCCCACTCAGTCATAATATTGGAAAAATTCTTAGGAGTCATACCTAAGCTTTTAGCCATAACTTTAGCAACAATAGGAACTACCAGTTGTCCTTTATCGTTAGCTCTTATAGTATGCGGTAGAAGGCTAATGAGAACTAAACGAGCTGTAGGACTAACTTTAGTATACCTAGAAATATCTTTAATAAATTCAGCATAATCAATATCCAATTCTTATTCCTCCTTTTGCTCTATTATATCAACCTTTATACTTAATGTCAACCCCTACAAGAATGATTTTATTCCCCGATAATTTTCTTTACTCATTAAGTATAAATCACTTGCATTTTGATGCATCTTGTGCTATACTAATGTAGGTGGAAACCTATGGATAAACAACAGGAAACAAAGATAACCAGAATAACTATAAGAATCAATAATGTTTATAGCCGATTAGAATTTCCAGATTTTATGACTAGAGAGGCTATAAACAATATAAAGTCCTGGGTAAAAGAATACTTATCTTATCGTCCCACTGGTTATATGTATATGCCTCAATACCGTAATAAAAACTGGGATGGATTTATATCCTTATTTGAATGGAGTAGTGGTAAATTTCTAACTGGATTAGCTCCTCTAGTCCAAACTTGCTTAAAGAACCACTATATCAAATGTGCTATTATCGATGAGAGAAAAGCTCCTGAGCCAATGAGGAATCCCATTAAATTAAATGGTATTGATCCAAGAGATTACCAAATAGAATCTACTAGAGCAGCAGTTCAACAAACAAGAGGCATATTAGATATGGGAACAGGAGCAGGTAAGACTGAAGTAGCCTGTGCTATTACCCAATATTTAGGATTACCAACTCTTTTTATTGTAAACAAAAAAGCTCTCCTCCTGCAGACCAAAGAACGGTTTGAAAAGAGATTAGGAGTAGAAGTATCAGTATTCGGTAATGGAAAATATGAAGTAGGAGCACTAACAGTCGCATCAATCCAAAGTCTTAAGAAGCATCTTTCTGCAGTTAAGCCATATCTCAATAACTACTTCCAAGTAGTATTTGTAGATGAGTGCCATAATGTATCTAACAATTCCTATCTCAAAGTTCTTAATCAGTGTAATGCTTATTACCGATTTGGATTGTCAGGAACACCACTGGATAGAACAGACAATTCTAATCTCTATATCGTTGGAGCTTTTGGTCCAGTAATTTATAAAGTTTCATCCTCAGAGCTAATTGAAGATGGTTTTTTGGTTAAACCAAAAATAATCTTTGCTCCCTCTGAGAGATATGGTGGAGAAATGGATGTTTATGAATTTAATAAATGTCATAAGTGGCAAGATGTCTACTATAATGGAATTGTAACTAATTGTTTTCGCAATGAATTAATTACTCAAATGGTAGAACATCTTTTAACTGATTGGGGGAGAAAAAATGTCTTAGTTTTAATCCGAGAAATAGAGCATGGCAGGATCCTGCAGGAGAAATTTGAGAAAGAGTTAATGATTAGTGTTCCTTTTGTTCACGGAGGAACTAATAAGAATGAGCTACAATCTTATCTCAATCAATTCAAAAAGGGAAGGATTCCTATTCTAATAGCTAGCACAATATTGGATGAGGGAATTGATTTACCTAACATCAGCTCTATTGTTTTAGCTTGCGGAGGTGAATCAACTATTCGGTCTATCCAAAGAATAGGAAGAGGAATTAGAAAAACTGAGGGAAAAGAAGATGTAGTTATCATTGATTTTATGGATGATTTCCACTACATCTTAAAACGCCATTCTCAAAAGAGAATGAGAACTTGTATGAGAGAACCTAATTTTGAAGTCCACGATTTAAGAGAAACTATCAAAAATAAAGTAAATGTTTAATGTCCTAAAAATAAGACAGTCCTTAAAAGTGGACATAAGAAAAAAATCTAAAAAGGGGGTAAATATTAAATGTCCGAAAAATTAGACATCCTTGATGATGAAATGCTATCCAAAGAGGAACTTATTAAAATGTTAAAGGTTAGCACTTCAATGGTAAACAAATTACTGAGAGAAACAGATTTTCCTCGATATCATCTGGGAAGAAGAATTCTATTTCGTAAGAGCGAAGTATTTGAATGGATGAAAAAGAACTGCTCAGTAGATCCAGAGAATTCAAAGTCAGAGAACCAATTATATAAAAAGTTTAATTAATTGTCGAAAACATTATCCTATAGCGTTTTTTAGTTACCTATTAATTTCTGCTTAATTATATAAAACATTTAATTAATTCCGAGGGGAATGGTTTTGGCAATTCAAGCTTACACTATACCTGGCAAGCCTACCCTACCTCTGAGCAGAAACCTCAAAGTTAGTTTAAAACAGCTGGTAGTAAACTCTAACTCCTACTTTTCCTACTCCAGAAAAAGGTGCGAAGCACCACCTATACACTGGTATGACGAAGGAATACCAGTGTATAGGTGCAAAGTTAACTTAGTCTAGCTTATCTTGTGTCCTGATTTTTAGTTATGCTTGTCCTTTTTTCAGGAAAAAAAGAATCTTTAGGAGTATATTACGTAAGTAATATACGACTAAAGATTAGCTATAAAGCTTATAATATATTTATAATTATAATTTTTTTTAAAAAAATAAATATATATATATATATATTTATTTTTTTTTTTTTCTTTTAGGAAAGGATTGTTAAGGGAAACCCTTTTCTTTTTTATGAGTAAAATGCTAAACTTTAAGTAAACTGAAATTATTTTGCACGGAATTTTAATATTAGGGGTTGACAAACTTTTCCAGAGAGTTTATAATCCTCCTGTCAGCAAAAACCAATAACAGTGAGGTGAGCAAAAATAGCTACAGAACCATCAGTAATACTTTACCAATCCAATAAGGTAAAGATTTTTTGCCCTTATGGGAATATCCCTATTATAACTCCAGAACTGGGAAAAGTCCTACTTTCTATTTGCCTTTTCTGCCAAAAAATCTTTACCGATTTGGTTGCCCAAGGTGGAATAATTACAATGTTTGACACACAGCTACAGAGCCACCACCTAAAACGGATGAACCAAAATGTTATTGCTATGCGAAAAGATGACCTTTTTTTAAAATTCGATTGCCTAATGGGGGATATTGAGCTGTCCTGTAATGACTTTATCCTCGGCAATGGTAAGCTTTCCTTTGAGCTTACTGATTACCTCATAGCTGTAATGGAGCTTTGCCATTACTCCATTTACCTTGCTGATGTTCCCAGTCTTTATTCTTCGCTGTGCAACAAAGTTCAGCAAGTGCAGCAGGAGTTTGCTGAACAAATAAGTCCATTTTTCCTTCAGGAGGTGAATTTATCCAGTGGCACAAAGCTTATGGGATTATGCTACCTCAATGAGTAATGAGGAACGAGATGCCTTATTACTGGGAATTACCTATAATGAGTTGCATAATCGCTATGAGGCTCGGGGTGGTTATAATGTGTTTGGCAAAGGAGATCCTCGGAGATCTCGGTATTGGAAGATTTTTATAAAGGCGGCTAAAGTGCTTCGAGAAAGAGGATGGGATTTTTATTCCTACTTGTCTGTGGTTTATACTCACTACTATTCCTACTTCGGGAAAAGATTATATCCAACTGCAATAATTTCCAAATGGGGGATTAACGAATATGCTAAATATTTATCTCAAACACCTTACGATACTCACTCTCTTCCTTACCGAGAACTTCTTCGCTACTATGCTCGGGAAGTTAAAAGTTTAACTAAGCAGTGGGATATATCCTACGACCAGGCAGTAGATTACCTGTTGGAGCAGGGAAGGATTACTAAGCAATTGAGTAGAGACTTAATGGCGATTTTAGGAGCAAAGAGGAGGTATTATGGAGAGCGGACTGGAACAGAAACTGCTTTACCTGTATCTGTTTGATCGGGAATTTTACTTATCCAATCGCAGATACCTGAACTCCGAAACATTTTCTCATCCTTTGTTTCGGAGGTCAGTGCAGTTAGTGGATGCTTTTTATCGAAAGTATGGGGACGTATTCAATACGTCCCTTTACTTCGATTATGCTCGGAGAGATCCTCAACTGCAGAGCTTTAAAGAGCAAATTAACCAGCTGGAAAGCATCTTCAAAGACGACTTCACTGTTACGGAAGCAGAGCGGAAATACATTACTGACAATGTGGTAGCTATTTTCCGTAAGAAAATTGCTGAAGATGTTTTGGTGCAGGGAGCTGACTTGGTTCAGGAAAACAGAATAGAGGATTTCCTGAAGCTGGTTAATACCAAATTAGCTGAGCCTGCAGAAAGTATTCAGCGGATGAACTTAGGCAAGGATTATAATGCAGCTATTTGCCACCTCCTCGATGATGGGGGAGAAAGAATTCCTACCTCTATTCCTGCTTTGGATAAGCTGATGGAAGGGGGCTTTGGTAAAAAGAGGCTTTACATCGTAATGGGGGGACCTGGTTCAGGAAAAAGTATTTTCCTTACCAATATGGCTCACTCAGCTATGATTCACGGTAAAAAAGTTCTCTACTACTCTCTGGAGCTCTCTACCGATATAGTTTTATTGCGAATGATGTCAATCGTAACTGGTTTGGGCAAAGGAGAAATCAGGAGTAATCCTCAATTAGCACAGGAGAAGCTGGAGAAGCACCCAATGAAGGGATTGTTTTCCTTCTTCGAGGTTATAGAAACTTATTCAATGACTGCTCATCAATTGGCTGTGGATATTGACGAATATATTAACGTTCACGATTTCACACCTGATTTAATTATTGTGGACTATGCCGACCTGATGGAGAGGGAGCACCGTTATGAGCGGGAATATGTGGAACTGGAGGAGCTGTGCAAGAGGCTTCGGCAGATAGCGATGAAGCATAACTGCGTAATGCTTACTGCCTCTCAAGTTAACCGAGAAGGAGTTACTGGAGGATTGGCAAAGAATGAGAATGTGGCAGGAAGTTATGGAAAAATCAAAACTGCTGATTTGGTGATGTCCGTAAACCAGAATGACGAAGAGAGACAAAATGGCAAGATGAGAATAGCAGTAACTAAAAACCGTGAATACGTAAGCGGGAGAATAGTTACGGTGAATATGGACTATAAGAGTTTGAGGATTACTGGAGAAGAGGGAGCTTCAGTGGGGTATATTAATTCTGGACGAAAAAGGAAAGATATTCCTGTGGAGGGAATGGAATGGTTGACTCAGTCATAGCTTACCTTTTAGCCCATCGTGTTGATATTCGAGAGGGTAGGGGAGATGAGTGGAGGATGGACTGTATAAACTGTTCTGACCACAATAAGCACCTCTACTATAATTCTCGGAAGCATCAATTCCTGTGCTTTAAGTGTGGGTGGAAAGGTTCAGGTTATAGACTGATTAATGCTTTTAACCGTAAATATGGTTATACAGGCTCGGTGCAGTTGGACATTCCTGTGGAGCAATCGATAAAGCCTGTTGAGCGTCCTAAAATCTCTCTTCCCGTAGGAGCTTATCCTCTGACTGAGGATGGGGAGAATTACCAACGGGCTCTAGCTTATTTGCAGAGACGGGGAATTGGTAGGAAAGAGATTGAGGAATACCAAATTCACTATACCCATTTTGGTAAGTTCGCAGGACGGATTATATTTCCCATTTACCATAATGGGAAGTTAGTTAGCTATGTGGGAAGAGCTATTAATCCTAAAGTAACTCCTAAGGTTCTTAACCCCAGTAGCAGTGAAGCTAATCCTCCTTCCCACTACCTGTATAACTTTGACCGAGCTCGCTTTTATCCTTCAGTAGTTTTGACTGAAGGAACTTTTGACTGTATTACCACGGGGATAGTGGATTATAAATATGGAGCAGTAGCTACCTTTGGGAAAAAGTTATCTCCTGAACAGGTTAAACTTATTTTCCAATCTTCCTTTCGGGAGATTATTTTTGCTTGGGACTTACGAGATGCTATTCCTGATACCATTAATTACGCTAAAGAGTTTATAGGATTTTATCCCGTTCGAGTGGTTATGCTTCCAGGAGACAAAGACCCCAATGATTTGGGACACGAACAGATGGCTGAGTTAGTTCGCCAAGCAGTCCCTTTTAATCGGGTTAACTTAAAATTAAAAAATTTTTAGATTTTTTTTTAAAAGTGGGAATAAAGTAAAAACGATTGAGTTCTAATACTGTGTTAGGAGGTTATGGAGAATTGGGAAAATGTGAATACTGTCAAAAGTGTCCTCTTTATAATGAGCCACAAGTTCCTGCAGTGGGACTACCATCTGCAGAGATTATGCTCATTGGTGAGGCTCCTGGTGCTCAAGAGGTTGCCTATGGAGAACCATTTGTGGGTCGGTCAGGGCAAATCCTTAACTCTGCTTTGGAGGAAGCGGGGATTGAAAGAGCTAAATTATATATTACCAATGCTGTGTCCTGCCGTCCGCCAGATAATCGAACTCCTACTCCTGAGGAAATTCAATTATGTCGGGGAAGGTTAGTGGAAGAAATTAACCAGCTTAAGCCTAAGCTTATAGTTACTCTGGGAGCTGTTCCTATGAGGTCAATTTTAAAACTGAATGGAATAGTAAAGCACCACGGTCAGGAAGTCTATTCTGAGGAATTTGGTTGTTTAGTGCTGCCTTGCTACCATCCTGCTTTTGTCCTTCGAGATCCTCGCCGACAGCACGAATTTCTGCAGGACATTATGAGGATTCCTCGATTGATTGATGATTCAAAACCTAAGACGAAGACCGAATATATCGTCGTGGATAACTTTGAAAAGCTCTACCAGATGAGGGATGATTTAAAATCCCTACCTGCGGTGGCTTTTGACATAGAGACTAATGGATTAAATCCATTTATGGAGGGTGCAAATGTTACAGCTATTTCTTTTTCTGGTCAGTATGGTAAATCCTATTGTGTTCCTCTTTACTACCAAGCTCCCCTGTTCAGCAGTGAATTTCTGGGAGAGCTTGCTACTTACTTGTCAATCCTCTCTAAAAGCAGCTCTACCGAGAGTATCCCTACCAAATTTAGTTCCATCCTGCAGGAGTCCAGGCTAATAGAGGAATTGCACAGCAAATCGGTTAAGGAATACCGTAAAGCAGTGAACTCCTTTATCGAGGAATTAAGTTCTCGGAGAAAAAATCCTGTATTTTCAGCCGAGGAAATCAATAACCTTATTATCCCTGTTTTACGGGAGATCCTTGAAGACCCCACTAAAGAGCTTATTGCTCATAACGGGAAGTTTGATATTCAGTGGTTGAGGTATAAGCATGGGTTTAACATTCATCTTCAGTTTGATACCTGCATTGCTCACTACTTGCTGGATGAAAATTCAGCTCACAACTTAAAGCAGGTAGCCAGTGCTTACACCGATATTGGAAATTACGCTCACGATTTTCAGGCGTATGAGGATAGATTTAATCGTGCTCCTGAGGAATTGTTTTACCAGTATTCCTGTGCCGATGCTGATGCTACTTATCGCCTCTATACTGTGTTTAAGCCTTTACTGGCAGAGAAAAAACTGGATAAAACTTTCGCTATGGTGATGAAGTTCTCGGAGAGCCTAACTGATGTGGAATATAACGGAGTAAAGATTGACCAAGAAGCTTTAGCTAAACTGGATCAAGAGATGAGTAAGGTTCTGGAAGATATTACCCACGAAATCCAATCCCATACCGTCATCAGGGAATGGGAAAAAATCAAAGATGAGCCTGTAGTGTTCAATCCCAACTCTAACGATATGGTTAGGGAAGTGCTGTTTGACTGCCTTCATCTTCCAGTGGTGAAGAAGACTAAAACTGGTGCTCCTTCTGTGGATGCAGAAACTTTAGAGGAGTTAGCTCAATACCACGATTTACCTGAGCTACTCCTTCGCTATCGAAAACAATCCAAACTTTTAGAGACTTACATTAGAGGTTACTGGAAGTATATATCCAGTGATGGAAAGATTCATCCTAATTTTAATTTAGTTGTAGCAAGGACAGGAAGGTTATCTTCCTCTAATCCAAACCTGCAGAACCTTCCCAGTGGGGATGTGAAGGATATTAAGCGGTTGTTTATTCCTTCTCATCCCGATTGGATAATGATGAACTTTGACTTTTCACAAATCGAACTGCGGGTAATGGCTATGCTTTCCAGAGATCCAGTTATGACTAAGGTTTATCAGCGGGGGGAAGATATCCATACTATGACTGCTCAAGCAATTTTTAAGAAGAAGGATATCAACAAAGAAGAACGGCAGATGGCTAAGAAGTTAAACTTCTCTATCCTGTATGGGGCAGGGGCTGAGGCAACCGCTCGGCTTTTGGGAGTTACTCCTGAGGAAGCACAATCATTCATTCAATCCTACTTTAAACGGTATAAAGGGGTAGCTAAATATATTAAGCTGGTTCAGCAAATAGCGGAGAAAAATGGAGTAGTTTACTCTCCCTATGGTAGAGCTAGGCGGTTGCCAGAGGCTCAAATGACTACCAATGAAGGAGTAAAAAGTAAAGCTCTTCGAGAGGCAGTAAATCATACCATTCAGTCTACGGCTAGTGATATCTGTCAGATTGCTTTAGCTAAAATCAATCGAGATTTTAAAATTAAACAGCTTCCCGCTAATGTGATTTTAACTGTGCACGATTCCATAGTAGTAGAGTGCCACAGAGATTATATGCAGGAAGTATACCACTTGGTTAAGTCTCAGATGGAAGGAGTTAAAGGTAAGTTTATTACCATTCCTTTAGTAGCTGAAGCTGAGTGGGGATTTAATTATGGGGATATGTATCCCTGTGACGGAACAAAGTCTTTTGACCAATTAGTAGAGGAGTTTAATAAGGAGGCAGTGGCTTAGTGGCACAAAATTCAGTAGTATTAAAAATTAAAAGATTAACTACGGTAGCTAAACTACCTACTTTTGCTCATCCAGGAGATGCCTGTTTTGACATCTATGCTGGGCAAGATGTAGTAGTTCCCGCTAAAGGTTATGCTACTGTCCCTACAGGAATAGCTTCAGAGATTCCTGAGGGATATGAAGTAGTGATTAGACCTCGGTCAGGTTTAGCTTTTGACCACGGTTTACAAGTTCATCCTGGAACTATAGACAGTGGTTATCGGGGAGAATGGTTAGTGCAAGTTTATA
>Ga0208823_1001866_pt1 | contig 16246 bp, 17 predicted proteins | sample AD_UKC075_MetaG_FD_184440 | JGI IMG/M metagenome (GOLD analysis project Ga0208823, IMG submission 184440) | Active sludge microbial communities of municipal wastewater-treating anaerobic digesters from USA - AD_UKC075_MetaG (SPAdes) (version 2) | ecosystem: Engineered > Bioreactor > Anaerobic >... | reverse complement strand
AACCCTGCCCGGAGGAGGTACGACTGACTACGCAGTCGAAATATTCTACGAGGCATTGAAAAATAAAAGATATACCTGTTACTTGAAGGAAGATACTCGACTGGATATGATGTATATGCCCGATGCCCTAAAGGCCGCCATGGAGCTCATGGAAGCTGACCCAAACCGTTTGGTTCATCGAAATGCCTTCAACATTACAGCCATGGCTTTCACGCCTAAGGAACTAGCAGAGGAAATCAAAAAACACATTCCGGATTTTAAAATGACTTATCATATAGACCCCGTAAAACAAAAGATAGCAGATTCTTGGCCCGATATGCTCGATGATAGTTGCGCCAGGCAAGAATGGGATTGGAGTCCTGATTACGACCTTCCTTCCATGGTGAAAGATATGCTTGAGAAGCTTTCCGAAAAGCTTGGAGTAAGTTATTGGTAGGGCATAACCTCAACCTTAAAAAAGACATACACACATAAGCAGGAGGGGAGGCTACGCTTATGTGTGTATGTCCAGAGGAAGGACATTTTCTGCCCTATATTTTACACCTAATTGTATGTAAAGGCTATAGGGGTGATAAAAGTTGTTGCGGGACACAGATATTATCACCTTATAAGCGAATGTGGTAGTGCTGGGCTGGTGTACGGAAAAGATCGTCGGATGAAGTTTATCTTTAAGGAATAGATCTGCCGATGATGTAGGAGATAGAGTCTTAAGCTCAGAAGCGAGAATAGATCCTAACTTTCATCAGAGAAATTGGATTTGACCGCGATTAAAATGCACCAATGATTGCAGCTAATAATCAGATGAGCCAAAGAAGATTGAAATCACTTTGGAAGATGGTGGTTCAGTAAGCAAACTTACAATAATATAAATAATCACGGAGATTACAACAGCGCTAATAGCAGGTAAAAAGCCAAGAGTCAAGCATGGTATGTAATTTCCTAATGCATACCATGCTATGCCAGCTATCAGTGAGCAAAGAGCTCCAGTTGAATTGCCTCGACGCCAATATAAACCAAGAAGTATAAGAGCGAAACACCCCGATTCAAGTCCTCCTATTGAGAACAAGATGATCCATTGAATTAAAGGGGGCTCTGTAATTGCTAATAGTGCAGCTATTGTTAAACTCCCCACAGTCACCCAGCGCGAAATACTTCTCATGCTCGACGCAGAAACCTCAGGCCTAATTTCTTCCACGAGGTTTTTAGCCACTGCTGACGACACAACCAAAGCCATCGAAGCTACTGTAGTCTGAATTCCAGCCACAATTCCCGCCAGCACAACTCCTGCCAACCATCCAGGCAGAACTTGCATGGCCAACCAGGGAGCTATTTCGTCTGCAACCTCCAAATTTGGGATAAGTGCCCTTCCTAAGGTTCCCGCTAAGCACAGAAAAAATGTCCAAACAAAGACTAAAACGGCTCCTATCCAAATACCCCGCTTTAGAGCTATCGTATTCTTATATGATAAGGCTCCAAGGATTGCATGTGGCATCCCCACGATAAAAAACCCTATCATACCTGCCAATGAAATACCAATGCTAATGCCAAATTCATCACCAGGGCCAGTAGGAGTAAGTAAGCTAATATTTTGAGCAACAATGGTCTTGGTAGCATTCATTGTGCCACCAGAAGCGACAATTGTACCGATAAGCAGAACTATAGCACCAACTGTCATTACCACCCCTTGCACAATGAGCGCTAAAGTGTTTCCTTTCATTCCGCCAGCTACAGTATAAACCACTACGACTAGGACCCCTAACATCAAAGCCGTTATGTACTTAACACCCGTCATCTGGACAATCACTCTTGCTGCACCCACAAATTGAGTAGACATGTAGGGAACAAGAAGAATAAATGTTATTAAAGCGAGAAGTATTACTAAGATCCTGCTTTTATATCTAGCTTTGATAAGATCAAGAAATGTCGCAGCTTTAACACGCCTCGCTGAAATTCCAACAGGTATACCAATAACCCCTAAAAGTAGAAGGTTCATAAATGTTTGTAAATTATTCAGATGAACCCAGGAAAGTCCATACTCATAGCACATTCCTGGTCCTGCAATAAAAGTACCTGCACTTGCCAAACCAGCCGCTATTAGCACCGCAACAACAACAGAGCCCAAGGCCCTTCCGCCAGCGTAAAATTCCTCAACAAACCTATCGAGGCTTGTTTTTTGGATAGCACGATATGCGTAAATCCCAATTCCAATCAAAATCAAACTATAAATTAAAAACGAGCCAAGCGCAGACACGGCTCTCCTCCCTCCTACATTGTGCTCATGTCAATTTAATTTATTTATCGAGATCTATATTTGGAATAAACTTTTCTACAAATACAATAAGAATCACAATAAAAATTATAGGAACGAAGATTTCGGCTTTTACCAACCATTCCGGCAAGCCAAAAATATACGGCTCCATTTGTCCTTTATAAGCGATATGAAAAAGGACACATACAAAAACGCCGTAAAATAGCCACGAAAACAGCCACAAACGACGAGCCAACCTTAAGCGAGGATCTTCATTTGTTTTCATCATCCTATTACCTCTCTAAAAACTCTTAAATAGTTCCCGCCCATAATTTTGGTTACCTCTAATTCGGTAAATCCGCGCGCTAGCAGTCCCTTTCTTATATTGCCTACATCTGCATGGCTTGCAATTCCAGGAGCAGCAAAAGCTTCCGGTAAACGTGACCTTTCCTGTTCAGATAGATATTGCATTATATGTTCACAAAAATCGAAACCTAAGCCTACAAAATCGATTCCTACTAGGTTTGCAACGTATTCAATATGATCTAAATATCGTGAAAGGTTAACTTTTTGGGGATCAACGTCGAGCATGAAGCTAATTGAGTTAATACAGATAATTCCCTTTTTCTCCGCAACAGCTCTGATCTGGTCATCAGTAACATTTCTTGAAACATCGCATAGTGCTCTTGGATTTGAATGTGAAAGGATCACCGGACTTTCGCTAAACTTCATTGCATCCCAAAACCCAACTTCATTTAGATGAGATAGGTCAATCAATATGCCTAGTTGATGGGCTAATTTCAGTAGGCGAACACCGAAATCCGTCAAGCCCCCAGGAGTACCCGAAAGCTCTTCTCTATACATGCAACCGTTAGCAGCGTAGTTTCTGCGGCTGTGTGTTAATGTCACCGATCTTACTCCTAGCTCATAGAAAATTCGAAGCAGATCAATGTCGTTATATAGAGGTTCAACTCCCTCCATCGTCAATATAACCGCGATCTTACCAGCATCAATAGCATCCAAAATTTCTTCGTATGTCCGACAAAGACAAACTTCGTCAGCAATGTCATCCATTTCTTGATAGAAAGCGCTTAACTGATCTAGTGCTTGGCGTAATGCCATCTCCGGTAAATAGCTATCTTCCACATAGATTGCCCCCCCTATTACATTGACCCCTCCTGCGCGTAATATGGGTAAATGAAAATCTTTAATCAGCCTCCATTCGCCCCTCTGATGCTTATTGCTAAGATCGCATAACAAATCAAAGTGGGCATCAACAATGGGATTTCTTTTTGAATTCATAACTTCACCCCTCTATAAAATATTATAATATTAATCCAAATCAGGATAAGAATCTCTGTTCTGATTTCTATAATCTTCTCCTTACATATCATCCAATTACTTAGATCATTTAATTAAATCTTAACGGAAGCAAGATGCTAGATAAATTAATATAATAATGTAGTTGTTGCAAAGCATTTCCTAATATTTTGCCCCTATAGTTTTTATGATTGACAGCCGTCTCACTAGCTATTGTTATACAACATCTAATAAGTCATTGCAACATATTCAAGTCATTATCGCATTTCTTCATCTTGGAGCGCTTTTTCCTCATATTAGCGACGAGCTTACACGGCCTTACTGAGCCGTCTTTTACGTAAACTCTTTTGCCTAGGAGAGAAAGCAGTCGTGACGCATAGTCACGACTGTAACCGGTGACGGCTACAATGCTGTTAAGCTTCATGCCCTTTTCTTTCTTTGAGAGCTTGTTACATCCTTTGTTTGCCTCACAGATGATTTCCCTACGAGTCTGCATTGGCAACCTCACCCCTAATTCCCCCTTGAGTGGAACGATAACTTCACTTTGATTTTTAGGTGAGGCAACGAATCCATTTCACTTTTGATTTTGAGTGAGGCAATTCGATGTCTATAAAGGAAGTCAACAATATGATATAATCTAACACTAGTAGTATCGGTGGAAGGTGTGCGTGTTGCAATCTTTTAAAACATCAAGGATTACATCCCCACATTTCTTTCGGTACTCAGACAAACGCAGCCATAAAAAGAAAGGAGTGGAAATCTTTGGGACTAATTATTTGGAATTTTATTTCCAAGGTCGAGCGGTCAATAATGGTCGTCACTTCGATTCTCATAGTAATCTTAGTTATGATTCAGGTTGTATTGAGATATGTTTTTAAACAGCCAATCATGGGAGTAGAGGAAATGGCTACGATGTTGGGCTTTTGGATGTATTTCATCGGTGCTGCTAATGGTTCAAGAGAGAGGAGTCATATTAAGGCAGATTTGCTCAATGTCATGGTGAAGAATCCCAGGAAGTTGGCATTCATTAAATCTGGGGTGACCTTGTTTACACTGATAATGGTGGCTATCATGACTAATTGGACATGGACTTACGTAACTTGGTCATTAAAAACCCCTGAGCATTCACCGTCTTTGGGTATTCCGATGGTTTACTCTCAAGTGGCGTTGTTTATTTCCGCGTTATTAATGTTGCTATATACCTTAGTAGAGTTTGTAGATTATCTACTGCAAGCATTGGGAAAAAGACCCATAGAAATGCCCATGGATATAGGGATAGAGGCAGAAGAACCACTCGAGATGCTAGACATACTAGACATAAAGGAGGGCAAGTAGTAATGCATATTATAATTGACATCCTCATCTTAATGATAACTATAATTATTGGTGTCCCTGTTCCTTTTTGTTTTATGGCCGCTGCCCTTTATATGGGTATAGTGTTTTTCCCGGACTTTTCTTTCCTCATGTCAGTGGGTTTTAGGGCGCTTAATTCACTTACGCTTTTGTCTATTCCTTTCTTTATTATGGCAGGCATGTTGATGAGTTCCTGCGGAATAGCGGAGAGATTAACCAGTTTTGCTGATTCAATTTTAGGTCGCATGAGAGGTGGACTTGGAGCTGCTACTATTTGGGCATGTGCTATTTTTGGCGCAATCTCTGGGACGGCTTCATCAGCTGTAGCTGCGATTGGGACAATAATGATCCCGAAGCTGGAAGAAAGGGGTTACCCCAGATACTATTCGACTGCCATGGTCAGTTGCTCAGCCATCCTAGGACAGCTAATACCACCCAGTGTTCCGATGATTTTGTATGGGTGGGTAACGCAAACTTCAGTAACTGCATGTTTCCTTTCAACTGTAGTTCCTGGAATCATACTAGCAACGATTTATTCCATAATAAACTATTTCATGGTTAAAAAAAATTTCCCTCTTGTAAAAGTTGAGCCTCCAAGCCCGGGATTTGAAAAGGTGTTGGAAATCGCACGTGCTACTAAAAGGAGCTTATGGAGTTTATTGTTGCCAATAATAATTCTTGGGGCAATTTATGGAGGGGCAACGACTCCTACGGAAGCAGCTGCTGTGGCTGTTACGTATTCAGTCGTCATTGGTTTTGTGGTGTACAGGGAACTTAATTTAAGGACCTTTTTCGCGTCTTTATATACAGCTGCAACTATGAGTGGCGTTATAATATTAATGCTTTTTTTTGTAACTATTTTAGGGCGACTTTATACAATGCAACGTGTTCCCATGATAATAGCGGATTTCCTCATTTCAGTATCGGATAATAAAATCGTAATTCTCTTAATGGTAAACGTTTTCCTCATAATAATAGGAATGCTGATGGATGATTTGAGCGGTACTATGTTGACGGCACCTTTGCTCTTGCCGTTAATGATACGAATAGGAGTGCATCCGGTCCATTTTGCTGCCATATTAGGTACTAACCTTGGTTTGGGAAATGTGACGCCTCCAACAGCGCCCATACTTTATTTGGGAGGGCGAGTTGGTAGGGTTCCATTTAATGAGTATCTCCCAGTAGCGTTAATTTTCATGCTTTTGGGAAATCTCCCTGTGATAATACTTACGACTTATTGGCCAGCACTTTCAATGTTTCTACCACGGTTGATTATGGGAGTGAAGTAATATATAATTCTGTTATTAGTACGCTATAATGATAGTAGGAGGTGATGAATAGGAACGATGGGGTGATTATAATAAGTGTAGTGTAGCTTTAATGGGTAGCCATACTGGGTAGGCAATTTTAGTGGGGGCATTGTGAAAAGAGGAGGATGGTTATGGGTGCTAAAAAATTTACTATCTTACTATTAATAAGTGTTCTTGTATTGACATTGACGGGTTTTCTTTTCGTAGGTCAGCCTTCTTTTGCTGCAGAGCCAGAATATCACTGGAGGATGGCACAAGTTCACCCTGAAGGCAGTGACTATGATATCCGCGCAAAGGAATTCGCCCGCAAGGTTTTTGAACGTACCAATGGTCGCATAAAGATTGACGTCTATTCAAGTGGAGTACTGGGTGACTGGACTGAAGTGTTTGAGATGGTCATGCGAGGCACAATTGAAACGGCTTTGCAACAATCAAATGCTAATTTTGATCCACAACTCAACTTGGCTTACTATTTCCCTTACTTATTTACCACTTTTGAAGAAGCTAAACAAGTGTATGGTCCTGGAGGTTGGACCTTTAGAGTCAACCAAAGTTTGTGGGAAAAACATGATATAAAAGCACTTGACGTTATCCCTGTGGGTATGTCTGGTCTCTCATTGAATAGATTACCAGAAAACTATGATGATCCTACTGTGTCCAAAGGCATGAAGGTCCGTGTTATGCCCATTAAACCTTGTGAATGGACTTATGAGGCTATGGGGTATATTGCAACGCCCATTCCTTACGCTGATGTTTATACCTCTCTTCAGATGGGCATTGCTGATGGACAAATGGGGGGCCCTCCTTTTCAAGCATGGCAATTCAGAGATGTTCAAAAGGTTTGGATACAATACAATGATTACATAGAGACATGGTGGTTTGTCGTAAACAAAACTTTATGGGATAAGCTTTCACCCGAAGATCAGCAAATTCTAACTCAGGCAGCACAGGAAGAAGCTAGAATTCAATGGGAGAAGGCCGAAGAAGTAGATGAGGAATACCGTCAAAAACTTAAAAACGAATATGGATGGACTATTGTAATGTTAACCGATGATCAATTAAACCGGATAGCCAATCATGTAAGAAAAATAGTGTGGCCTAAGATGGAGGGGATTGTTGGGACGGATCTGATGGATCGTATTTACGAGGAATCCGGGATTCCCCGTCCATAATATGTAAAGAAGGAGGCAGACCAGGGTCTGCCTCCTTCTTTCGTCGCTGTTTGATCATCCATACATTACTTTAGAGACAGCTTGAATAGAAAGATGCAATATTTTAGTAATACGATATGTGATGATCGAAGAAATTGAATTTTACCAACCTCTCATAAACTGTAAAACATCATCCGACACTTTGCCCTGGAGCACGTCCTCTACGGCTTCATCAATTATTGTCATAGCTTGGTTTAGCTGATCAGTTGGGATGTTCAAAGAGGGAGCTACACGCAAAACGTTGCCATGTTTGCCAAATGTTATTAAAATTAAACCCTTTTCCCATGCACGCCAACATATTTTCTGTGCCGTGTCTTTATCGGGTTCTTTTGTGCCAGGTTTGACGATATCCACGCCGACGAGAAGGCCTATGCCTCTAACATCGCCAATTATTGAATAACGCCTGCTCATCTCCATGAATTGTTCAACCACTTTCCTTCCCTTGTTCATAGCTTGTTCGGGAAGTTTTTCATCTTCTACGACTTCAATGGCGGCCAAGGCAGCCGATGCGTTTACCGCATGGCCGATATGCGTGAAGACGAACAGCGGCTGAGGAACGCTGTCCATGATCTCGGCCTTTCCGACGGTCGTGGATATGGGGAAACCACCACCCAGGGCCTTGGCGGTGACGAACATGTCGGGCTCAACATCAAAATGTTCGATAGCCCATAACTTTCCCGTCCTTCCCATTCCTACTTGGACTTCTTCATCTATGAAGATGATGCCATAGTTTTCTGTCAGTTCTTTAAGACCTTTCAGAAACTTTTCTGGAGGAATGATAGCCCCGGCATCTCCTTGGATGGGCTCCACGATTATGCAGGCCGGTCTTTCGCTTAAACTGGATATAGCTTTGTCTATTGCATCAAGAGCTTTCCTGCATAGCTCGTCCGGGTACTCGTATCCGTCAATTCCGTAGGAATTTCTGTAAGGGTCAGGGAACTCTACGAACTTCACGTCCAGGGTACCCATGCGCTTTCTTATGTCGGGATCCACTATCCCCGTGGCGGATAAAGCTCCATAAGTCATCCCATGATATGAATGCTCGAAGGACATTATTGCGTGCCTGCCAGTATAGGCGCGCGCCGCTTTGATGGCCGAATCGACGCCGTCGGAGCCTGAAAATCCAAAGGTCACCTTTTTGGTGAAATCGCCCGGGGTCACTTCTACCAGCTTTTTTGCAAGTTCTATTGGCTGTTTTTCATAGAGATAAGCCATTGTGTAATTTATAACTTGATCCATTTGTTTTTTTGCTGCTGCGACGACTTTGGGATGTCTGTGTCCTATATTATAAACCGCTGCGCTGGTTAAAAAGTCGATGAATTCGTTACCATCTACATCCTTGACAATTGCTCCCAAGGCCTCTTGAACAACGAGAGGATAGTATTTGAGGGCACATGCTTTGGGTATGTATTGACCTTCCTGTTCAACAATTTGCAAATTGACGTCCAACTTTTTGTCAGTATACCTTCGTACCTTTTCCCACATGTCTTTTAATTCTCCTCCTCGCTAATAAATGTAAATGTTAAAGGCAATTGTCAGTACACCTTTAAAACTTATTGTTCGTGAACACGTTTGCCTCCTGCCTTTGACATTTTATAAATGCCTATAGTAAATAAAGCAACTCCATGCAAGATAAAGAATCCCCACGAGATAGTGCCGTAACCTTTTGCGATTAAGGAAATAAGACCGAAAGAAGATATCAGAAGACCAAGAAGTGCCATGCTAAAACCAACAAATCCACGCAAGGTTTTCGACATTTCTTTGCCTTTCTTATCGACCATATACGAATTTATACGCTCATTAACTGCATGGATAAAACCTGTTCCAGTTTCTACCATCGTGCCAAATAGGACAATCATATATACTATAAGAAGAGATGAGTATCCTAATTTGTTTAAGGTTAAATATATTGGTACCTCAATGGTTAACACCTCTGGATACGCTCCGAGCAACACTATGTAACAGAACAATCCAGGCAAAATGGTTAGCAATCCAGCAAATATCCCCGATATTATGGCCTCTTTCCTTGTTTCTATGAAGCGCGATGCAAAGAGGATCGCCGGTAGGCACCCTAGATTGTAGAAAGCATATTGGAATCCACCTAGTGCCCAACCGGGTTTATTCAATCCAGAAGCAAAACTTCCTGAGATATTTCCGCTTAATTTTGTCAAACCCACTATGAGGAAAGTGATATAAACAGCGTACAGGAGGAAAGACCACCATGATAGTGTGGCTGCTATGACACGACTCCCGGAATATGTTAAAAATGCAATTAGGAATAAGAATGCCCCGGCTCCAATGAGAGGCGGTATTTTAAAAGTCTCTTTTAAAATACTTCCAGCTGCGGCTCCGCAGACCCCGAGAACTATAAAAAGAAGTATGATATAGCATATTTCGTAAAGAGGCCACGCTCCTCCAAGTAACTGTTTAAAGAAACTTCGGTAATCGTATGTGCGAAATAGACGAGCGAACTCAAAGGTTGCTGCAGATACGGCTGCCCATAACGATGTGGTAACCACCATGCCTAAAAGCCCGTTTTGAGGACCGTATTGTAAGAAATACTCGACAAGTTCTCTTCCAGTGCCATAACCCCCTGCAACGACCACCGATTGTAAAACGAAGCCGGGAAGTAAAAATTTCTTGTAAAATTCATAATTCATGAAAAACTCAACAGTTGAAAATTTTTCTTTTTGTGATTCAGTGCTCATATAGACCACCTCCTTTCTGAATTTTTATTGGTCATTAAGGTATTATGGTTAAGGTATCATAATTTCTGGTTCCGCACAATAGCGTTAGTATCTTTTAATAGCAAAACCTGCTAGATTCTTAAAATTTTGGAATACATTATCACATAATAATAAACAAAGTAGCCCAGGCTCTAATTATAATCTGAATATCTATTACCCTTATCACATGCTGTAATGGTCAATAATTGTTATAATAAAAATTAAACAAAGTGAAAAATCTTTTCGCTGTGTTTTGTTCGCACAACACAACATTTTATAAAAAGAGAAACAACTCTATGACTAGAGGTCAATTTAAGTATGGCATTGTTTGCTTTAGTTGCGGGATTAGACGGCGTTTTAGGTTAACATAAATATTTGTAAGGGGGAGAATGGGGATGGGGCAGATATGGTTTCCTGATGCAAAGGTATTGGAGGTGGACCTCACAAAGGGAACTACGAGGGCTTTAGTGGTGCCAGGGGAGGTCTATAGGCTATATCCGGGAGGGTCCGCTTTAGGAACGTATTTACTTCTTAAAAACATGAAGGGCAAAGTTAATCCTTTTTCACCCGATAATGTCATTACTTTTTCCGTTTCGCCAGTTGTTGGTCTGCCGATCAGTGGGGCAAACAGGCTTTCTATAAACACCAAAAGTCCGCTGACCGATGGGATGGGAGACAGCCAATCAGGGGGATTTTTTGCAGCTCATTTGAAAAGCAATGGATGGGACTCCATCATGGTCAAGGGACGCTCGCCTAAACCGGTTTATTTATACATCGATGGCGAGTGCGTAGAGATAAGAGATGCCACTGCTCTATGGGGGAAGGTAACAGGCGAAGTCGAGAAGGCGATCAGAAAGGAGCTTAACGACGATCGTGTTGAGATAGCTCAAGTGGGTCCTGCCGGGGAAGCAGGGGTGCGCTTCGCTTGCGTTATAAACATGGCTAACAGGGCAAACGGCAGAAACGGTACTGGAGCTGTAATGGGTTCAAAGAACTTGAAGGCCATTGTTGTGAAGCACAAAGTGTCTCCAAAACCTCATGACCCCGAGGGTTTTTCAGCATTGGCCAAAAAGGTTGCCCATGGACTGAAGGAAAGCGCCTCTCATCAATCGTTGCACAAATATGGTACCGCTGGCATTCTCAGTGGTTTTAACGAAGCGGGATACCTGCCGTCAAAAAATTGGACGAATGGATATCTTCCCAATGCTTTCAACATTTCGGGGCAGGCGATGACGAAAACTATCCTTAAAAAAGAGGATACATGTTATGGATGCGTGGTCAGATGCAAAAGGGTTGTAGAGGTACCAGGGAAGATTGACAGTACTTACGGAGGGCCAGAGTATGAGTCATGTGCAGCTCTTGGATCGTACTGTGGCGTTACCGATTTAGAGGCCGTAGCATACGCTAACCAACTTTGCAATATGTATGGCATGGATACCATAAGTTGTGGTGCCACTATTGCATTTGCCATGGAGTGCTTTGAAAAGGGGATCATAGATACTGCCGACACAGAGGGCATTGAATTGAACTTTGGGAACGGCAATGCCTTAGTGGAAATGGTCGAAAAAATAGCCAAAAAAGAAGGATTTGGCGGCATACTTGCAGAAGGAAGCGCGAGAGCAGCCAAGATAATCGGCAGAGGTGCCGAGAAGCTGCTAGCGACGGTAAAAGGTCAGGAGTTTCCCGCTCATATGCCTCAGTGGAAGGCTGCCCTAGGGCTTATCTATGCGGTTAATCCCTACGGTGCTGATCACCAATCCAGTGAACACGACCACATTCTTGCCGCTGATCCTACGTCAGAAGAGCGAAGCAGACTAGCAAAAATCGGAGTCTGGAAGGGATCGGAAGATTTCAAAGCCTTGGATGAAGAAAAGATTAGGTTCGCATTTAACACCCATTGTTTTTACTATTTAATCAATGCCCTGTGCTTATGCCAATTTGTAGCAGGGCCAAGCTGGCAGATAATAGGACCTAGCAAAGTAGTAGAGCTTTGTCGTACCGGGATCGGTTGGGATACTTCAGTTTATGAACTCATGCTCGCTGGCGAACGACTGGTCAACATGATGCGTTCCTTCAATGCACGTGAGGGATTTACCAGGGACGACGATTACCTGCCGGACAAAGTTTTTACCCCTCTTTATGGTGGCCCCAGCGACGGAGTCCATCTGGACAAAGACGAGTTTAAAAGGGCCCTGGATATGTTTTATCAAATAGCGCAGTGGGATCCGAAAAGCGGCAATCCGACGGAAGGAGCCTTGATGCGCACGTCCTTGAGCTGGCTTATCTCGTGATCGCCATTTTTAAAAGCACATGCTGGAATGAACAGAATGGAAAATGCTTTTTGAGGAAATCTTGGCATTGAGTTCGCAAAAATATTGCTCTTTTTAGGAGGTATATGACAAATGATTAAAGAAGAAGAAAGGGTGACTTTGAAAGAAGCTGCAGAGCAGGTCGCAAGAGTTTGCAGAAGATTGGCAATGCTTCATCTTGCATTTGCTAAGACATTGGTGGCGGAATTTGGAGAGGAAAAAGGCAAACAATTGATTCTTAAAGCAATAAAAGAATATGGAATTAGCATTGGCAAGGAAGTTAAAGCAAAGGTGAATGCTTTGGGATTAAGTTTAGAACCCGAAAATTACGTTGAGGATCTCCCACATTATGGAATGCACGAGAGCATGGAAAAACTAGAGATCGACGGTGAACCAAGGATCATAGCTCGTGGTTGTGTCATGGGGAAGTATTGGAATGAAATGGGCATGGGTGAGCTTGGAAGGCTATACTGCTTCGTCGATGTTGCAAAATACATGGCCTTTAATCCGGATTATAAATTGGTACACTTAAAAGCACTGCCTGACGGAGACGAACATTGCGAATTTGCCATTGGGCTTACTACCGAACAAGAAAAAAAGGACTTCTTCGATGAAAATAAAGATTGGAGATATATAGACGGGTAGTTAAGGGGTATTAATTTATAACAGGAGGTAATGTTAGATGGCGAAAATAACCGAGGTCGTTTTATCTAGTACTGTTAAGTACAAAAAAGAGGATCTTATGAGTTTAGACCCTGTTCTTCTACGTGCGCTTCTCCGCGAGCGTGTCCATCATAATATTGAGGTTCCACTGTATACTATTCTCCTTAGATGGGAGGATAAACCGATATCGACCTTCGGCCTACAAGCACAGTTGGTGTTCGATGTATGGAGAGAAAGAGGGTTACCCGAAGACGGGCCGGACATAGAATGGGCTAAGAGATACCTTCATTTTGCTGAGCAGGTTCGAAATGGAATAAAACCGGAAATTAACGAACCTCTTCCTGAGCCTTTTACTGAAGAAGAGATGAAAGTAGTAGAAAAGTTGATATGGCGGCGAAAATCAATTCGTAACTGGCTCAATAAACCAGTGCCTGAATGGATGATCGAGAAGCTCCTTGAAGCAGGCAGGGCTGCACCAATTGGTTGCAACCTTGACGAAGTATACTTTATCGTGCTTAAAGATCCAGAAGAGAAGAAGATGATGTGGAGCGATATCTCTACAGAGAATGCTGTAATAATAGTCATTTGTTACGATACGAGGATTCATAAAGTTGTAGGGCAAGATCCATGTGTGCGTCATAATATGTTCTATGATGCTGCAGCAGCTGCTGATCACATATGCCTCATGGCCCATGCTCTTGGTTTGGGAGCTTGTTGGTTGTCTAAGACAATAAGGTCGACCGATACAGAGGATACTGGTGAAAAGTTTAAGAAACTGTACGGACTCCCTGATTACATTGAGCCTGCAATGCACGTTGCCGTAGGTTGGCCAGCCATAGGGACAATTAAGACGCAAAGAATGCCCCTTGAAGACTTGATACTAACTAGTGAAAAACCATATCCTTGGACGAGTTTGCAACAGTAAACAATTATCCCCCTAAGGATGTCCTGTCCTCCAGGGGGGATGTGATTTTTGCGATTTATCTTTTTATATCAACAGATATTTCATATCTTCGCATGATATCCTATTCCTCATTGCATTCACTCTGTATTGATATACTCTCGGATTTTTGGGTTAAATCATCTACAGATTTGCAGGAAGATAAAATGTGAGATCGCATCAGTTCTACAGCCTTGTCCTCATTGCGTTCCTTACATTCCCAATTCGTTACCCGAGTTGAAGTTGGCCATGATGAAAGAAATAGGAATAAACGACTTAGATGAACTTTATAGAGATATTCCGGAGGAGTTAAGGTTTAAGGGAAAGATGAACCTGCCGGAACCACTGCATTCGGAATTAGATCTGAAACGACACATGGAGGAAATATTATCCAAGAATATGACATGCGAGGAAAATGTCAGCTTTTTGGGGTCCGGCTGTAGGGGCTGTTGGCGTAAGGAAAGAATTTGAACAGTATTTACCGGTAATACGTGGCGCTAGCATCCCTTACGATGCCCCTGGCAAGCATAGGCTGGAACAGGTCAGATACAGTTGGGAGAAATTGGCGGAAGATACAGGTGTCACAACCGAAGATGTACAGTGCAGGATGTGTGACTTTGGCATGCACTATTGGACGAGCCATCATCCTTGGATAATACCGGAACCCTAGCGGGCATGGGTGGAAAGGTGGGCTTGAAAGGAACGGATGGCCCCGAGATAGTGGAGCTTGCACGTAAACTTGGCGCTACTGCTGAAGCACCTTTTCGTGCCCTACAAGCTCTAAAAGAGCTTGAGATTTTAAAAGACAGCATAGAGATAATAACATGTCCTGGAGCTATGGGGGAAAGCGTAGCGAATAAGTGCGGGTTTAAAGTGACCATCATAGGTGCAGAAAAAGAGGAAACCTCTGCGGAAGATACACGTCAAGCAGCATTGGAAATGATGAAGCTGCAAATTGAATTGTTGCTCTTTGCCGGCGGCGATGGGACGGCCCGCGACATATACAGCTCAATAAAGAATGCTATGCCAGTCATTGGAATACCTACAGGAGTAAAGATGCACTCCTCGGTCTTTGCACTCAATCCCAAAAGGGCAGGAGAGCTAGCTCTTCTTTATTTAACCGGAAAGGTAAAAGGGTTTAGAGAGGCGGAAGTTATGGACATCGATGAAGAGTTGTTTAGAAAAGGCATTGTGAGCGCCAGACTTTACGGTTACTTAAAAATCCCCTTCGAAAGAAGGCATGTGCAGAACGTAAAAGCTGCCACCTCTCCCAGCGAAAAATACGAAAGAGATCTTGTCCTTACTTGAAGCGCAAACCGTAGGCATGATCCGGGAAATTTCCCTCTGAGAGATATTCTGCTTTAAGTTCGCCCGAGGCATAAGCTTCATCCGCATATGCCTCAACTACTTCTCCTAGAAATAGGGTTTTGTTGGCAATATTGGGCTTGAGGTCCCAGCCCGTATAAGGTTTTGTGTCCAGTTTGCCCACTACTATACATTCCATGTGAGCTATGCACTCTGCTATTATGGGAGCTTTAACGCGCCTTGCTGGTTGTGAAGTAAGTTTGGTCTCCTTGAATTTATCGACATTCCTGCCCGAATGAGTTCCACAGTAATAAACGGCTTTTTTCAGGCTCTTTGTGGGGACATTTATGACGAACTCACCCGTCTGCTTGATTAGTTCGAAGGAGTAAAATGCCTTCCCTATGGCACATACGAGCTGAGGAGGCTGTCCAGCGGCCGGCATACAAAGACTCACTGCGATGATGTTCACCTTTGAAACGATATCGCCGCATGTGATCAAATACGCCCTGAGTGGCCATAGAAATTTAAGGTACTCGACATCTACTTTCATTGAGATTTCACCTCCTTTGGTTTTGCCGTATAAACAGACAGTGTCATCATATATCTATCGAATTAGGTTGCAGTAAATGCTACATGTCAATGATATTCGATTTCTTATATAAAAGCGAGTGTAGATGAATAATACTTTATTCAAATTATAGATTAACATGAGTTCTTTGGCTTTCAATCGATTTGTCTTGACGAATAAAAATATGTTGCGTATAATGCGATTGCAACGCCGAGGTGGTGGAATAGGTAGACACGCACGTTTGAGGGGCGTGTGGGGTTTCCCGTGGGGGTTCAAATCCCCCCCTCGGCACC
>Ga0208823_1001862_pt1 | contig 16255 bp, 11 predicted proteins | sample AD_UKC075_MetaG_FD_184440 | JGI IMG/M metagenome (GOLD analysis project Ga0208823, IMG submission 184440) | Active sludge microbial communities of municipal wastewater-treating anaerobic digesters from USA - AD_UKC075_MetaG (SPAdes) (version 2) | ecosystem: Engineered > Bioreactor > Anaerobic >... | reverse complement strand
AAGGCAAACGAATGGACAGAAGTGCGCATTCCGCTTGCCAGATTTATAGGTTTCCAGGATATTGAATATATTAATTCCGTTTTCATCAGCGATGTCTACAAGCCTTATTCATGGAGCTACGGTGATGACTATGACGGCGAAATCATCAATACCGGGGAAGGATATCTGGAAGCCGGAGATACCTTGTATTTCTCGCCATTCATCATCAAAGCGGGAGCCGAACTCGTCGACGACGATGATGATACAAACGATGATGATACAAACGATGATTACGACGACGAGGAAAACGGAACAAAGACTCCTCCAACAGGCGAAAAGAGCCCGCTTCCGTTAGCGCTTGTACCCTTTGGCATTTCACTGATAGCTGGTATTCCATACAAGAAAATAAGAAGGCGCAGTTGTCAACAGTAATTTTGACCTAAAACTGCTGAAGGGGGTTTTACTATGACAGATAAGATGACTATTAAGCTGCTCGCAATATTTATCTGCATTCCGATATTAATACTCGCATTTGCCGGCTGTAACAATAAGGAAAACCAGTCTTCTCCGGATACCGAAGGCACCACCGCCGTTTCCGAAACCCAGGACACGGACAATGAATCCGGCGACCCATCGGAGGGAGAGCCCTCCGATGGGTCGCCTTCAGGCACTGACCCTTCCAGTACGCAGAAAGCGGACGATACAAAGAAGGCGACAACCACAACAAAAACTCCAACAACAACTGCTCCTCCCCCGGACTTAAAGGGCAGGACAATTACATACGCGGCAAACTGGAACGAGCCGACCAACGACGCGCGCTATATGAAACGCAAGCAGTGGCTAGAGAAAAACCTGAATTGTAAGATTAAGCACTATCCACTGTTAAGCGATACCGACAGGGATAACCTGACCAATTCCATTCTTGCCGGAAAACCGATTGCCGACTTTTTCACTCAGGGGCCGGGCGTCTACAATTTCGTCAGCAAAGGTATGCTTTATCCTATCAGCGACCTTGAATGCATAAACGTAAACGACCCGAAATGGAACAAGCTGATCAGGGAATACTCCACTATTAACGGAAAAACCTATGGAATTTACTGGAAACAGAATGTTTTTAGAAATGTTCTGGTATACAACAAGAGCCTTATCAAGGGCGATGATGACCTGTATACCCTTCAGAAAAACGGCAAGCTCACATGGGATAAGCTGTTTGCAATAGCTCAGAAGGTTCAACAAGCTAATGCAAATGTCAAGGATTTTGCGGCTATCAGCGGAACCATGGATATCAATGATTTTACCAACGTATTCATTGCCGCCAATAACGGCAGAATGGCGACCAGAGGAAAAGGTTTGGATTTCTCCTATACATACGATTCAAAAAATACAAGAAGGGCATTAGAAGAAGTGCAGAGATGGGTTAAGGCAGGTTTGCTGTTAGATGTTGCAGGCAAAAGCTATCTCTACGCCCATTCGCAGTTCTATAAAGGCAAAGTGGGTATGATGCCGGCCGATAACTGGCAGTTGTCGGACATCTTTGCAAAAGCGAAGTTCAAAGTCGGAGCAGTCCTATTCCCCAAAGGGCCGGACGCTAAATATGACCTTGTGGATCAGAACGGACAGGAGTTCTACATGATACCCTCGACAGTAAAGAATCCGGAAGAGGTTGGTAAATTCATCAATGCGATGGCCGATTATGACATTGCAAACGACCCCACCTGGGAAGAAATCTGGGGCGATATGTGCGATGACGATAAGCAGGTAATGGATACCTTCAGAAGGTATCTTAAAGCAATTGATGAAGGCAAGTATTTCTTGGATTACAGGGATGTTGTACAGGGCGCGATTTACGATAACGGGGTTTATGGAATGTTAGCGCAGGTCGCCAGGTCGTCCCTGACTCCGCAGGCATTCCTGGAATCAATAAAACCGGTTGCCGAACAGAACATCAAAGAATTGGCGGGCAAGAGCTGATTATAATTGTTATAAAAAATGAGGGTGAAAGATGATGAGAAGACTGGGCATATATCTGATATTATTGCTCTTTGTGCTTAGCATGGGTTCCTGCAGAAGAGAAGACGAAAACATTTCCAGCTTGACATCCACCGATGGCAGCGCTGCGGATACAAGCGACCCCAGTGCCATAAACGGCTCTGAAAGTACAGAAACGCCGACTGACAGCGATACATCCCAGCCGACATCATCTTTCCCCTCGAAAACGGAAGGACTGACTACTATTAATACTACAGCAAAACCCACAACAACCAAAAAAGCTGAATATGAAATGTCATTACTGCAATATCACCCCGGCTTACCGGGTTTTGATGCCGAATACAGTATTGTGGTAAAAAGAGACGGAATACTTGCGGCGGGCGATTTTTCGTTATCGGTTAACGACAGCCGCGTGAAGCTTAAAGACAATAAGGTTATAGTGCCCTACTCGGTCAGAAACGAGGGCAAAAACGTGGTGGTAACCGTCAAGCCGAAAAACGGAAGCTCCGTATCAATAACCATTCCTTCGAAAAAATGGGAGATAACCTTTAGTGATGATTTTAACGGCAATGATTTAAACCCCAAAAAGTGGAGCGTGTTTGAACCATATCTGACGTATGGCAGCAATCCCGTATCATACTGCGACCCGAACGATTGTTATGAGGTCTCAAACGGCACATTAAAGCTGTTTATTCAAAAAAAGGACTCTGTGTTAAACGGAAAGACCTACCATTACAAAGACGCCTGCATTTCGACAGAGAACAAATTCACCCAGACATTAGGCTGCTATGTCGCGGCAATGAAATATCAGCCGTGGTCCGGGGTTTGCGGCGGGTTCTGGCTCCTGCCGGTGTTCGGAGGGAAAAGACAGAGCGTTTTCTTCTATAAAAATAATCCCGATTGGGGCTGCGGCGAGGTTGATATTATCGAATACGCCAGTGTTTTCGGGAAGACATACAGCGTAACTGAGCATTTCTGGAATGTCAACACCGGGGAACATGTCAAAGGAGAACATTTCTGGGCAAAGCCCAAGGTTGATGTCGCAGACGGAAAATTCCATGCGATAGGCGTAGCCATTACTGAGGATGCTTCTTATTACTACTGCGATGGGGAACTTGTAGGCGTGATGGAACATGTTTACAAAACAACCAGCGCGTCAGGCCAAAGGAGGAACCCTGTAAAGAATTTCATGCTGTTCAGCTATCGCATGGGGCCGGATGACGATTCCAACTGGGTAGGCAGATGGAATTTCAAAGATTCAGATTTCCCGCTTGTGTACGAGGTTGACTGGTGCAGGGCATATAAGTAATAATTATAGCAAATATAAAAACGGCTGTTACTTTAATTTGCGAGCAACGTCGCAAAAGCTGCTGCCGTTTTTATATTTTAAACAGGTTTAAGTTCAATTCACCAAAAGGCGGTTGAATAAATGAAAACGAAAGGTAGTCTGGTATCGCGGCGCCAAAAATACGGATATGTTTTTGTGCTGCCTTATATATTAGGAATCCTATTCCTGTTTTTGACGCCGATAGTGCAATCCTTGATGATTAGCTTTGGTGAAGTGAGCACCGAAAAAGGGTTTGATATAATTGTAAAGGGAATACAGAACTACCACCATGCCTTTCGCGTGGACCCCAGATATGTGCCTTTATTACTCGAATCAATAGGCTCTATGTTCGCGACCGTTCCAATAATACTCGTTGTAAGCTTTATCGTGGCTTTGCTTTTGAAAAGAGACTTTAAAGGAAGGCTTGTATTCCGCTGTATTTTCTTTTTGCCGGTTATTATTGCGTCAGGCATTATGAAAACCCTTGAATTTGATGATATATTGTCTTCTGCAATCGTTCCGGGGCAGACAAACCTTGTAACAGGAGAAGTGCTGACTACCAGCCAGCAGGTTGTTACGGAGCTGCTGCTTAACAGTAATCTAAGCCCCGCTGTTTCAAACTATATTATCACCGGTATTACAAACATATTAAATGTTCTGAATGAATCCGGGATACAAATCCTTATTTTCCTTGCGGCATTACAAACGATTTCCCCGTCGCTATATGAAGCGTCCGCCATCGAAGGCGCGACGGGATGGGAGAATTTCTGGAAAATTACCCTGCCGATGATAAGCCCTCATATATTAGTTGTGGTTGTTTACACAATTATTAACAGCTTTGTGGACCCGAATACAAATATCATGCTGTATATTCGGGAGCTTACATACGAGAAGTTTATGTTTGGTTATTCCGCTGCAATGTCGTGGATATATTTCCTGGTTATTTCTATCTTTGTTGCTTTGACATTTTTAATAACAAGGCCTCTTATTTTCTACCGGGACAAGTAAGCGGCAGCTCATTTATCAGGCTACGGAGGAATTATTATGATGCTTAGCCCCAAACTGAAATCAAAATGTCAAAGATTCATATCAAAAGCGGTAATCTACATATTACTGTCCTGTCTGGGATTTGTGATAATTTATCCGCTTTTTGGCAGGGTAATGCTTTCGATTATGGATGAATACGATTTGTATGACGATACAGTCCGGTTTTTTACAAGACGGCTCAACTTTGGCAACTATTCGTTGGCGATACATTACATGAATTACTGGGACAGCTTGTTTAAAACAGTGATTTATGTTTTGACAGCAGGAATCTGTCAGCTGTTTTCTTCTGTCGTGATAGGCTATGGCATGGCAAGGTTCAAGTTTTTTGGAAACCGGCTGTTGTTCATGTTCCTGCTGCTTTCGCTTATCGTTCCGCCGCACCTCATCTCGCTTCCTTTATATCTTCAGTTTCAACAATTAAAGCTGCTGGACAACATATTCTCAATCGCGATACTGTGCTTGACGGGAGTGGGTCTGAAAAGCGGTTTGCTGATATTTATAATGCAGCAGTATTTCAGAGGATTTCCGAAAGAACTTGAAGAATCCGCAATGATAGACGGGGCGGGCCCTATCAGAACTTTCTTTTCCATAGCTCTGCCATCGGCAGTGCCGATGATAGCAACTGTGTTTTTGTTTTCGGTTGTATGGAACTGGACCGACAATTTTTATACGTCCACCTTTTTACCGGGCAACACCTTTCTGCCTCGAATGCTGCTCGGTATCAAAGGGGTTTTACAGTTTGACCAGCAAACCAGATACGGAGTTTTTAATTTAGTCATAAGCTCCTTGGCTGAGAATGCGGGGGTTCTTTTGCTTATCATACCGCTGATAATAATCTTTATCGTTGCACAACGCTACTTTGTCGAGAGTATCGAGAACACCGGCATTGTTGGATGATTAAAAGGAGTATTGAGCATGAAAAAAAAGCTTCTGATTATTGTAACCTTTGCCGTTGTAGCTGTATTGCTGTCGCTCGGATATTCTTTTATCGTTAAACCTCCGAAAATAACCCCTGTCAGCACCTCTGAGTTTTTGGGTCTGGTTTCTGAGGGGTTTAATACATATAAACAATATTTAAATCAGTACGGCGATAACATAATCCCACAAGAAATAACCGTTGATGTTTTCAGCGACGAGATAACAATACCTGCGGGAGAAAAGAAAGAATTCGGTTTTACGGTTGAATATGACGGTCTGTATGTGCTTTCATGCGAGCAAAAAGGCGAAGATGAAGGCGGATATAAAGATATCGAGTTTTCAATGCAAATCGACGGTGAATTCCCGTTTGACGAGAGCCGGTATTTATACTTCCCCAAAAAATGGCTGGTGTCCAAGACAAGAGAAAACGACTTTATGGGCAACCAGCTCCGTCCGGTTCTCAAAGAACTGGACGAATGGTATGAAAGCGAAGCCAGAAGCCGGGCGAGTTATGTTTCGGATTCGATACGGTTTTATTTAAAAGCCGGCGCTCATACCATCTCATTAAACCCGGCCGATTATGACCTTAAGCTGCGAAACCTTGTTTTTATAAGCTATGAGCCTCCAAAGCCTTATACAGAGCCTGATGTTGCAGATTATAAAATGAGCGCAAAGCCCATAACAATACAGGCGGAAAACGCGCTTTACAGAAGCTCACCTTCGATATTAGAGCAAATCGACCGCACATCGGCTGCCACAACGCCGGTTTGTAGCGGGAGCGATATTTACAATACAATGGGCGGGAGCACATGGTCGGAACGCAGCAGCTCCGTAACATGGGAGTTCAACGTGGAGCAGCCGGGTTATTATCAGCTGCATATGAGAGCCCTGCAGGACTACGGCGGAGGAATATCCTCTTACCGCAGGATTTATATTGATGATAAAATCCCGTTTGAAGAGGCGCAGATTATTACGGTGCCGTATTCGATAAAATGGCAGAGAGTCATCGCTATGGCGGGGGACAAACCGGCATGGTTTTACCTTGATAAAGGCCGCCATACGATTACACTGGAGTGTACTCTCGGCGAAATTGAGGATTTGGTTGAGGTAACGAGCAACCTTCTCAAGGATTTAAACCGGGTTTACCGCCGCATTATTATGGTTATCACTACCAACCCCGACCCGTACCGCGATTACGATTTGACTGAGAGAATTCCGGAAGCGTTTGAGGAAATGGCCCGCATACGCAAGGTGCTGGACACCATTGCCGGCTATCTGATTTACAAGGGCGGAGGTTCAGGCTCGCAGACAGTTTTATTTGAAAGGCTGGGCGATCAGCTCAAAGAATTTCTTAAAAAACCGGAAAAAATTCAAACGGAACTGAGCTACTTCCAGTCAAATATCAGCGCGGTGGGCGCGTGGATAAGCGAAAGAGACTCTATTCCGCTTGAGCTGGACTGGCTTGAATTTGTGCCTGTCGGTGCCAGCGGCTCAGATATTAAAGTTAGCGCGTTTACTCAGATAAAGCATACTGTGGAACGCGTCATCAACTCCTATACCCATGACTACAACATATTCTCAACTTCCAAGCCTTTTTACAACAGCGTGGATGTGTGGGTAAACACCGGCAGGGACCAGCTTCAGGTCATAAATCAGCTCTGTAATGAGTTCGCGGCTGAACATCAAATCGGGGTCAACCTGAAGCTGGTTGAACCGGGCACTGTTATGATGGCCGTGGTCGCGGGGACGGGCCCTGATGTAAACATCATGGGCACAGTGGTTGAGCCAATTAATTATGCTGTGAGAAAAGCGGTGATAAGCCTGAATGATTTTGACGGGTTTGACGAGGTTATCAAGGATTTTCATCCACAGCTGCTTACTCCGCTGACCTTTATGGGTAAAACCTATGCACTACCTGAAACTGAGAGTTTCCCCGTGATGTTTTACAGAAAGGACATTCTTGAGGAATTGGGCCTGAAAGTGCCAAAAACATGGGATGAAGTGTACGACTTGATTCATGACCTTCAGGCTCACAATATGCAGTTTGGCCCCTATGTTGATTTGTATTCGGTTCTACTCTACCAAAACGGCGGGGAGTACTACGGGAACGAGGGCGAATATTCCCTGCTTAACTCATACAACAGTGTCAAGGCATTTAACCGGTGGGCCAGGTTTTTCATGGATTACGGGCTGCCTTTGGAATACGACTTTTTAAACCGTTTCAGGACCGGCGAGGTGCCGATTGCAATTCAGGAATTCGGCATGTGCAACAGCCTTGCGGTTTTTGCCCCTGAGATAAAGAATGACTGGGCAATGACTCTGGTGCCGGGAACCCTTAAAGAGGACGGTACCATTGACCATTCGGTAAACTGCGGCGGGACATGCGCTTACATCTTCTCAAATTGCGAGGACAAGGAGAGCAGCTGGAAGTTTTTGAAATGGTGGATTTCAGGCAAGACTCAAAGCAGTTACGCCACCCAAATCGAAATACTGCTGGGAGAACACGCAAGGCATAATGTGGCAAGCATCAGCGCTTTTGAGAACCAGATGTGGAGCCGGCAGCAGGCAGAGGTTTTGTCAAGGCAGAGAGAATGGGCAAAAGGCATACCTCAGGTTCCGGGCAGCTATTTCGTATCAAGGCATTTGAACAACGCTTTCCGCAAGGTGGTTTACAACTCCACTGATGTTCGTGAGACCCTTAATGAATACACTGAAATCATAAACAAAGAGCTTTCCAACAAGAGAAGAGAGTTTGGCTTAGGGGAGAATTAAATGAGAGTTAAGGTCTTTCACGTGCTGCAGCAAATACATAAAAAGAAAGTCTGCTACCTTTTTCTTGCGCCGTTTTTCACCCTGTTTTTCCTGTTTACCGTGCTGCCGGTATTGTCGGCGATGGGGTTAAGCCTGACGTATTATAATGTTTTCGAGCTGCCGGTATTTATTGGGCTCGAAAACTATATCAGGCTGTTCTTTTATGACGATATATTCATCAAGGCCTTTCTGAACACCCTGACTATGGCGATGGTCATCGGCCCGGTAGGCTTTTTGGCCTCGTTTATACTGGCGTGGATGCTGACCGAGCTGAACCGCGGAATCCGTACCGCGCTGGTGGTCATGCTTTACGCTCCCTCCATCTCCGGCAATCTGTTTTTGGTGTGGTCCTTGATATTTCACGGGGACGCGCACGGATATCTGAACTCCATACTGCTGAATATGGGCTTTATTGAGCAGCCGATACAGTGGACCACGAATACAAGATATATGATGGGCGTTGTTATTCTGGTCTCGCTTTGGATGAGTTTGGGCACCAGCTTCTTATCCTTTATCGCCGGTTTACAGGGTATTGATTTGAACCAAATCGAGGCCGGTCTGATAGACGGGGTAAGAAACAGGTGGCAGGAGCTGTGGTATATTATCCTGCCCTCTATGAAGCCGCAGCTGCTTTTTGGCTCTGTTATGAGCATTACTTCCGCTTTTTCGGTTGGCGCAGTCGGCGCAGCTTTGTGCGGAGAGCCGAGTGTTGATTACGCCGTTCATACCATTATCAACCACCTGAACGACCACGGTTTCACAAGGTACGAGATGGGGTACGCATGCGCAATTTCAACCATCCTGTTCTTTATGATGGTAACAAGCAACAAACTTATCCATAAAGTGCTGAGAAAGGTAGGGACATAAGCAATGAGCGTATTATCCGACAGGTCCCGATTTGCGCGTTCGACATTCGGCAACATATTGAATTTTCTGGTTTTGCTGCTTGTAGCCGCGTTTATGGTAATCCCGATGATTTATACCATATCGAACGCCTTTAAACCTTTTAATGAGCTGTTTATATTCCCTCCAAGGCTGTTGGTTATGAACCCGACTTTTGATAATTTTTTGGGAATAAACAGCATCCTGCGCCAGTCGTGGATACCGCTGACGAGATACGTATTAAACTCTGTGGTCGTTACCGGCGTAGGAGTGCTCGGCCAGATTATATTTGCGTCTTTGGCAGGTTTTGTCCTTTCGAAAGAGATATTCCCCGGCAGAGATTTTCTGAATAAAATCGTTGTTTTCTCCCTTATGTTTTCGGGCAATGTTACAGCAATTCCGAATTATATCATTTTTACAAAACTAGGAATAATCAATACCCACCTGTCGCTCATACTTCCCGCTTTCTGCAACTCTTTGGGGCTGTTTTTAATGAAGCAGTTTATTGACCAGATGGTGCCGGAATCTCTTCTTGAGGCTGCGAGAATAGACGGGGCAGGGGAGTTTCGCATTTATCTTAATGTTGTTATGCCCCTGTGCAAACCCGCGTGGCTTACGCTTTTAATCTTTTCTTTCCAATCCTTATGGAGCACGGCGGGCGGCACATATATATACGATGAGCAGTTAAGGACGCTGCCGAGCGCGCTTACCACCATGATATACGGCGGCATAGCGCGTGCCGGAGTATCCGCGGCCGTGGCGTTGCTGTTGGTGATACCGCCCACCTTAACGTTTATTCTGAGTCAGTCCAATGTTTTGCAGACTATGGCTAGTTCGGGAATGAAGGAATAACTTGATTTATTTTCTGGCGTATGACGGGGGAAATTCCAGATGAGAAAAAAACTGAAAAAGTTTGTTACAATCCTTTTTGCATTAACAGTTCTGCTGTCGCTGACTTCGGTGCTTGCCGTAACCGAATTGGAGACTGAGCAGGGCAGTTCATATCAATACGGGTATTGGAGAAATGTTTTGTCTGCTCCTGTCGCATACACCTGCACAGACAGTTTCAGCCTGCGCACACTATCGCAGGCTTCCGGGTCGCCGGAAGATATTTCGATAGGGGAAGACGGAACATGCTACATCGTGGATAAAACACAGAACTGCTTATATATAATCGGCCCTGATTTCAGCGATTTCAAGATTATCAAAGAATACACCTTTGAAGGAAAATCCTACCCGTTTAACCAGCCGGAAGGCGTGTTCGCCTTAAAAGGCAGGATTTATATAGCTAATTCGGGAGGTATAACAGACGAGACAAAAGATGAAAAAGGCGATACGACCGGCGGGAATATTGTAATCTTGGATAAGCAGGGAAATACCGTCAAGGTTATACAATCCCCAAGCCTTAAGGAAATGACTACTACAATAAGGTTTGAGCCAGTCAAGGTCGCGGCGGATTTACAAGGCCGCTTGTTCGTCATTTCCCGAAATCAGACGCAGGGGATAGTAAGGCTTACGGAAGAGGGGGAATTCGTCGGTTATCTCGGCGCGGTCCGCGTCAACCCTACTCCGTGGCAGCTTTTTCTGCGTGCGATAGCCAGCGATGAAATGAAAAAGGGTATGCTCAAGTTCATTCCAACCGAATACAGCAACCTGACTACTGACAGCGACGGTTTTGTCTACTGTGTGGTCGAAACGGTGGATAGCGGCGATATTTATTCGGCGATTTATGGTAATGCCGTCGTTTCAAGGCTTCCGGTCAGAAAACTGAATTCCCTTGGAAACGATATTTTAGACATAGGAGGCCTGCCCCCTGTCGGCGACATTGAATTTGCGATGTACGGCAGCGAGGGGGGATCCTCAAAATTCATTGATGTTTCGGTAAGCAAAAACGGTGTTTACAGCGTGCTTGACGGAAAACGGAACCGGATTTTTACATATGATACTGACGGCAACCTGCTGTATGTTTTTGGAGGCAAAGGAAGCGGCAGGGACCAGCTTTCTCAGCCGGCCGCAATCTCTTATTACGGCGACGAGATTTTTGTTCTGGACAAGGAAAACGAAACGGTTAAACGCTTTTCGCCCACACCGTATGCCCAGAGCATTCTTATGGCTATTCAATTTCACAAAGACGGTGAGTATGAAAAAGAAAACGAGATATGGCAGCAGATTAAAAAAGAATACATCGGAAGCGATTTGGCATATTTGGGGATTGGTAAAAACGCCTACGTCAACGGCAACTATAAAGAAGCCATGGTGTATTTTAAGACTATTAACGACAAGGAATACTATTCAAAAGCATTCAGCGCGGCAACCAGAAAGACGATAGAGAAAAATCTGTACTGGCTTATTCCGGTGGCGATTGCGTCAGTCATCCTTTTGGCGGTTGGAATCCGCTATTTATTGCGGGCGCTTTTAAAAAGCAAAAACCCGACGCTGCAGGGGGTTTTGTACGGAGGGCATGTTATTCTCCATCCGTTTGACGGGTTTTGGGATATTCGCCATGAAAAGAAAGGCAGTTTCCTGTCGGCGACAATTATTCTGATTGCCGCATATTTGGTGGATGTATTGTTTATCCGTTTCCAGCCGTATATTTTCCAGACCCTTAATCTTGACGAGACCAATGTGTTTGTTAAAGGGTTATCCGATATTATTCTTCCGGTTTTTATGTGGGTGATTTCAAACTGGTGTTTCACCACCCTTTTTGACGGGAAGGGCACTGCTTCGGATATCTATATCGCTACCTGTTACAGCTTGTTCCCGATAGTGGTTTTCATGCCAATCATTCTGGTAGTCAGTCAGGCATTCGCTCTGGACGCCATGCCTATATACAACGCATTGATTGCTCTGGTTTATGTATGGGTTGGCTTTATGATATTCAGCAGCACCCTGACAATTCATCAGTTCAGCTTTTTAAAAACCGTGGGCATGGTCATATTGACGCTGATAGGTATAGCAGTCATTATATTCATTTCGCTGCTATGCTTGAACCTGTTTGTTGAGATTGCGAGCTTCATAGGCAGCATATATAAAGAGCTGGCATATTTTTAGGGGGTAAAAACATGAAACACATAAGAAAACTGACAAGGTTTATAGTGGTAATTATGCTGTTTGCGTCTGTTTTTACCTTTCTAAATTTCAGAAAAAGCGGTTTCAGGGAGGAGTTCGGCGCCACTACCGCCATGGCACTTTCTGAACGCGAGGACTGGGATGATATCACTGATTTTTTAGATACGCCGTATGAAGCGATAGCTAACGATAATATGAGCGTGTACGTTACAGAGGGCGGCGGCGTATATGTTGCCGACAAAGACGAGAATATACTGTGGGCAAATATATCTTTGGAGGACAGCAATGCCTTCGCCGGCGACGCGAACCTGCTGACTTCTCCGTTTTTTGTCGAATACAATTTTCAAAGGGAGCAGAATAACCGGATTTATACTCTTGAAGAGGCGGTAGAAAGAAATCAATACAAGGTATACTTGGATAATGACAGAATAATCACCGAATATATTTTGGGCGAATGCGGGGATTTGTTTTTACTCCCGCAAGCCATTCCAAAACAACGATTTGAAGAAGAAATCCTTCCAAATCTGGACGAAACTGATTCCGATTACATATTGCGCAGGTATACATTATACGACAGCACGAATATACCGGAGCAAAACAGGCAGGAAATACTGGAGCTATGCCCCGGTATCAAGAATACCCCGATTTATGTGCTTACGGACGGCGATTCGGTCAGAAAAAGGGAAAGAACCGCTGAAATAATTGAGACTGCCGGCTATACGCATGAAAAATATGAAGAAGACCGAAAAATCACTTTGGAAAAACAGGCCGAGTTTAAGGAGACCTTTCATATTTCAATAGTCTATTATCTTGATGGAAACGACCTTATTGTTCAAATCCCCTGCAGCGAGATTGAATTCTTTGCGGAAAACCCATTGGTTGCAATCGGTTTTGCTCAATACGGCAGTTACGCAGATTCAGAAGATGAAGGATTTTATTTCCTGCCCGTAAACAGCGGTGTGATTGACCGGGTGGGCAGCGATTATGATTCGTCGTATAAGGTCAACCTGATGGGGACAGATTTGGTACAGAGCATGGGGAAGGACTTAAACGCTGATTGTGCCCCTCTTCCCGTATTCGGCATGGTGAAGAACAATCTGGGATACTTTGCAATCATTGAGGAAGGCGCGGAGATAACCACGCTAAACCTTGATAAAGCCAAGGGCGCCTCAACGCTGTATCCTTCCTTCCGCTTGCTGGAACATTCAAATGTGGCAATTGTTACGAATAAACAAAGCTATGTTTATGGCAAAAAAGCATATCAAGGCGACATCACGATACGCTACCACTTCCTTGAAAAAGATACGGCAAACTATAACTACATGGCAAACTATTATCGGGAATACCTGAAGGAAAAAAGCGTTTTGCCGTCAGAGCCCGAAGACGTGGATTTTTTGGTCGAGGTGGTTGGCAATATAACTGCAAGGGATACAATTATCGGGCTAATCCCGATTAAAGCCGTTGTGCCGCTCACGACCTTTGAGCAATGTCAGGAAATAGTTGACTACTTAAAGAATAATGAGGTTAATGATTTTGCGTTAAAACTGTCAGGTTTTAATAAACACGGCCTGTTTGGTCAAACGCCGGGGAAATATGTTTTTGAGAATAAGCTGGGAGGCAAAAAGATAAGGGAAGTATTTTTTAAGAAAATGGAGTCAGAAGGTATTCCCTTATATCTTGATGTCAATCTTGCCTTTTATTATAACAATCATAATTTCAGCGGGTATAATCCCCGAAAATACAATTCACTGTATCCGAACAGCAGCGTTGCAAAATTTACGGCGAATAAAGTGCCAAGCGGACTTCCGCTGGACAATGCCTCCGCAATTCATATAGTATCCCCCTCGAAATATCCCGAAATAATGAAAAAGTACGATGACAGACTTGATAAAGTCTTTAACTTAAGTATCGGGGATACAACACAGTTTTTAAACACCGATTTTAACATGGATGATTATAAAAGCAGAACCGATACAATCGAGAGTTTAAAAAGCGCGCTGGGCAATCTGAAAGGAAGGAAAGTATTGGGGAAAAACCCCGCCGGACACCTGCTTTCAGCCCTTTCTCTTGTCGAGGATTTGGAAGTAAAGAACAGTCAGACCTATAATTTTGATTACGAGATACCGTTTGTTCAAATGGTGCTTCACGGCTCGCTCAGCTACGCGTCCAAACCCATTAATGGCTCTTCCAATCATCAGGAAGCATTGCTCAGTATTATTGAAACAGGCAGTATCCCGAAATATAAGCTTGGATATGAGCTGGACAGAAAAATTGTAAAGACCGAGTATAATTACCTGTACTATATAAGTTACGACGAGTGGAAGGAAACAATGGTTTCGGACGCAGAATATGTTGACAAAGCATTAAACGGCCTAGAGCGGATTGCCATTATAAAACACGAAATTCACGGCGATTTGCGGAAAGTTACTTATGAAAACGGAGCGGTTATTTATGTAAACTACGGTAACAAAGACATCAGTATTGACGGAATAACAGTACCGGCTGAAAGCTATCTTAGAGTGTGATTAACAGTAACGGAGGAAGAGATATATGTCCGATATGCTTGTAAAACTGTACGATATCCCGGAAATACCGCCGCTTAAGGACGGTATAAAGGTTAAAAGGGCTTGCCCTACGGATTTTGGCAGAATAATTCAATTTGTGAGAGAGGAGTTTTGTGAAAACTGGGCTAACGAATGCTCTTACGCCCTTTACAACAGGCCGATTAGCTGTTTTATCGCGGTAAAAGACAAAAAAATTATTGGCTTTGCCTGTTATGACGCGACCGCAAAAGGGTTTTTCGGGCCGATTGGACTGCTTGAAACAGAGCGGGGGAACAGGACGGGTTCGGCGCTTCTGCTTTCCTGCCTGCACGCGATGAAAAACGACGGGTATGCCTATGCGGTAATCGGCTGGGTCGGAGATGCCAATCCGTTTTATGAAAAAGCGGCCAACGCGATAATGATACCGGATTCGCCGCCCACAAAAAGCATTTATTCTAATATGATTGATATTTAGCTGACTACATTATCAATATTCTTTATAATACTGCTGTACCGGTTAACCCGGTTTATGCAGTATTTGAAAGACAGCGATATGGAATAAGATGGTCGTAATGAGATTAATTTCAAGCATAATTCAGCCTGACAAGGGGCGCGATTTTGTATATTGCGCTTTTTGAGAGTTTGGATTTATTTTCAAAACAATGGACACCAAAACGAGAGGTAGAGTGTAATATGGCAATTTTTCAAGGGACAATTCTTTCAAAATCAATGTGGATGATGACATCAATTACAGTATCAATGCCGGAAGAAAGAAAGCCGGATACCGAAGTGCCGGTGATATATCTGCTGCACGGCCTAACAGGCAATAATTTGGATTGGCTGCGGAGAACTAATGTCGATTATTACGCCGAGCAATACGGCTTTGCGGTTGTAATGCCGGAAGTGCAGAGAAGTTTTTATCACGACATGGCTTACGGCCCAAAATATTTTACCTACATATCGGAAGAATTGCCGAAGATATGCCGCGATTTGTTTCATATTTCCGGCAAGCGCGAGGATAATTTTGTCGCCGGGCTGTCGATGGGAGGGTATGGCGCGTTAAAGACAGCGCTGCGAAATCCTGACAAGTTTGCAGCGGCAGCGAGCTTTTCGGGCGCGGTGGATATTCGCTCCCGCTTTTTGTCGGACACGCCCCCAGTAAGCCATGAGGAGTGTATAGGAATAAATAACGGTGTCATCAAACCCGAAGACGATTTATTCCATCTTGCGAGCGAGCTGTCCGGAAGGGACTGCCCCAAACTGTTTATAAGCTGCGGTTTGTCCGACTTTTTATATGAGGATAATCAGAAATTCCGCAAGCATTTGACCGAATGCGGGTTACCCTTTGTTTATGAGGAATGGCCGGGCGACCATGACTGGACTTTCTGGGACAAAAGCATACAGTTGGCACTCAAGTTTTTTGCAACAACGAGGAATTCTTAAACGCTTTTTGCGTGTGAAGCAGTTTTTTCTCGGTATTAGCTGAAACAAACAAGGCGGCAGTTCTGCCGCCTTGTTTTGTAATATAGTCCAAGTCTAAAAACCCGGTTATTACAGGCTTAACGGTTTTGCCGATAAAGTACAATAAATTGCGCAAATTTAAAATCTGATAAAAAGAGGACAAGTTTGCAGTCTTTTGGTAAAATAATACACACACAAAATTCACCGAAAGGAGACTGCAAACCATGTC
>Ga0208823_1001855_pt1 | contig 16300 bp, 14 predicted proteins | sample AD_UKC075_MetaG_FD_184440 | JGI IMG/M metagenome (GOLD analysis project Ga0208823, IMG submission 184440) | Active sludge microbial communities of municipal wastewater-treating anaerobic digesters from USA - AD_UKC075_MetaG (SPAdes) (version 2) | ecosystem: Engineered > Bioreactor > Anaerobic >... | reverse complement strand
AACTACTTCTACCCCGACCAGCCGAAGAACTACCAGATATCGCAGTACGACGAGCCGATCGCGTTCAACGGCCACCTCGACGTTCCCCTCGAGGACGGCACCACCTTCCGGATCGGCATCGAACGGGCGCACATGGAGGAGGACACCGGCAAGCTGACGCACGTCGGCAGCGACACCGGCCGCATCCACGGCGCCACCACCTCGCTGCTTGACGTCAACCGGGCCGGGGTGCCGCTGATCGAGATCGTCACCAAGCCGATCGAGGGCGCCGGCGCACGGGCCCCCGAGGTGGCCCGCGCCTACGTCACCGCGCTGCGGGATCTGCTGCGCGCCCTGGACGTCTCCGACGTCCGGATGGATCAGGGCTCGTTGCGCTGCGACGCCAACGTGTCACTGCGGCCCCATGGACAGCAGGAGTTCGGCATCCGCACCGAGACCAAGAACGTCAACTCCCTTAAGAGCGTGGAGGTGGCGGTTCGCTACGAAATGCGCCGTCAGGCAGCCGTTCTCGTCGCCGGGGGCACAGTCCACCAGGAGACCAGGCACTTCCACGAGGACGGACACACCTCACCCGGCCGGGACAAGGAGACCGCCGAGGACTACCGCTACTTCCCGGAGCCCGATCTCGAGCCGGTGGCCCCGAGTCCGGAGCTGGTGGAGCGGTTGCGGGCCACGATTCCGGAGCTTCCGTGGCTGTCGCGCAAGCGGATTCAGCAGGAGTGGGGGGTCTCCGACGAGGTGATGCGGGACCTGGTCAACGCCGGGGCGGTGGATCTGGTCGCGGCGACGGTCGCCCACGGGGCCTCCAGCGACGCGGCGCGGGCCTGGTGGGGCAACTTCCTGGTGCAGAAGGCCAATGAGGCCGGCGTCGACCTCGATGCGCTCGCCATCACCCCCAAGCAGGTCGCCGAGGTCATCGCGCTGGTCGAGGACGGCTCCCTGTCCAACAAGCTGGCCAGGCAGGTGGTCGAGGGCGTGCTGGCCGGCGAGGGGGAACCCCAGCAGGTGATGGCCGACCGCGGTCTGGCGCTGGTCAAGGATGATTCGCTGATTCAGGCGGCCGTCGACGAGGCGCTGGCGGCGAACCCCGATATCGCCGAGAAGATCCGCGGTGGCAAGGTTCAGGCCGCCGGCGCGGTGGTCGGCGCGGTGATGAAGGCCACCAAGGGCCAGGCCGACGCCGCCCGGGTGCGCGAACTGGTGCTGGCCGCCTGCGGCCAGAGCGGCTAGAGCCCAGGAGCCCGGGGGCCCGGGCGCTCAGGGGCTCAGGGGCTCAGGGGCTCAGGGGCTCAGGGGCTCAGGCGCTCAGTCGGCGGGAGCCGAGCACCCACCCGCGGCAGCGGTACGCCGACAGCGCGTCGGAGCCGCCGTAGCCCGGAAGCACCGCGGCCGCCCCGGTGAAGTCGTCGCCTGCCGTGCGTTCGGTGGTGACGACGACCGTCGTCAAGCCGGCGCTGACGGCGGCTCGGAGGCCCGGTGCCGAGTCCTCGACCGCGATGGCATCGGCGGCCCGGACTCCGAGTTGCCACAGGGCGTGCCGGTAGACCTCCGGGTCCGGCTTGGGTCTGCTCACCTCGTCGCCGGTGACGAGGACCTCGACGGCGCCGTCACCGAGCAGTTCGCGGACCGGCCGCTGCACCGCCGGCCAGTGCCCACCGGTCACCACGGCCACCCGAATCCCGCTGCAGTGCAGATCCCACACCGTCTCGGCGAGCAGACGCTCATCGGCGCGCGGACCGGCGAGAACTCCGTCGAGGGAGAAGATCACCGCCTCCAGATGCGGCGGTCGGTCCGCGTGATCCCACCAGAACGAAGTCCGCAGTGCGCTCATAGCAGTGAGTATCGGCGGGTCGAGGCCGCCGGCCATCCCCCATTCAGGGGATCGTCCGGGGGGAGCATCCCCCGACCGGTGACGCCCGGTGCCCTCTACGGTTGAACCCATGTCCTCACCGGTCCGGGTGCTGCTCGTCGACGACCATCAGATGGTCATCGAAGGTCTCAAGGCGATGTTGGCGCCGTTCGCCGATCGGATCGCCGTGGTGGGGGAGGCGATCGGCGCCGACCAGGCGATGGGGGTCATCGGCGAGTTGCGTCCCGACATCGTGCTGTGCGACGTGCGGATGCAGGGCGCCAGCGGACTGGACCTGTGCCGGGAGATCCGGCAGCGTGACCCGGACCGGAAGGTGATCCTGCTGTCGGTCTACGACGACGAGCAGTACCTGTTCCAGGCGATGCGGGTGGGAGCCTCGGGCTACCTGCTCAAGGGCATCGGCAGCGACGAACTGGTCCGCCAGCTCGAGGGTGTGCACGCCGGCTCCACGGCCATCGACGCCGGTATGGCCGCGCGGGCGGCCGAGACCGCCGCCCGGCTGCAGAGCGACCAGTTCTGGCCGGGCGCGCGGCAGGGGTTGACCCAGCGGGAGAGCGAGATCCTGTCGCTGGTGGTCACCGGGCTGTCCAACCGCGGTATCGCCGCCAAGCTGGTGATCGGGGAGGAGACCGTCAAGACGCACCTGAGCTCGATCTACCGCAAGCTCGGCGTCGGGGACCGCACCAGCGCGGCGGCGCTGGCGCTGCGCGAGGGGATTTTTCGATGAGCCGCTTGCGCGAAGAGAGAAGACCCCGATGAGCCCGATGAATGTCCCGGTGGGGGGCTTCAGTCCGCAGGCTGTGCACGGCCTGGTCGACGCTGATCGCGAGGTGGCGCTGCTGCTCGACATCATCGCCGCGACCTCCAGCGGACCCGGGGTGGAGCCGATGGCGGCCGCGGTGGCCCGGATGATCACCGCGGCGACCGCCTCCGACGTCTGCTTCGTGCATGTGCTCGACGACACCAACCGGTCGCTGAGCCTCGCCGGGGCCACCCCGCCGTTCGACGAACAGGTCGGCCGAATCCAGCTTCCGCTGGGGTCGGGGGTCTCGGGATGGGTCGCCACGTATCGGGAACCGGTGGTGATCGTCAGCGATAAGGAAGCCGACCCGCGCTACATGCCGATCGCGGCGCTGCGCGGTAGCGACTTCACCTCGATGGCGTCGGTGCCGATGCAGACCGAACTCGGTGGATTGGTGGGGGTGCTCAATGTGCACACCATCGAGCGGCGTGACTTCACCGCCCGCGATATCCAACTGCTGGGGGTGATCGGTCAGCTGATCGCCGGCGCGCTGCACCAGGCCCGCCTGCACCGTCAGCTGTCGGCCCGGGAGCGCGCGCACGAGAATTTCGCCGAGCAGGTGATCGCCGCCCAGGAGAGCGAACGGCGCAGGTTGGCCGGCGATATCCACGACGGCATCTCCCAGCGGCTGGTGAGCCTGACCTACCGGCTCGACGCGGCGGCGCGTGCCGTCGACGAAGGCGAACAGGCCTCGGCCGCAGAACAATTGGAGAAGGCCCGGGATCTGGTCGATCTCACCCTTGCCGAGGCGCGTTCCGCGATCAGCGGTCTGCGCCCGCCGGTCCTCGACGACCTCGGGCTGGCCGGCGGGCTGGCGAGCCTGGCCGCATCGACTCCCGAAGTCGACCTGGAACTGGCGCTGGAGGACCGGCGGCTGCCCGAACACATCGAAGTGGCGCTGTACCGCATCGCCCAGGAGGGCGTCCAGAACGTCGTCAAGCATTCCCGCGCGCTGGTGGCCGCGGTCACCTTCGCCGTGCGCGACGGGGTGGCCCGCCTCGAGGTGGCCGACGCCGGGGTCGGGTTCGACCCGGCGGCCTCCGGTGACGGGTACGGGATGTTGTCGATGGCCGAGCGCGCCGAACTCGTCGGCGGGGTGCTGACGGTGCAGTCGGCTCCCGGCGCGGGGACGACGATCGCGGTCACGGTTCCCCTCGACGACATCTGACTCGCCCCAAGAAAGGGATGCCATTCGCGGGTTCGGAGGTCTACCGTCGAAGTATTGGACGGTTTTGAGAGGAGTGTCCGCATGGCATCGGTTCTGTGGTTCCAGGGAGGCGCCTGTAGCGGGAACACCATGTCCTTCCTCAACGCCGACGAGCCCAACGTCGTCGACCTGATCGTCGACTTCGGACTGGACCTGATCTGGCACCCCTCGCTCGGCCTGGAACTGGGCAAGAACGCCCAGAAGCTGTTCTGGGACTGCGCGAAAGGGGAGCGCCCCCTGGACGTCTTCGTCTTCGAGGGCACCGTCATCGAGGCCCCCAACGGCACCGGCCGGATGGACATGTTCGCCGACCGCCCGATGAAGGACTGGGTCACCGACCTCGCCGCCCAGGCCGGCATCGTCGTCGCCATCGGCGACTGTGCCTGCTGGGGCGGGATCCCCGCCATGGAGCCCAACCCGTCGGCGTCGACGGGCCTGCAGTTCCACAAGCGCAACAAGGGCGGGTTCCTCGGCCCGAACTTCAGGTCCAAGGCCGGTCTGCCGGTCATCAACATCCCCGGCTGCCCGGCACACCCGGACTGGATCACCCAGATCCTCGTCGCGCTCGCCACCGGCCGGACCAGTGACATCTCCCTCGACGACCTGCAGCGTCCGGAGACGTTCTTCAAGACCTTCACCCAGACCGGCTGTACCCGGGTGCAGTTCTACGAGTACAAGCAGTCCACGATGTCCTTCGGCGAGGGCACCCGCACCGGCTGCCTGTTCTACGAGTTCGGCTGCCGCGGGCCGATGACGCACTCACCGTGCAACCGGATTCTGTGGAACCGCCAGTCGTCGAAGACCCGCGCCGGGCAGCCCTGCTACGGGTGCACCGAACCGGAGTTCCCGCACTTCGATCTCGCGCCCGGAACGCTGTTCAAGACCCAGAAGGTCGCCGGGGTCATCCCCAAGGAGACCGGGACGGGCACCAAGAAGCTGTCCTATATGGCTGCCGCCGCGGCCGCGCGACTGGCTGCCCCCGACTGGTCCAAAGAGGACATGTTCGTCGTCTAGCGGCGAGCGGACACCACTACGCAGAGATCCGGAGGACCCACGTCATGACCTCACTCGACCTGCACGTCAGCCCGCTCGGACGCGTCGAGGGCGACCTCGACGTCCGGGTCACCATCGATGACGGGGTGGTCTCCTCGGCGTGGACCGAGGCCGCCATGTTCCGCGGTTTCGAGATCATCCTGCGCGGTAAGGATCCGCAGGCGGGCCTCATCGTGACCCCGCGTATCTGCGGCATCTGCGGTGGCAGCCACCTCTACAAATCCGCCTACGCCCTGGACACCGCCTGGCGCACCACCATGCCGGCCAACGCGACCCTGGTGCGCAACATCGCCCAGGGCTGCGAGACGCTGCAGTCGATCCCGCGCTACTACTACGCCCTGTTCGCCATCGACTTCACCAACAAGAACTACGCCAATTCGCCGATGTACGACGAGGCCGTCCGGCGGTACGCGCCCTACGTAGGCACCAGCTACCAGAAGGGCGTGGTGCTCTCCCAGAAGCCGGTCGAGGTGTACGCCATCTTCGGCGGTCAGTGGCCGCACTCCAGTTTCATGGTTCCGGGCGGCGTCATGGGTGCCCCGACGCTGTCGGACGTCACCCGTTCGATCGCGATTCTGGAGAACTGGAAGGACAACTGGCTGGAGTCCGATCTGCTCGGCGGGAGCATCGACCGCTGGCTGGAGAACAAGACGTGGTCGGATGTGCTGGCCTGGATGGACGAGAGCGAATCCCACTACAACAGCGACATCGGCTTCCTGATCCGCTATTCCCTCGACGTCGGCCTGGACAAGTACGGCAAGGGAGTTGGGAACTACATCTCCACCGGCACGTACTTCGACCCGTCGCTGTACCGCAACCCGACCATCGAGGGCCGGAACAAGGCGCTGATCGGACGCGGTGGGGTGTTCGCCGACGGCCAGTGGTACGAGTTCGACCAGGCCAACGTGCGCGAGGACGTCAGCCACTCGTTCTACCAGGGCAGCCGTCCGTTGCATCCCTTCGAGGGCGAGACCATTCCGATCGACCCGGAGAAGGCCAAGGCGCAGGGCAAGTACAGCTGGGCGAAGTCGCCACGCTACGAAGTGGGCGACCTGGGCGCCATCCCGCTGGAGACCGGCCCGCTGGCCCGGCGGATGGCTGCCGCGGCTCCCGACGCCGCGCCGCACCAGGATGCCGACCCGTTGTTCCTCGACATCTACAACACGATCGGCCCCAGCGTCATGGTCCGCCAGCTGGCCCGTCTGCACGAGGCACCGAAGTACTACAAGTGGGTGCGCGGCTGGCTCGACCAGTTGAACCTCAAGGAGAGCTTCTACAGCAAGCCCACCGAGTACGCCGAGGGCAGAGGTTTCGGCTCCACCGAGGCGGCCCGCGGTTCGCTCTCGGACTGGATCGTCATCGAAGACAGCAAGATCAAGAACTATCAGGTGGTCACCCCGACGGCGTGGAACATCGGCCCCCGCGACAGCGCGGACGTGCTGGGACCGATGGAGACGGCTTTCGTCGGTTCGCCGATCGTCGACCCGGAGGACCCGGTGGAGTTGGGCCACGTCGCCCGCAGCTTCGACTCCTGTCTGGTCTGCACCGTGCACGCCTACGACGGCAAGACCGGTAGGGAACTCTCGAAGTTCGTCATCAACGGCATGGTGTGACCGAAGGGTCGAAGATCGACGTCACGTCTGAGGATCTGGGGCCGCCCGGGTGCGAGGTGCTCGTCATCGGCTGCGGCAACCTGCTGCGTGGTGACGACGGCGTGGGCCCCGTACTCGTCCGCCACCTCTGGGATCGCGGCATGCCCGACGGCGCCCGACTGGTCGACGGCGGCACGGCGGGGATGGACGTCGGGTTCCAGATGCGCGGAGCCCGCCGGGTGGTGATCGTCGACGCCTGTCTGACCCCCGGGTCCCCCAAGGCCGCACCCGGAACCATCTACCGGCTGCCGGGCGAGGAACTGTCCGACCTGCCACCGCTTCAGGGGCTGCACACCCACTCCTTCCGGTGGGACCACGCGATCCCCTTCGCCCGCTGGGCACTGGGTGCGGAATGCCCGACCGACATCACGGTGTTCCTCATCGAGGCCGCCGCCGTCGATCTGGGTGCAGACCTCTCCGAACCTGTCGCCGCGGCTATGGAAGAGGTCATCGGCCTCATCGAACGGGATTTCCTCGCCCCGCTGCGGCCGGCCGTTCCCGACTCGGTCAGTGTGGAGATCAGCCCCGAGGGGTATCTGCGGATGGACGCCGACCTGGCGGCCGGTCGCTTCCCCTCCGACGCGGTCGCCGCCGTGGCGCGCGGGGATGAACTGTGGATCTTCCCGTTGCGCGGGCCCAGCAGCGGGGGGTTGTTGCTCAAGCAGCGGAACCCGGCCGGTGACCGCGCCGTCCTGGTCCGGGAGGTCCTCGGCGATGAGTTCCCCATCGGCAGTCGTCCAGCGTTCTGGGACGATGAGCATCGGGTGCTGCGCATCCCGTTGGGGTCACGTGCCGACGGATGACATCGCCACGACGAGAGGAATGTTCGTGACCGAACTGGTGGATCCGACTGCCTTGGCAGTCCGGCCCCAGCCGCTGGGCGCCTTTCCGCTGCCGTTGGGTTACCTGTTGATCCCGGCGTCCCCCGAGACCGAGGACGCGCGCCGCGATCTGCTGGCCGGCCGGTTGCCTGACTGGCCGAACGCCCTGCGCGCCCACGAACATTCGCTCAACGGACAGCGTGCTGCCGCACTGGCGGAGTTGACCGGGGACGATCCGATCAGTCGGTACAACCGGTTCGTCATGGACCCCGACTCCTGTGCGGCCGAGACCACCGCCGAACTGCGTTCCGCGCTGGGGGAATTCGGCGTGCTGGTCGATGTCGTGCTCTACGCCCTGGGCCGCACCGACGACGCGCCCGCCGTCGGCGACGCGACCGGCGAACTCGCGGCAGTCGTGCGGTCGACGGTGGCCAGCACAATGCTGCAGGACGGCGACATCGACGGCGCGCTCTCGGAACTCGACCGTGCCGCCCAGGATGCCGAAGGGGTGTCCGAGGTGCTGTGCGGTGTTCTCGTGGGGGCATCCGCGTCGGTGCTCGCCGACCGTGATCCCGCCGCGGCGGCGTCCCGTTTCGAGCGGGCGCTGAAACTCCTCGACGGCGCCGAGGGCCTGCGTGTCGCCCGCGCCGAGCTGCATCTCAATCTGGCAGGGTTGCTGCACGAGCAGGCCGCCGATCGACCAGATCTCCTCGCCCGCGCTGTGCCGCACTACCATTCGGCGCTGCAGCTGGTGCTCCGCGAGGAGGCCCCGTTGCTGTGGGCGTCGGCGCACGCCAATCTGGCCACCGCGTACCTGACCATGCCGATGACGGAGGCCTCGGGTCAGTTGCGGCTCGGGATCGCCGCCCAGTCGCTGCGCTCGGCGTTGAAGGTCTACACCCCGGAGGAATACCCCGAACAATGGGCCAGCGTGCAACTGAACCTGGCCAACTCGCTGGTGTACACGCCGTCGAACCACCAGGCCGACAATCTCGTCGAGGCGATCGGCCTCTACGAGGCGGTGCTCGCCGCTCGCGACCGGCACAGCGATCCGCTGGGTCGGGCGCGGGTTCTGGCCAACCAGGGCAACGTTCTGGCCCACCTCGGCGATTTCGACCGGGCCAAGGCCAAGCTGTACGAGGCCCGCTACCTGTTCGAGGAAATGGGCGATCACGACGCCGTCCGCACGGTGCGCGGTGTTCTCGACGAGATTTCCCGGCAGGGAGCCCTTTCCCGTACCGAGGCGGAGTCGGCGGACCCGCAATGACGGAACCCACCGATGTTTCGCGCTCATTCGAAGAGTTGGCCAAACGCGTCGATGACGCGGTCGCCGCGCTCGACGGTTTGGATCCCGCGGCCCGAACCGTGGCCGATGAGTTGCAGGCCGCCATCGAAGACGTGCACAGGGCGGGCCTGGTCGCCATCGTCCGCCGGCTGCGCGCCGATGACGCCTGCCGGGCAGTGCTTTTCGAGCTGGTCGACGATCCGGTCGTGCATCTGCTGCTGACGCTGCACGGGATCATTCGTCCCGATCCGGTGACGCACGCCAACCAGGTGCTGGCGACGGTACGGCCCCAATTGCACAGCCACGGTGGGGATGTGGCCCTGGTGCGGGTGGAAGACGGCACGGCCTTCGTACGTTTGGAGGGCGCCTGCAACGGTTGCTCGATGTCCTCGGTCACGTTGCGGAACCTGGTGGAAGAGGCTCTCGTGCAGGGTGTTCCGGCGATCACCTCGGTCGAGGTGGTGACCGGGCAGCCCAGCCCGACACTGATCCCGGTCGAGTCGCTGCGCGTCGGGCGCGACTCGGACGCCCCAGGCTGGGCGCGGCTCGGACCGGCGGCCCGGTTGCCCCTCGGGGAGTTGACCACGGCCACCCTGACCGACTCATCCAACGGACGTGTCGAGGTGATCGTCGTCAACCTCGATCAGCGACTGTCGGCCTATCGCAACGCGTGCGCCCACGAAGGGCTGCCACTGGACAACGCCGTTCTCGACGTCGTCAACGGAACGCTGACCTGTCCGTGGCACGGCTTCTGCTACGACGCCAGGTCGGGGGAGTGCCTCAGCGCTCCCGGCGCCCAACTCGAGCAACTGCCGCTGCGGATCGACGACGGCGACGTCTGGGTGCGGATCGGACCGTGAGGGCCCGCCGATGAGCCGATATACGGTTCGGCACAACATCAGCGGGGTCGGGACCCGGCCGGACAGTGTTCCCGATGTGGACCGCACCGGTGGGTGGTCGCCGGCGCTGTGGCTCGGTGCCCCCGCCCCCGGGGGACTGGCGTTGCCCGCCGCCACCCCGTCGATGGCGTGGATGTATTCCCCGCGCGGGGTCTTCCTCGACGAGGGCCATCTGGTGGTGGCCGACTCCGGTAACCACCGGGTCCTCATCTGGCACGGGATCCCGGAGGTCGACGAACAGCCCGCCGACGTCGTGCTCGGTCAGCCCGACGGCCACACGGAAGGCCCTGCCGCGGGCGGTCGTGGCCCCGAGCGGGGCATGCACCTGCCCACCGGGGTACTGATTCACGACGGCAGGCTGGTGGTCGCCGATGCCTGGCATCACCGAATCCTGGTGTGGGACAGCGTCCCGCGGACCAGCGATGTGGCACCGGATCTGGTGTTGGGCCAGCCCTCGGCCGGTGCGGTCACCGAGAATCGCGGTGGCGCGTGCTCGGCGTCCGGCTTTTATTGGCCGTTCGGGATCGCCGTCGTCGGCGGCGCATTCTGGGTGGCCGACACCGGCAACCGGCGGGTGCTCGGCTGGCGGAACGGCATTCCGGAACCCGATCAGCCTGCCGACGTCGTGCTCGGTCAGCCCGATGCCGAGTCGCACTCGGAGAATCGGGGTGGCCCGGCCGGTCCGGACACGTTCCGCTGGCCGCATGACATCACCGGACGAGACGACCTGCTGCTGGTCGCCGATGCGGGGGATCACCGGGTGCTGGGCTGGACACCACAGCCCGAGGTCGACCGTGGCGCCGACCTGCTGCTGGGACAGCCGGACTTCGGCAGCGCCGAGGAGTGGCCGTACGGGCCGCATACGAATGACCGGTTCCGGTTTCCCTACGCGGTGTGCCTGGACCGGGCGCAGGACGGTGGCGAACAGCTGGCGGTCGCCGACACGGCCAACAACCGAATCCTGTTGTGGGACGGCATACCCGGAATACCCGGCACGCCCTCCCGGGGTGCCGACGGTGCTGATGGCGGCACACCCTCCCGGGGTGCCGACGGTGCTGATGGCGGCACACCCTCCCGGGGTGCCGACGGTGCTGATGGCGGCACACCCTCCCGGGGTGCCGACTATGTCCTCGCGCAGCACGATTTCGGCTCCAACGGCGAGAACCGGTGGACCTCGGTGCAGCGGGACACGCTCTGCTGGCCCTACGGGCTGTCACTGCGCGGGAACCTGCTGGCGGTCGCGGACTCGGGGAACAATCGTGTGATGGTGTGGCGGAGACGGGAACCGGAGTCGTGAGACCGCGAATCGTCCAGTCCGACGGGCAGATCGGATTCTTCTGGACTACCCAGTCGGGGACGCCGACCTCGCTGCAGGCGCTGGTCGATGACCCCACTGAGGACGAACCCGACCGATTGGTGGCGACCCATCTGGAGGCTCTCGATGACGCTCTGATCGTCGCCGCCGAGCGGTTCGGCGACATCCTCGGAGGCGGAAGGCCGCCCGCGTCCGAGGCCGAACGGGATGAACTTCTGGAACTGCACCGGACCCTCGACCGATTGTGTTTCGAGTATGCGGCGGCGCTCGACAGCACCGGACTGGCCGCCGACGTGCGGGCGGGAAAGATCATCGGAACGGCGGCGCTGTTCTCGATCCGCGCCCGCCAGCCTCTCGGTCTGCTCGGCCCGGCCCCGTTCGACGGTGAACTGGACGAGCCCGCCCTGGGGGTGGTCGGCGGCTACGGTGAGTTTCACCGTGTTGACCCGGATCTGCCCTGGAAGGGCGGGCGGTGGGTGGTGCGCACGGAAGCGGGACAGCGGCTTCCGCTGACGTTGTCCATGCTGATGTTCGACAGTTCCGGGGCGAACAAGGAGGGCGCCCGCAAGGAGCACCGCGACGCGTTGCGGATGGTGGTGGAGGCCTCCCGCCTGCCCGGCGCCGACCCTTTCGCCGTCACCTGCGCCCTGGATTGGCTTCTCTACGACTGGCTGATGGCGCACCGCGACGGGCCTGACAGCGCGGAGATCGTCTTCCCCAAGGGTTACGAGGACGCGGCGGCACTGGTGGTCAGTGCGGCGGCGGCGTCGGTAGCGGCCCGATCCACATTCGATCCGGGTCTACTGCTCACCGTCCGCGGAGGCGCTGTCGGCTGACTCAGGTCACGTCGGCGTTGGAGCGCGGGAATCCGCCGCCCTGTGGGAAGAGCGGGAAGACCACATCGTCCAGTTTCTCGGCGTCACCGGCGGTCCGGTTGACCGTGGCGCCCCAGATGTTGCCGTCCGGTGACACCGCCAGCGCCCAGGCATGGCCGTGTTTGTCCTGGCGCACGACCTCCGGATCGCCGGTCACGGCACCGGTTTCCTGCGCCAGTCGGACCGCCACGGTCTGCTTGGTGTTGACCAGGTTCACCAGCACGGTGCCTTCCAGCGCGGCGCAACCGGCGACCCCCGGCCGGTCCGGCCAGGTCCACACGGTGATGGCCTTACCGTCGGGACCGAGGCGCTGTAACCGGTCACCCGCCGGGGTGCGGTCGGTGATGTAGAGCGCCTTGTCGGCGGGGTCCACACACATTCCGCCGCCGGAGCCCATCCCCGACAGTGCGGTGGTGGGCGGCGCCTGACCCACCGTGGTCGGCTGCTCGATCCGGATGACCTTGCCCGCCAGGGACTTCGGGTCGTTGGCCAGAGCCGGGTTGCCGGCGTCGCCGGTCTGGACGACCAGGGTGGTCGGGCTGGTGAAGATCAGCGAGCCGGTATTGCCGAAGGCGCCCTTCGGGATTCCCGTCAGCAGATCTTTGGGGACGTCTCCGTCGGCGATCCGAATGACCCGGTTGTCCGTGGGAGTGCTGATGTAGGCGTACATCAGCCGATCCTGGGTGTAGGTCGGCGACATGACGATGTCCATCAGTCCGCCGTCCCCGCTGCCGTCTACGCCGATGACCGTCTTGGTGGTCGGCTCAGCGCTCACGGACACCTCTTTGACCGCCCCCGTGGTGCGTTCGGCGACCAGTGCGGTCTTGCCGTCCGGGCCCATGATGAGCCCACTGGTGCTCTCCAGGCAGCCCTGCATGACCCCCGGCGCCGGACAGGCCTTGGGGAACGGCTTGGCGGGCAGCGGCGGCGGTGGGGGAGGTGTGGACGACGGCCCCGGCGCCATCACCGGCGGCGTGGTGAACGGTTGGGACACCGCATTGTCGAACCGGGCGCACCCGGTCGCCGCGACTCCCAGCGTCGTCGCGGCGCACGCCACGGCGGTGGCAGCGCGTACCGGTCGGACCCATCGCATGCCCGCCAGGTTACGTAATCCCGCGCCGGGACGTCGGGGTCACCCGCCGCAGCGCCGCCCAAATCCCGGGTTTCCGCACCATCTGGACTTACGCTGGCCTGGTGACAAGCGATCCCGGCTGGCAGCGTCCCGAGGATTCCACGGTGCGGCCGGCCAGCGCCCGGTTGGTCGATCCCGAGGAGGATCTGGGCTCGGTGCGCTACGGCCAGTCCTACGGGCAGCCAGGCCAGTCCGGCGGCCAGGCCTGGGCGCAGGAAGCGGGTTACAGCCCTGGGTCGATGTTCGGTGGCGGCACCCCCGTCAACCCGGGCGATGCCGCGACGACCAGGATTCCGCCGCACGCCGGTTCCGGCACCACCCCGTCCGGCCCCCCGTCGACGGCATACGGACTGATCGGCAACCCCGAGCCACTGCCCTATGTGCAACCGCATTCCGAAACAACCGCGGTACCGGAGGCGATCGGTCCCGGCGCCGCGGAACTCAAGGCGGCACATCGACGGGGCACCCAGGACCTCGGCCTGTTGCTGCTCCGACTGGCACTCGGCGCGGTGTTCATCGCCCACGGACTTCAGAAGGCGTTCGGCTGGTGGGGCGGGTCGGGCCTGGACGGGTTCAAGACCACGCTGTCCGAAGCCGGCTACCAGCACGCGGGCGTGCTGACCTACGTCGGTGCCGGTACACAGATCGCCGCCGGTGCCCTGCTGGTTCTGGGTCTGTTCACCCCTGTGGCGGCCGCTGCGGCGCTCGGTTTCCTGGTCAACAGCGCGCTGGTGGTCTTCGAGACCCAGCGCAAGGACGGTGCCGTGGTGATTTTCGGCACCGCCGGCGCGGAGTATCTGCTGGTGCTGTCGATCCTTGCCGCGGCGGTGATCCTCTGCGGACCGGGACGGTACGGCTTCGATGCAGGTCGCGGCTGGGCTCGACGGCCGTTCATCGGATCGGCGGCGGCTGTTGTGTTGGGGGCCGCCGGGGGTGTCGCGGCCTGGTTCGTTCTGCACGGCACCAACCCGTTCGCCTGAGCGGCTTGCGGGTCGGAGCCGAAATCGGTCACCGCCTCGACGGTTCGGCTATCGCCGGTACGGGTTGGGAACTCGTCGCTTGCTCGCCGCCGTCAGCGTCGGCAGGGTCGCGAACGTCACCGCCGGGAGTTGAACCATGGACTCGTCGGTCAGGCACGCGCGAGCCCACCGCCCACGGGTGAACTCCAGTCCGTCGATCTGCGACCACCGCAGGGTGCGGCTTTTCAGCAGTCCGCGTGCGGTCACGGTCTCGGCGTCGGCACTGGTGCGCAGCCGCTCGATGGCCACTGACAGCAACACCGGGATCAACAGCAGAGCCAGCCCCGGGCGTCCCAGGAAGGGCAGGAAGAGCAACAGACAGAGCGCGATGAAAGCGGTTGCGATATGAGCCGTCGGCGAGATGCGGATCACTGTCGCCGAAGTGCCGGATCCAGCCATGTGAGCATCATCCCATCGCGAACGTGCCTCGGCAGGACCCGGGTGCCGCCTGGGATCAGCGTGAACTCAGCGTGCCCATAGACAGCTGACGCATCCACAAGTCCTGACGAGTCGCTTCTCGAACCCTGATCCTGCCCCCAGATCGAGAGCCGACTGGCAAACTCATTTCCCTGGGGGTTTGGGATGTCGGCCCCGTCGCACGGTCGTGAGGAATCTCCAATGCCCGCAGATTGGCCCCCGCCCCACCAGCCCACCCGCACGTCGGGTCGGCACCGGCAGCGCGGCGCCATCCATGAGGTGCGTCCCATCGAACTGGGTGCCAGGGTCGTTCCGGGCGACACCGGTGGTATCCCGTCGGCCGGTGCGCGCTATGTGGGCAGAGTTGGTGCCCTGGCGGTGGCGTTGGGAGTGGGTGCTGCGGTAGGTGCCCTGCCGGCGGTGGCGTACGCCGACACGACCGGCTCGGCCGGGTCGAGCAGTTCCGCCGACGGCAGCACGGTGGGCGCACCGGATTCCTCGCCGCGTACAGCCACGCGGTCGAATCCGGGTCCGGTTCGGGGCGGATCGCGGGCCGGGCTCGCCTCGGCGGGATCGGAGGGATCCGACGTTGCGGCTGAGGTGCAGAGGGCCCCCGGGTCGGATGCGAACTCCGATGCCGGTGATGAGCCATCGGTTGCTGTCCCGCCGCGCCGCGGCCGCGGCATGGCGTCGGTTTCGGTACCGACGGTTGATGTGCCCGCCAGCGGGGCACCCGCGGCAGGGGAATCCGGCACATCGGCCCGCAGCAGTGAATCGGGTCCTGCGCCGTCGGCGACGCCGACACCCCGATCCTCCTCGGGCAGCACCGGCGGGTCGTTCGTGCTGCCGCGGCCGGCATCGTCGGCCGCGGTGATTCCTGCCGCCGCCGAGTCGCCCTCTCCGAGGCCGGCGCAGGCGGCGGTCACTGCGACGACGGCGGTCGTCAGCACCCCGGCGTCCGCCGCGGCGCCGGTCATGTCGGCCGTGGCGCCTGAGGGGGCGGTGTCGGGTCTGGGTTCGACCCCGTTGAGTTCAGCACTGTTGTCCTGGCTGGGGGGTGCCAATGGTGGCGGCGCTCCCGGCGCGGCGCCCCTGCTGTGGACCGCGCTGGCGCTGGGCCGCCGGGAGTTGGGGTCGCGGACGGTCGTCCCGGGAGCGGCGGCGGCGACCACGGGTGCAGCGCCGGCGGCCGGCCAGGCTCCGTCCGCCCCGAGTGCGTCGGCGACCGGTAACCCGATCGCCGATCTCTTCCGGTTCTTCATCGGCGACGGGGACGCGGACAATCCGAATGCGGGCCTGCTGATCGGAAACGGTTGGGGCTGGGAAAACGGTTACGAGGGGGCATGCACCAGCGGTGCGTGTCAGGGCGGTCGGGCGGGCCTGCTGCTCGGCAACGGCGGCAGCGGCTTCGCCGGCGGCGCGGGCGCCGGGGGCGGCCTGATCGGCAACGGCGGCGCCGGCGGTAACGGGGCCGTGGGCATCAACAACGGCGCCGGCGGTGACGGCGGCAGCGGCGGCCTGCTGTTCGGCCACGGCGGAAACGGCGGAAACGGCGCGGACAACCTCGGTGCAGGTGATGGTGCCGGGGGTAACGGCGGACACGGCGGAAACGCCGGGCTGTTATCCGTGCTGGGCCGCGGCGGCGCCGGTGGTCACGGCGGCGGCGGGGTGATCCGCGGCGGCGATGGCGGCAACGGCGGCCGGGGCGGGCTGTGGCTCGATGGCGGCGGTAACGGCGGCAACGGCGGCGATGCGTCGGCGGCCTTCGGTGACGGCGGTGCCGGCGGCGATGGCGGTCACGTAGGCCTGCTCAGCGTCTGGGGCAGTGGCGGCGACGCCGGCCGAGGACCCGGGGTCGGATCGCTCGCTGGTGGCGCCGGTGGGGCCGGCGGCGACGGCGGCGACGCCTCCTGGCTGATTCCGTTCCTCAACAATGACGGGGATCGCGGCGCG
>Ga0208823_1001846_pt1 | contig 16336 bp, 9 predicted proteins | sample AD_UKC075_MetaG_FD_184440 | JGI IMG/M metagenome (GOLD analysis project Ga0208823, IMG submission 184440) | Active sludge microbial communities of municipal wastewater-treating anaerobic digesters from USA - AD_UKC075_MetaG (SPAdes) (version 2) | ecosystem: Engineered > Bioreactor > Anaerobic >... | reverse complement strand
GGACGGGGCAGGTGCGGTTCCCAGACCCGCTCTGCCAGCCACATCCCGCGCGGCTCCACTCCAAACAGCTCTTGCAGCCGGTGTGTCAACAGGCAGATCTGGCCAATCTTATCCTCATCCGGGATCGCCGGGAGAATCGGCTCGTAATAGGCTCCCCCGAGAATCTCCACCCGGCCACCGTCGACAAGCCTTTTCAGGCGCCTGATAAAATCAGGTCTTTTTTCAACCAGCCAGTCCAGAAGACTGCCGGAGTAATGCAGCGCTACCCTGATGCCGGAAAAGCGCTCCAGAACCGCAATGAACGGCTCGTAAGTCTGCAGATAACTTCTCTCGAAAACCTCATCCAGGTTCCCTACCGGTTGATGATTGTGCAGCGCAAGGATAAAGTAGATCTTTCCGCCATGATTGTTCATAATCGGCTCTTCCTTTCTCCTGAATGAACCGGGCTGCTTCTTCAGGCTTGGTGATATTGATAAATACTCCGCTGCCCATTTCAAACCCCGCAACGATGCTGACCTTCGGAAGCAGCTCAATATGCCAGTGAAAATAGGGCAACGGCGCACTGCGCAGGGGTGCGCTGTGCAGATAGTAATTATAGGGCGGATCGCCAAGAGCATGCTCCATTAACCGGAGCAGCTCTTCGAGGATCTCTGCCAGGTCCGCCCGCTCAGAAGCGCTTGTTTCTAAAAATGAAGCTGCGTGTCTCCGGGGCAGGATCCAGGTCTCAAAAGGGCTGCGGGCAGCAAAAGGAATAAAGGCGCTGTAAGTATCGCTCTGAACAATGATTCGCTGTGCCAAGCGCCTCTCTTCTTCCAGCAGCTGGCAAAAGGGGCAGGCCCCGTCGGCAAGGTAAGCGCTCTGAGACCGCTCCAGCTCCCGGCGGACAACAACCGGCACAAAGGGGAGGGCGAGCAGTTGGGAATGAGGATGTTCAATCGAAGCACCCGCTTCACGGCGGTAATTGCGGAAGATCTGCAGGTAACGCAGATCCGGATAATCGGCCAGCATCCGGCCGCGCCGGTAATAGGTTTCAACAACGAGCTCCATCTGTCGCGGGGGAAAGCTGCCGGGGTGGCGGTTATGTTCCGGGATCTCGACCAGTACTTCGTGAGCTCCGTAACCGGGGATATTCTCCGAGATCTGCTCCACCATTCTTAATTCCACCGCCGGATACTTATTCGGCACTACCCGGACTCTCCAGCCTGCTGTATCCGGTGCCGTTCCATTACGTCCCAGTGCGAAAAGCTCCGGCGGCGTCATCTGCTCATTGCCAGCACAGAAAGGACAGTTTTCTACATAAGCGGGTTTGCTGCCGCGGCCGTCCCCGCCGCCTGCTTTAGCAAAAGCCGCGGGCCGCCCGGAACGCAGCGGAGCAATAATCACCTGCCGCCCGGAGATAGGATCACAGCGAAATTCAGACAAACCGGACACCCCCGCGAAATAATCTAGACTGTGAACCTGCCGTTTACCTCTGAATAAGGTTCGGTATAAGAGATAAACGGGACTTTCATCGGAGCCATCCCCCGATAAAGGAGGCGGTAGCGTGCAGCGGCGCGTTCCTAAGCTGTAATTTTCCAGGACCTGTTTACGCCCATTACGGCGCACCCCCTGTTCGGCAAAAAGAGTCTCACCCCGCGGCGGCGAACCTGGTAAACTCTGACCGGATGAAACCGGCCGGCAAAGCTAATCATGAAGTCGACATCTTTCCAGGGAACATTTGTGCCAAAATTCAAGCTTAGGTTTCCCGCAGCCGGCCTTTTTATTCCACGGTAAAGTTAAGCTTCTGGCCGGATATATATCATTGTGCATAGGGAATAATAGCATTTGTAATTAATACTCTCTTGCCTGAAGTCACGGTTAACCACAGGATAAATCTTCTTTAATCTTCCTTTATAACCAGAAGGAGGTGAACACGTGGACCATACAGAGAAAAGCTATTTAACCCGCGGCGAGGCCCTGCCGCAATACTACGCCGAAGACCGCCTGGTGATCTTGCCCCGGGATCCCTACAATATCTTCGCCTACTGGGAGCTGAGCCTGCCGACCAGGGAAGCCCTCAAAGAAAAAGTGGGAGCAGAGCAATGGCCGGGCGTTACTTTTTTACTACGGGTCTGTAAATATACCTGGGACAGCGAAGAGGTCGTAGAAAGCTATTTTGATCTAAACGTAAACCCTGAGCATGATAACTGGTATATTTCGGTGCAGGACGCAGACCGGCTTTACCACGTCGAATTGGGCTGGAAACTACCGCAGGGTTCTTTTCAGAAGATCCTGCGTTCAAACAGCGTCCGCACCCCCCGTGATAGTCTTAGCGACCTGATCGATGAAGAGTGGCAACTTCCCGATTGGAAAGCACAAAAACTTTTTCGCCGGATCTCCCTTTATCATCTCAGCTCAGCAGAATTATTCCGGCGGCCTAAAAAAATAAAGTAAGAGCATATCTGACTGAAGGAGGCTCCCATAGACCATGGCCCAAGGTTTTCTGGCTTTAATCTTACATGCCCACCTGCCGTACGTCCGCCACCCGGAATATGAGTATTCTCTTGAAGAAAAATGGTTTTTTGAAGCGATTACAGAATGTTACATGCCCTTGCTGATGGTTTTTGAAAAGCTGGCCGAAGAGAGAATTGACTTTCGGCTGACTTTTTCACTTTCGCCCACCCTGCTGGCAATGTTAGAAGATCCTCTGCTCCGGGAGCGCTACCGTCAATATCTGCAGCGGCTCCAGGAACTGGCCCGGCTGGAGGAAGAACGTACTGCTGGCGATCCTGATTTTGCTCCCCTGGCAAGGCTCTACCGCCATCATTTTGATACCGTCGCCGATTACTTTAACCGCTACAACGGCCGCCTGGTAAATGCCTTCCGGAAGCTGGCTGAAATGAACTATCTCGAGCTGATCACTACGGCCTCGACACATGCTTACCTGCCGCTGCTGATGTTGCAGCCGGAAAGTATCTACGCACAGATTACCAACGCGGTCCAATACCATCAGGCCATATTTGGAGAAATGCCCCGGGGAATCTGGTTGCCCGAGTGCGCCTATGACCACGGGTTGGAAGATATTATCAGCGAGCTGGGCCTGCAGTATTTTATTACCGCTACGCACGGGGTCCTCTATGCTTCGCCCCGGCCTAAATACGGAGTCTACAGCCCTATTCTAACCAAAAGCGGTGTGGCTGTCTTCGGAAGAGACCCGGAGACCTCCAAACAGGTCTGGAGCTCGCAAGAAGGTTATCCCGGGGATTACGATTACCGCGAATTCTACCGCGATATCGCCTATGATCTACCCCTCGACTATATCGGCCCCCACCTGCATCCACCCGGTATGCGTAGCGATACCGGAATAAAATATTACCGTATCACTAGCGAAGGACTGGAGTACAAAGAACCTTACCGACCGGAGCGTGCCCGGGAGAAGGCGGCCCTGCATGCCGGGAACTTTATGTTTAACCGTGAGCAGCAGGTTAAATATCTCTCTGCGGTCATGGGGCGCCCCCCGATTATTATCTCCCCCTATGATACCGAGCTTTTCGGTCACTGGTGGTTCGAAGGGCCGCAGTGGCTCGACTTTCTCTGCCGGAAGATCGCTTATGATCAGCAGCATCTTAAGTTGATCACTCCCGGAGAATATCTCGATCTCGGTTACCCGTTACAGCTCTCTAATCCTAATCCTTCGAGCTGGGGCGATAAAGGCTATCACGAGTTCTGGCTGAATGGAAGCAATGACTGGCTCTACCGTCATCTGCACAAAGCCGCCGAAGAGATGATTGCCCTGGCCACGACATATCCCGAAGCGGAAGAGCTGCAGAAAAGGGCGCTTTGCCAGGCCAGCCGTGAGCTGATGCTGGCCCAAAGCAGTGACTGGCCCTTTATCATGACCTCAGGAACGATGGACAATTATGCCCGCAGCAGGGCCGAAAACCACCTCATTCGCTTCAGAAGCCTGGCCCGTCAGATTAACGAGGGCACCATTGATCCCGCCTGGCTAAGCGCACTGGAACAGGCGGATAATATCTTTCCGCATCTCGATTATCGCCTTTATCAAAGTTTCGAATCAACAGTACCTGTGGAACTTACCGCAGGAGCAGGAATGCTCTAGCCTCAATCCAGCACCGGTAAACCCGTTGCCGGGACAATGCTCGGCAATTGCGCAGAAACAGCTATTTTTCTCTGAATAATGGTGATAAAATTCTTTGCAGGACGGAACGGCAATATGGTATAATCCTAGCGCATCTAGCACTATTTAACAAGGAATGAACCTTTATGCGCAGAATTTATCTTATCGGTTTAGTTCTGTTAATAATTGCCGTATTTATAGGGGGCATCTATGCGATAACCTACTTCACTTCGGAAAAAGAGAGTCCTTACCAATCTCCCGATGATCGGGAACCCGTTGCTCCTCCGGCTCCCGATATCCGGACCGCTACCATCGTTTCCGCAGGAACTACCTATCCCCATAGGCCACAACTTGAGCAGGCTCATCTGGGCGGCGGCAAGTATGATTTTAACCCCAGTTTCGAGATTATCGCTCCCTTGATTCAGGAGGCAGACCTGGCCATCGCCACCCTCGAAACAGCCCAGGCCGGTGCAGAGAACGGCGGTTACACAAGCTATCCCCTGTTTAACTCTCCTATTGAGCTTTCCGAAGCGTTAAAAGGAGCCGGTTTTGATATTTTCAATACGGCTAACAATCACATCATGGATCGCGGCTACACCGGGCTGATGGATACCCTCGATAATGTCCGGGCCCTCGGCATAAAAACGTTTGGCACTGCTAAAAGCAAGGAAGAACGGGACACGCCTTTTATTGAGGATATTAACGGCATTAAAGTCGGTTTTATCTCCTATACCTACGATATCAACGGGGTTACCATCCCCGCAGGGCATGAATATGCGATCAACTACATTAAAGATTTTCACACCCTTGACCCTATTATTGCCGATATCAAAAAAACCCGCAGCGCCGGGGCGGACCTGATCGCTTTGTACCTGCACATGGGCGAAGAGTACCTTCATGAACCGACCCCATATCAAAAAGAGATGGTTCGGGAGCTAACCGCGTCCGGGGCCGACATGATTATCGGCACTCATTCACACGTGCCCCAGCCCCTGGAATGGGTTAGCGTGGAGCTGCCGGACGGCAGCGTCCGCAAGTCTCTAGTGATCTATACGCTGGGCAACTTCTGTACCAACCAGCACTTAACTACCGGCGTTCCCACGGATCTGACCCGTTACGGTATTCTTGCTCAGATCGAACTGGGCAAAGATATGAACAGCGGCGAAGCCTGGATTGAAGATGTCAACTACGAAGTCTATATCTGCCACATCGACTGGCGGCACCGGGTGATCCCGGTATCTTTTATCCTCTCCTCGCCTCCAGAAAAATACCATCACAGCGCGGAGCGGGTCCAAACCATTAAAAGTCAATATGAGACCGTTCTGGAGATACTAGAAAAGTACGGTTTTACCGACAGTAAAAGCGATTTTCTTCCCTTGAAAAATAGCTGAAAAAAAGCCGCTAAGACCGTTTGGCCAACATTTTTCAGGTCTCTTTTTGCAGAGCATCTATTTTTTGAACATAAAGCTCGGTTAACGAATCGGAGAGCTCCTCAGAGAAAGCTTCACTATAAACATGATAAGAAGGCTTTTCTGGATCAGGTAATACCAGGGCCCACCCCTGGGGATGGTAGATCTTTAAACCATCAATCATCTCGGTCTTTCTGTCGGCCGACTCCTGGATCAGTCGGCGCATCACCCGCCCCTTCATCGTCCAGGGGCAAGGGATTTCACGTTCCCTTGTTTTGATCGCAGGAATCTCTTCAAGCAACCCGGTCAGAGTAAGATCCTGGCCGGCCAGCAGATCCAGCAGGTAAACCAGGACCGCGATACCGTCAAAAGAGAGAGCCGCGGAGAGATTACGGCGACCTTTTCGGGCCTGCTCGCCTTGCTCGCCCATTTCCATTAAATAGCGCGGCGTAGCCTTAGTCCGTACCACCCGGCCCTGGTAGCGCTCAGCCAGCTTCTCTACAACCTGCGAAACGTAAACCGGAACAGCCACGGTACCACCCCGCCGTTCCCGGAAAACCAGCAGTGAAAGAAGAGCGGTATAGAGATCACCTTTGATCATCTTTCCTCTTTCATCGAAAATAAGCGCCTTTTCACCACCCGAAGTAATTATTACCCCGAGGGTGGCGCTGATGCTGCGCACGGCTGCCGCCAGTTCACTGTAACGGTGCGCCGGCAGATCATTAATCATGTCACCTCCTGGATCATCCCGGTGCCCGGATGCTGAATTGACCGTGATCACGGTGCAAGAAAGATCCTGAAGCAGCGGGATAAGAAAGCGACGCAGATAGGAGGTAGGATTGCCCAGTACCACGCGCAGGCCCGCCCGGGCTAGCTTTTTGGTGGATACATTTTGCAGCAGCTCGGCCCGGTAGATCTCCGCCATATTTGGTAGCCGCAATATCTCCCCGAGAGCATCGCCGGGAGCGCGGTGAAAATCCTCACGATAATAGAGTTGCTCGATCTTTCGTTCCAGGCCCCGGGACAAGGGCAGCCCGTCACTGTCAAAAAACGAGAGGCGGATGCCATATTTCTCCTCGGAAAAAAGTGAGATATGAATCCCGCCAGAGACCTTCAGGTAGGTTGTGGCCCGCCTGGCCATAGGAATAAGAAGTTCTCCGGCATCGAGAACGGCCACTCCCGAAGAGAGCAAGCCGGCAATGAGAGCTTTTTGCAGGGTCACCGAGGGCTTACAGGCATCACTGCTGACCAGGACCGGTCCCCGTAGGATCGAACCGTAGACTGCGCCCAGCCGAACCACCATTTCCGGAGTAATCTCCCGGTTGATCTCTCCCTGGATACCGTGCCGGCCAAAAAGAGCTCGGGAGACAGAGGCGCCCCAGATCAGGCTTTCATGTAAGGTAACACCGCTTTCAACTACCTTGGCCGGCCATACCTTAACCCCGGGCTTGATTACGACACCATCCTCGATCAGGCTGCCGTCACCGACAACCGCCTCTTCGTAAATGGCGGCGCGGCGGCCAAGCCTGACCGCACTGCAGAGGATCCCCCCTCGCAGGGCGGCCCCCCTGCCGATAGAGGCCCCTTCCCAGGTCAGCCCTCTTTTTACCGAGGCTCTCTCTGCCACGCGCGTCGATGAACCCAGGACCGTGCCATCGCTGAGATAGGCCCCTGCTTCGAGATAGCAACCGGCACCGATATAAAGCGGTCCGGACAGCTGGACCCGGGGATGGATAGTGACATCTTCCTCCATCCAGATTCCTTTTTCGTATTCGTGGCCTTTCAGTTGCACCCTGACCTGCCCGGCCAGGATCTCCCGGTGCGCCCGCAAATATTCTTTCAAGTCTCCGATATCACACCAGAACCCGTTCAGAACACAACCAAAAAGTGGTTCTTTCATCTCTAGCAGGCGGGGGAAAAGATCCTTGCTAAAATCAAACATCCGCCCCGGTTCAACCAGGGAGAGCACCTCGGGCTCCAGGATATAGATCCCCGTATTCACCGTATCGCTGAAGACTTCACCCCATCCCGGTTTCTCCAGAAAGCGATTGATCCGCCCGTCCGGTTCGAGCATAACCAAGCCATATTCAAGAGGGTTCTCGACCGACTTTAAGATCAGGGTAGCGGCGGCACCGCGGGCGCGGTGAAACTCGACCGCCTCGGTAAGATCGAAATCGGTGAGCGCATCCCCGCTAATGACGATAAAGGTCTCATCGAGCATCGCAGCTGCATTTTTAACACTTCCCGCGGTTCCCAGGGGCTCCTCCTCCACAAAATAGTGCAGGTTTACCCCAAACCGGTGGCCATCCCCAAAATGATCCCTGATCTGCTCCGGCAAATACTGCAAAGTTACTGCAATATCGCGAAATCCGTGCTTCTGCAACAGCTCCACGCTGTACTCCATCAGCGGACGGTTCATCACCGGAACCATCGGCTTCGGCCGGTCGCAAGTCAGCGGGCGCAAGCGCGATCCCTCGCCCCCGGCCATAATTACCGCTTTCACAGATCTTCACCCCCGTAAAAGATAAAAAGTCTATCCGGCTGCTACCGGGTTTTTTTAGTATCCCTCCATCCGGTAACATAATGCACTGACCAGCTCAGGTATAACGGGAGGGGGGAGGCCCCACGGTAGAAGAGGCCGGTTCCCGGCCTGAGAATGAAGGTTCCAGCCGGTCGGCTTCACGGCGCCAGCGCCTGGCCTCCGGTGAAAAAACAATCTGCTGGTAGATCGCTTCGTACCGACGGGCGATCGAGGGCCAGGAGAATTTCTCTTCAACATCCTGCAGGGCGCGGCCGGCTAGGCGGCGGGCCAGCTCGGGATCGCCCAGCAAGGTACAGACCTGCCCGGCAAGCTCGGAAGCGTTTCCCGGGGCGACCCGGATCCCGTTGACCCCATGGACCACCGTTTCAGCAAAGCCTCCGGTATCGCTCACCACCACTGGGGTCCCCGTGGCCATCGCCTCAAGCGCCACCAGGCCGAACGGTTCGTAAAGGCTGGGGAAGACGGCAACATCGGCATGGGCATAAAGCTGGTTGCGCGTCTCCTCATCGATATAGCCGGCAAAAGTGACCTGCTGATCGAGGCCTAGATGTAAACTAATGCGGTGCAGCTCCTCGGCATAAGGTCCCCGGCCGGCGATGACCACACGCACATTTGGAATCCGCTCTTTGATTATCGGGAGCGCCTCGAGCAGCACCTGGACCCCTTTCTCCCGCACCAGCCTTCCGATAAAAAAAAGAATCTTCTCCTGAGACGCGGCAAACCTCTGCCGCACCGCCGGATCGGGGCTGGAAACCTGGAATGCCGCCGGGCGGATCCCGTTGGGAATAATCGATATCTTATCCGGGGGCAGATTGAAAACGCTTTCAATCTCTTCACGCATATAGCGGCTGTTGCAGATCACCCGCCAGGCCTCATAGGTCAGGGACCACTCCACCTCACCGATATAGCGCTGCTCATCATTATGCAGGCCGTGGTTGCGCCCGAATTCAGTCGCATGAATCGAGGCGATCAAGGGCATCTGAAAAATATGCTTAATCCCCCGGCCGGCATAAGCCACCAGCCAATCATGCGCGTGTACCAAGTCAAAACGGCGCCGCTGGCTGAGGCTGACCCCCTTCTCCAGCATGGCCAGGTTCAGCTGGTGCACCCAGGCGAAAAAGTTTAGCGGACGGCCGTGGTAAGGGGCCACCCGGTGGACGGTCACCCCGTCAATTTTCTCTGCTTCCGGTAAATTTTCTTCCAGGGTGGTGATCACTTCAACTTCATTTCCCTCGCCCGCCAGGGCGCGGGAAAGTTCACTGACCACATGGGCGATCCCGCCGACCACCCGGGGAGGGTATTCCCACGTAAGCATTAAGATACGCATCTGCTCCACTCCTGCTGTTGGTTTACCCTTCAGATACCTTGAATTTTAAAGCTTCTTTGAAGCGGCTTCTTTATTATTCCCGAAATTTAGTCAAACTTACCTGATCGATCAGCGCCCGCCGATCGGCTCGACCGATTCCTGCATTCTTTTCACGTTGAGTTCACTGCCGTTGCTTTTCATGATAATACTGCCGTGCCGGTCAGTACGTAGAACTTCCACCCCTGCCGCCTCCAACGCGACCAGGGTATCCGGGTGAGGATGGCCAAAATTATTTGGCCCCACGGAGATGACTGCATACCGCGGCTGCACTGCGGCGAGCAGATCGGGAAGAGCAGCCATAAACCCGCCGTGATGGGGAATGAGAAGCACCTCCGCCCTGAGATTGGCTTTTTGCCTGAGAAGCTCCCGAGCGGCATCGTCTTCAATATCACCACAAAAAAGAAAACTGGTTGTTCCGTAATCAAGCCTTAGCACCAGGGAGCTATTATTCAGGTCACTGCCGGTCCCCGCAAAAAGCTCTGCCGGAGGGCCTAGGGTCTCGATGCGCAAGCCGCAGGATGAGCTCCAGCAGCGTCCCGCGCCTACCTTTTCAATGGACAGGTCCCGCGCCGCAGCCCGCTCCAGGAGAAGGTCGTAATAAGGCGATTCTCCCGGCACCGGGGATAGCAGGAGCGTTTTTACAGGGATCTCCTCCACCAGGGGAAGCAGTCCACCAAAATGGTCTTCATGGGGGTGACTAACCACGGCGAGGTCAATCCGACGAACCCCCTGTCGCCGCAGATATGGAAGCAGCACCATCTCGCCCGTTCTACCTGGATCGCCCCGGTAAGGAGGTTCCCCTCCCCCGTCGATAAGGATAGTTGTCCCACAGGGCGCCTCCACCAGGGCCGCCGCCCCCTGGCCCACATCGAGGAAGGTGACCTCCAGGCTGGATGAGCGGGACGGAAGCAGAACGGAGCCCCATAACAGCAGGACAGTGAGCCCCAAAGCGGTAAACAAAAGCAATTTGCGGGGGAAAAAAACTTTCTGGTTTATTGGTATTAAAGAGCGGTTTTGCCGCGGCGTATCCAGGCTCTGCGGGCGAACTATTGAATACTCTCTTTCCAGCTGCCGGCGCCGGCGATAGCGGTAATATAGAGCCGCAGCGGCAACAAGCAACCCGTAAATCAGAACCAGCCCCGCCACACCCGGCGGGTAGACCGGCCGGTAGAACAGCGGGTGGCGAGCCAGCCCGGTAATGAAAAGTATAAATTCAAGCAGCAGACGGCAGGGGAACATTAATGCCGAAGCAGCGACCGGGAGGATGAGCCCGAGCAGGGCACCGCCTAAGCCCAGTCCCACCACCGGCGACATTAGCGGCAGCAAGACCAGGTTAAACAGCAGCGCCCCCAGGGGGATATGCTGAAAATAGTAGGCACAAAGCGGCAGTACCCCGATCTGCGCGGCCAGTGTCACCGTAAGAATAGGGCGAATGAACTTGGGGAGGCCCAAGTTGCGGGCAAGTTCCGCCAGGGGCGGCTGTAAATAGATGATCGCCAGGGTGGCGGCATAAGAAAGCTGGAAACCGATGGTAAAAAGATTGAGCGGATTCAACACCAGGGTGATCAGGGCGGCCATGGCCACAGCGGTCGGCAGATCCCGCTCCCGCTCAAGCAGCAGGGCCCCGAGGGCAAAAGAGAGCATCACCGCCGCCCGCAACGCCGAGGGGCGCATCCCGGTCAGGTAAGCGTAACTGAAAACCAAAGCAATCGTAATGGCGAGAGGCAGCTTCCCCTGCAGACCCAGACAACGCCACAGGCCCAGGATTAGCGCCGCTACTAGCCCCACGTGAAGACCGGAGACCGCAAGCAAATGACCTACACCGCTCGAAGTGAAGTTCTCCTGGATATCTTCCGGCAGGCGGCTGCGCTGCCCGAAGAGGATCCCCGCCAGCAGCTCCGCTGCCGGCGAAGGCAGGTTTTTATCGATTACGCCCGTCATGCGGCTACGCAGCCTAACGGCTGAAGCGGCGAGCTGCCCGGGCGCCCCGTCGCCGAGAGAGCTGACCTGGACCGGTTTAGGGTAGACCAGGCCGTCGATCCCCTGCGAGCGCAGGTAAAAGGCGTAGTCGAAGCCGCCGGGGACACACCTTCCTTTCGGCTCGATTATCGTGCCGCGCAGGCGCAGCTTCTCGCCGAAGCGGTAGAGCGCCTGCTCATCGCCGTAAATTTTGACCAGGAGCTTGCCCGCAAGATCGCGGCGCCCCTCCGCCGTCTGGACCGTATCCACCTGCAGGACATAAGCGGTATGATCGCCGTATTGCAGCGGCTCCTCTAGAATCGTCCCCTCGACATAGAGAGGCCGGCCGGCATAATCGAGCACCCTTTCGCCGGCAGAGCGGGGATAAAACGAAACAAAAAAAGCCACCGCCCCAGCAGCCGCCGCTATTAAAAGCAAAAGCGCCGCAAACAGGCTAAGGCGCCCTTTCCAGAAAGACCATCCTGCAATAATCAGCAGCAGCCCCAGCAGCAATACCGCCCAAAGCGGCGCCTCCAGCCAGAGCCGCCCCAGCGCAATCCCGGCGATATAGCACAGGCCTATGGCCGCTAAGGGACGGAGCTCAAGGCCCAAACGGGACCACCCCTGTCACCTGTATCAATTACTTGCTCCCGGCGATCCTGGAAAGCTCTTTCTGCTGCACTTAAGAATCGACGATCATATATCTCTTTAATTCATCGTTGGTGATGAATTCGACCTGCAACTGGGCTTTTCCGGCGGGGGACAATATGCTCAGGCGGTCCTGTAAATATTATACCATTTACTATAATAAATGACACTAATGTATATTCTAAACTTTTCGATAAAAACCGACATTAAATTGTTCTTAAGCAATCTTTACCTTTCCCGGGTGAGCAGCCCTCTGTAGGGGATACTGTAGACCTCGTCCCCAGGATGAATGCCGGTAGCAGAAAAAGCAGCTCGGCTTGATTCTGCAGTTATGCATTTATTGCATCGCCAAGTGATCGCTCTATTTTTACTTTAGCCGGTCTTAACCCCATATAACCCAAAATATCAGGAATGAAATTTTGATTATCCAGAGCCAGCACCGCCTGCTCCCATGTTATTTTATCTTGCAGCAGCAGTTCAGTAACCAGGTTGACACTTGAATCAGCGCTTGCTGTACCATGGCTATTAATAGCTTCTAATACTTTAGCCTTTGTTGTAAAAACAGTATGTATTCCAGCCCCGCCAGTTTTGAGATTTTCAAATGTATCAGGGGGGGTGAAGTTTGTTTCGGCAAAAACATAGCCATTTTTTGTTTTCAGAAGAGGGTAAATTAACGATTGTTCAAGCCAGTGTTTATCAAATTCATCTACAGTATTGCTTATAAATGATGATATATTTTTTACAAATAACTTATGTTGAGAACTGGCAACTGCAATCATAAGCTGTTCCTCTGTTATTATGCTGTTCTGCAAAAGAAGATCGCCGAGACGCAAACCCTCCTTGCGAGACTGCTCAAGAAATTGGTCCAATGAATCTACATCAATATACTGTTTCTCCAGAAGCAGATCGCCAATATTGCGATAATAGCGATATAGAATATGCTTGTCCAAAAATTCGTGATCTGTTTTATTCCAGGTCACCTTCTTTTCCTTATCCCCTTTTTTAAAACCGAAAATTAGCTGCTTCCATGCGCATAAGGTAGCGGACAAATTGATTATATTACCCCAGACAAGACGAATAGGCATCAGCGGAGGTAGCAAACAGGCAAAGACCATGCTTTTAAAACCATAGACATTTCTAATGGCAATTGCCCGTATTATCTGGCGAAGCAACATTATTATTGTCAGTAAAACGCATAACCACCAGGAAAATGTATAGATAGGATACATGATTGGAATCGACACAAACTGCGATATAATAAAATAGATAAATATGAGATAACCGGGTAGCAGTAGCAGATTAACAAATTTAGCCTTCAAATCCTTGTATAATGTATACCTGCCCGCGAATCCAATCTCACTTGGTTTGAAAATATCGGCAAATTTAACCGATTGCATACTGATGCCGTAAATCCATCGTGTTCTTTGCTGAACAGATTTTTTAAATGTTGCCGGGAAAATACTGCGAGTCGCTATATACTCCCATTTGACAGTGCCGTCATCAAGTAGGCGCTGTACCTTTTCTAAAACGTAATGCACATGAAATCCTTTCTGTGCCAAGGCAATAGAGAGCTTATAGTCCTCAGTCAGGGTATCTTCGGGAAAGAGGGGTTGATCTCCGAATTGCTCCAAGATACGGCGTGAAATGACAAAACCGGTTCCTGCAGAAGGGACTATCGCAGACATTGCTTCCCGCATTTTCATCATTCTGAAATGGTTTTCGGCAAATTCATCGGCATAGGTTCCAGAAGTCATGCTTGAGAAGAAATTTTTCAAGGTAGGCATTCTTTGTAAAGGAAATACAGGAAACTGCAAAGAATCATAATGATCCAGAAGGTAATTAGTAACCTTAAGTTCATATGGATGCACAACGTCTTCTGCATCATGTACTGTAATAGAACTGAAACGCCAATCGCGGTCATCCTCAAACTGCTTTATGAATGCAATAACGTTGTTAATATTGTCGGCTTTGCAGGTTGGTCCGTCATGAGTGTTTATTACCATGTGAACATTTTGATGCTTTTTTTCAAGTCTTTTAGCAACCGCAACAGTGGCATCATCATTTGGATATACACCGACAAAGATATGGTACATCGATTGGGGATACTGTATGGATGCCAGCATATTTTCAATTACAAGTTCGAGAACTCTCTCCTCGTGCCACGCGGCAATTATAACGGCCAGAAGTTTAGGCGGGATGGCATCCAGTTTTTCTAAAGGCAGCTGATCTTCTTCGGTATTAACCCTTTTCTTAACAAAATGAGCAATATCCCAAATTATATCGTCAATACTGAAAATTACATATAATAGCGCAACAATTAGGCCAATAAAGCGAATTGTAAGCTCCAATGATGCCATCTCCATGCACAAGCTTTCAATACTGGTAAAGAAAAAGCATTCATTTCGTCATCTAGCTCCTCAAATTGAGGGTTAACCATCTTCGGCAGATAGAGGGCCGGGTCTTAAGCGCTGATGGAGAGATTTGACGCCTGGGTTAAAAAGCAGTAGTAGTCGGCGATGGCGTTGACCTCCGGTTCCAGTAACCGTAGTGCAGAGCAGCTTTTTCGAAAAGATATGAAGCACCTGCCGGGTGTTCAGCTGGCCCAACAGATGAACTGCAAGAGACATCTCGCTCTCCCAATCCAGGGAACCGGATGCCAAACTAACAGGTAGAGCAAGGGATAAAACCGAGCTCTCAGGCTCCAGCCGGCAAAATATTCCGGAAAATCTCCACACACGCTGCCCCGGGGAAACGGAACTGCTGAAGAGCTCGTGCGGATATTATTATACCACAACATTTCGGCTAAACCGGCATAAATTGTTCTACAATGATCTAGTAGACTGAATTAAAGGGACAAGTTAAAAAGAACAACTTGATAAGCATCTTTTAAAAAGCATGAATAGGCTTCTAACCTGAATGGTTTGGCAACGTCTCTATCAGACTGTTTAAGCAGGTCTCCCCTAGTCACCTCCGGAGTAAGCCCAAAGAAAGGGCAATTTTAACTCGATACCTTCGCCGTACCAGCCATCATTCTCTGTTCGGCAACCCCTTTCAGGTAATCTGACTCCTCTAGCGTGGCAATTAGAATACAGCAGACCACCATCAAAACGGTCAGGGCAACCAGGGGAACCGTAAAGGAGCCGTCGGCACTCTTAAAGGCCTCCATGGCGTAGACAAAGACTACCGAAATCTGGCCGGCCAGTACAAGAAGACCGTTTGAGGTTCCCTCCGGAGCCGGGTAGGTTAGCTCTGCAGCATACTGGTAGCCGACCGGACCAAGGCCCATCATGAAAAATCCGAGAACCAGGACTGAAACGATCATCAGGCCATAACTTGGGGCAAAGGTAATGCCAATCAACCCAGGAACGGCACAGATCATTCCCAAAAGTAGAAAAGGCTTTCTTTTCAAAAAGTAATCCGATAACGACGGGAGCACGATTGCACCGGCGATGCCCCCAGCCAGGAGCAGACCACCCAGCAGACCGGCCTGTGTGACTGTGAAGCCGCGCGGCCGAACGATACTCTCGATCCAGGTGGCGATGCCGTTAAATATGCCCAGCCCAACAAAGAAAACAAAGATCATTTTCCAAAAATCACCCTGTCGCAACATCTGCTTAAGCCCGTCAAGCATTAGCGCCCGTTGATCATGACCGGCGGGGCAGGGCGGTGTAGGCGGCCGTTCCCGGACCAGCACCAGGAACAGCAAGGCCGAAAGCGCAGCCACCGCGCCGTAGATGAGCTGGATTAGATTCAAGCTGTAGTTTTCCAAAAGAAAAGGGGTTACCGCCAGGCCGATCCCGGTACCGATAAAGTTAGCTACAGTGGCCAGGCCCGCCGCGGTGGCCCTCTCGCTGATGGCAAACCAGCATGCCGCTACCTTCGTCTGGGCATTTAGCAGGAAAGGCTGCCCCATGGCGATGCCGACTGTAAAGATGAGTACCATCAGGTAGTCTGAGGCGTAGATACCGCGCAGCAGGCCAAAAACGCCAAGCAAGACCGCCCCAATACCGACCCCGATGCGGATGCCGAACGTATCGATGACCCAGGAGGCGGGTATGGAAAGGGGGATATAAACGATCATAAAAATCATTGACAGAAGTCCGATCTGCTGATCGGTTACCCCGTAGTATGCCGCTGCGGGGCCGGTAATAGAGGCAAAAGAGATCCACAGCATTTGAATGGTCAGGTTGATAAACATGAATGCAAGCAACACTACCCAGCGGTACGGGTACACCCGGTAATCCTGACTTTCCATCATCTAATTCCTCCCTGTCTTTTCTATATTCGCAAAACTA
>Ga0208823_1001844_pt1 | contig 16353 bp, 11 predicted proteins | sample AD_UKC075_MetaG_FD_184440 | JGI IMG/M metagenome (GOLD analysis project Ga0208823, IMG submission 184440) | Active sludge microbial communities of municipal wastewater-treating anaerobic digesters from USA - AD_UKC075_MetaG (SPAdes) (version 2) | ecosystem: Engineered > Bioreactor > Anaerobic >... | reverse complement strand
CTCGACATCGCTAACGAACCATGGGGCCTTCAGCCCCAGGGCGGCCTGGAAGAGGAGCTTGTCCTTCACGAGCAAGTAACGCGGGAGAGAGCGATAAGCTTACCCACACGATGTTGGAGAGAGCCAAAAGTTTGAAGGAGAAGCACTGATTGTGTAGGTGGTTCTCCATAGTTACCATGGATTCTAGAGCGATCCACTCAATTCCGCATTGATTAAATTAGTGGTGTTTTTTCATACGATGCGTCATGGTCGACGCATCCTTTCAGGTGCGTGGATTGAAATTCGCGTGAACCTATCTATAAAAAAGTGAACCTTAGAGTCGCGCCTCGCAGAGGCGCGTGGATTGAAACAATCAATCTACATCCGTTCAGACGTGGTAACGAGTGTCGCACCCTTCACGGGTGCGAGGATCTAAATCTCGCAGAAGCGCGTGGGTTAAATAATGAGGAGAAATTTGCGATATTGAAACGTGCCAGGAAATATGATCATGGGCAGGGATTGGAGGGTTGGCCCGAGATGGACGGCGAAAAAATGAAGGGTTCGATGAGTACCGGAGCGATGTATGATGTGGAGCTGAACCACAATCGTTATTCATTCCGAAGCGCCGAAGAGGTTTGGTCATTCCTGAATACTTTTCACTCAGACATGGTCATGTTTTCAGACGATGGCTGGCAGATAATGTCTGAGGCGGACATTGAAACCGAGACAGACAATGAACGAAGAATCTTGATCTGGAGATCATACGAGGATAGCGAGAATGATGATGGCTCAATGGCCATAGGTGAAGTGAGAAAATCATGCATTAATGAGGTTTTAATCCTGACTAAAAGAGTATGGAAAGGATAGTCAACCCTTTTTATAGATTTCATCTAGGACAGCCTAAATAATTATTTTCAATCTGATCGGGCTTCGCAATAAACTTGGGCGCATTAGGATGGCGTCGGAGCACCCATCATCCTACCAACAACCCATCGTTCCCGCCCTTATCGACCACGACCTCGATCACGGCCAACGAGTCATCTCTGAGACATCCGACGAGAGCCTCGCGAAGTTCGTCCGACGTCTCCACACGATGTCCCTCCACGCCGACGGATTCGGCGAACTTTACGACATCGACCATTCCAAATGATGTCCCAGTGTTTCGCCCGAACGCCTTCTCCTGTCTCAGCCTGATGAGCTCGTACGAGGCATCGGACCAGACCACGGCCACGAACGGCGTCCCCAGCCGCCTGGCCGTCTCGAGCTCCATGCACGTCATTGCGAAGCTCCCATCACCGACCGACGCCACGACCTTTCTCTCGGGATGAACAAGCTTCGCGGCGATGGCCCACGGCACCCCGACCCCCATCGGGATCAGGCCGTTGGAGACCAGCATGGTGTGCGGCTCGTACACTGGGTATCGCTGGGCCATCCAGATGAGGTGCGCACCCACGTCGGAGATGGCGATGTCCCGCCGGCCCAGCGAGTCCCGGACCGCCTTGATGATGTGCTGCGGCTTGACCCCCCGGCCGTCCTCCCCCGGCAGCGCGGCGAGCGAGTCGTGCAGCTGCCGGCGTATGTCGGAGGCCCAGTTCGCACGCCGCGCCGGGAGGCGAGACAGCCCGGCGAGCATCTTGCCTAGATCTCCAATGAGCTCGACGTCCGGTCTGAATCCGGGGACGGTGTCGCACGGCGCCTCTCCAAGATATACGACCTGCTTTCGCCCAACATTCCAGAACTTCGGCTCGAACTCGATGAGGTCGAACCCGACCAGGATGATGAGGTCCGCCTCCGAGAAGACCTCCCGGACCGTGTCCGCGCCCCTCAGGCCGATGGTGTTGAGCGATAGGGGATCGTCATACGCCACCGCCCCGGCCCCCATCCAGGTCATGGCCGCCGGCATGTTCCAGGCGGCGACGAACGACCGAAGCTGGTGCACGGCGTCGGCGCGCAGCACCCCGGCGCCGGCGAGCACGAGGGGGCGTTCGGCCGATGCGATCAGCGAGCGCACCATCTCGACATCGCGTACGTCGGACGCATCATGCCGGCCGCCATCCTTCCACATGGTCGAGGGCGCCGCATCCGTCCCTTCCTTCAGAACGTCCTCCGGCAGCTCCATGAACACCGGGCCCGGACGCTCCCGGGATGCGAGATCGAAGGCCCTGCGCGTCAGCTCCGGTATGTCGTCGGCGTTTCGGATCGAACATGAGTCCTTGGTGATCGGCCTGAACATCGATACCAGGTCGATGTACTGCTTCCTCGGGTCCCGCTGACACTCGCGGCCCACCTGCCCGCTCATCGCCACCATCGGGTTATGGCTCAGATATGCCTCGGCCACCCCGATGACCATGTTCGAGGCCCCCGGTCCGAGGGTGGTGAGGCATGCCCCCGGCCTCCGGGTCAGTCGTCCGATCATGCCGGCCATGAACGCCGCGCTGCTCTCGTGGCGCGTCAGCACGAACTCCATGTCGGAATCGATCAGCGAGTCCATCAGGTCGAGGTTCTCCTCACCCGGGATGCCGAACACGTGGCGGACGCGCTCGTTCTCGAGGCACTTGACCAATGCGTCAGAACCCTTCATGTCATCATCGCCCTTCAACGGGTGGACATCGGCGTCGCTCTCACTTGAACACGGCGGCGCGCTCCTTGAACACCGACCCCACCGCGCGGCGGAGCGCGTCGATGACCGCCCCGCGGTCCTCCACGGGAACGATCCCGCTCCGGCGCAGGACCTCGATGGGCATCTCCCCGTACTGCGTCGCGATGACCGCGTCCATGCCCTTCAGCCTCTCCACCGTCCCTTCGATCTTGTCGCGATGCGCCGGGCCGAAGAGGGGCGCGTCCTGCAGGTCCGACACGTCGATGATCTCGCCCTCCGCGATGTCCTCCCCTTCGACCATGTAGGTGTGGAACGTCCTGGCATGGCCGAAGTGCTCGTCCACCGCGCGCCCGTCGGACGACGCCACGGCGATGCGGTAGCGCGTATCGCCCTCCATCTCGACCGCCACCTCGCTCACCTCTCCCTTCACGCGGCCGGCGCAGGTGAAGTGGGAGAACTCGGCCGAGCGGTCCTCTCCCAGGAGGCCTATGGCGTCCGCGCGGCACTGGCGGCAGTGGCGCATCTGCTTGATGTCCACCTCGCACATGTCCTGCAGCGCCTTCCTCTCCGCGGCGGTCGGCGCCCTCAGGCCCTCGAACTTCGTGCCCGGCACTGGTATGAGGGGCAGTATGTTCACGATGTACGCGCCGATCTCCTTGGCCTTCTTGGCCACCTCGGGAATGTGGTCCGCGTTGATGCCCGGGGCCATGACCACGTTCACCTTCACCAGCATGCCCGCCGCGACGGCCTTCTCGATGCCCTCCAGCTGATTCCTTATCAGCCGTTCGGCAGCCTTCTCCCCTCGAAGCACTTCGCCGTTCCAGATGACGAAGTCGTACATCTTCGCGCCGATCCTGGGATCGACGGCGTTCATCGTGACCGTCAGGAACCTCACGCCCAGGTCCTTCAGCCTCTCGACGCTCTCTGGAAGAGCGAGGCCGTTGGTGCTCAGGCACAGCGTCAGCTGGGGGAACTCCTTCCCGACCAGCTCGAGCGCGCGGAACGTCTCCTCGTTGGCAAGCGGGTCCCCGGGGCCGGCGATGCCGATCACGCTGAGGTACGGCACCTTCGTCAGGACGTAGCGGATCTTCTCCACCGCCTCCTCCGGCGTGAGGACCTCCGACGTGACGCCAGGCCGGGACTCGTTCGAACAATCATACCTCCGGTCGCAGTAGTTGCACTGTATGTTGCACCGGGGGGCGATGGGGATGTGCATCCTCGCGAACTTCCTGTGCGCGCACTCGTTGTAGCAGGGATGCGTGTCCAGCATCGCGTTGAGCCGCTCGTCGTCGTTCATGTGGTCCTCCGCCCTCCCCTATGTCGGCCGAACGATTTAACCCGAACGCCTGATATCGCGGACGACGTCGCTTCGATCCGTGCGGGGAGCTGGGGCGAACGGTGTGTCGTGAGGAGCGCCGGTGTTGAGACGTGAACATCGGCGGACATCGGTGAAGGTTATCTAGCATGATGGACGTTCGAGGGACGTGTTCGGCAGCGAGAATGATGCGCGCAGGCTGCTGGCGTCGATGAACCGCCACGTCCCGTCGAAGAGGCCGACCCTGGGTCAGTTGCTGGAGATGAAGGAGCCGCACTACGTCGACAAGGACGGGAACAGGTATCGCATCGAGAGGGAGGAGATAGAGCTCATCGCATCCCTTCTCGATCCCTGGGACAGCGATAGGATCAAGCTGCCCATCGTGATCATGACCGACGTCTCCGAGGGCGGCGCCTGGAAGGTCCTGGGGAAGCTGGAGGTGACCGTGGTCTCGAAGGTGGTGGGGAGGAAGCCCGAGTTCGAGGACCGCATGCGATTGTTCCACCCGCACGTCGTGGAGCTGACCAACAAGCTCCCCACGGCCGTCACCATCATGTTCTCCCCCTGATTTTCTCCGGGCGATCGGTGCCATCCGGGCGCAATCCTTAAGCGTTCCCGCGACGTGGAGAGGAAGGAGTGTCGTACATATCAGGCATCGATGGGATGGCTAGCGCCCGCACCGGGATCACGGACCTTCAGCTGAGGAACGGCACGGCGCCGCGGTGGCTGTTCAACCGGATGGCGAAGCTGGCCACCTCGATCTCCGACGTCATGATCGACGGCCTCGGGACGGAAGGGTTCCTAAGGCTGCTGGCGGACCCGTACTGGTTCCAGCTGCTCTCGGCCGCCCTCGGCTTCGATCCGACGTCATCGGGGACGACCACCGTGACGTGCGGGGCGCTGAGGAAGGCGCTGGAGGGGCGGAAGGACGTGGCCCTAGTCGGCGGGAAGGGCAAGGTCTCGCTTAGGACACCGGAGCAGATAGCCGATGCGGCCGACCTCAAGGACCTGTCGGAGGAGCTGGAGGCAAGGCTGGTCTACGTCAGCAGGATGTGCGCCAAGGTGGACAGCGCCGCCGTGCAGGACGGATATCGATTGTATCATCACGCCCTCCTGTTCGATACGGAGGGGAACTGGACCGTTATACAGCAGGGGATGGCGGACGGCGGCGGGCTCGCAAGGAGGTATCAATGGAGCTCGAGGACCGCCGGGCGGTTCGTCGAGGACCCGCACACGGCGATCCTGGGCTTCAGGACGGATGACGCGCTGGACATGACCGCGGGGGAGAGCGAGGGGTCGAGAAGGCTCGCGGTGGACCTCGTGAACGATGGTGTGGAGCATGTACGCAAGGAGGTGGTCGTCCTTGCGAAGGGGCAGACGACGATCGACGAGTGGGCCGGGGGGACGGTGAGGAAGCTGCACATGCCTCGAACCGTGAACTGGGCCGGGCTGAAGAGGGCATACGAACATCAGCCGCGGGACTACGAGGAGCTGTTGGCCGTTCGAGGCGTTGGTCCGTCGGCGGTGCGCGCGCTCGCTCTCAGCGGGGAGCTGCTGTACGACTGCTCCCCGAGCTGGAAGGACCCGGTGAGGTTCTCCTTCGCCGTTGGCGGCGAGGACGGCGTCCCCTTGCCCGCCGGCAGGTCGCTGGACGATGCCGTGGCATTGATGGAGAAGGGGATATTCGCGTCGAGCCTGAGGAAGAAGGACAAGATGGACGCGATGCAGCGCCTTAGCTCCCTTCTCCCGCCAGACGCATGCCGGTAGGAGAAAGTGTTTAGACGACCTAGCGATTCCTCCCCTGCATGGATGAAAGCCCGGAAAGCAGCGCCGAGAAGGGAAAGCTGCTCTACGTGGAGAAGGTGCCTCGCAGCCTCCGTCCCAGGCGCAAGTTCTCCGGACGAAGGTGGGCGTTCTTCGAGGCGCTGGCCCGCATCTTCGGCCTGGCCTTCGTGTTCTACGCCGCGTACCTGGTCGCCCTGACCGATCTGGGGGACATGGACAACCTGGTCGCCTTGATCGTGAGCATCGTCGGCGCGGGCGTGATATTCTACGCCACGGAGGTCATGACACCGAGATATCTCAGGAACATCATGCCGATGAAGATCTACAAGGGCGGCGTCGAGGTCTACTCGTCCCGCCTGGAGAAGCTGCTGGGGCGCCCCTCGTTCATCCCCCGCCAGGACATCAAGGGCATCGAGCTACGCCGGATGAAGGTACTGGTCGACGGGAAGTCCAAGAACCTGCCGGTGGAGATCACCTATGTCATGTCCTCGGGGAGGCGGCTCGATATGGGGCGGCGCAACGCCCTGGAGCTTGAGACAATCGTCGGCATCCTCGGCAAGGACCTGGGGATAAAGGAGCTGTGAAGCTACCCCGGGATGAGGCCCTCGGACGAAACCCTTTTCGGGCGGATCGCCGCCCCTGCTCTTTCTCTAATATATTATATCAATAAGACGAAACGGGATGGGACGGCTTCGTGTGGAACGTCGCATCGTCCCTTCGATCCGTCATGGGATGATGCGGTTTCCCCGACCCGGGACGCGAAAGATTCATTTGGAACGACCGACAATAGAGGTATCGCACCTGACGGGACTGTACCGTTACCGCCTGGTGAAATATTCGGCCGTACACGCCTACCACAACGATTAAATACTATGGCGTGTTAGCTGGGAAGGCCCGAAACGGCAGCAGTGTTTCGGGCACAGGCTTGCGCCTGTGTGACTGGCCCGGTCCGGTTCGCCGGACTCGAGCTCCTTGCCCGCCTCAAAAGGCTTATATACAACAAGCGCTTTGAGGGATAAGGCCCGGAACGAAAACAAGATGTTTCGGGTTGAATGGCAAGGGATGCCAATCTATATATACCCCTTCAGACATGAAGGGGAGCTGCGGCCAAACATGAGCTTGGTCGCAAGGAATCACGATCATGCACCCGGTTAGTGATCCTTTCCGGGGAAGTGGTTGAGAACGGCAGGATCTGGAAGATGTCCTGTCTGTTTAATGACAACCGATCATATGCAATTCGGACGTGTGTTAAGCCGACACACATAGCGGCATGCTACGCCGTATGGGGAATGGCTCGGCTCGAGCGCCGAAGAAGGTCGTGTCAAGCTGCGATATGCGCCGGGTAGTTGCAAGAAGACTATGATCCGGCGATTACCTAATGGGACTTCCTATTCTTCGGAATGCTCCGGAAGGAGCGGGAACGCGGGGGATTGAAACATCTTAGTACCCGCAGGAAAAGAAATCACACGAGATGCCGTCAGTAAAGGCGATCGAACGCGGCACAGAGCAAACCGAATCGCTGGTAGAAATACCAGCGAGTTGTGGTGTTGTGGGCCCGGATACATCTTCGCTGACCAACCCGAAGTCGCCTGGAAAGGCGCACCATAGTGGGTGATAGTCCTTTAGGGATAAGTCAGAAAGATGAGTTTCGGTGTCCCAGAGTAACGTGCGTTGGAAATCGCGCGTGAAGCTGGGGAACATTCATCTCCAACTCTAAATACGTCTCGAGACCGATAGCGCAGTAGTAGCGTGAGTGAAAGCTGAAAAGTACCCTTGACGGGAGGTTAAAAGAGCCTGAAACCATACGGTTATAAACTGATGTGGCGTGAAAGCGAAGAAGCTCGCAAGAGTGGAGCAGCGTTGCATCGTCCGTTTTGAAAAACGGGCCAGCGAGTTCTGTTCAGTGGCGAGACTAAGGTATTGAATACCGGAGTCGTAGGGAAACCAACAAGCACGCAACATCGTAAGATGCGAGGTGCGAGGTGTGCTCGCCTGGAGTCACTGGAGGGATACCCGAAGCCAGTTGATCTATGCGTGGGTAGGTTGAAGCCCCTCGAAAGGGGGGTGGAGGACCGAACCGGTAGTGATGTGCAAATCCTTCGGATAACCTGCGTATAGGGGTGAAAGGCCAATCTAAACTGGGAATAGCTGGTTCCTCTCGAAACTTGTCGCAGCAAGACCTCAGCCGAGATAGATCGTGGGGTAGAGCGACTGATCAGGTGTTTAGGCCGGGAAACCGGTCGGCATCTTGTCAAACTCCGAATCTGCGATCGTCGTAGACGCTGGGATTGAGGGCCTCTGGGGTAAGCTTGGGGTCCGTAAGGAAATGAATCCAGCCTGAGGTTAAGGTCCCTAAATACCGGCTAAGTGAAACATGAAACTGCGTCCGCAGTCTAAGACAACCGGGAGGTGGGCTTAGAAGCAGCCATCCTTTAAAGAAAGCGTAACAGCTCACCGGTCGAGATTGTGGGCCGGGAAGATGGACGGGTCTAAAGCCGGTTACCGATACCTCAGAGCACCGCAAGGTGATCTGGTAGAGAGGTGACGTGCATGGGTGGAAGTTTGGCCGTGAGGTCAAGTGGACCGTGCTCGTATAAGGATGCTGGTAGGAGTAGCAGCAAAGATTGGTGAGAATCCAATCCGCCGCAGGGGCCAGGGTTCCTCGGCAATGTTCGTCAGCCGAGGGTTAGCCGATCCTAAGACAACTCTTAATCGAAGTTGCCGAAAGGGAAGCAGGTTAATATTCCTGCGCCATGATAGTCATTGCCTAGTGGCTTAGCATCCGGATAGCTCGAGCAGGGGTGTCAATCTGTTCAAGCGTTGAAGCCTTCGGAGAACCGTAATGGTGAGAAGTAGGTGAATGCGTGAGTAGGCGGGCGCAGGCCCGCTTCGGGTGATTCCAGGTGCCAATGAAAGGGTCACTAGTTTAGGCTATTGTGTTCGTACCTAGAACTGACACAGGTGCCCCTAGGTGAGAAGCCTAAGGCGTGTCGGCGTAATCCGTGCGAGGGAATTCGGCAAATTAGCCCCGTACCTTTGGAATAAGGGGTGCCAGCAATGAGAATTGCTGGTCTCAGTAACAAGGGAGCTCCGACTGTTTAATAAAAACACAGGTCACAGCTAGTTCGAAAGGATGTGTATTGTGGCTGAAGCCTGCCCAGTGACGGTATCTGAACCTCTGTTTCAACGGAGCGAAGGACCGTTAAACGGCGGGGGTAACTATGACCCTCTTAAGGTAGCGTAATACCTTGTCGCTTAATTGGCGACTTGCATGAAGGCCCAACGAGAGCTCTACTGTCCCCGCATGGAGACCGGTGAAACTGATTGTACCGGCGCACAATCCGGTATCTTCCACCTGAAAGCGAAGACCCCATGGAGCTTTACTGCAACCTGTTGTTGTGGTACGAGCCTCGATGTGTAGAGTAGGCAGGACTCGTTACCAGGGCATGCCGCTAGGCATGTTCCGAGAGGCCAATGAAACACTGCCCTTCGAGGTTCGTATCACTTACTCCTCCGGGAGGACAGCTATAGGTAGGCAGTTTGGGTGGGGCGCCACGCGCTCAAAAAGATAACAAGCGCGCCCAAAGGTCAGCTCAGGTAGGTCAGAAATCTACCGTTGAATGCAAGGGTATAAGCTGGCTTGACGCGGGTTGGGACAATAACAATCCGCGATACGAAAGTAGGGCCTAGCGAACCACTCAGCCTTCTGAATGGGGGCGAGTGATAACAGAAAAGTTACCCTGGGGATAACTGAGTCGTCGCTAGCAAGAGTTCATATCGACCTAGCGGTTTGCTACTTCGCTGTCGGCTCTCCCTATCCTGGCGGTGCAGCAGCTGCCAAGGGTGGGGTTGTTCGCCCATTAAAAGGGATCGTGAGCTGGGTTTAGACCGTCGTGAGACAGGTTTGTTGCTTTTTGGTGGAAGTGTATTGATGCCTGACGGGAAGGATCCTTTAGTACGAGAGGAACAAGGATTCGTCGCCTCTAGTTCATCAGTTGTCTGGCAAGGCAATGCTGAGCAGCCACGCGATAGTGGGTAAGAGCTGAAAGCATCTAAGCTCGAAACTACCCCGGAAAAGAGGCATCTTAGAACACCCGTATATGACGGGCTTGATAGGACAGGGGTGTAAGTACCAAGGTTCGCCGAGGTATTCAGCCCGCTGTTACTAACGTTCGCGCCGCTAGTGTCGGCTTAGCAGTCAAACGAATTGCGTATGATCGGGATCTTCCAATTTTACATTTTCTATATCTCTCTGGTTCAGTGTCATTTCTCACAGTTCATCAGAGCGATCGTGCCATCCGCCTTTTGCGATAGGACGGTATGGGGTAGTGAAAACTATCAATGCTGTTCTAACGATATCGCTACGGCGATGATGAGCGGTCACGATGCTTGACGATGACGTCGTTCACTCTCTCTCGATCGTATGCCGTCATCGATGTGATGCAATGGCGCCGGCCTCGATGACATGTTAGCTCTCGGCCGATCGAATAGGTCGATGTGGGCCGCGGAGATGGTGGATCAATATCCTCATGGCGCCATGACGGTCATCAACCAGTCTAGCTTGACCTGGTTGCCGAGGATGTAAGCTCCGATCTGGCAATGCATGCCTGCTGCTTCTTCATCGGTGAACAGCCTGTACTCCTTGGGACACGTCAGGTTTTCATACAATGCCATGGCCTGCCCCTTCGGCATGCTGGTATCGTTCTCCGCATCGCACACAAGGGTCGGGCAGACGATGTCGCCGGCCAGGCCCTCCATGCTCATCCTGGCGAGGGCCAGCATGTAGTCGACCGGGGTCGTTTCACCGAAGGCGTACATCCCGTGTTCGAAGGACCATCTCATGTCGGTGCTCTTCCCCATCATGTCATGGAACATCTCGTTGAACCTATCCGGCTCCGCCATCATGCCGTCGATGAACCATGCCTTCGCCTGCTCCATGGTGGAGCCGGGCGGGGCGTTCTGCAAGGCCTGCCCTCCAACGATATCGTAGACCCCGCCGTCGGCGATGAGCGCGGCGATCCGATGCTCGAACGCGGCGGCGCGGGGTGCCAGGTATCCGCCAAGACTGATACCCCACAGGGCGATGCGGTCCTTGTCCACGTCCGTCCTGGCCTCCAGGTGATCGATCACGGGCGTCACCACGTTCTCCCAGTCGGCGCGGAAGTGCAGTCCCTGGACCCTCAGCACCTCCCCTTGTCCAGGGCCCTCGAACGTGAGCACGTTGTACCCCCGCTTCATCGCTGCCAGGGCATAGGGGTACAGTTCCTCCTGGGTACCGTCGAAGCCGGTATGCACGATGATGGTCGCCCTGGGCGTCCCCCCCTCATCGACCTTGTAGAAGTATCCGGGCAGGGTGGTCCCCTCGTACGCTATGCTCACGCGTTCGAAGTCTACCCCCGACAGCTGGAGGCTCTGCACGAAGAGGTCCCTGCTCTCTCCCCACAGGTACGGTATCCGGGGGTCCTGCGGGTTGCCGTGCAGGTAGAACTCGGCTGCGCGGAAGTATGTGCTTGCACGCAGATAGGACTCCGCCGCGCTGATGTTGTGCCCCCTCGCCAGGGCTTCATCCCCCATCTTCTTGACGCGCTCGGCGGTGGCGGTCCATTCCCGGCACCAGCTCTCGAAGTCCCTCTCCACGATCCTTTGAGCGGTCTGCACGCATTCCCCTATATCCGCGCCCCCGTACACCGAACAGCCCATGGTCCGCATGAACTGGAAGGAGAACGAGGGGTCCTTGAAGACATAACCATCGGTGTTGACCATGACGACCCTCTCCTTGGGCGGCTGGAGTGCGAACGCGGCGAGGATGAGTGTTGCGGCGACAAGCACCGTCATGATGCTCATCATCACCTCCTTCGCACCGGGGCTAGGGACTGGAACCCGATCGTCGGACATCGATCCCCATCGAGGATCGTTTTTTTCTTATTTTTATCATTTGTTGATCGATGACCGATATGCCTCTAACGAAATGACCATGATGTGCGGTCCATCCATATGCACGGTCGACGGACGGACCCCATGGTATTAGGATCAAGGAACGCGTGGTGCCGATCTTTCCCACGTCCGTGCGATGCGAGCATGGGGGCTACTGGCCTCCTATAAGGACCTACCGCCCTGGCTTGCCCCTCCGGCATGGGTCCAGCGGTCGTCGGACCCGATCCGTATCACGATGGGCCGACCGGGAACATGACGTCCGGCCCCCGGCGATGGTGGGAGGTCAGCATCGTCCGACGTTTCGGTCGCTTGCATGCCTCGCAGAACGCATCCGACAAACGTGCCAGATATTTTTATTCGTTCGTCACTTTTCAGGAAAGACTATATAGGCGCATCATCTACCGAACCAGCGATGACCATCCATATGCTCCAGGGAGCGGGGTATGATTCTAATTGCTATCTCGTCACTGGGGAAAGGCCCATACTGGTAGACACGGGTACTGGCATCAACCATCGCCGCCTGGTGGGGCGGATCGATGAGGTGGTCGGTGACAGGAGGGTGGACATCGTCCTTACGCATAGGCACTACGATCATGTCGGAGGAGCGCGCCGCATGGCGGAGGCGCTCGACGCCGAGGTGATGATGCATCCGCTCGACGCTGCCCCGGTCAGGGAGGGCAGCTCCGAGGGGACCTCGGCCAACATCTTCGGAGAGGTGTTCGAGGCGGTGGAGGTATCCGACATCGAGGATGGCCACGTCATCGACACCGGAGATCACGTTTTCACGGTCCTGCATACCCCTGGCCACTCGGTCGGGGGGATATGCCTCTATGAGGGGGAGACAGGCATCCTCATCTCGGGAGACACGGTCTTCGCGGACGGTGTCGGGAGATGGGACCTGCCCACGGGAGACGTCGCATCCCTAGCGGCGTCCATCAGGAAGCTCGCCGACCTGCATCCGGTGGATCTGTACCCGGGGCACGGTCCGTGTGTCAGGGGGAGAGCCCATGAACGCATGGGAATTGCCTTGAGGTATCTGGGGGAAATCTAATGGAGATCATAAGAGCGAAGGAGGAAGGTGGGGTCCCCACGATCCCCGAATCGGACAAGAAGCGCATACTGGCGGAACTGTCGGCCGGTCGACTTATAGTCTATCCGACCGAGACCGTCTATGGACTGGGCTGCGACCCGTTCGACGAGACGGCCGTGAAGAGGGCGTTCATGGCGAAGCGCAGGCCGTTCGACATGGCCATGTCGGTGGTCGTCAGCAACCTTCCCATGATGGAGGAGCTTGGCATCCTGGACGACAAGGCGCGGAAGCTGGTGAAGAAGTTCATGCCTGGTCCGCTGACCCTCATCGTCAAGAAGCGGCCCTCTGTCCCGGACATCCTGACCGCGTCGACGAACGAGATAGGGGTGCGAATACCCGACCATCCTCTGGCCCTCAGCCTCATCGATTCGTTCGGGCCGTTGGTCACCACATCTGCGAACATCCACTCTCACAAGAGCCCGATCACCTGCCAGGACGCCATCGACGATCTCGGCGCCACGGTCAGCATATACATCGATGCCGGGCCGTCAAGACTTGGTAAGCCGTCGACCATCGTTCAGCTGATCGATGATGAGATGACCATCATTCGGCAGGGAACCATCACGAGGGAACAGATAGAGGCGGCTCTGAATGAATGAGGAAGAACTCGCCGCCCTGAGAAGGGCCGGGGCCATCGCTCGCGAGGCCAGGGACCTTGGGGCGAGCATGATAGGAGAGGGAGTGTCCCTCCTCGAGGTCGCGGAGGAGGTCGAATCGCGGATCATCTCCCTGGGCGCCAGGCCGGCGTTCCCCTGCAACATCAGCATAAACGAGGTCGCGGCGCACTTCACTCCCCGGACGGGGGATAAGATGAAGTTCGCCAACGGCGACCTGGTCAAGCTCGACGTGGGCGCGCACGTCGACGGGTTCATCGGCGACACCGCGGTGACGGTCGAGGTCGGGACAAGGAACTGGACCAGTCTGATCGAGTCGTCGGCCAAGGGCCTCGCGGTCGCCGTGGAGATGATCGGTGAAGGCGTGCTGCTCAACACCGTGGGCGGGGCGGTCGACCGTGCGATACGCAGCAACGGCCATGTGCCGGTGGCGAACCTGACGGGCCACTCGATGAAGCGGTACAACCTTCATGCCGGGATCAGCGTGCCCAGCTACGATGATGGCAACGTCGTGAAGGTGCCCGGGGACGTGGTGCTCGCGGTCGAGCCGTTCGCCACCAACGGGGCCGGGCAGGTGAAAAATTCAAAGCCCGGGAACATCTATCGTATCATGCGTGAACGGGAACTGCGCGACAAGGCCGCGGCCGAACACTTCCAGCTCCTCAAGGAGAACTTCGGCACCCTGCCGTTCTGCGAGAGATGGGCGACCGCCCTCGATCCCAAGGCATCGGTGCACCTCCGGATGCTGGTCCGACATGGCCTGGTGTTCTCATACCCCATGCTCGTGGAGGTCCGGGGCGGGAAGGTATCGCAGAAGGAGCACACCGTGGTGATACACGATTCCAGGGCAGAGGTGACGACTCAATAAGGGGCAAGAGTAAGGAGGGAGGGTGCCGACCTCTTCAGAATCTGTGGGTGGTTCGAATCTGGAGGAATAGTGAACTTATACGGCACCACTCCCTTGCCTGCAGGATACAGGCGCTCTAATATAGGGTTTTATATATTAGTAGTTTTCGCGCTTTCGTCATGCTGGCCATTTGATGTTTCGGCAGGCCAGATGCCGACCGGCCTGCCGTCCGGGGCGAGGATCCGTTCGGGCTCACAGCCTGGCCTTCAGGTCCTCGAACATTGCCTGGGTGTCCTCCACGGTCGAGAGGTTGAAGGCGAGTATCCCTCCGGAATGGCGCACGACGATGTGCAGCGGGACGTCGTTGTATGATGCCAGGACATAGCGGCCGAACTCGTCGTTATTGAAGTTGCCGCTGCGTATGTTGGTGCCTCCGAAGCCACCGACGCGGCGGCCGATGTCGAGATCGTCCCTCAGCTCGACCGAATCGATCTGATCGTACGGTATGAGCTTGTTCACCATCGGGGCATCGACCTTGAGGCCATCGTCCTGGAGGGAGGCGTCCACTCCTCCCGCCGGGGCGACGAGGACGAGCACGATGACGATCACGGCCGTGATTATCGCTCCAAGCACCAGCAATGCATAGAGGGTCTGCCTCTCGCGCTTCTTGTCCTCCTCGGTGCGGAGCAGCTTGGGATCGGTCGCTCCTTCCTTCAGGAATCGGCCGCCGGTGTTCATGTACACTATGCCGCCGATGATGATCGCCATGCCGGCGGAGAGAAGCACCCAGAAGGGCCATGCCTCCGTGAGCAGGAATATCGATTCCATCGCCAGCAGCATCAGGATTACGCTGAAGAAGACGAGCTTCCCGACGAACTTGGCCAGCCTCTCGGTGTCGTACTGCTCTCGAACATGGCGGGGGGACGTGTTGTAGCCCGCGATGAACATGGCCCCCTTCCCGGTCAACCACATGTATGCTGACAGGGCGATGATGGGGAACAAGGTGAAGAGCAGTATGGACTGGAACGTGATATCGATCGCGTCGCCACCGTCAAGTATCATCAGGCCGGTCAACGCGGCGGGGATCAGCAGCCCCGCTGCGATCAGCAGGATGAGGATCCTCTTGTCTCTATCCATGCATGCCAGAATCGCATCCCTGTTCTTTACCTTATCTTCATCCGCTCGTCGGAGCTTCCGACCCCAGTGCTCGAAGGCGGGCTGGGCGATGTGCTAACCTTTAATTAGGAATGTGGCTTTACGAAACCCGTCAGGCGAGGGTAGCCAAGCCAGGTCAATGATGAGACGACTCATCGGCCAAAGGCGACAGACTCAAGATCTGTTCCTGAAGAGGTTCGCCGGTTCGAATCCGGCCCCTCGCACCATCCTTCCTCGACCTATGGACGTCCCCATCGGTCCTTTTTTCATGCCGTGAGGTCCATCCCTGTTGGACATCATCGGTCCGGAAGGTCCTTCATCATCGGCGACGAGGCCTGGTTGCCATCATTACGCCCGGGTTCCTACTTCAATATCGATGAAGTGATCATTTCATGGACCGTCACGGATGTCACTTCTGGCGTCAGGATGGTCGAGTGCAGCCTTGACGGTGTGAACTGGTTCGATGCGGCAGGCGCAACAAGCTACACCTGGTCCGATCTCTCCGACGGCGCTCACACGTTCCATGTGAGAGCGACAGATGACGCCGGCAACGTCGCCGTTACCTCAGTGACCTTCACCGTCGACACGGTCGCGCCTGAGCTTTCCATAATATCTCCTCAGGACGGGGCGTACATCGGCTCAGGCTATGTTTTGGTCGAGTGGAGCGCCACCGATCTCGGCTCCGGTGTCGCCGGCTACCAGTACAGGATCGACGGCGGCGAATGGTCACCGATTACCAATGAGCTTTCGCATGAATTCACAGCTCTTTCCGAAGGCCTACATATCGTGGATGTCAGAGCTTTCGACAATGCCAGTAACTACGCAGAGGCGAACGTGACATTCGTCATCGACACCATTGCACCTGAATTGTCCATAATCTCACCGACGGATGGTGCGTTCATCAACTCGAGCGATGTCAAGGTCGAATGGTCGGCAACCGACGTGACCTCCGGCCTGAAGGAGTTCATGTACCAGCTTGACGACGGTCCGTGGACAAGCACTGACATGGTCAACGGTACCGAGCTCGTCGGACTC
>Ga0208823_1001835_pt1 | contig 16438 bp, 16 predicted proteins | sample AD_UKC075_MetaG_FD_184440 | JGI IMG/M metagenome (GOLD analysis project Ga0208823, IMG submission 184440) | Active sludge microbial communities of municipal wastewater-treating anaerobic digesters from USA - AD_UKC075_MetaG (SPAdes) (version 2) | ecosystem: Engineered > Bioreactor > Anaerobic >... | reverse complement strand
GCTTGCCAAAAGTCATGGTCATGGCACATTTTGATGTAGTACCTGTAAGTAAAGATGAATGGCACTATGAACCTTTTAAATTGACCGTGGAAGGCGATAAAGCCTACGGCAGAGGTTCCGTGGATGACAAAGGCAACGTCGCCTCCCTCATGTTTGCCCTAAAAGAGCTCAAAGAAAGACCACTAAACGGCAAAGTACTTTTTGCCTTCACAGGTGATGAAGAAACTGGAGGAGCCACCGCTCTGTACATTGCAGAAAAACTCCATGAGACTAGTAAATTGCCTTCGTTCTTGATAAATGCGGATGGTACAGGCATGATCCCCATAGTTCGAAGGAGAAAAGGTTTTAGCGTAACTATTTCTGTCCCTACTGCAAAGAAAATGACAAAGGGCAAGCTTGAAGAACAAACCTTTGAGATTCGTACACCCGTTGTGGAAACGAGACATGCTGCCTACTTCTTGCCGGGCGTGGACACCCACCCTTTAATAGCTGCGTCTCAGTTACTACGCGAAACTGATTACGAAGCTGTCTCCCTCACTGGAGCCTTTCTCAAATCCAACGTGGTACCGGGAACAGTCACTCTAACATACGTAAAACCAGAGCAGGGAACGCAGTCAGAAGTAGAAGTAGATGAAAACCTAACAAAGCTTATAAAAGCTGTTGTCCCTTTAGTAAGAGCTCCCATAAAAGCTGAAAAATACAGCGATTTTGGTGTCTCCATAACACCCAATATGTATGCCTTTGATGGCGAAAGGCATTCTCTTTCCTTGGATATTAGAGCCATGAGCCATGACAATCAGGACATTGAAAGTACCTTAAAAGAGGTGCTTTCTTATAATCTGCCTGACGCCGAGGTAGACTTTGGCAACAAGGAAAAAGCTGGCTTCCTCTTTACAGATCCCAAAGAACCATTTGTTCAAACAGTACTCCAGGTTCTAAAGGAAAACGGAGAACGTGCCAAGGCAGTTGAAGGTGCAGGCGCAGCAGACTCACGCTACTTCACACCCCTAGGTGTGAAAGCTATCGATTTTGGACCCAAAGGCGGGAACGTGCATGGACCCAATGAATACGTTGAAGTATCTTCACTGAAAAAACTACCTCACGTTTACGTGCAAATTATTGATAAACTTCTAAGCTTGTAGTAAAAAAGCCATACCACATTTTGTGGAGCCAGCCAAAGCAACACTCCTGCTGGCTCCTTTTGCATTACAATACTGCTATGTGGTGGTTCTTGATTGGTTTGGCAGTGGGCATAGTTATCCTACTGTTCTTCAGGTTGGCTTTTGAGCGAGACCTAGAAAGAACACGAAGAGAACTCTACCAGCAATATGAAAACCAGTTACGTGAAAATCAACTCCGCGCGGAAGCATACTGGAAGGCGCAATTTGAAGACTGGAAAAGCCGAGAAATAGAGACCTTGAAGCAGTCCATAGATCAGCAGTATAAAGCAGTCCTGGAACAGTGGAAGCTGGAAGTGGAAGAAGAAATTAGGCAAGATGCCACTAAACGTAGCAAATCGGTCATGCTGGGTCAAATAACAGAGCATCTGGTGCCTTTTTTGCCTGACTTCAAGTACAACCCAAAAGACGCTCGCTTCTTAGGAACGCCCGTGGATCTGATCGTGTTTGACGGCCTTAGTGACGGACAGTTGAAACAGGTTGTGTTCATTGAAGTGAAAAGTGGTAGTTCTAAACAACTTACTCAGCGAGAAAGACAAGTTCGCGACATCATCTTGGACAAGCACGTTTGCTGGGAACTATTCTACCAACCGTCCACAGAGTTACTCACACAAGAAAACCAGATCACCTTCGACATTGACATTTTCAGTGATACGGATAATGACGCTGGCGAGAATCCTACGGAACTATGACCTCTTCATTCCTCGTTATTTCGCTGGGCAGTCCAAAATGGCCCCAATATTCTTCTATGGAATATCCGTCTATTTCGCCTTGTGTCTTACCTTCAATACTGAGCTTTACCCTTTGAATTTCTGAAAATTCAGTCAATGTGTTGCCTATGGCGTTAATACTCATAGCTTCGCCACCAGCAGACACAGGACAGTATTTGTAAGCCTCTGTTATCGCTTCCCGGCTTAAATCCACATAAGCTGTACCGTTTTCCACAGTAAACCCGAGTATGCGAGTGGTTGGAGGTAATGGCATACCCATACTTAAATCTTCGGGTCCCTCAATGAGTGATTCCAAAGCTCTAAGCGGCTTATTCTCGTCCACCACATAATGCTCTTCAGCTTTAACGGCCCAGTCAGGATCGGCCACAATGAAATAAACCTTCACAGGAACCAGCTTTACAGGTATGGACCTACCACGGTTATACTCTTTAACCAGGTTCAGAAAGGTGTCGGTCTTATCACCCAAAGCAGCCCTAATCACATCCACAGCTGACGCAGTAGTACTTTTCAGTTCCGAAGCAATAGCACTCTCAGCCAGCCCCTCCCGTGTCAAAGCCTTTCTTTGCGAAAGCTCAGCCTTCAGTGCGAGCTGCACCACCTCTTGCTGCGTTGCAGTAAGCTCCAACTCTTTTGAAATGTTGTTGACATAAATAGAATCCATGTTGGACAAGTAACCGGGCTTTATGCTGGAACCGAAAAACCCCGTGCCATATCTGGAATACAAGAAACCCGCAGCAAAACCAACTACGACAACCAAGATTACTATTAATATCCAGCGTGCCGCACTCCCTCTCACGCTACTGCTTCTCTTTGCCATGGTGGTGCACCTCCAACACATTAGATAAAAACTACAGAACTTGCAGCCTTTCTCTCTCTTGTTACAGTAGAATATTAACATGAACTTAATTGAACACTACGGCCTTAAAGAGGTCTATCTAACTGTCATACCAAAGCTAAATCGGGACAAACAAGCAGGAACTCTGTGGAGCCATTCCTTGGATGTGGCGGAGCGTTTTAGAGAGCTCACTGAAAAACTATGGCGTCCGCCTGTGGGCCCAGACGCTCACCGTGTTCTGCGTTACAGCCTTGATATGATGCAGAGTTTAGTATACCTACATGATGTAGGTAAAATCGATGCCCGTTTCCAAGAGCAGTTGAAAAACGGCGAGCTCATCTCCAGACACACTCTTTTGGGCTTGAATCTTGTGGTAGACGCCGCAGAAAAGCTTTCACAAAACTATCCGAAGGACTTTAGACCCACGCTGGTTTATCTAACATCCTTAGCTACTACGCTGCACCATGCCCCACTAATGAGAACCACCTTTACTAATGTTAAGGAACACCCTGACGCAAGCCTTTTGCCTGCGCACCTAAGAAGTTTGTGGGAAGAAGAGCTTAGCCAAACCATAAATCGTCTTAAACAATACAGAAAACAACTTATGATAAGCGGGTGGGAACTTCACTGGGTCTACACCTATCTCAATGGTCTTGTAGCTTTGGCTGATGAAACCTCCAGCGCTCATTATCCTTTGACCTTTTCTCACACATTCTACGTAGACTATCAAGTACCTGATCAGCCCTGCACACATGAAGTCGGTGTATACGCTCCACAGTTATGGGCAAGACAGCTAAAGAAAGGCATCCTTACTCCATCAGTTAGCGAAGCATTCCGATTGATGCAACCACGCATTTACACCAGCTTCTATGACATACTTCCTTTTATAATGGGCTTAGGAAAGTACAACGTAAGAATGCTCAGCTTGCTGGGCAGTACCGTTTACACCCCAAGAAAAGACTGGGCAGCATTGTTCTCAGACCTATTTAGAGCCCGAGTTATTATCACAAACCCAGCAAGTGGCCCTATAAACATTGTGCGTGCCGAGGATTACGAGAACAAACTCCCCTATTACTTACAAAGCAACGATGAAGAAACAAACGAAGTAGACGAATGGACTGTGGTTACACAAGACTACAACGACTTAGTGCCGCCATATGATTGGGTGTCACTGGTGAAAAAAGTTTGGAATCAACTTGGAGAGTACGCACTAATGAACATGGGAGTGCATAACATCAAACAGCCATTTATTAAAGCTGACGTAATCCAACCCAAAGATCACATTCACAGTTTAAGAAAACAGCTCCCTGAGCACATAAAGCTTTGGCCCAAGGTCCCGTTAGAAACCTTGGTTAACAAACTTGCCAGCACCCCAGTCCCACTTTATGAGGCAACCAAGGGCGCCATCATTAATGAATCCCACATACTGCTTAAGCAAAGTAACCGCGTAAGCAGGTAGAAGTAGCCAAAAGCGTTATAATGATTTAAATTGGAGGTTTTTAATGGTAAATCTTTTCAAAGAGAGACATATACGTGAATGTCTGTTATTACTAGACATCGACGAACCAACTCCTATAGCAAAGATAAGCGAAAAAATAAATGTTAACAGCCGAACTTTCAAGAGTGATCTAAAAGAAATAACCAAATTCCTGAATGACAGAGGGATAGAACTTCTATCCAAACGTGGTATGGGGATATGCACTGAAGGGACAAGCAATCAAAAACAGAAAACCAAACAAGAACTTCTTGCCTTGCTAGACGAAGTATCATTAGGCAGAGAGAGCCGTTGCAAAGAAATACTACTAGATTGCCTACTGGAAAGAGAAATCCCCACTTTGGAGGACTGGAGCTATAAATTCAATGTGTCTCGCCCAACCCTATTAAAAGACTTGGAGGTAGTGAGAAACTGGCTCGCAGAGAAAGGGCTTACTTTAAATGGTAAACCCGGAAGAGGTTATACCTTGGAAGGAAGAGATAAGGAATTATGTATAAGAGATGCAGTTGTTGCTTTACTGCTAGATAATGATCAATACTCGACAAGTAGCAAAGAGAAATATCTTCAGAATGCGGAAATACTTAAAGTTCTCGAAAAGAACAACTTTAACGTTATCGAAGAGTTTGTAGATAATGTCCAAAGATCTTTGAACACTGATGTAGCTGAACGCGATCGTCAAATTCTTTGCCTGAGGGTTGCTGTAACCATCGTTCGTATTGAAAGTGGGAATATTGCTGAAATGGAACCAGATATCTTCCTAGAAGTATCGCAAAGTCGCCCCTACTCCATCGTAGCTGACAACATAGGCACTATAGAGCAGAAATTCGAGTTAATACTGCCACCATCAGAAATGGCTTATATAGCGCTACTGTTTATGACAGCAAAACCGCAAACCCTCATTCACAAACCGCATTCACTTGGTTACCAAGAATATTTAAAGCTTGCAAAAGACGTGGCAAGAATCTCCCAAGATGTTTTGGGGATACCATTAGCTTATGACACTGAGCTAATAGGAATGTTAGCAACTCATTTAGAAACAACGATCACGAAACTAAAATATGGGATTGCCATCGATAATCCGCTTACAGAAGAGGTTAAAAAAGAATACCCGCTCTACTTTAGCGTTGCAAAAGTTATATCAACACTCTTGACTAACAAGTTAGGTGCAAAGATAACAGAAGAAGAAATGGCATACATAGCTATGTACATAGCGGCCGCTGCAGAGAAAACAAAGACGAACGCATTCGATCAGAAGAAAATTGCTGTTTTCTGTCCACTAGGCATCGGTATGTCCAATTTTATTCACTGGAAGCTCAGCAATGAATTCCCAGATGTGGAAGTTGTTCAGATTGGTTCCTATAGGGAATTAACAGAGGGTAGCATCGGTCCTGACATAAAACTTTTAGTTTCCACAATGCCCATTGAGAATTCTAACGTACCGCACGTTGTGGTTTCTCACCTGCTAAACGAAGAAGAAATAACCGAAATAAGGAATATCCTTGATTCAAGGAATATACAGCGTTACCTCATCTCCGAGTTCATGGACGAAGATCTCATCTTGCTAAACTTGGAAGCTCATGACAATTACAGCGCTATTTCGAAATTGGCAGAGAAACTCGTGCAAGGCGGGTACGCGAAAGATGGTTACGTTAAAGCCATAATGGAACGCGAAAAGGAATTTCCAACCGGGATCAACAACATTGTACCCTTCGCTTTACCACATGTAGATTACTCGTTTTCACTAAAAGAGGGTTTAGCCATAGCTGTTCTAGCTAATGACGTAGCATTCGGACAAATGGGTAGTTCTGAGGAAAAGATTTCAGTTCGAATTATTCTCATGCCCGTCTTACTGCCTGGCGGATCTTTGGGTAAAGTGCTTACCCATCTTCTTGAAAGCATGAAGAATATAAAATTCCTGAGAAAACTGATGTCGGCTAAATCCCCATCTGAAGTCAAAGAACTCTTCATTGAAGAACTGTCCTGATCCACACCTGCCGAACGTGAACTGAAGTTATTGCTCAAAAACAAGCTCTTTTATGGCCCACGCAACTCCTGCTTCATTGTTGCTTCTTGTAACAAGGCGTGCTATTCTCTTAACCTCAGGAACACTGTTTCCCATCGCGACAGGATACCCCACCAAAGACATAATGTCAAGATCGTTATATGCGTCTCCTATGTACATAACTTCTTCTGTTTTCACCTTGAAATAATCGCAGAGGAAGCTGAGAGATTCTGCTTTCCCAACCCTGGAGCCATAAACTTCGTAGAAAGGTCCGGCTTCTTTAAGAAGTGATTTCACTACGGAGTAACCTGTAAAACCCTCTATGGTTTTCAGGACGCGCAACACTTTTTCTTCAGGACCTAAAAAAGCTACTTCCCCAACCTGATCAGGCAAATACTTCAGAACGTCCGTTACTCTGTTTATTCGATGGGAGTTACGCTGCAAATAAATACCATATGGGCCTTCATAGTCTTGATCAAGCAAAATGTCTCTTTCTTCTAAGAAGTCCGATGAAACGAAATAAAACAGACCTTCTTCTCGAGAAGCTTCTATTAGTGGTCTAGCGATGACCCCTGATAGGTAAATGCTTCTAATGATATCCCTTGCCAGAGGTCTATAAATGAATGCACCGTTTTGCAGTACTATGGGCACATCCAAGCCAAGCTCGTCTAGGACAAACTTAGCATAGCTGAAATGCCTACCAGTAACAAGTGTTACATAAACGCCCCTTTCAATAGCTTGCTCAAGTGCTTTTCTATTCTCATCAAGCAAGATCTTGTCATCGGTAACCAATGTACCATCTATATCGGTAAGGATCAGCTTTATCATTGCCATCTTCTAATAGAATAGCATTCTGACATTGCTGCTGGGTTTTATTCTCAGAATCAATCTTGTTAGTCAACGTAATGTACTTGCTGGTCATAAACATGTACCAATATCTTAATTGACTCTTAAACACAATCATCAAAGAATGTAAGTTAAGGAGGATTATATGGATCTTAAAAAAATTCTAAAACCAGAATTGATTTTCGACCATTTGGACCTCAAAAGCTCTGAAGAAGTAATCAGCTTCTTAGCAGGCGAGTTGGAAAGGAGGGGATTGGTAAAAGAAGAGTTTCGTACTGCTGTTCTGGAAAGGGAAAAAGTTTTTCCAACTGCGTTGCAAACAGGCTCAATCAATGTTGCTATTCCTCATACAGATGTGAAGTACGTAAACGAGCCCGCCCTAGCAGTAGCCACACTACAGGAGCCCATACCATGGAGAAGAATGGACAAACCAGATGACCTAATACCTGTCCAGATCGTGTTCATGCTTGCAATCGTCGATCCTAGTGAATACGTGAAATTTCTTTCAAAACTTACTTCCATGTTCGGAAATGAGAAAAACTTGGCAAAGCTAATCGTCGCTCGTTCCAGTGAGGAAATTGAACAATTTCTGCTTTCCAGTTTAGGCAGTCAGGATGAAATAGAAAGGGAGGTTTGATTATGGCAACAAGCAACAGGACAGTACGGGTTCTAGTGGTATGCGCTGATGGTGCTGCTACATCCACAGTCGTATCAGTCAGACTAAGAGAGTATTTTGAAAACAAAGGGCTTCGTGCCGAAGTGGTTCAGGGAAGAGTCGTAGATGCGAAAACAATCGTAGAGAACAGCAAATTTGATTTAGTCGTCTCAACAGCAGGCTCTAACTTAGGGATAACAAATGTACCAGTGTTGAATGGTGTGCCTCTATTAACAGGAATAGGAAAAGACCAATTCTACACTCAGCTTGACAGTATCATCCAACAATCGTAAACCCTAAATACTTTAGGAGGTGGATAGCGTGGGTAGTGTGTTCAATATCGTTATTAAGGCTTTCGGCGCTGCAGTACTTCTTCCACTAATCATCTTGGTATTTGAACTTGCTCTAGGAGTGAAGTTTTCAAAAGCTTTGAGATCGGCTCTTTACATCGGAATTGGACTAAACACCCTTATTTCGATCCTAAACCCGTATTTCATGGGTTTGGTAGGAAAAGCAGTGTCAGATATGATCACTGGCGCGGGAGTTAACCTGCCCTATGTAGATACTGGTTGGTCTCTTTTAGCATCACTGGCTTATTCTACGTTGATTGGTGCGTTAATTATCCCCATAGGAATAATAGTTAACCTTGCGATGATTTTCTTGCATTGGACCGATACACTTGATCTAGACCTTTGGAATTTCTGGCATTGGGCATTTGTTGGAAGTCTAGTGTACTACGCCACTAACAACTTAATTTACGGGCTATTAAGCGCCATTGCTATGGAAATGTTCTTGCTCGTAATAGGAGATGCTACTGCACCTACAATGCAAAAGTTCTTTAATCTACCAGGTCTTGCATGGCCACATGCCAGTGGTCAAGGAGGGACTCTAATTGCGTTGCCAGTAAAATGGATATCTGACAGAATCGGCTTAAGCAAGATACAGCTAAATTCCCAAACAATCCGCAATAAACTTGGGCTTCTAGGCGATGCCTCCGTCATTGGATTCATCATAGCCGTTATAATTGGACTTATCGCCTGGGGGAGCAAGCTAAGTGATTTACAGGTTTGGGGAAGTCTATTCGCCTTAGGTATAGGAACTGCGGCTTACATCTTCATGTACCCCAAGGCAACCGCAGCTCTTATGGAGGGCTTCGAGCCTCTAACTAGTAGAGTAACTGAACTACTATCCAAGTCTGGCTCACAAAGAGGGCTAAACTTTGGCATGGACTCAGCACTCTGCATTGGTCATCCTGACGTTATCACTACTGGCCTTCTTGTGATGCTTACCACTGTCCCCCTAATGTTCTTGCTACCAGGTAACAGAATACTCATATTGGGAGATATTGGAGTAACGCCCTTCTTCTTGGCTTCTGCTATTACTGCCATAATGGGCGGCAACATCATCACATCTTACATAGCAACAACTATTTCTGTTATTGTAACGCTCTACTTCAGCAGTGCTGTTTCTACGAACTTTGCTTCATTGCTAACTACTATAGGTATAGCGCTTCCAGATACGGGTTCGGCTGTTGTAGGTGCTGACACAAGACCATTGCATGGCTTGTTCTGGATGCTCGGCAAGTGGACAATCGGCGGCATCCCTCTGGGTCTAATATTAGCCTTTGTATGCATCTTCGCCATGCTTTTCTTCTTCCGTCGCAACAAAAAGGCATGGTACAGAGCTTTTGGCTACGAGGAAGAGCAACACGAAGCTCGTACTGAAGTGAACGTTTAGGTAAATCGTGTGCTGTGGTCCTGCATCGAGCCACGTGCTTTGATGCAGGACCACGTTCTGTGATAAGAAAAGAGAAAGGAGTTGATTCATGTGGCTAAATGGAAAGTAGTTGCCACAGCTGTGACCTTCGGAAAAATAAACAAGGAACCCGTTGAAAGACTTCGTAAAGCCGACTGCGAGGTCATACTCAATCCCTACGGAAGGCCTCTAACAGAAGATGAGATGATAGATCTTGCCAAAGATGCTGATGCCATTATTGTTGGCAATGATAAAGTTACAAAACACATTATGGAGAACTGCAAAAAACTCAAAATAGTAGCTAAGCACGGTGTGGGGGTAGACGGAATAGATGTTCAAGCTGCCAAAGAACTTGGAATCACGGTCACTAATGCACCAGCCACCAACAATGAAGAGGTCGCCGACTTAGCTTTCGGTTTTATGCTTGTGCTTGCTCGTGGTATATGCAAAGCTAACATGGATACCAAAAACGGAAAATGGATCAAACCAGTTGGAATCAGTTTACATGGCAAAACCATCGGTATTGTAGGCGTTGGCGCCATAGGAACTGCAGTAGCAAGGCGCGCTCGAGGGTTTAGCATGAACATTTTAGGGTATGATGTCAAGGTAAACGAGGAAGCTAAAGAAGTAGGAACTGAATTCGTAGCATTGGATACGCTTCTGAAGGAGTCTGATTTTATCTCTTTGCATCTACCCCTTAACGAAGGTACGAGGAATCTTCTGAGCAAGGAGAAATTTCAGATCATAAAGAAAGGCGCCATTTTAGTAAACACAGCACGCAGTCAACTAGTCGATACTGAAGCACTCTATCAAGCATTGACTGACGGGACATTAAGGGGTTATGGTACCGATGTTTATGACTTTGAGCCACCCGAACACCTTCCGTTTTTCGACCTCGAAAATGTCGTCCTAACACCACATATTGGAGGAACCACAATTGAGTCAAACCTACGCATGGGCAACACCGCTGTAGACAATGTTCTGGCTGTTTTACAGGGACAAACACCTCCAAACCTTATCAAGGCTTAGAACAATCATGGCTACTGGGCAAGATAACGGGGTATATCAGCCAAAACGCGCACTTCTGTTGAACAAGAACGATGATGTCGCCATGGTCCTTTCTTGTGTATCGAAAGGCGAACAAATAGACATTGTGTCAGACAATGATGTGGTCAAAGTGATAATTGCCGCAGATGACATAGACACGTATCACAAAGTTGCCGTACGAGACCTTCCCCATGGAATAGAAGTGCATAAATACGGAGAAGTGATAGGAGTAACAACCGAACACATCAAAGAAGGTCACTGGGTTCACGTGCATAACCTAGAAAGCAAGGTGTTTCCAGTTGGAAATAAGAGCCTATAAGAGATCTGATAACACCTACGGCATAAGAAACAAAATACTAATTCTACCTTCAGTGGGTTGTGCCAATGAAACAGCTCGCTTAATTGCGGAAAGAGTACAAGGAGCAGTTTATGTACCCAATCCCAAAGGGTGCGGCCAAGTAGATAAGAGCTTGGAAATAACTCGTAGAACATTAGTTGGTTTTGCACTAAACCCAAACATATATGGAACCATAGTAGTTGGTTTGGGTTGCGAAACTGTTCAACCTACCTCACTTTATGAACAAATAAAAGCAATGACATCCAAACCTGTTGAACTCCTTATCATCCAAGATGAAGGAGGAACCTTAAACACAGTGGAGAAGGGGGTCCGCATAGCCTCATCTATGTCTCAAGAAATGGCCATGCAACAACGCGTACCAACCGATCTATCGAACTTAATCTTGGCTACAAATTGCGGTGGGTCCGATGCCACGTCTGGTATCACAGCAAATCCAGTACTTGGTTACTGTAGTGACATAGTAGTTCACGAAGGTGGCACAGTAATCTTGGGTGAAACAACCGAGTTTATAGGTGCAGAACACATCTTAGCACGTAGAGCAAAAAACGACAAAGTTAGGAAAGACTTATTACAGATCGTAGAAACTCTGGAACAAGAGTTTTCACGAAAAGGCATTGACTTAAGAGGAGCCAATCCATCTCCAGGCAACATAAAGGGCGGATTGACTACTCTGGCTGAAAAATCGTTAGGAGCCATAGTAAAAGGAGGCTCAACTTCCGTCAATCAGATTCTCCGATACGCGGAGCGACCTACTGAAAAAGGACTGGTTATCATGGATACCCCAGGTTACGATATTGAATCTGTTAGCGCCATGGTTGCAGGTGGAGCACAGATTTGTATTTTTACCACTGGTCGCGGGACACCCATTGGCAACCCTATCATACCAATGATGAAAATTACCGGCAATCCCAAAACCTTTGCAAATATGCGTGACAATATAGATTTCGATGCATCCTCAATCTTGTCGGGAACAAAGAGCGTAGCAGAGTGCGGAGAAGAGCTATTAAACGAATTGGTACAAGTGTGCAACGGAAAGTTAACTAAGGCGGAAGCGTATGGATTCGCTGACATTGCTATTTACAGACCTCAGGAACCTTGGTGTTCTTGGTAAAGGTCGACTTCTTGATAGTTAGGAGGTGTTCATGGTTATGAAAATTACGTCCATCGATGTCTACAAGGTCAAGCCAAGGTGGATTTTCCTAAAAATCGGTACTGACGAAGGAATCTACGGATGGGGAGAGCTCATATCTGGAACAAAAACCGAAACTGTGGTAGCGGGCGTTAAAGAGATTGGCGAAACTCTAATCGGAAAAGATCCCATGCAGATTGAGGATATTTGGCAAACGCTGTATCGTTCCTTCTTCAGAGGCGGGCCCATCAACATGACCATTGTATCAGGTATTGAGATGGCTCTTTGGGATATAAAAGGCAAGTACTTCAATATTCCAGTCTATGAATTCTTGGGCGGCCGTGCCAGGGAAAAAATAATGGTTTATTCATGGATCGGAGGCGATAGACCAGGAAAAAGCGTAGTTGAAGAGGCACTTGACAGAAAAAGCAAAGGATTTAAAGCTATTAAGATGAATGCTACTTCAGAATTACACTACGTTGACTCTTTTAAAAAGGTCGATGAAGTGCTTAAAAGAGTGGATTCTATTCGAAATGCTGTTGGTTACGATTTGGAGATAGGAATCGACTTCCATGGTCGAGTTCATAAACCCATGGCCAAAGTGCTTGCAAAAGAGCTGGAACAATACAGGCCTATGTTCATTGAAGAACCGGTACTTCCTGAGAACAACGAAGCCCTCGCAGAAATAGCGTCTCACACCTCTATTCCCATAGCTACAGGAGAAAGATTATATACCCGATGGGGCTTCAAAGACGTATTCAAGATGGGATTAGTGGACATCATACAACCAGACGTTGCTATGACCGGCGGTATTTTAGAAACAAAGAAAATTGCAGCTATGGCCGAGGCTTTCGACATCGCAGTAGCACCACATGCTCCATATGGTCCTATAGCTTTGGCAGCCACACTTCAGATAGATAGTTGCACACCTAACGTGTTCATTCAAGAACAAAGCCTTGGCATACATTACAACATGGGTTTTGACTTACTTGATTTTGTAAAAAATAAGGAAATCTTCAATTACAAGGACGGCTTTGTTGATGTTCCCAAAGGACCCGGCCTAGGTATTGAAATTGATGAGGGACTTGTTAAACAAGTGGCTGAAGAAGGGCTCAAATGGACTAACCCGAAATGGCGCAATTATGACGGAACGATAGCCGAGTGGTGATTTCTAACAAAGTAGTATCCTTGGGCGTGCGCAACAATCAAAGAGCAATAAAGTTCATAAGGAGGGTTAAAAGATATGAAAGATTATGAAGTACTTAGCAAGATTAAGGAATTAGGTGTTTGTGCTATTGTAAGAGGAACATCAGCAGAGTCTCTGTTTAGGATTGCCGATGCATTAATTGAAGGTGGCATAGGAGCCATTGAAGTAACTTTTGATACCCCCGGTGCACCACACATGGTGGAAGAGCTCGCAAAAAAATACTCCAACAGAATACTAATAGGTGCTGGTACTGTTCTTGATCCCGAAACAGCCAGAATAGCCATACTGTCAGGAGCGCGTTTCATTTTGGCTCCTTCACTCAACATTGATGTAGTGCGCACCTGTCAGCGTTACAGCGTACTGCCTGTCCCTGGAATTCTCACACCCACAGAAGCAGTTTTAGCTAGAGAAAACGGTGTTCAGTTAGTAAAAGTTTTTCCTGCAGGAGTCATGGGACCAAATTACATAAAACAACTGAAGAGTCCTTTACCACAAGTAGAGATGATGGCAGTTGGCGCAATAAACACCGAAAACTTCGCGGATTTTATTAAAGCTGGAGCTTGTTCAGCTGGGATAGGTAGCGATCTTGTGAACAAGAAACTAGTGGAAGAAGGGAACTTCAGTGAAATTACAAGAAGAGCTAAAACGTTTACAGACATCTTTGCTGAAATAAAGAATATGAACAGTTAGCGAAGAAAGGAGATACAAGGTTGCTGAAACAAAGAATCATCATTGAAAACAAAGTCGGACTTCATGCCCGGCCAGCTTCTCTGTTGGTTTCTACTGCCAATAGCTTCAAGTCCAGTGTTTCGGTGAAGAAGGAGGGAACCATTGTAAACGCGAAGAGCATTCTTGGAATTCTCTCTCTAGGAGCGGAACAAGGCACAGAACTTGAGATCATAGTAGACGGAGAAGACGAAGAGAATGCCATCCAAGCCATATCCAACCTTATACAGAGCAAATTCGGAGAAGGCGAGTAATTACTTTGCAACAAAGGGGGAACGCCTAAAAGGGCTTCCCCCTTCAATTACGTTTTTTTCTTCATTCTATGGAAGTGGAGAACCACTTCCTGAGTCAAATTTACTGAAAACGTTCTTTCTATTCTATAACCGCGCTTTTGGTAAAAACGAACTGCATTTTCGTTTTCTGTTTCCACGTCCAGGCAGATAAACTTCGCACCGCACGAAACTGCGTCCTCTTCAGCGCGCTTCATTAATGCTGTGCCTACACCCCGTGTTTGCACTTGCTGATAAACAGCCAAGAAGGCTATGTAATAGTCTTCACGCGAAATTCTACTAACCTGTGCATCCAATTTGAGAAGTGCTGGCAGGGCTTTGAAAAACTGAAGTCCCAAGTGCTTGATCATGAGGTAACCGGTACTCAGCTGTTCGTTCTGTTTAGTTTGCCAATCGTAGCCCACTACCAATCCAAGGATGTCATCACCATCTTGAGCAAACAAGCAATGAGAGAAGCTGAACAAATTCCTATCATGCTCGTACAACAGCTGCAAAAGCTCCACTGCCCTTTTTTCTCCGAACAACTTTGAGAAAAATGGAGCTGCAAGTAGCACCAGCTCAGAGAAATGGTTCTTGTCTTCCAAAGTTCCTTTCCTGACAACCATCAACTTCTCCAGTGTTTGTTAACTAATACTAGTATGAGAGCTAGATAGTCTGACCATATATAATTGAAACATGCTGCTTCTAGGCGCACATACTTTTTCAAAAGGGCTATTTGTCCTGTGAGTAACCCCAATTACAAAATTCCGATAAAGGAATGGATTGTTTCTGAACGCCCCAGAGAGCTGCTTCTTTCTAAAGGTCCTGAGCATCTGCCTGATGCAAAACTGCTCGCTATCATACTACGTACGGGCAATAAAGAGGAAACAGCGGAAGATTTGGCACGACGCCTGCTGAACACCTTTGGTGGCTTCACTGGACTGTACCGAGCCAGCGTAGAAGAACTTCTACAAATCAAGGGAATGGGAAAAGCCAAAGCCGCTCAAGTAAAGGCAGCATTGGAAATAGGTAAGCGGTTTCTCCAAAATGAAACTGTGGAAGAAGCAAGAATTACTACCCCTGAAGATGCCATCGAGTATGCAGCACGTTATTTCTCTTCCATGCTAATGAACGAAGGTAAAGAACACTTCTGGATACTGCTGCTAGATAGGAAGAATCGCCCCATAAAACACGTAGAAATCAGCGTAGGCAGTTCAATACAAACCACGGTTGACCCTAAAGAAATATTGAAACAGGTAAGCTTGACCTCAGCTCAAGCGCTCATTTTGATACACAATCACCCCAGTGGAGATCCTAGCCCCAGCCGAGAAGATGTGGCAGTGACAAAACAGCTAAAACAAGCCTGCGAATTGGTAGGCGCTCAGCTTCTTGACCACATCATTGTGGGCAAAAACCAGCATGTAAGCTTAGCCCGAGAAAAGTTGATTTAGAAGCCCCACAGCTTTTTACATGGCGTAGGTGCTACTTTACCATATGTATGGTATACAATTGTTTGCTATAATATGGTTATGACAGTCATGGTGCTTTACCATGGTGCAGAATTTAAGCCTTTAGCTTTCAGAGACGGGCAACGCTGGCAAAAAGTAAAAACCTTGCAGCAAAAATGGCAGCAACCGCAGGGTAATCGCCAGCTTTACCACTTCGTAATATCCACAGAAGAAGACCAAATCTGGGAACTCGTTTACCTGTGGCCCGACGGTTATTGGAGAGGATGGTGCTTGCCATGAGATGGATCATGCACGTGGACATGGACGCCTTCTTCGCCAGCTGCGAACAAGCCATCAATCCAAAACTAAAAGGTAAACCCATTGGAGTCATGGCTGACCCCTATGGCAGAGGCAAAAAGCGCTCCGTCATAGCTGCAGCATCTTACGAAGCTAAACGCAAAGGCGTGAAAGCTGGCATGCCTCCCAAGGAAGCTTTTAATCTTTGTCCTGACCTTATTCTGGTGCAAGCTCATCCATCATTCTACGGTTACGTGCATAATCAGATGCTCAAATACGCAAGAAGCATTTCTTCTGAGGTAGAAAATTACAGCATTGACGAATTCTTCATGACTTACTACGGCAAGGATCCAGATAAGGTAGGTGAAGAAATCAGAAGATACGTAAAGAAGCAGTTTGGTATTACTTGCTCCGTAGGCATTGCTCCGGGAAAAATCTTAGCAAAAATGGCAACAGAGGA
>Ga0208823_1001824_pt1 | contig 16484 bp, 4 predicted proteins | sample AD_UKC075_MetaG_FD_184440 | JGI IMG/M metagenome (GOLD analysis project Ga0208823, IMG submission 184440) | Active sludge microbial communities of municipal wastewater-treating anaerobic digesters from USA - AD_UKC075_MetaG (SPAdes) (version 2) | ecosystem: Engineered > Bioreactor > Anaerobic >... | reverse complement strand
TACATGTTAATACAACAACATGTTTAGATAATGTGTTATAATTTTAAACTGAACTTGAAGAATATCAACACGTCGATAAGTCTTCTGTATCGTAAAAAATTATTGAATTTTTGAATAATACGTATTTTATTCAATAACAGAAGTTTTAGTAGTAGATATTTAAATATTTCCAAAATAATGTTTAATTGAGTGAAAATAACGGTAAATAATTGTTATAATATTAACTCACAGAATAGTTTTTGTTATAGTTAGACGAATTTTATTCAAAAGAACAACAGTATGATATGGTATTTCCATCATCATAATAATGAAAGGAATTAATATCATGACTAATTCAATTCATCTTGATTTTGACAATGATAAAAAATTAATATAAAAAATTAATAAAGTTCTTTCAAAAAAATATATATTCAAACTAATATATTATTATATCACAAATTTAATTTAGAATCAAGATACATCATTAGAATAATTACCTTCTTGTCTAAAACGTTTTAGAATACCACATTCTAAATCAATTTCGATTGATAATAGTTATGTCTTAGAAATTAATAAACGTTTTAATAGTCTACAATTTCTTTTTGTAGATGTACCAATTTATTTAACACAATTTAATAATTATACTATTGATATTTTAATTAATATTAAACATGTTAAACTAACTGGTTTTGATTATTTTAAATATCAGAAATAGTTACGATTTAATGTAGAAGTTTCAAGTACGTTATATGAAAACACTATACAAGGTGACAAGATACCTTTAATTTCATCACCTACATTAATTAATCAAATTGTTATTTAATTACATAATGATTAAGTTTCAGGAAAATCAAATATAGTTTAATCGTCAACTATATAATAACAAAAATTTATTGATATTGTAAATAAGTAAATTACAAACATGATTTATACAGAATTAGATAATATTATTATCGATAATAAAACAGTTTAGTAATGTCAATAATTTATTAAATCAAAGTTATAATACGAATTGAATTTAATTTTAGATAAGATATGTAATTCGATACTTTATAGTATGATTGAATTATATGTTAAATTTATATATTAATAAGTATTCAATATACAGGATAAAAATAAAGAAATTGACTGTTTAGAAAATTATGATAATTTGAAATCACCACCACCAAAATCTGTTAAAACGATACATGTTAATAATATTTCTGTTTCTAAAGGTCATCCATCAAAATAAGATGATATATAAGACATTTAAGAAATTTAAGAAGAAACACAAGATTGTATTTGTACCAATAAGGAACTTAATACATTAATTGTCAAAATTTTACAAAATATTGATAAAGATATTGATATATACCGTTTGTATTAATTAATATTTATGGTAGAAAAAAGATATTATAAGTTATTTTCAAAAAATATAACTAATTAAAAATTCTATATTCAAGATGGAAAAATAACATCCGATGAAGTTTATTAACAGATTCAATTTTTGAATGATAATAAAGTTATTAATTATAATGTATTTGAACATGGTACGTTTGTTTCAATTAATGATAATGTACATATAATTTACAAATAACCAAATTCTATATATTCTGTGTTAGATTAGAACTAATATGATATTATTAACCTTATTATTAGTTAATATTATGACAAAGATTTATATTCAATTGTACAAGAAATAATTCAAACATCAAATATAACAATTAAAATTCAACTTGAATATTGAATATTAAAATTAAAAAAAAGAGACCATTAATTGGTCTCTTTTTCTATTATAATAAAATATCAGAATAATAATCTTTTAAAGAAATCATTTATTGTTTATATAATAGTATCTTATAATGGTTCTTCATTTAATATAATTTACAATTCATCTATACAATATTACATTGATTGATTTTATTACATATATATAATTTAAGGTTGTTTATTTACTATTTGTCTTAATATAAAATACGTAATCATTGTTGTTTTTGTTTATTTATCCTGTGTATATTATATTGTTTAATCAAATTATAACGGAATATCTTCTAATACAACAATATCACGTAATCTTTTACTACTTATCGGAATATATTTAATTTAATCAATATAAGTACCTTTATCAAAAACAGTAAGATTTTCTTCTAATAATGTTTTTGTGTCAATTAGTAAAATATTTTATTGTTGTCCTAATAATATATACAAAAGTTTCATAAACGAAGTCATATCTTGTTGTGTATACTAAAACAATCTTTACATTCTTTGTTGTGTTATATATCTAAACTGAACATTTTTAATTATTTTTTTACTTAATTTCTCTAATATTTCTTATGATTACATAACTTCATATTAGTTGACCATACAATTTTATAATTGTTGTTGTATTTAGTTTTTTATTTCACTTTGTTCTTATTAAAATTATTGTTGTATCCAATATGTTTTTAATTAGATTCTTTGATATTTCATATAAGTAATTATTTATGAGTAAAAATATTTATAGTTACTCTATTATTAGTATTTCTAAATATCTTTAACAATTTTTTAATCTGATGTTTAATAAATAATCATTCTAAATTCAGACGTATCGAAATTAAATTACAAATCATCTTTTGTAAACGGTTATTATGTATTAATGTTCATAACTGTTTTTATATTTGTTATTACATTATCTATATCATTATCTTACAATTCAGGAAGGTTTATCATCATAAATTTTTATTAATTATTTTGTTATTAGACTTTCAATTAGTATTACGATTATTATTACTATTATGTTGTTTATGGATTAAATGTATCGTTATTATATATTAAAACAGTTGATAACACATGTATATTAAGAAATTCATATATTTATTAATTATCATCATTTAGAGATGGATCAAGTTCAATAGAAAAGTTTTCTTAAATTTCGGATTTATTTTATACATACTCTTATATAAATTTTAACACATATTATATATTCTTTTCAGAAGGTATTTATATAAATAATGTTTTCGGATAAAAAACTTCATTTGGTATTTCAAATTATAAAAAGAATGGTAATGTTATATTATACATAACTTGAATAGAATTTGGTTAATTTTATTCACTCTTAATTATTTGAACACTATTTTCAAACAATTCTTAATTTTCAGATATTTACTAATCTAATGAAGAATAAAATCCATCAGATAAAACTTGTTGTATTTGTTATTGTTGTCCTTATTCTTATATCTTTGACTATTGATAATTAAAAACGTGTGATGATAAATATTATGGGTCATAACATTAATATATTTTAACTTTATTAGTACTATTAAAATTTTGTTTTATTGTTTATATATCTATACTTGTTAAATAATCAGTAATCATTACTTTCACCTTCCCTTTCTTTAGAAATATCGAATTTCTCTCTAAAAATAAAGAATATTGAGACAAAAATAAAGTAACAAATCAAAATCCTTCGTTGTTATTTTCTTCATTTGATACATTAATGTTAGATTACTGTTCTTCTTGTTTATACCTTTCAATTTCCTACATATCACTTCCGAGATCAAGTATTTTTTCAAGAATATACTTTTCAGGAATACCATAATCTCTTAACATATTTTAGTATTCCATTTTTGATTTTTGTATTTCAAAGTATAGTAACTTAGAGAATTATTATGGTTTAGAGATTTTAATCTAACCTTTTTCATACAATTCAATTTAATTAAGTCTGTTTAGTATATAAAATTAAATATCATCAAGTTATTTTTCAATGAATTTTTGATACAATACAATATCACGTTAGAATTATTCATCATCTTGAAGTAATTTTGTACCACCAGTTTAACGTCCTTCAAATCCTATATATTCAGGTGGAACTCCTAACGTTGATATAAGTTTGTTTTTCAAATACGTCAATTCATCTGTAAATCTTTAATCTTGATCTCCACCTTATAGTATATCAATGTCAAATAGATTTTCACCATTTTTAACAGGTATCCAAATGTCTTGTATTATTTACATTAATTCAGGTATACCTTGTATATTACCATCAAAATCTATCGTAATATCATTTTTTAGTTTTTGTTTTAATGTTTCTATATATTCAGGTACTGATTATTAGTCAACATCATCAATAGGAACTCTAAATATTCTTTTATCGGGTTATCTGTTTAATTTGTATATTATCGATTACAATTCCATCAACATTATTTCAATTTACAGTGTTTTTATATGATAGAAAATTGACAAACCATATGGATAATTAAACGATTATATTTAATTGTTAAAATCAACAATTTCATCGGGTAACAAATATTCTACGGTTTCAACTGATGAATCGTTATCATCCATTTTTATTTAGAATGAAAGTTATTAAACTTACTGTGGATTGTCTTTGTACTCTTGTTTTACAATGTTCTAAAGATTTTTAATAAATATATCAAACGTATCTGTTTTATTTAACACATCCATTGTTAAATTATAAATTGTACCTTGTTATTATGTTGACAATGTAAATCTTTCTTATAACTAATCGGATAATAACAAATAACCTTAAACACCAAATTCTTGAAGATTTATTATTTTAAATGGTGATATTATTTCAAGTTTAATAGGTACACTTATCTAATTTTCGTTGTCTTTCAATTATACTACTGTATCTTCTTTTAATGATTGTTTAAGTTGTTCTTTTCCATAATCAGTAATATTTAACTCTTCTAACAATTGTTGAACTGGTTATTCAAGTTTACCGTTTAATTATAAGTTTGTTGATAAATCAAATTCAGATGACGTTACTTGTTTATATTCAAGTAAATATTGTACAGGTTTTACAATATGTGAATTAGACTACAACAATGTTACATCATTTTTATATTTCTTTTCCAATAAAATATCTACAGTAATTGATTTCTTTTACTATTCACTGAACTAATTCATTATATTTTAAAGTTATTTATCATTGTTTTTTATAATTTAATCACGATATTCGATTCTTAAATATTAATTACCATACAATAACATATCATAAGTTATAGTATATAATTTTTCATTTATATCAAGGTAATTAAATATTTATTTAATATAATTCTTTTACATATCATTTGATGAATTAAATTGAAGTGTTTCATCGGTTAATTAATCAGGTTTAAGTATATAAGATGTTATCATTTTAATTTATTTTTATTATTCAGGAATCCTTTTTATGATATATTGATAATCCATATATTCATTTTATCTATATTGATATGAACGTACTTAACTTTGTATAAACATGTTTTGTCTTTGTTAGAAAACAGATTTCAAATATTAATAATACTATTTATCGTTTTAATTATATAGAAAAGATTCGTTTTAATTTTCTGTTTTCGATACTGTAGATTTTTGTTAATTTGATTATTAAATACGTCTTTCCTGTGTTCTAAATATTGATTTAAATATTGATATAATATTATCAAATTATGAAGTTTACATATTTCTACTCTTATTTTATACCTCTTGTTTTTCTTTATTTTCATTTTACATTTTATTCCACCTCCAATAAATATTTGTTATTTATCATACAAATAAGTTTGAAATTTTAAAGATAAATGTATTTAATAATACTATTTTTTTAGAATTTGTTAATTTTACTTCAAACTTAATTTTGAATATGTAGTTATTAATGTATTAGAGGTGATGGATGTGTAAATTTATTTATATAGAGATTTTAATAAAATGAAGAATATATAAACAACATCATAATTTTCTAATTTTTTTGAGATATAATGGTATAATCCTTTTTCAGGTGACATATACGAAAAATTTGTTTTACGTTTATATGATGAACCTGATATGAAATAAGAAAAACCATCAAGAAAAAAAATAATTGAAAAAGACGATAATATTGGATTATAACAAAAAATCACTATATATCCTAATTCATAATAGACTGAAATTACAAATATGTGTACATTATTAGATAAATTATTTTTGTTTTAAAATTAAGTTACATTACCTGAAATAACATTGAACGTAGAAAATATGAATTTAGTTTAATTTGATTATAAATATTAAACAGATGTAAATATGAAATCAACACAAATACAAATTTCATTCAATGAAATATAAGGTGGATATATATAATATTTAATAAATTTATGGTAAAGGAAAGTATAACAATAATAATTAAATTAACAAATATAACAATCTTATATGTAAGACTTTTAAGTTTCTTTATTTCCACCTAATGTAAAAATACAAAATGGTAAAGTTTATCCTCTTGATGATAAATAATATGTTTTAACATTTATTTTTCATGGTTAATATCCATAAGTATAACCTGGATTTGATTTTAAATACTAATAAAGAGATTAAATAACACATGAAATTTAATTTGATTATACATATTTTAATATATTGTTAACTGTATTATCTGAACGAAAAAGTGAAGAATCGATTGATAAAGGTTAAGTGTCTTTATTTAAACAATTTTATTAATAATATACGAAATAAGAAAACTACTGGATTATTTAGAAATAATGATAACAATTTAATCAAATGGAGGGTAATATTATGTTACTTTCATAAATATCAAATTATACATAATAAACATCGAATTATTTTGAAATTACAAAATTAGAATTACCATTTGATGTTTAAAAACCACCACTTAGTCAATTAATGGATATAAAAAATTTAGAATAAAAAGATTCTTAATTATCAATAAAAAGTATATTTTCTGATATTATAACAAAAAATGTAGGTAAAAATAACATTAATGATATTAAATTTTATGAATTTCTTCAATAAAGATGTTCTTAAATTACACTACCTGAAATTCAATATACACAAACAAGTGATTAATTATCAATAGATTTAAAAACTATTAAAGTACCAATTCAAACACAACCAAAACAAACTGTAGGAAATATATCTATGACGTTTTATGAATAAATAGGTTTTCCTATATATTTGTATTTTACAACATGGATATTTTTATATATTAATAATCCGTTATTGTATTTTCATAATGAACCTAAAAGTTATAAAGGATATTTAGAAGTAAAATTCACAATAGATTAATAAGAAACACCAAAAACAATTGTGTATAAATAATATGGTATTTTTCCTACATCGATAAATCTTGGTGATATAGGTGATATAGGACAAACAAACGATGATATTATAACAACTACTGTTAATTTTAGTGTTGATTTTGTTGAAATTGTAATGTAGGGGTGAATATTATGTAATAATATACTTTTAACCATATAGAATAATATGAAAACATATTAGATGAAAATACTAAAAAATCCAAAATATGGAATAATTTAAAACAGTATTTGAATAATTTTATATTAAATATATATTAGTATGATTTAGGTAAAGAGAGTCTTAAAGATTTTATATTATCATAAGAATAGAATAAAGATTAATAAACTATAAATGAAACACAATAACAAAGTTTGTTTTACACACAAAGATATATTAGTTAAATAAAAGATAGATAATAATCTTAAAATTTTTAATTTTTATAATTTCCTGATAACAAATCAGAAATCACAGAAACGGTATCATAAAAATGGGAATCACCTATAGAAAATGATGTTTTTTAAGAAGTTAGAAACTTGATATAATTATTTGGTGAATTAGACTTGTAAAATTAATTTTTTAAACAAATGATTTCACCTAAAATAAATTTAGGTACAGATTAAAACAAATAAACATTTACATTTTCTACAAATTTGGTATAATATACATCATAATCAATAACTGACCAAACACAAATTGTACAAAAAACAATATTAGAACCAATATTAAATATTCTATCTTTTATACTTCCAATAGGTTAAACTTTAGATTCAAGTTAAATTACAAGTGGTGGTTAAGTAGATACTATTTCTAAAACACTTAATAGTATATTAAAAGTGATAAGTTAATTTACAACAATTGATTTTATAACACCACAGTCAACAGTATTTCAATTATATTATGGAAATTATTTTTCTATACGTTAATAATAATTAACAAATTTTTCAATTTCTTTTAACGATTAATTACTTAGTCTTGTTAAAACTGAAGGTAGTACGATTTATAGTATTAATAGACCATTAATATGTACAATAGATATGACATTTATGGATATAGGATATAGATATATAAATAAAAATTCTACAAAATTAATTAAACAAAATAATAATTAACTAAATACTATAAATGATACTATTGGTGATTAAAATATATATAAGATAGATTTAAAAAAATGAAAAAGGAGTGACATTATGTAATATACATATAATCAATTTAATTATTTAAGAACAATGTTTACAAATCTTAAAATGAAAGAATAAGTTAATTTAATAACACAATTAGAACAATATTAATTTATTGATATAAAATAGTATAAAACAAATTTTGAAATAAATAATGAAAAATATGTTATATTAAAAAAATATTAAAATTAATAATAATAAGATTAAACATTTAGATTTTTATGGTTTCCAGATGATTTATCGTAACAATTTTCAAATAACTGGGATTAATTAAATACATTACAAAATTAGTTTGAATAATTATATAAAGTATAAAATGTAGTTAATATACTTTCACCTTTAAGAGTATTTTATAAACAAATGGTGTTTCCTTAAATAAATAAAGGATACGAAAAGCGTGAAGATTTTAACTAATCTATAAAATTAGTATATAGTCCTTAAATGATTACAGGATAAACTGATTTTATTTTTACAGAATAATCATATTTAAATTCATTTTTAAAACCTATATATATATTATAATCAGTAATATAACCTACTTAAATAATTTAAAATGAAACACTTTAATCATATGAAGTTAATGAATAAATTGAATCTAATATATTATATGATGTAAACAAAATTGAAAATACTGGATAAACTACAACAACATCAACATAAACGGATACTTAAAATCAATAATAATAAAATGTATAATAATTTCTGGAAAAGTGGATAGATTAACTACTAAAATTAATACAAAAATAATTTAGTATAAAATATTTATAACCGTCTCGATATATATTTAATGTAAATATATAAAATACAATAAAATATGAATACTAAGGAATATCAAAAGTTTCATGGTCATTAGATAATAACTATCTTGTGGGATAATAATAAGATAAACAATATCCATAATAATAAGAATTATCATTAACGTTTACAGACTTATTTCCATATGTATTATCATCAATAGGTGGAAAAACATAATAACATATTGTAACAGGAAATCCTGTTATTGATGGTGTATTTACAATAAATTAAAAATGATGATTTCAAATTTTTTAAAAAGGAGGGATGGATACATTCTTCATCTTAATTAATTTAATATAATAGATGGAGTACTTGTATCCAAAACGAATGAAAATAATTGAAAAAAATCCTTAATTTGATAATAGTTTTATTTAACGATAATTTTATTAAAAATATTTACAACCGAATAATCTGTAATATATATAGAATGAGTATAATTCTGAATTTGAACCTATTCTATAAAATTAATAATAGGAATAATAAAAACGTAGACTATATGTTTAACAAGAAATAATAAAACAAGAATTGAGTATTGATAATTTTTAAATAAGTAATAGTAATTAATAATTAGAATTTGTAGTAAACAAAGATACTAATTTACCGTTATAATATCTTAAACCAACAAGTGATATTGAAATGAATATCCATTATCTTGGAATAGATTTTGATATATACATACCAAAAAATATAAAAATACCAATTTAATCGTTATCATAACAACAGGTATTTGGATTTTTTATTTAAATATAACCTGAAGAACTAAGTATTTTAGATGTATAAAAATAAAATTAAGATTCTTTTGTCAAAATCGGTAAATACTAAAACAATATAGATACTTATAACATCAAGGTATAGTAAAAAAGAATATAAAAACAACAATTACTATTTGATAAAGTTATATAACTTCCTGGTATTATTGATTTCTAACATAATTTTTAATATTAATCAAATCCAAAATAAAAAATAATAGGTTATTTAAATTAAAATACAAGAACTATAAATATGAATGAACAACAAAATTAATTTCTTAACATACTATTTTAGAACAAAATGGATAAACAACAAATAACAACATATAACATGGTATCTTTTTCTGACTATTTTAAATATTTTGATATATATTAAAATGATAATATTACAGATATGAATTTAGAATTTATTTTCGTACCGTTATAAAAAATAGATTTTATTTCCTTTGATAATATACCCCAACTTTAAGATTATTAAAATATCGTTTCTCTTTATGTTTATGAACAAATATAACAATAAACTATTCAATTAGTTAAACAGATAAATTATTCAAATACAGAAAAAATAGATTTTAATAGTGATTTTGATATATTATAAATATCAAATACTAAATAACAATCAAAATATATATATGAAATAGAAAATGTTATGAAAACATTTATAACTGATATTATTTAAACAATACCAAATTAAAGTATTATAAAAATAAGTGAATCAATTAAAAATTTGTATAATATAGGATTATAAAAGAAAAAAACAAACATTATATAATTAAATAATATTATTACAAACACATTTAATATTTCATTTGAAAATGAATAATAAATAATGTTTAAAGTATAAATCTTAGAAAGTCTTTATAAGATAATCTGTGATTTATATACTAATACTATATTTACTCATGATTAATTTTAATTTGTTTAATAATTATCTAACTAATCATCTGACGAAATCTCAACAATATTATCACAATTACCTAATATTCCAAATCTATCGTAAATTAATTTAGGTATTTCAGATAATTTAAATTCATATATTTAATAATTGGTATAAAAAGATGTTTCGGATATAGAAAAAGATTTCTTAACATCTACTGATAATATTGTTAAAAAAATGTTGAAAGATATTTTTAATATTAATATGATAAATTATTCTGATGTATAACAGATATTGAAAGAAATTGATTAATAATTGGAAATATACAAATTCTTTTTAATTATTTACTTAGTATCACCATCAAGATAACAAGAAGTATATAATATATTAGTTTAATATATATAATCGTAATTTGGAAAAAACATGTATGAATTATTATAAACATATGACTGGGTTTCAGTTATATCATAATTGTTTAATTAAGATTCTGTACAAAATATAACAAATTATGTAAAAATGAATAGTGATATTGATGATGATTTACTTGATATTATATTATTATGTATTTAAATGTATTTTTCTATAAAATAAATTGGTGATTTCTAATATTAATCAAGATAATCAGACTAAATAAAATAATATACTTATCTTTCAAGAGACTATGAACAAAAATTAATAGAATTTATTCGTAGTATTATTAAAAATCTATCAATTACAACTGAAATTATACCACGTTGGTCTTCATATTAAGGTGATTTGTAATTTCAATAATTTATTAATATGTAAATTAATATTACTGATATTAAGAATACATACGATATATAAAAAAATGTAGAAAAACAAGTTGATTTTATCAAAAATGAAATTAATAAACAACAAGAATAAGATAAGATTTTACTTTCAATATCGGAAATAACACAATATTACCATTAAATTGTAGAGTATTATAATAAAATCTTCAGAGAAATTCAATAAGACAATGAATTAGAATAAAACTTAAACACATAACAGATAAAATCTCACGTTGTACAAATTTAACATGTTTAAACACAAAAATATTAATAAAAAGTTGTTTTAATGAATTTCAAAAAGGAAGTATTTGAAGTAGATAAAGTAACAAGAAAACGAATTATACCACCATCTATTGATATTGTTCAATTTAAATAATCAAAATCATAAAATAAATATAAAGTGTAACATATGAATTTTAATTAAATTTCACAACGTGATATTTATGTTCAATACCAAATTCGATTACCTAAAATATCTTATGTAGAAAATTTATATGTATATCAACCTTTACTAACTAAGTTAAAAATGTTAAGTTTTAATCCACATGATGACTTTATATTCAAAACTTAATATAACAAACAGTATTAAATATAAATACCTGTTATATACAAACAATTAAAACAATAATATTTATAATAGATAAGTGTAAATGATACATAATAATAATCAAAAATTATGGATTTGTAATAAAAATATATTATTAATCCATACGATTATAAAAACACTTATATTGACCCTTAAACAAATACACAACAAATTGAATATATTTGTTCTATGTTTTTAATTGATCCACAACAATTACCAAAATTATATGATTAATCATTCTTAATATTATATCAAGTATAACCAATATCACAATTTAGGTTTCCATAAATTTAACAGTTTTCATAAATAAATTAAACATAATAATAGTAATCACCGTTAATTAAATACTAAGTTGATGAAACACAAAATCTATTAAATAATTCTTAGATAATAATCACATCATCATAATTATATCACTAATTGTCATTATAATTCATAAATAAAGATATATTCAATAAAATAATAGGTTCATATAATTAAATTTAATTAAAACAGACAAATAATTAATATATACCAAAATACTACTCAACTATATTATAATAATTATAATAATCTGTTAATGTTTCAACTAATCTATAAACAGAATTTAATATTAATTAACTATATAATTTACCTTCTACAGATACATTAGTAAATCAAATATTAGGAAATATGTAAATAATTTAGAACAATATGATTGTAAATATAAATAATCAATTGTAATACGGATAAAATAGTATCGATTAAATACTATTTAAAGTAGTAGAATAAATTGTTTCTGTTATAGACCAAAATGTTATAGATGATATAATTGTAAATGTACTAAATCAAGAATAAAATTAACAAAATAGATGGAATGTTATCATTTAATTGTAACTATAATTCTCAACTTAATTTGATTATATTTCTAAATTATATAACGAATAAGGTGTTTCAATTATTACAGATAAAGAAATATATCAAATAGAAAAGTAACAAAATTTAGTATAATGTTGTATTTAATAAATTAACTATTGATTTTAGAAGTAGAGGGGGAATTTATATGTAAAATGTAAATATGGGGAATGAAATAATGTATGTGAAACTAATGTAAACAAAAGAAAACGATATGTATCATTTTATTCAAGAGTATTATTTTTATTATCCACAAATAAAGAAACAATCATTACCTAATTATAGAAAATTGAGTGTACCTGTTGAACATTTTGAATATTGGTTGGATAATGTATTATAAGATACAGATACAAAAACACTAATAATGTAAATAAAAGATCAATTAATCAGTAAAGGTTAGTAAGTTTAATACGGACAAAAACCATCAGAATAATCAACTATTAATATTTCTATGAACGAATATTCAATTGATATTGGTTGATTTATTTAATAATCAATTAACAACAAAAAATAAGAACGGGAGATTTTTTCTCTCGTTCTTTTTTGTTCATGAAAGTTAATAATATATTTAATCTTGTATCAAAATATGGAACTTCAATACTCAATAATATTATCAGTTGAAAATGTTACTTCAACATTATCTATTAATTCGGTTGAATTAACATCAATTTCTGATAATGAACTAATTGATGTTGGAAACTAACCTATAACATTCACATATTTTTGATCTGGTTAATATTATTCAACAATTCTTGTCATATCTTATAATTAAAAACCTCTTATATCTTAAAGTCGAATTGTTTGAAGTACATTATATATTAAATTATAAAATATTTCTGAATCTGGTTATAATACAATTATAAAATCAAACTTATATTTACTTTATTATAAAAATTAACCACGTTTTTAATTTTAACTTTAATCGAACATTGATTTCATAATATATGATAACCAAAAATTAGTTATAGGTAATCCTTCGTAATCTGAAAATGTGATAGATAAATCATTTAATTTATTTATTTAGAAATGTGGTACTTTGTTTGGTATTACATAATCATTTAAATTCTACATTTCCATTTCTGTAGTATTAAATGTTACAGATTTTACTGACATTTACAATAATTATAGTAATAGATTTTTTTTATCTTTTAATATATCTTTATATTAAAAAATTTCTAAAAAAACATCAATAAAATTATCATATATATAATCAAAATATCTTTACATTTGTACATTTGTTTTATTTTTATTTATTTCTATTATATCTAAAAAATTTTATATGAAAGTTGAATTTGGTATTAATACTTATCTATATTTACTTGTTTATTAATTTATATTAATATAAAAATTTTATAATTCATTTGAAAGTTACATATATACATCACCTCAAATATAATCAAATAATAGAAAGATATTCATTTTCATTAATTGAAAAGACAGTATTATTAATCAATTCAATAAACGTTTTATTTTCTGTATTTTAAAAAGTATTGAAATGTATGTTATATGAATATTTAAAAAACGAAAAAGTTTATTTCATATCAATTAATTCATATGTTGGATCAACTGGTAATTCTGATATAGATGTTGGAAAACTTCCTTCAAATATATGTTGTTAAATTAATTATTTACTATTTTATTTTATTGGTGTTAAAGGATAATACACATATATTTTTTAGAATTAATTTTAATTATAATTAAATCTATTTTACATAAACTGAAACAATCTCATCCATTTAATAAGAAAATTACGATACTAAAAATTATCTGTATCTGTAAATGATATTTCTAACTTATCATCAATCTTTATATCTTTTTAATATTAAAAATTTTACATGTGTAATTATTACTCTTCTTTTTCTATTGTTAAATTAGGTATAGTAACACTATTAATTCTATGTTAAAAATCCTTAGTTAATTATTCTATTTACTCATTATCTTATTCTGTTTTTACTTAATCAAATATAGTATTATAACACGATTATATTATAGTACTCAAATTATTTCCTTCTTTGTCTTTTTTATTCGTTTCTAATTAATCTGAATAAAAATACAATTTCAATTAAAATTGATTTATTGATAGTTTAGGTAATTTTAAAACACGTTCAGGATTATTATATACACCAGTAAGTGAACCAACACTTTCCCTATCTGTTGATGTATCTTACATATTCTCACCTCAATTATTAGTATCAAATAAATTCATAATTTTATCAATTCCATTAGATTTTTCTTCTTCATTTATAATGTTTTTGTTATTGATATAGTCAAATTAATCTACTTCTTCTATTTGTTCAAGATTAATTACATTATTGTCAGTGTTTTTATCAATCATTTCATCTAACTGTTATTATTATTCATCAACATTATTTTGAACATCATTATTTGTTTCAATATTTGTTTCAATTGTATTTTAATTCAATTGAATTTCATTTAATTCATCTAATTATTATTCTTATTCATCTTCATTTTAATACGTCAAATTATTTAATATATATTCTAAAAAGTGATTAATATATTCAGATTATCTTTGGTCACTACTTTTTCTTAAATACGTATCTTATAATTTAAATATGTCTGTTACTATTTTTAATTGTTATTACTGTGATTACTATGTAGTTTCAACACCAATTTAATTTTCTGAATTGTTCTTAGATATTTACTTGTGTATATCCATTTATTTATTAAACTAATACTTTTATTTATCTTGTAGATTTGTACTTTATTATCGTTTTTCCTGTACTAACGATATATAAATATCATAAATTTGTTTAATTTCATCAATCAATAATTATATTTTTTGAAGTTTCTAATCTTTTTATTGTGAATTTATGGATTCTACTAACATTTAATTTAAAAAATCAATTACCGTATCTAATTCTACGATACGTTTATTTAGTTAATTTATTAATTCATCAGACTTGTCATTTTATCCTATTTGTTGTAATATATCGTTATATGTAGTATATAATTATTGTATATCCAAACTAATTCGCAAATTCTTACGCAAGGAAGCCACTGGCTTTAGTCACGTGGAGGAATTGCGTCTCTTACAAAGACGCTACGTAAGATTTGCTACCTCCTTTCTATAACTATACCCATCAAAGTGTTGTACAACTGAAAAATATTTATGATTTACACCTTGTACAACTCTTTGACCTTCCTTGTTTTTAATATCAAAATATCCACTGTTTCTACAAGCAACTTCTCCATACCATATACCTTTATATTTTCCTTTTGGTATTTCAGCTTTAACCATATCTCCTGTTTGAAAGCCAAAGAAATATTTTTGTCTTGCTAAATATCCTCTCGGAAATCCGTATTTATCTAAATTTGTTCTACAATGACTCCCTCTACCTTTTGCTTTTATATATAAAACATCTTTAGTTTTGAAATATAATTTATCTGGTGTACTTTGACCTACACAACAAGCATCAAAGTAATGTTCTTTTGGCAATCCTAATTTGATTCTATTCATTTTAGTCAAAGCACCTGTACCACATTCTACTTCTAAACCACTATTACAAAGTACATCATAAACTTTCCATCTTGTAGAATTAACTACAGAAGTATCCTTTAATGTTTGTTTAACTTGTTTTTGTATATCAGGATAACCAAATTCTTCTGCTGTCA
>Ga0208823_1001821_pt1 | contig 16494 bp, 18 predicted proteins | sample AD_UKC075_MetaG_FD_184440 | JGI IMG/M metagenome (GOLD analysis project Ga0208823, IMG submission 184440) | Active sludge microbial communities of municipal wastewater-treating anaerobic digesters from USA - AD_UKC075_MetaG (SPAdes) (version 2) | ecosystem: Engineered > Bioreactor > Anaerobic >... | reverse complement strand
CAACGCCAGCCCCGACAGCGGCCCCTCGCCGATCATCCCGGCCCGGCGACTCTCCAGCTCAGCCTCCACCAACGCCGACGAGGCCCTGGACAAACCCGCGTGCATGTCATCGACGAGCCGAGAGGCCCACCTCAACTGCCCGTGAGCCTCCCTCAGACGATCGAGAGCCACATCGGCGGGGGAGGAGGGCTCACTCATCACAAGCCGCCGTGCTCGCCGTCATGGCGGCCGCCTCGGCTGCGGCGTCGGCGTCCTGCGCCTGGTCTAGAACCCGGCCCAGGTCCTCCAGGCCGCGCATCGCCGCGACCAAGTGAGGGCGGGTCTCGCGGGAGTAGTCATCGTCCTGGGACATCGTCGCCCCTCCTGAGTGCCTCGGGTGATCGACGGCCCTTTGCGCCGTCTCCACCCAAAGCCCACAAACCTCGGCCCAGTGGCCACCCCGGGAAAGTCGGACCCCGCGCCCATGAACGTCGGCGACGCCTTCGACCGGGGGAACCTATCCGCTGCGGACGAGTCCTGCGCGCAGCTGCGCCACCAGTGCGCGTGGATCGGCAGGCAAGTCATCTCCCAGACGGACCGGGGGACGGTCAGCGCCCAGCTCGTCCAGCAGCTCCGGCCCGTCATCGTGTCTCGGTTCTGTGGCGGCCATGGGAACGTCGTCGACGCTTGGCGCCTCATCCAGCGTGGGTTGCAGCCAAGCTCGTCGCCGCAACACCGCATCCACGAGCCGCTGATAGGCCACGGTGTCGCGAGGCTCGCTCAGCCATGCGTCCGCCGCAGCAGCAACCGCGCGGTCATGCCAGCTCGGCTCGTGCACCGCGCTCATCAGCTTCCTTTCCGTCCGGGGCTCGAAGAGACCCCTCCGATCCTTCTCCCGGTTCCCCGCCGCAGTAAAGAGTGGCGGCCTCGCCGCCTATTCCGTATTTCGTAGTTTCGTCATTCCGTAACGTCACGCCGTATGATAGAGTGACGGTATGAGTGATACCGCGACCCAGCGCATGTGTCGTTACCCCGGGTGCGACCGTCCCGCGGAGCCGGGGGAGCCCGGCGTCGGCAGGCCGCCGGAGTACTGCGACCACCCCGACCACACCCGTGCGGCAGCCTGGCGGGCCCGCCAGCGCGCGACCGCGGGAGCGTCCGCGGTCGAGGAGGCCCGCCCCATGGACGCCGCGCGCCAACGGGCCGGTCTCATCACCGCCCAGGTGACCGGGATGGCTGAGCATCTGGTCAGCCAGATGCACGAACTCCTCGGCGAGCTGCGCACCCTCGCCGACCCCGGAGCCGCCGAAGCACAGCTCGAAGCCGCTGCCAGCGAGGCAGCCGAGCAGGTCGCAGCAGCAAACGGCCGGGCGATCCGGTCCGAACAGGCGCTGCGCGCGGCCGTCGCGGACAAAGAAGAAGCCGACGCCGCAGCCCTCGAAGCGACCTCGAACGCCCAAGAACTCGAGGTGAGTCTGTCGCAGGCGCGACACGACTTGGATCAATCACGCGAGACCACCTCCCAACTCCAGGCGAGGATCGAGGCCCTCACCGACGAGCTGACCCAGGAACGCACCGCGAGGCAGAACCTCGAAGCCGAGACTCGTCGTCTGAACGACGAACTCGAACGCGCCGACGCCGCTACCGTCGCCGCGCGCCAAGAAGCTCACCTGGCCCAGGCAGCCCGCGCAGAGGCTGACCAGCGCGCGGAAGCCGCCGGACAACAAGCCCGCGCCGAGACCGCACGAGCAGCCGCAGCCGAGCAGGCCACCGCCCAAGTCCGCAGCGAACTGCAAGACCTGCGCGCACAGTTCGACAAGTCCCGCGAACACCTCACTCAGCTCCGGGAGGGGATGGCCGTTGCCACCGCCGAACGTGACGCTGCCCGTCAGGAGATCGAACGCGAACGAGCACACGGCGACCAGCGAGTCACTGACCTCCAGCAAACCTACGAACGCCAGCTAGGCGACCTGCGCACCCTCATCCCCACCGTGCAGCCCGCTACACAGCCCGCCCCGGCACGCAGAAGCAGGACGAAGGCGTCCTCGGACAAGCCCAACCCTGCACCACAAGGTCGCTGAGACAAGGGGTCTCGGGAAGGAGAGCGACCCGCCAGGGGCGTGCGCGAGACGCCGCCGGGGAACCCGTCCGCCCCGATCCGGCCGGCGAGCTCACCTAGGACCCGCCACACCGTCGTATCCGAGGGGCCACGACCCCGCTCGTCATCGATCAGCGCGAGCTGGGCGGTCATCGCCTCGACATCGCTCAACCCATCCGCCCCTGTCCACCGCCGCGGTCGTACACCGGGTCGAACCCCACCCGGGACAACGCCTGTGACAACCCGCTCGTCAACCCGACCCGGTCGGCGAGGACCCGTGGCAGGACCTTGACGCTGGGCGCATCCCCACGACCGTTGGGGAGGATCCTCTTCCACTCTTCCTCGCACCGGACAGCTAGCCCTAAGATGAGTTGGGCCGGGGCCAACAGTCCAACTGGGTCTTTCCCAGTAAGCCCAAGCGAGGGCTGGATGGCCCCCGGGGTCCAGAAAGGAAACCGATGAAGGTCGAGGTGGTCGGCTCCGACGCGCTGCGGTCGACGTCGAGCCTGATTCCGGCGGCGGCGTGCTGCTGCTCGTGTTGCCACTGCTGGACGTGCTGCTGCTGCTGCTGCTGTGCGGTCGGCAACGGTGGCGCCACGTGCGCGGCACTCGATGGTACCGAACTGGTGGGCGGTCTCGTCACCGTCTGACCCAACAAGGGCTTGCGTGGCGGGCCCCAGTGTGAGTCCGCCACGCAAGCATCGGAAGAGAATAACGACATGTACTATCGCCAAATTCCAACTGCCTCATACGTGCCAATTTCACGCGACGAGGTCGTTGTGAAAGGCTCGTCGATCGAGGGCTTCACACTAGTCATTGAGGACCCGGAACGACGCGGAGTCACCGCCGATGTAGTCTCCGCACTGGGTAACGGGGGCGACGCCGAGGAAATCTGCCGAGCCGTCTCTCGCGCGAAAGACCTCGGAGTCGAGGCGGTGCAGACCATACTCGACGAACTCGCCGACAGCGGAGCCATCATGCGCGACGAGTGGGCGGCCCACGACGATGCTGCCTGGCTCTCGTTCGTACGCTTCGGCAACCTGCCCGACCTGGCTCAGGGCGCCTCACTGACCCTGGTCGGGGGCCGTAGCGCGGACACGTTGGCCGCTGCGGCAATGGAGCTGGGGCTTCGAGTCACCGTGGTCCCATCGGCCGACGACCTCGACGTAACCAGCTTCTCGCCAACCCCGGAGCTGCCCACGCAGATCGGAGAAGGCGGCCTGCCCATCTTCCCCAAGGTACCCGAGCACATCGTCCTGGTGTGGGACGGTACCCAGCGCGCCGCTATGTACCGCATCAACGAGTCCCTGGTAGGGGCGCGCGTGCCATTCTTATCGTGTCAAGTCGACGGGGTCGAGGTCAGCGTCGGACCCTTCGTGGTGCCTGGACGCACCGCGTGCCTCTGGGAGGTCGAGCGCCTGTGGGCACGATCAACCGCCAGTGAGAGTCACTATGAGACCCTGCTCGCTAGCGGTGTGTCCCGTACCTCTCCGCTCGTGACTAGGCACACCCTTACGGCCGCTGCGTTGCCCTGGCTTATCGAACTCGCAATTCGAGGCACGTCGAGCCTAGCCGGAGAAGTGGTGCGGGTCCGAGCGACCAATTCAGTATCCACACAACATGCTGTCATGCGGCTGCCGCGCTGCCCGGTGTGTATGCCATTGGCCCCCGCCGTCCGCAATCCACTCTACTGACGGGAGTCTGCAATGAGCTCCCCATCGGTACTCAGTGAGCAAACCTCGTTGTATGCCCGGCTTGAAGGTGATCCCTTCTGGCTGGACCGTTTCATGGACGACGATCCCGTTGCGCGGATGGGGGAGACGTTTCAGCTCAACGCCATGGTCAGCCCAACCGCCATGCGAGCCGCTCGGCTAATCCACCCGGAGGCCCGGTTGCGGACCGGGCAGTGGCTACGTGAGACCCTGGGCCCCCCAAGTGAGCAGTCAATCCGGCGCTCTCCTCTGGATACCGACCCAATCCCACTCGATCAGACCCGAACCACTCTTACCCTGGGAATCGACCTGACTCGCCTGCCCGAGGCTTACGGTTCCTGGCGGCTGGGGCTGGAACTGTACGCGTTGGTCGGCCGACATCTGTACCTCCTTCTCGACAGCCACGCGATGCCGTATCGTCGGCTCAGCGACGAAGACCTAGGTGTCGCTATGACGGGCCGGTTGTTGCCCTTCGCCGATCCCGATCCCGATCCCGATCCCGATTCGGAGCCCAGGAATCGCGGGGACTTCAATGACGCCATGCTCTTCCTCGTCGCCGTCCCCGGCCGTCTCGGAGCATTAGGGGGGTTACGGGGAATTCGCACCTGCTGGGTAGAAGCCGGGATCGCGCGGTGCGAGGTCGATGCTGCGACCACGCAGGGCTCCCATTGGGAGTGGCACACGGAGTTCTTCGACGACGCCTGCGCCCGCGTTCTCGGGATCGACGGCGTCGAACGAGCCCCAGTGCTCGTCGCCACCCGCAAGGAAGGCGACCGCCGAGCCGCCGATGTCGTGGAGCCAGCGCGATGACAGCCTTGATAGAGAACGCCGCATTCGAGCGGTCGGAGGAGCTGGCCAGCCGGGTGCTTGAGCTTTGCGAGGACATGGACATACCCCACGACAACCTCGCGCAAGCGGTGACCTCGCTGCTCGTTACCCTCGTCGATCAGCCGAACACCGTCTTCGAGACGATGCCTGCGTATCGTCGTGACGTACCCGGCGTACCCGTGGCGGCGCCGGCTGCCCCCATCGCCTCCAGCCACTCATTCTTCGATGTCATCAAGGCGAGGGCCTCACGGCGAGACTTTGGCACCGCCGAGCTAGACCTCGGGCGTCTCATGGCGATCTTGGCATGGACTTTCGGTCGGCGTGGTAACGAGATCGCGTACGACTTCCGCGATGCCCCGCTGCGATACATCCCTTCGGCGGGTGGACTAGCGAGCACCGACGGCTATGTCATCGTCAATACTGTTGCTGGTCTATCGCCGGGCTCGTACTACTACGACTACGAGCGTGGCCTCATCCCGTTAGTTCACGGACACATGGCGCAACGCGTCGCCGAGTTGGTGCCAGGCAGCGAGTGGATCAGCCGGGCCTCGGTCGTGGTGATCTGCGTCGTTGACACCGGCCGGGTGAGCCATAAGTACGGCAAGATGGCCGGCAAACTGGCCATGCTTGACGCTGGGGTAGCACTCGGACACCTCGAACTGGTCGCCAACGCACTAGAGCTGAGGGCGACCATGCTCGGCGGGTTGCCCGCCAGCGACATCGCTCACCTGCTGGACTTGCCAAACGCATCATTGGTTCCCATAGCGGGGCTGGCCGTTGGTACGCGGGAGGGTCTGCATGCTTAAGGTCATCGCCGTCATCGCACTGGCTGCTCCGCTCGTCCAGTCGCTTCTCATGGGGGTCATCGGGTACCCGTTGGCGAAGCGTCGGCCTGGCGGAATGGAGACGTTCCGGCAGTCAGGCTTCACTTGGTGGATCATCGCCATCGCGGTGATCTGTGCGATTGCGGCTGGGGTACAGCCCGCTCTATTCGCCTTCATGGCCCCTTCGGCCCACGAAGCGAGCCCCGTCCGATTCTTCGCCATCTTCGCGATCGGAACTGCCATCGCCGTCGCGGTCGACGTAGTCACCGAGCGGTTGGCTGGCCTATCGATGAGTGAGTCAGCGCGTCGCCACGAGAGGGAACGGTACGAGGGCGCGTTGCCAGCGTGGGTGCACGGGCAGGTGGCTGAAATGGGCATGCTGTCAGTCGTAGCCGTGCTCGAAGAGGGTGTCTATCGCGCGGTGGCCCTGGGGGCGCTACTCGGCGCCTGGGGGTTTGAGAAACCCCTCGCCAGCGGAATCGTGTGCGTTGCGTTCGGGCTGGCGCACTGGTATTACGGCGTACGCCAGGTGCTGATCAAGATGATAGTTGCGTCGGTGTTCGTCTGGATGGCCCTGAGCGCCGGATGGGTAGTCGCCGCGCTCGGCCACGCGCTCATGAATGTCATCTTGACCTACATTTCAGCGCATAAGACGGTGCCAGTGGCCTCTGGAACATCCCGTGCGTGAGGAGGAGGACCGCGGATCACTGCACCAGAAGGTTATGCGGACCCGCGAACTATTCGACGGCACTGTGTGGAGAGGACCTTGCTCGATCCTCTACCAGGACGGCCGCATCACGTCTGTAGAAAGCCTTCCCGAGGGAGGCCCGGTCGACGCGGATGTAGTCCTCCCGGGGCTCGTGGACTGTGGAGTGACCGCACAGGGCTATCAAGAGGGCCCTGTGCGAGGGAACCCGTACGCGCCGGAAACGGCTTTCGCCACGCTGTGCCTGGCGGCCGGTGTCCTTACCGTCGTCGATACGGGCAACGATCCGGGGCCTCTCGGCCACCTCACGTCTATGGCTCGCGGAGGCGTCGGACCCGCGATTCATTACGCCGTTGGCCGCATCGCAGATCGCCCGCGTCGTCGCGGGGACCGGGTCTGGCGGCGGGATCCCAGTGGACCGTTAGGGATCGAGGTGGCTACCGGGGCCGAGTTCCTCTCCTGCGGTGACGTCGATTCCGAGACGCTGACCGCCGTCCTCTCGGCCGCTGCTAGCGATCGCCTGACAGTCGTTCTCGCGCGGGCCGCTGCGATCGGCGCCCCTGGCCTGCTCTTTGCCCGTGGCGGCTGGCCGTCGATCGTCGGATTTCCAGACGCGCCATTGTTCTCCCGCGAGGTCGCCCCTACACCGGACGCATCCTGGTTCGCACCTCAACTGCGGTCGCGCGATCTGTGGACCGTGGACGGACTAGCCCGGGTACAGGGCGCGGACCGTGCTCGGGCGTTTCTCCCCTATGCACGACACTTCGACAAGCCTCGGGGCCTAATCGGCCGCCGCATCGCCCGGGACGTACTACACCGGCTCTATGGCGACCGCGACCCATCTGCCGTGGACTACCCCGTCGACGACCTAACTTTGTCCTGGGCGGAGACAGGATGCTGTCTGGCTGCCTCGGGATCCGGTGTCGCTGGTCTGGTGCCCGGAGACTCACTGTGGCACGAGTTGGTCGAGTTGGAAGCGCTGCTAGGCACGGAAGCAGCCTTGCGATGTGCCACCGGTTCGACAGCCGGCCTAACTCCGGCGTGGGATGCGGGAAGGATCGCCGCCGGTCACCCCGCCGACCTGGTTGTGCTAAGGGGCGCCGATAGGTCCAGCGGCGTCGCGGTCCTGCGCGCGGCCATAGTCGCCGTGGTGGTCGGTGGACGCACCCATGACGTCGCCACGCTGGAAGACCAGCTTGAGGACATGAATTCTAGATTGCAGGAGTCATTGCTGTGAAGATCACGGCCATTGCGAACCGCGCGGGGGGTAACCTCCCGCCCTCTGTGGGGCATGGAGAGATCCCCGCCTTTCGAGATCTGCTGCGCTGCGTCTCTCCCCAGTTCGGCCCTGTGCTGCGGGCCTCGAGCTTCCTCGGCTTTGGCAGTTCCGGGGGGGGAGGGTACGCCGGCCATGCCGAACTTTTCGATCTCGACGGACTCTTGCGCGACTTCTACAATCAGCCGTCGATGAGCCCTGGCGTTAACGATACCCTTTTCGGAGGGGGGAAGGGCTTCCAGCTCCACGGGGCAACGCTATCTACTGTTGGTGAGGCTGTTGAGCGGGCGGTCGCCGCGATAACCGCCTGCTCGGCGCTCATCCCGAGCGAGCGGATAGTCGGTACTTACTCCGACATGGTCGCCGCGGGACGACCCGCGCTCTCGCCTGAGAGGGTCCATCTCTTCAGCGACGAACAATACGAACAGCCAGGATTTCTCTATCGCCGGTTCGGCGAGGATGTGGCAGTGCAGTGGGTCCGCGGTCGCACTCTGGTCTCCCGTGAGGAGATTTGGGTCCCGGCGCAGTTGGTCGACATGGTGCATATCTACGACAGGGCTGAGGAGATCGTGGGTTACCCGGTCTCCGGTGGTCTGAGCTGCCACACGACCCCCCTCGCGGCGACTTACCATGGCCTCACCGAGGTAATCGAGAGGGACGCTGTTAACGTCAGCTGGTATACAGACGCGGCCCCTTTCCGGGTGGTCATGGACGGGTACGACGGGTCGATGGCGAGCTTCATAGAACGACTTATCGGCGACCATTCGGAGCACCACGTGCTGATGCATCCCTCGGGAGTGTGCTCCTCGCCGACGTTTTCCATCGTTGGGCTGCAGCGATGGTATTGGCGCCGCCAGTACTGCGCTGGCGGCGGTTGCGATGTTGTCCCGGCCGAGGCGCTGCGCAAGGCTGCTGCGGAGTTCGGGCAAACTCGTAGTACGTTAAGCATCGCGAACATGGCCCCCGGCTCCTCCGTTGGCCGCAGCGTGCGGACCATGTTCGACTGGCGTCCGGGTCGGCCGCTCGCAGAAATGGAACTCTTCTTCCAGGCCATAGGCTACTACGGGCTCGATGACTACCTGCCATCACTTGAGAGCTACCTGTCCGGGCCAGAGGTGGAGGTCAGCGCATTGCTCTCGCCCCTCGACTCCTTGCCAACCAGCGCGTCACTCGGAGAGAGAATGGAACGATTGCTGGGGGAGTTGACCCAAAAGGGCATCGACCCGATCATCCTCGACTATTCTCACCCGGACTGGAGCAGCCTGAGCGTGGTCAAGGTCTTCGTGCCCGAGTTGTCCACCCCGTTCCTACAGTCGCGTCCCATGTTGGGTCATCCTCGGCTAGCGCAATTGCGTGCGGATGTTGTTCTGCCGAACGCCAGAGTGGCACCGCTGCCATATCCGTAAAGGAGGCGCGAATGTTTGAGGGTGAAGTGCTGTCCTGCTCGGGTGTGTCTCGGTTCTACGGAGACCTCCAGGCGGTGCATGATGTCTCGTTGTCGCTCCATAGCGGTGGGGTTGTTGTGCTCGTCGGACCAAATGGGTGCGGGAAGACGACCCTCGTGGAGATGCTCCTCGGCCTACGTGACAGAACATGTGGGGCGGTGGACCTTCTCGGTGTCGATCCGCGGACTCATCGTCGCCAGGTGGCGCAGCACCTCGGCGTGGCCCTCCAAGGAGCCGCTCTTCACACCCAGGTGACCGGGTCGGAGCACCTAGCGTTCATCGCGGCGCTCTTCGGGCAGGGTCAGTCACGAATCGACGACGTGGCCACCCAACTGGGGATCACGGGGTTCCTTCGACAGCGCTTTGGACAACTAAGCGGAGGTCAGCAGCGGCGGATGCTCGTCGCTGGGGCGCTGCTCAGCCGCCCCCGACTTGCGATACTGGACGAACCGACGTCCGGCGTGGACATCGAGTCACGCAACCAGACATGGGTGGCGCTGCGCGGCGCGGCCTCGATCGACGGTACCGCAGTGTTGACAACGACCCATGACCTCGCCGAAGCTGAGGAATTTGCGGACCGGGTCGTTGTCATGCGCGCGGGCCGGGTGATTGCGGACGCACCCCCGCGCACGCTCGTCATTCGCAGCGGGATCGCAAAGGTAGTCGTCTACCGATGCTCCCCGGGCACTGGGTTGCCGCCGATCTCCGGTGACGATGGGGATCTTGAGTTGACCCGGTCCCCGGATAGCGTGACGGTGGGGTACCGCAACCACGACCGGGCCACGGCGATGCGCGATGCCTGGGCCGATCGCCTGGATGCGGTCCTTGAGCGCGGGCCCTCGCTCGCTGACGCGTATTTGGCCCTCTCGGACCCCGCGCGAGTCCCGGAGGCCGCGCCGCTGAGCCGATCGGACGACACCGAACGAGGAGGTACGCGTTGAGGCGAGCATGGGTGCTGCAGGTTCGGAATCAGGCGTTGGGGTTCGTGCGGGAGCCGGCGGTGCTCGTCTTCAATCTCCTCGTACCGCTGTTCATCGTCCTCATCGAGGCGGTGGCTTTTGGTAGTACCGACCTTCAGGCCCAACTTCCTGGCTATAGGGTTGTGGACACGTTACCCGCCCTGGCCTGCATCATGTTCGCGATGATCATCGGGGTCTTCGGGATGAGCGTCGGGCTGGCGTCGATGATCGAGTCGCGTACCCTCGCCGGTGCGAGCCTACGGCCGGGCGGCGTGCCGTTCATGGTCACCGCCTATGCGGTAGTTCTCCTGGTCATCACTGTCATCGGCTTGACTGCATCCATTGCTGTGCTCTTCATCGGCTGGCATATTCGCCCCCCGAGTCAGCCACTGCTCGTCGCACTCATCGTGCTGCTGGGCACCACCATTATGACGTTGCTCGGCGCATGGATCGCCGGCCTCGTGGGGTCTCCACGGGCGGCCCAGGGAGTAGCCTCAGCAATCTTCTTCCCGATGCTCTTCCTCTCCGGGGCGATTTTCCCGATCGACTCGATCCCCTTGGGCCTGCAAACCCTGGCTAAGGCGTTGCCGGGATACCACATGTATGAGCTTGTTGCGGCGCTTTGGCTAGTCGACCAGCCGTTCCCCGCATGGAGCTTGGCCTACCTTGGGGTAGCAATGCTACTTCTCGTACCAGCAATTCGTCTCTCCTTCTCCCGCCGCGAGGGCGTGTGACGTGACTGGGAGCAGCAGCGGCCACCGTGAGCACCACGGGGCAATTCAGACATAATCTATATTATCGGCGTTTGATGCCAGTAACGATATTAGGACGCTAGAGTCCCGCGATTGACGCCAAGGTAGCAGGTGCGCCAGGCTGGTGAGGTGATCGAGTGGCGGCTTCAGGTGTGCATGGCCAACGCCGGCGTCAGGTTCGCGACGGACTTGCACCGACGCCTGGTGGACGTGCTCGGGGAATCGGCACCGTCTGAGGCCCACGTGTCGCGGCTGGTCCGAACCCCACCGGAACGGCTCAACCTGAACACGCTGGACGCGCTGTGCGTCGTCCTGTCGTGCGGCCCGGGCGACCTGCTGCAGCGGATCGATCGGGCGGACGATGCCTCATGAGCGGTTCCATGGTGCCCGTCGGCTACGCCGACCTACTCGCCGATCTGACGGCCCAAGTCCGGTCCGCACGCACCCGCGCCACCCGGATCGTCAACACCGAGATGCTGGCCCTGTACTGGTCCATCGGCCAGACGATCCTGGATCGTCAAGCCGCCCAAGGCTGGGGCTCCCGGGTGATCGACCGGCTCGCCGACGACCTACGAGCCGAGTTCCCCGACATGCGCGGGCTCTCACGCTCGAACCTGCACTACATGCGCAAGGCTGCCGCGGCCTGGCCAGGCTCAATTGTCCAACAGCCTGTTGGACAATTGCCGTGGGGCCACATCACGGTCCTACTCGACAAGGTGACCGACGCCGCCGAGCGGGACTGGTACGCCGCCGCCGCGGTGGAACACGGCTGGACCCGCAAGGTGCTCCTCAACCAGATCATCGGCCAACTGCACCGACGACTCGGCGCGGCTCCCTCGAACTTCGCCACCCAGCTGACCCCGCCCGACTCCGAGCTCGCCCAAGAACTGACCAGGGACCCGTACGTCTTCGACTTCCTCACCCTCACCGCCCGGACCCGCGAACGCGACCTCGAACGCGCCCTCATGGACCGACTGCAGGAAACGCTGCTCGAGTTCGGCCGAGGGTTCGCCTTCGTCGGCCGGCAGGTCCACTTCGACGTCGACGGCTCGGACTACTACGCAGATCTCGTTCTCTTCAACGTCGACCAGCTCCGCTACGTCGTGGTCGAGCTGAAGATCGGCCAATTCGAACCCGAACACCTGGGCCAACTGAGCTTCTACGTCGCCGTCGTCGACGACCGTCTCCGCCGCGACGCCCACGCCCCCACCGTCGGAATCCTGTTGTGCGCCAGCCGCAACGACACCGTCGTCCGCTACGCCCTGGCCAACACCAACGCCCCCATGGCCGTCGCCGGCTACACCTCCAGCCCCGTCGACCCGGCCCAACTCCACCTGCCCCAACCCGCGGAAATCGAGGCCCTGTTGGCAACCCCCCTCGACGGCGACAGCGGCGTCACCCTCGCTGATCAACTGCCCTAAAGCTCAGGAGCAACTGCGTGACACACCCCGACGATCGCATCGCGAAGTTCTGGACAACGACCCCCGGACGGAACGCTGCACGCGGCGCTGCTGTTCGCCGGCACCACCGAGACCTACTGCGGCACCCCAGCGCATCACTGGCCCGTTGCGAAAATCCCACCCGATGCCCAGCGGTGCCCAGACTGCGCGCTTATTGCCTGGGAGGCGAGCATGCGCGGTCAGTCGATGAAGTGAAGGAATCGCCACGCCCGGCTCAACTCGTCCTGGAAGGAGTGTCCTGCGCTGGATCCCCTGGAAGCGCTAGCTTGACGTCCTGCTCCGCCAGATGGTTTATAGCTTGCGCGTGGTGAGGAGTCAGTGCCTTGAGAAGATCGAATTGAGGAAGACCACCTCGTCCTGCCCTCTCTTCTTCGGCAAACCATCGGAGCATCTCAGTCGCAATCTCGGCGCGATCAGCTTCGGTCTCTACGATCCGAGCGCGAGCTTCGGCCTCCCGTGCGGCAGCCGCGCCGAGCCTACGTTGCGCGCTCCAATCACGAATCATGCGCGCCACCAAGATCACCCCACCCATGAGGGGACCCGACCCGTAGAGCACCAGTTCAAGCGGGTTCTCGTAGCGTAGGGATCGAACTCGAGGAGGCCTTCCACGCAGCTCAGAAGCACGCTGATACTGGACCTGCTCCCACGCAGGGTGCGAAGACCACCACCCCCTCCAGGGTGGCCTCATATGAATCCACTCAAACACCTCATCACGCAGCCGAGGGTCGATGTGGCTACCGTCAAGGAGCCGATCGATTGCTCGTAGATCACCCCGCTGTACTTCGTAGGCCAAGTCCCATTGAGCGGAGGACTCAGCGAGTACGTCGCCCCATAAGGTGCCTAGATCCACGAGCTCGTTCAGGTCGGCGACATTCGTGAAGATAGTGTTCATCGAGGTATCCGGGCCTACATCGACGATGATCACAATAGATCCGGTATCGCCGTAGAACGGTGATCGTAACCCGCGTGGACGGCGATCCTCGCGGCCTGAGCGGGGGTCCATATTTCCTCCTGAAATGGATTGGCTTCCATCAAATCAGCGGCGGCGCGCTGGGCGGTTGGGAAGCTTCCCCTCAATCGGGGCCAGGGGGCGGCCCGCTCGTTGCTGTGAGACATCTATGGCTGCGGTGACGGCCTCGTGGATGAAGCCGGAGCGGCTCAGGACTCGGCCCGCCAGGCGGTCGGCGACGATGGCGTCCTCCAGGGCGGCGCGGGTCTCGAAAGCCAGGGGATGGTGGCGGTTGAAGCCGCGGCCGCCGTCGCGTCCTTCAGGGGCTGGGATCTCCAGCTCGGCCCGTCCTTGGGGGCCGCGGTCGACGTGGTCCTCGATCGCCCGGTGCAACCAGCCTAGGAAGGCGCCCGGGCAGCCGGGGTCGGTGTCCAGGTCGTACACGTAGGCGGCCCGGGCCATCTGCCAGGTGTGCGGCGCCCAGTAGGCACCGGTTGCCACCGTTTCACCAGCCACGTCTGCCTCTACTCCTGCTCGACCTAACACCCACCCGGCTGCATTGACGGCCGGGCTCGCCACACTCGTCGGTGCGACGGCAGGCCTGGACAGTCGCGACCGACGCTGGCCAGGCTGCGCGCCGCGCTCCGTGGCGCCTGTTTGTCCCCAACCATAAGTCGGCGCCGGGGTTGTCCCCAGGACGCAGGTGGATGTCGGGGCGGTGCTGGTCATACCCGCGAGAATAGCTCATGTCAGTTCGTTCTATTCGACTACGTGAGGAGTTGTGCACCATGAGCGTCGCCGCTGCCATCTCGACCGACCCCAGCCCGTACATCGTGGGCCAGGTCTACGACATCGACCCAGCCGTCTTAACGATCGGGGCCAACGTGCGCCTGGACACCCACCCGAACGCGCGAGAGTTCGCCGCCTCGATCAAGGCGCGGGGGGTGTTGGAGGCCATCACGGCATGGGTGGACGAGGACGGGGCCTTGACGGTGGAGCGCGGCCAGCGTCGAGCGGTGGCGGCGGCCGCCGTCGGCACCCCGACCGGCACGGTTCCCGTGCGGGTCATCGCACGGCCGGGCGAGGCCGACAGGATCACCGACCAGCTCACTGAGAACATCCACCGGGCCGCCATGCATGAGAGCGAGACCGTGGACGCGATCGGTCAGCTAGCCCTGTTGGGGGTCTCCGCCGCGCAGATCGCCAAGCGGACCGCGATCAAGCGCACCACGGTGAACGCCGCGATCACCGTGACCGCGCGGCCGGAAACCCGAACTCGGATGAATGAGCTGGGCCTGACACTGGAGCAGGCTGCGATCTTTGCCGAGTTCGAAGACGACGCCGACGCCGTGGCCGAGCTGACCGGCGTGGCCACCCGCCGGTGGGGCTCCCTGGAGCACACCGCACAGCAATTGCGTGATGCCCGCGCCGAAGCAGCCCAGCGCGAGCAGGTCGCCGCCACGCTGCGAGCCGAGGGGTTACCCGTATTGCCGCCGGAGCAGACCCCGGCCAGCTTGCGCGGCCTGCGCCTGGCGGACCTGCGCGACGAGCAGGACGCTCCAATCCCGCAAGAGCAGTGGCCCTCAACCCCCGGCGCGGCCGTCGTCCTGCAGGCCGAATGGGTCTACCCCGACGACGAGGCAGACCAGGACGAGCAAGACGCCCACCTGACCTACGTGCCGGTGTGGATCTGCACCGACCCGGCCACGGCCGGGCTGCACCCCGCCCACGCACCCGCCGCGCCGAGTTCGCTCAGCTCCGAGCAGGACGAGCGCGAGGCAGAAGCAGCCCGGGAGGAGCGACGCCGCGTCATCGCCGGGAACAAGGCATGGCGGTCCGCACAGACCGTCCGGCGTGAATGGCTCACCACCTTCCTGGCCCGCAAGAGCGCCCCAACCAGTGCCGAGGCTCTGATCTGTGAGGCCGTCGTGACCTGTCAGCCCACCCTGCGACGGGCCATGGACGGATACCACGAGCTGATGCGAGCCACCTTGCTGCCCGGGCGAGACGAGTCCGGCGGCTACCACGCATCTGTGACCCAGTGCGAGCAGCTGGCCGCCTCCCCCACCACGGCCAAGGCCGCGACCATGCGCACCCTGGCCGCCGTGCTGATCGCGTGGGAGTCCGCCAGCGGCGTGCACACCTGGCGAGGCCCCAGCACCTGGGACCGGCGCATCATGGCCGCCCTGATCGGGTGGGGCTACCGCGCCAGCGACATCGAGGCCTCGATCCTGCCCGCCGACTCCCCCGACCCCGACGACGACGATTCGCACGAGCCCACCCGGTGGCGGAGCCTGTGCACAACAACCATTAGTCGAATAGAACGAATAGAATAGTCCTCAGAGTCACCCCCACGAACCCGGAAGGAACCGACCATGGCCCACGAAATCGAGACCCACGGCCGTCAAGCTGCCGCCGTCTTCGCACACACCGACCCTTGGCACCGCCTGGGCACCACCGTCGCCGGTCAGGCGTTCAGTGCCGAGGACGCGATGCGGCTGGGACACCTGGGCGGCTGGGACGTCCGCAAGGTCCCGCTGACTGCCTCGGAGATCACCGAGCACGGCGTCACCACGATGGACGTGCCCGGGTTCGCCACCGTGCGCACCAACCCGTTCACGCACCGACCCGAAGCCCTCGGGGTCGTGGGGTCCGGGTACCACCCGCTGCAGAACGAGGAACACGCCGAGTTCTTGAACCTGCTGGCCGATGAGTCCGGCGCGATCTTCGACACCGCTGGCAGCCTGCGCGGCGGCCGGCAGGTGTTCGTCACCATGAAGCTGCCCGATTCGCTGACCATCGGCGGAACCGACCGGATCGATGTCAACATCGCCGCGCTGAACAGCCATGACGGATCGAGCGCCTTCCGGCTGCTGATCACCCCGGTCCGCGTCGTGTGCGCCAACACCCAAGCCGCCGCCCTGCGCCGCAATGTGGCCAGTTGGAGCATCCGCCACACCCGGGGCGCCAAGTCCGCCGTCGCAGCGGCCCGCAGCGCGCTCGGGCTGACGTTCGCCTACGTCGAGGAGTTCCAGACCGAGGCCGAACGACTCATCAACCAGGAGATGACCGACGCGGCGTTCTTCGAGCTCGTCCGCGCCGCCTTCCCGGTCACCCCCGACGACGCCCCGCACCGCGCCCGCACCGCCTCACGGGAACGCTGGGCCAGCCTGTCCGCCCTGTTCCACGACGCCGACACCCAAGCGGCCATCCGGGGCACCGCGTGGGCCGGATACCAAGCCATCACCGAGTACGTCGACCACTACGCCCCCGTGCGCACCAAGACCGACGCCACCCAAGCCCGCGCCACCCGGCTTCTGACCAGCGACGAACCGGACCGCATCAAGCGAGCAGCCTGGACCGCACTCACCGCCTGAACGGGACTGCTGCACGGATAGGAGACATCGACTCTGTGGTGTCGTGAGGTGCCGCGGGAGAGGATGTGCCCCATGCCTAGGCCGTACCCCAAGGAGTTCCGCCAGGACGTGGTTCGGGTTGCCCGGGCC
>Ga0208823_1001804_pt1 | contig 16554 bp, 15 predicted proteins | sample AD_UKC075_MetaG_FD_184440 | JGI IMG/M metagenome (GOLD analysis project Ga0208823, IMG submission 184440) | Active sludge microbial communities of municipal wastewater-treating anaerobic digesters from USA - AD_UKC075_MetaG (SPAdes) (version 2) | ecosystem: Engineered > Bioreactor > Anaerobic >... | reverse complement strand
TAATATATATGATGAAAATATTGATATAAATATTATAGCAAAGCGTTCTGGCGCTGGCAGGGATATAGATTTGTTGGCATTGACAATAAATGAAAAAATGCTATTAAAATATTCTATAGAAACGCCAAATATTTTAAATTTTACTGTTAAAATTATAAATAGGTGGTGGTATGTAATAAAAAGAGAATTTATGCAATCACCAATAAATAAAGTAGATGTACACATACCCATACCATTGCAATAATATATAAAAAAATAATATAATAATGAAAACATTTATAAAATACTTAATGGTTATAATAATAACTATAATAGTAACATTTTTATCATCTAAATCTTGTGAAAGGCGAAAAATTAATGAATTACAAAATAATATTAATGTTTTAACAGATAGCATAACTATTACTAAAAATAAATATAAAGATATTGAATATCAAAATAAAATATTGATAACAGATAAAAATAATCTAAAAAAACTTAATAATAATTTATATAATGAATTAATAAGAGAAGTCAAAAAAATAGATTATATTACTAAGATAAATGCTTCATTAAATGCAAAAATTGATTCTATAAAAAATAATTATTTTGGTAATATAGTTGTTAGCATAGATACTTTATTAAATAAAGAGACAATAACATTTATATATGATACTATTTTTTCTCCTGGCAATGAAAAGCATATGATTGGTAATGTTATAATAAGTTATGATAAATTAAATTTTATAGAATATTATACAATAAATGGTGTTGATACTATTATCACTAAAATTCCTGTTATTAATAAAGATGATGTAGTTGTTACTATACCAAAAGATTCTATTGTATTAAGTTTAGTAACAGGCATAAAAGAAAATAAAAAAGATAATTCATTTGAGATATTTGTAAGAAGTAATTATCCTGGCTTTACTGTATCAAAATTAGATGGTGCTATTATAGATATAGAAAAATCAGATGTGCTTAAAAAATATATAAAGCCAAAAAAATGGGGAGTAGGATTGCAATTAGGTACTGGTGCAATAATATCATATCCAAGTGGTATTGGAAATTATGGAGTATATTTTGGTATCGGTATTTCATATAATTTTATTCGGTTTTAAAAATTATTTATATATATAAAAAAACAATAATATTATGAGAACATATTTTAAAAAATTAAATGAGCAATCGAATGATTTTGATTGGGTAGATATTGCAGATGCTATATCTGATAATGATTTAACAAAAATTATAAAAGGATTTCCTGAATATGCCAAAAGATTTGATACTGAATTAAAATTATTTTATAAAGATAATTATAAATCGCCAATACTTGATAAGTTGGAAAGAGAAAAAATATATATTGACGATAGACATGAATTTAAATATAATGATAATATAGTAAAAAATATAAGAGATTTTGAAAACATATTTTTTAATTCTTTATTTGAATATTTTATGGAATCCATTAGAAATGCAATTGATTATTCTAAATTTAAAGGTGTTGATGATGAAAGACTGGATGATTTGATTAATGAATATATAACAGAAAATTTAATTGAAAATATTACTGTATATTTTTTAAATAAAGATAAAAAAAGTGGTGATTATATTTTATGTATGTTTCATGAATCTCATATTTATACAATGGCATGTTATTATAGTACTACTAATAATGATAATTCTTTTAATATTAAAGATGGTGATCCAGTATCAAAAGATCATTTAATTGAATATGGAAAGGAATTATGCCATACACGTAAAGATGGGCGTTTATTTTATATATCTATGTATTCTGGCTATTTTGATAATTTATAAAAAAATATTTTATTTAATTATTAAATTTTATGGTGACTTCAAAGTACATTCAAATTTCAGATTGGTGTCTAATAGAATATGAATATTCAAATGAATATCCTAAAAAATTAAATTATGATACCACCGATGTTGGTATATATAAGTTAATAAATAATAAAACTGGCGAATATCAATTTATTAATGTTGATAATAATATCACAAATAATAGTCTTTATAATAATTTAATACCTACTAATTTCAACCAATCTTTATTTGCTACTTATAATATAATTTCTGATGATAATGAAAATCCTAATCATTCAAATTATGATTTAATTGATTTGAGTAATAATATTAATAATCATAATTTATATTATGACACTATAAGGTTGCATATATTATCTGGATACAATTTTGAAAATATCGATGCATTTTCATTTGATGTTAATATAATAGAAAATTCAAATAAAAAAGTTAAATTATCTAATTTTTATTATCCTAAATCAGGAAATTATATTAATAATCAAAATTTAGTATTAACATTAAATCCAAATCCAATAGTAGTTGCTGAACGTACTTATGATAAATATGTTACTTTACTAGTACCTTCCTTACATAGAATATTAGAAGATCAATTATTATATTCAAATCCACCTAATACATCTATATTTTCTTATTTATACTCACATCCTGTATCATCACAAAATCCTAATAATGGTGGCATAAAAAGTGACTCTACAATATATGTAAATTTATGTGAATTAGAAATATCAAAAACAAATAATAATATTGAATATTATTCAATAAATAATAAATATACTGCTACAATATTACCAGCGGATGCATATAGTAATTTAAGTTGCATTATAAAAGAAGCTGATAATGGTGATTATTTTGAATATTATCCTATATATGATGGTGGTTTTATAAATGATTATTTATATAATCTTAATTCAGTAAATAATATGAATTGGAGTGTTATACATAACATACAAGTTATAGAACAGGTTGCTGATAAGTTTTATGTTACATCTGATATGACAATACCACAATCTACTAATTTTGATAGACCTAGTTATTTTAGACCTGTTTTATTATATTCAGACATTTCATTTTCATATACTATTGCTTATACAATGAGATTTGTTAATAGTGCTAATGGTGAACAAATTATAAGAAAATCTACATTAACATCATATAATCCAAAAAAATATGGACTAAATATAAATAGAATAAAAATAGATGATGGAATAGAACCTTTAAAAGTATATAATAAAATATCTAATGATACAATAATTATAAATAATACATTGAATAAAAGAATATATGAAAATAATATAATGATAAATACAAAATATATTAATTTATATACTAATGTAATAGATGTTTGTATAAATATTAATAATGTTAATATAAATGAAAATTCAGATTTGATATATGGGCAAGGATATGCTAAAATAAGGCTTAACAAATTTGACAATTTAATTAAATTTAAAATACAAAAATATGAAAATGGATATATAATACCTATTGATTTAACAAACAAAAATATTGTGCTAAAATTTTTAACAGATAATTTAGATGAAATAACAATATTAAAATATGACGATGATAATATAACTATATTCCCAGAAAGCGGCGAAATAATGTTTTTAATTGATAAAAAGAAGTCTAATATGATATTAAAAAATAAAAAAGAAATGAATTTTTATATTATAGATAAAAGTAGCGAAATAGAAAATGTAATATATACAGGAAAATTTATTGAATTTAAAAATGGTGAAGATATAGATGCTGATTATGGTAAACCTATTAAATTAAAAATCAAAGAATATGAAGATATTTTAACAAAAGAAATCAATAATTATAAATTGCTAAATAAAAAATTAAGCTCAGTAAATAATATAGAAGTAAGTAAATTACCGACATATAGTGTTTCATCTTCTATTAAAGAAACAAAAAAGATAGCAAAAGTTGAAAATTCTAATATTATAAAACAAATTAAGCCGCCAAATATATGATATTTAAAGAAATTTATATATATAAAAAAACAATAATATTATGAAAACATTATTTAAAAAATTAAATAATGACAAAAACAAAATTAGTAACAAAAAAAGGGATGAATATTTAAATTATATTTTTGCATATCTTAAAGATGAATTAGGTGGATATATTAATAAATTGAATCCAAAATTAAAAATATTCTCTGATGTTGATTACAAATCACCTATTATAAAAAAATTAAGAATGCAAGGTATTGAGTTGGGATTACGGGGTCTTCCTACTGATACTTATGCTATAAATCCAAATAATAATGAATTTAAAAAATTTATTAATGATTTTTTTATAGCAGAAAACGAATGTGTTAAAAAAATTAATAATGAATTATATTATGATGATAATGATTTAAAAAATCATATTTTTAAGAAAGAATTTGAAAATATTTTCTCAAATATTTATCTTTATATTTTAAATAAAGATGAAAAAAGTGGTGGCTATTGTGCAAGTGAGATTAGATATGATCATAAAAATGAAAATTTTGATTTTTATACTTTTAATTTATTTTATTCAACTAAAAATGAAAAAAATTCCTTTGGTATTAAAGATGGTGATTTATATTCAAAAGAGATCGCCATTGAATTTATTAAAGATTATTTTGTTAAATATAAATATCAGGAATTAAGAATATATTCTGGTTATTTTGAATATTTATAAAAAAATTTTTATATTTTAATGATTTTAAATGCAAAAAATAATAATTTTAGGATTGAATTACCTAGATCATTTTTTAGCGATTATATAACTAATAAATATATACCTTCTATTAAAAAATATCAGACAATATATAATAATATATGGGACTTTATTAATGCTAGTATACAATCGTGCACTGTGCCGACACCAAATTTACCTATAGTTGAACAAGAAAGACTTCATAATACTAAAAGTATATATAAAGGGAAGGGCAATGTTAATTATTATTTGGATAATGATTTTACTATAACATTTAAATTTTACGACGGCTTTTTAAATTATTTTATAATGTATGAATTACTAATTGAATTTTATGAATATAGAAATAAAAATACTAATTTAGGTGATTTATTATTAACATTTTATAATAATTCAGGATATGAAATATTTAATATTGTATATGAAAAAATTGTATATAACTCCATATCAGAATTAAAATTAGAATATCCGTCTAATACACCAACATTTCAAACATTTGATTGTGGATTTAATTTTAATGATATAAAGTTTAATCCATTAGTTTAAAAAAAATATAATTATTATGAAAAATATTAATAATTTAAAAGAAATAAATAATAATGAGTTAGAAAATCAATTATTTGAGGAATATAAGCAAATATTAAATGAAAATAATATTCAATTAGACGAAGGTATAATAAAAACACTTGCTGGTGCAGGTGTTGGCTATATTATGGGGCCTGCTCTTGGCAAAGCAATATGTAAAGCACTTGGCATAGAAAAAGGTATACTATATGATTTGATGACTTCTAAATTGGTAACTACGGCAATTGGCGCTGCCCTATCAAAATGATTTTTTATGAACAAAAAATATTTTTGTTTTTTTGATTTTAGTATAAATTCAACCGCATGTTCTTTATATAATTATAAAAACAATAAATTAATATTTTTTTCATTTCCCAGAAAAAAAATTATCAATAATAATATTGTTAAAAATTTAATTGATAGTGATGTAGTAGTAACAATTATTGATGATAAGATAATAACAAATGATCAGCAAAAAAAAGAAATTGCTAATTTAATGGATGCTGATTATTTAATGAATATAATATGTAATAAGTTAAGTGAATATATAAAAGATAATAATATTATTTTTGGTGTGGAAGGAATTTCTTTTGGTAGTTTTGGTAATATGCAAATTCAATTAGCAGGATATAATTATTTATTAAGATATATGTTAAAAAATTATTTTAATATAACGTATGATGATATATTAGTTTATTCGCCAAGATATATTAAAAGGAATGTGGGATCAGGAAATTATAATAAAAATATGATGATTGAAAAATTTATAAATAGTAATAATGATTTATTAATAGACAACAAGTTACAATTAGCGTTAAAAAATGGAATATTTGTAAAAAAATCACATAATAAAGATAGTAAAACATATTATAAACCTATTGATGATTTAATAGATTCTTTTTGGGGATTAGTTGCATTAATGAATAATATTTGAATATTATATGTTAAATATTAAAAAATATAGTTGCAAATGTTTATATTATGTTAAAATTAAATAAAAATTTATATATATATATATATATAAATAATAAAATTTTGTATTTTGACAAGAGATGAATTTAAAGAATTAATTAATACGGAGCTTACTGTAGGGGGAGCATTGCCGTATACTATTCCTGATAAGGAAATGGAAAGAATAATTAATCAGGCATTAAACTGGGCATGGATAAATTATCAATATTCTGTTACCATACAATATTATGTTATAAAATTAAGTGTATTTAAATCACAAGAATTTAAAAGAAACAGAACAATAACATTGCCTGATTGTATAGTATCTATTTTTAATGTACAAGAAATCAAAGGTCATACATTAACAACATTTAGTAATTTTGGCCCTGATTTTTCTATAGAAAAGATTATGGCTCAAGAAATTTATTTATCACCTTATAATACTGATAGTGTTGTATTAGCAGTAGCGTATGAGTCATTTTGGGATTTAAGTAAAGCGTTATATTTAGATAGGATAGCATTTGAATTTAATCACAATTCAAAACAATTAACAATAACTGGGCGAGATCCGAAATTTGATGTATGGCTACAAACATATGTTAAAATACCTGAAGAAAAATTATATGATGATTGGACATTTCAAAGATATTGCGCGGCAAATGCAAAAATATCATTAGGTCGAATGTTAAGTATGTTTGAATTTAATTTACCTGGCGGTGTATCTATAAATGCAGACCAAATAAAAAGTGATGGTGAAAATGAATTAGAAAAAATATTAGATACAATAAGAGAAGAAAATACACCAAATTGGATTTTCGTTTATCATTAAAAAATTATTTATTTTAAATGGATGTAATTAACAATATAAGTTTATCAAAAAAAGGCAAAAATTTTCTTATATTTAAGACAAAATTATTAGAAAATATTATAAAGATATATGATTATAATGATGATATTGATTGTGATGATAGTGTTGCAAAATATTTTTCATGGAGTATAGATGATAAAGTGTGGAGTTATTGGACATCACTTAATATTAATGATTTGTCTGTAATAACTGATTATATATCAAATGGATTTTTTATTAGATTTAAATATGTTTCTAGTAGTGATATTAATGTAAAAGATATTAATTTACTTGTTGATTATAGAGATATAGATGTTAATAAAGTAATAAGACAATCAATATCGATGAGTAATCAGTATATATTTTTTAATGATTCTGGAGTAGAAGATTATGATATATTAAATCCTATTGATTTTGATTTATATAATATAAAATCATCAATAAAACTTTATAATCAAATATTAAAGGGTGTTAATGATTTTATTGGTGTTAATGCTATTTATTTAAAGGCAAGTCCTAGCAAAGATTCTGCTGATTTTATATTAAAAGAATGGACATTATATTCTGTTGAAAATGCTAGTTGTTTGAAGATTATAATGCCTGATAATCAATTACCAGTAAATGATTTTAATTATGATTTTTTAGGCATGGAATATGTAAAAGAATTTGAAGTGCATATAATAAAAAATGTTTTTGAGAGTGTATTTGGTAAGAATACTGCTCCTCAAGAATATGATATTGTATATATACCTTTAATTAAAGATAGATTATATGAAGTTAGCAGTTCGCAATTAGTATATGATTTTATGGGAGAAGAACCTTATTGGAAAGTTAATTTAGTAAAATATAATAATAGGACTAATGTGGATAAACAGTCAAATTTAGATTCTATATTAAATGCAATAACAAAAAGTTCAAAAGATTTATTTGAGAATAATGTTATTAATGATATAAAAGATATAACAAAGGATCAAGAATTTAATAGATATTTAGGCAATGTTATTAATCCAGATGACAATATAAATAATATAGAAAATAGGGCGTTAGACCCCATAAAAATATTTGTTGATAAAAATTTACAAATTATTGATTATCAATTTAAAAATAATAATATAATAATAAGTGAGCATCAATATAATTTATATAATAGTAAATTATTAGGTAAAATAGCTATTAAATATAATATAATGTCATCTTCATTAGGTGATAATTTTTCATATTCTTCTTGGTTTAAATTATTAGATAATAAAAAGTATGTTGATGATGTCATAATAAAAAATAAAAATGATAATAATATTGGAATAAATATATTAGCAATTAGAAATTATAATATTAATGATTTATTATATTTTGAAAGGGCAAATAATTATTTTATTGGCACTATAAATGAAAAAATAGATAATAATAATTTTAATATAGATATATTATATGGTGATATAGATAATTTATATAGTAAAGGATGGAAAGTATCATTAGCTAATGAAAATATTTTAATAGATGGATATAAAGATAAAAAAGGGTTACAAATATCTATAATTGAAAATAGAATAATAAAAATAGTTGTTAATGATAAAATATATTATTTTAAATTAAGAGATAAATTAGTTAATAATATATGGTATACAATATTAATATCGTATTCAAATATTTTTAGACAAATTAATTGTACTATTTATAAAATAAAAGATATATATAATGATGGTACACTAGCAATTATTTTTAATGAAACTAAAAATAATATAGAAAAAGAAGTTATTGATGATGGTGATTATTTTAAAATTTTTTATAGTAATATAGTAATGACTAATATAAGAATATATAATGAGATTATAAATTTTGATATGCAAGATTTGTTATTAAGTAGAAAGAGTATTGATGATTTTAGTAAAATAATATTATTTGATATGTGTGAACCTAAAATATTTGCATTTGAAGGATTAGTAAAATAAATTATATTTTAAAAAATTTATATATATATTATATTTATTATTGTTTTTTTGTATATTATAATATATTTTATTTAAATGAAGGAAGAAGTTCGTAAAGAGAAAGAAGTTTTGATGAGTACATCAGCTGAGCTAAAGAATATAATTAAGTCTTTAGGATTATCTATTAATAAAGATAATATTGTCAATAATTATAATAATGATAAAACTATTGATAATATTGCTAATGATATCATTAATTTTATTGATATGGCAGATATTAATAATAAAGCTAATGATTTTGCTAAAAATATTGTTGAAAAAAATGCAACATTTTATTTAGTTGATGATGATATCATACAAGATCCTTATGTACAACAAAAAATATTATCTGACATAGCTATAATAAAAGATTTATCTATACAATCAATGATAGCTGATTATTCAATATCAAAAATGATAAATCAAATTGATGCTAGCTTTGGTAATGTGCATCCTCGTCTTTTTGAAGTATTATCTAATTTTCAACGGTCAAAATTGGATATAACAAAAACCATAGCTCAATATATCATTATGATACAAGATAATTTTAAAAATATAAAAATGGATTACTTAAAACAAAAAGAAGAAAAAGAAATCCAACTAGATATATCAAATAATAGCGATAGTATTGTTGCCAAAGGCACTAAAAACTTAATTGAGAATCTAAGCAACATATTAACTGAACTAAAAACTAAAGAAAATGAATGAAAATATGATTTGGAGTACAGAATTAATTAATGAGCAGATAAGAAAGATTGATTCTGGTGAGACTGTAAATATGGATTGTTTTTATGGTGGTGATGTTACTTTAAGAAATTCTGATATTTTATTTCAGTATACAAAGGATGAGCAAAAGGAATTATTAAAATGTGCCAGTGATGTTGTATACTTTGCTAATAATTATTGTTATACGATGACTGACGAAGGTATAAAACCTATTGTACTTAGGGATTATCAAATAGAAATGTTAAGGATGTTTCAGAATAATAGATATTCTATTGTAAATGCATCAAGGCAGGTTGGTAAGACAACATGTGCGTCTATTTTTATGATGTGGTATATTTGTTTTAACTATGAAAAAAATATATTAGTGATAGCAAATAAATTAACAACTACCATTGAAATTGTGGATAAGATAAAAAACATTTATAGAAATTTACCATTTTTTTTAAAACCTGGCATATCTTCAAATGCAAATACATTTATGAAATTTGATAATGGATGTAGATTATTTTCACAAACAACTACAAAGACGTCTGCTATTGGATTTACTATTCATTTATTATATGCTGATGAGTTTGCTCATATAAATAGAAATTTTATAGTACCTTTTTATCGTTCTATATTCCCCACATTATCATCATCAGATATATCTAGGATAATAATAACATCCACTCCTAATAAGTTTAATTTATTTTATGAATTATATATGGGTGCAATAGAAGGTAAGAATGATTATAAAGCAATGGTGGTGCCGTGGTACAAGGTAGCGGGTAGGGATGAAGAATGGAAGCAACGAGAAATAGCAAATTTAGGTGGCAATGAAGAATTATTTAATCAGGAATATGGATGTCAATTTTTGACATCAAGTAGTATGTTATTATCGGGCAGTATAGTTAGATTTTTAGAAAAAATAAAAAAGCAATATATATGGCAAGAAAATGAAAAGATGAATGAATTAGTAGAAAATTATGGTGATTTATTGTGGGATGATAAATTTGATTTTAATAATATTAATAATAATGATAAATTTATATTTTCTATTGATTTAAGTGATGGTGTAGGCAAAGATTATACAGTATGTAATATTTTCAAAATTGAACCAGTATCGATAGCACAATTTAAAAAAAGAAAGAGAATTAAAGATGAGACTGATATGTTTCGGCTAAGACAAATTGGTATTTGGAGGTCTAATATTTATTCAATAAATGAATTTGCTAGTATACTAAGTGCATTAGTTTTTGATATATTTAATTCGGATAATGTAAAAATTGTTTTAGAAATTAATTTTAAAGGTGATTTATTGATAGAATATATGAGTAAACATCGTAATTATTATAGTAATATATTTTTACATACACGACATTCGTCATCAAATAAACAATTAAATCCAGGCGTAAAAATAAAAAGAGATAATAAGGATATATATGTGTCTGAATTAAAGACATTAATACAAAATAAATATATAATTATTAATGAAAAAAATACTATTGAAGAAATAGAAAATTTTGGATTAGATAAAGATGGTAGATATAGGGGTCAAATGGGTCATGATGATTGTGCTATGACTTTAGTTAATTTAGTTGCTTTTATAAATAGTAATAGTTATGGTGAAATTATAGAAGATATGATAGATATTCAGCCAGCTATATATAGAAAAATATATGATAATAAAATATTTAATGAAAATAATGATAATAGTAAAATATTAGTTGATTTTTTCAAAGAAATACAAAAAGCAAATTTATTTTAAAAAAAAATTTATATATAGATAAAAAAATAAAATTATATTATGGCTAATTTAGTTTTTGATTTAAATAAATTTAAAGCAGCAGGTGTATATACTGTTGAATATAGTACTTCTGAAAGTAGACCAATTGCAACAGATACTTTGCGGTTAGTAGTGGGCTTTTCACGTCAAGGAATATTTAATACACCAGTATATCTTGATAATGTTAATACATCACGAAAAATTTTTGGTAATATAGATCCTATATTAGAAAAAAGAGGGTCATTTTTTCATAGATCAATTGAGACATGTTTACAACAAGGGCCTGTGCTAGCACTTAATTTAATGGCACTTAATAATGACCCCAATAATGGTGATATGGTAGAATATAAATCTTTTTCATTATCACCTAGCCAGGATAATTCATATATAACAAAGGAATTATTATCATCTTTTTACAATAAAGAAAGATTTTGGTTTTTAGATAATTCTAATTTTCATGCAATTGTTAATAATCATATTAACACTAAAGATATGCTTATTAGTTTTGTTAATGTAGGACAGAGACCTGTTTCTTTAATTGTTAAAAAATCTGATAATGTATCTGGTTTTAATATAACAGCACGTGAATATTTTGGTAATGGTAATGTTCCTGAATATATGCAAGATTATGATTATATATCTGATTATTTTATTGATGTTATTATAATAAATGGTGATTGGACAAACTATATTAATTTATCAATAGATCCTTATTATGCAAAGTATTTTAATAATAATGGTATAAAAATAAATAAGTTAGATGATTTCTTATCTGATAGTAGTGTAGATGTTATTGCAAGCATAACAGGATGTATAATACCTGATTTTATAGATAATAATGGTACAAATAGATTTATTGAAACATTAGTTAATAATCAATCACAGCAAACTGGTGTATTTATGACTATAAATAGAGATATGATAGATGATTATATAAATTCAGAATATAAAATTGATATGGTAGGTCATAGTCTAATAGATAGTAATAAATCTTCATTAAACTTTTTATCATACAATTCGCCTATTATGGAAGAGATAATTTTTAATACGCCGACTGATTTTTCTGTTGATGAAAATACAATAACTTATTCTGATAGTGATTTTAATAATACAATAAAGATATCATCAATACCGTATGAAAATGATGCTAGTCCGTTTTTTAATACATTTATAATACCTAAACCGATGCCTAATGCAACTGTATTTACATTAGAAGAATATAATAATTTAGTTAATAGTATAACAAAAAATACTTTAATTAAAACTTATGGTAGTGGCAATAGTCAATATTTAAAAGTCAGTGATATTAATAATACTGGATTATCACTAGAATTAACATTAACAAATCCTGACAAAAATAGTAATAATGCTGGTATATATAAGGCAATATTTGATAATCCAGACGAAATAAATAAAAAATTTTCTATTACTACTACTTATACATCATTAAATCAATTTGATATTATATATGTTAAAGGTACTAATAAGTATTTTGTTGTTAAAGATGTAACTATATCATCACCTACAATTGATATAGAAATATATGGAAGTGAAGATGATTTAATGCAAGATTTATCATCTAGTGATTATTATATAAAAGATTATGTTGATTATGTAAGTTATTCATTTACTGTTAATGAAATTGATAACAAAGAAGGATATATATGTGATGTATTAGCACATAAAAATTATATTCCTGATTTAAGAAATAACATATTAACATATATTATAAATCCTTCTTTAATAAAATTTGATGATATAAATAAAGTTATTGAAATATATAATGGAAATGATTTATATAAACAATTGGATAATGGTTCAATAGTAAATGGTGATTTTGCATATACAAATAATTCTTTATCTAGTCAAGTATATTTATCATTTACAAAATCAATAGGTGAATATGGATTAGATTGCTATAAAGCAAAAGAATACAGTGATATAAATCTTACTGCATTAGCAAGTTCTTTTGTATCATCATTTTATTGTTTAGATGGTTCTCAATGTAATAATGGAATATGTATACAAACAGGTATTGGTAATATTAAAGAATATATTCCTATTATACCAATGTCATTAAATAATCTTAAAACTAAATTTAAAATTAGTGCAGATGATAATAACAAAATTAATGTTAATTCATTATTAGTATGCGGTGATATTAATGAAAAACATTTAACAAGAGTAATAAGCAAAACTAAAAGTGTTAATAGTAATGGAATTGTTGAATATGAAATTTCTGTTAATGAGCCAATATTTATTGAAAAAATATCAGGTAATGATTATGTATGTAGATATTTACCAATAAATGATTTTGCTACTAATTTACAATTCACAAAATTAGAAGGATTTAAGATAACATCTTATCATATGCCTGGCGGTGAAAATCAACTTTGGAAAATATATGGTGTATTAGAAAATACTAATTTATCAGAAGTATTATCAGATAAAAATTTAATTGATTTTAGATATATAGTAGATACATTTGATGGTGGATTAGAACCGCAATGTGGGGCAAAATCAATTTTGTCTAGATTAGCGAAAAAAAGACAAACATGCTTAGCTTTACTTAATTTACCATCTATATCAAAATTTATGGCTTCTACTGATCCTATGTTTACTGACATGCCTGATATTGAAAATGGAAATCCGAAACCAGTATTAAAGGTAGAATATATAGCAAGTGGTGGCAATTTATCAATGGCACCTAGTTTCAAATTCACACTACCTGATGATGAAAATGGTGGTAAATATTGTGGATTTTTTACACCATTTTTAAAAATAAGAGAAAATAATAAGATAAAATATGTGCCGCCAGCTGCTGATGTTTCTAATAATTTTATAAGAAAATTCCAAAATGGTATTCCTTATGATATTGTGGCAGGACCTAAGCGTGGCGTATTATCAAATAATAAACTCGTAGGATTAGAATATGACTTCCTTAAATCAGATAGAGTATATTTAGAACAAATGGGCATAAATGCTATTATCAATGATAGAAATTATGGTATAATGATTTATGGTGATATGACATCGTATCAAAAAATGTTAGATCCATTAAATTATTTGCATATAAGAGATTTGGGAATAACAATAGAAGATAGAATAGAAAAAATATTAAGTAACTATGTATTTGATAAAAATGATACGAGAATAAGACTAGAAATTAAAACATTAGTTGATAATTATTTAGAATCTGTTAAAAATAATGGTGGTATATATGATTATATAACTATAATGAATGATAAAAATAATACAACAGATGTGATAAAAAATGCTATTGGAATAATTGATGTTATTATTGAACCATATTATGGTATGAATAAGCTAATTAATAGAATACAAATAGTATCGCCAGGACAAATTGCAAGTGGTGGATTTTATACATTTACATAAAAATTTATATATATAAAAAAACAATAATATTATGGCAGGTTTACCTCATTATAAAAATTCAAAAGCAGCTGTTAATAACTGGGAACCAGTTTATTATGCAAATTTTGAAGTTATGATAACACCCCCAGCGGGCATTTCTGATTGGGATTTAGTTATGGAAAATATTATTAGCGTCGGGGGAATAGATTTAACAAAAGGATTTCCAACACCCAAATACCAAAAATATAAGAATTACCCTAGAGCATTTGTGGGTGGTGCAATTACAGATCCTACACAAGAAATTGAATTATCTTTTGAAGTTAATTTAAATGATGCTAATTCAATGTATGTATATAAAGCAATACGGCAATGGTGTAATTTAGCATATGATCCTTTGACAGGTAAAATGGGATTAAAAAAGGAATATAGCGGCGGCCCTATGACAATTGTGCAATTTAATAGTAATGGTGATATATTCAGACAATTAACATTTCCTAATGTTATTCCTGGCAGTATGGTAAAGGGGCCTGATGAATATGATTGGTCGTCAGAAGATATTTTTAGAGTTGAAGAATGGAAATTAATAGCAACATATTGGGACGAAACAATATTATAATAATTGACATTTGTGTTAAAATAAAATAATAATTATGGAAAATAAAGAAATTGAAGCCCAAAAAATAATAGAAGGGCTAGAAAATAATGATTTGGGTAATATAAAAGATATTGCTCCAATAAATAATATTAATTTAGATAAAGATAATGTGGGGTGGAAGCCAATATCATTAGAATTATTACCCACACAAGGTCTTTATTATCCTGATGGTACTAAAATAGCAATAAGAGCGGCTACATTCGGGGAAATTAGACATTGGTCAATGATAGATGATAATGATCCTATATCTATTGAAGATAGTTTAAATTATATAATAGAAAGATGTGTACAGATAATAATACCTGGCAAAAAAGCAACATATAGAGATTTAAAGGAGATAGATAGATTTTATTTAGTTATTGCAATACGGGAAATTACTTTTAAAGAAGGCGAAAATGATTTAATAATTGAATATGCTAAAAATGATGGTAATATAGAAAAAATAAAAGTTCAAAAAGAAATAATTAATTATTTTAATCCACCTGATAAATTAATGAAATTTTATTCACATAAAGATAAATGTTTCGTATTTAATACATCTAGTGGTATTATATTAAAGTTATATATACCCAGTTTAGGTGTTGTTGAATTTTTAAAGAATTATAATATTGAAATGCAACAAAATGGTAAAAAAATAGATGAAATATTTCAACGATATTCTTTATTTTTATTTGATGATTGGCGTAAACTAGATAGGACAACGTATAATAATATGTTACAAGAATCATATTCATGGGATTTAGAAATAATATCAATTTTATCTAATGTTGTTGATTTATTAAAAGATAGTGTTAGCACTATGATAAAAGCAAATGTTCCTGGCGAAGGGGAGGTCGCCATTCCATTATCCTTTCAAGGAGGGATTAAATCCATTTTCATTGTTTCAGATATCTTGGACAAGCTTAAATAATTATGAGTTTACATTAATAAATAGATTACATATCCAGCCATCTGAAATTGATAAGATGGAATTTTTTAGAATACAATATATAATTGATAATATAATAAATATGGATAACGAAGCTGAAAAACAAAGAAAAAAAGAAGAGATAGAATACAAAAAAGGGAATGAAAAATATCAAAAAATGTTTAAATCTAATAATTTTTCTATAGATAAATTATCAAAATATAAATATTAGCAATATGAAAGATCCCGCCATCACACTAGAAAATATACTTAATGTAGTTATTA
>Ga0208823_1001803_pt1 | contig 16554 bp, 13 predicted proteins | sample AD_UKC075_MetaG_FD_184440 | JGI IMG/M metagenome (GOLD analysis project Ga0208823, IMG submission 184440) | Active sludge microbial communities of municipal wastewater-treating anaerobic digesters from USA - AD_UKC075_MetaG (SPAdes) (version 2) | ecosystem: Engineered > Bioreactor > Anaerobic >... | reverse complement strand
GCGCATAACGCCGCCCGTCCGGCTCCCGCCCCAGCAGGCCACCGGCCTCCAGCTGTGCCAGCATGCGGTGCACCGAGGGTTTGGGCCAGCCGCTGGCGGCCACCACCTCGGCCAGCGCCAGGGCCCGGCCTGCGCCGGCCAGCAACTCCAGCAGCTCGAACTGCCGCAATACAGGGCTGGTGGTGGGCGTGGGCTCTTGCATGGTGGCAGTGTCATAAGTCTCGATATTCGAGACGAATTAATATAAAAATGCGAGACAAATTCTATCCACCCCTACATTTCCTTTCCATGCCTTCCCGCTTCCACAACGTTGTGCTCACCGGTGCCTGCGGCGGCCTGGGCCAGGCGCTGGCGACGGCCCTGCTGGATGCGGGCGCCCGGGTGGCGCTGGTGGGCATGGACAGCGCCAGGCTGGACGCACTCGCCGCCCAGGCGCCTGAACGCAGCGCGGTGTACACCCCCGACGTGGCCGATGCTGCCGCCCTGCAGGCCATGGCGCAGGACTGGATGGCCCGCCACGGCCTGCCCGACCTGGTGATCGCCAACGCCGGTGTTGCCGGGGGCTTTGATACCGCCCAGGCCAGCGACCTGGCGGTGCTGCGCCGCATGCTGGAGATCAACCTGCTGGGCGTGGCCACCACCTTCCAGCCCTTCCTGGCCGCCGCCGGCAGCCGTCCGGCGCAGCCGCTGGCCCTGGTGGGGGTGGCCAGCCTCGCGGGCTGGCGCGGCCTGCCCGGCAACGGCGCTTACTGCGCCAGCAAGGCCGGGTTGATCTGTTACCTGCAAAGTTTGCGTGCCGAGCTGCGAGGCACTGCCGCCACCGTCCACACCGTGAGCCCTGGCTACCTGCGCACCCCGCTCACTGCGGGCAACCGTTTTGTGATGCCCGGCCTGCTGGAGCCCGAGGTCGCCGCCAGCCTGCTGCTGCAGGGCGTGGCGCGCGGGCGTGAACACATCGTGCTGCCCCCGCGCATGGGCTGGCTGGCCCGGGCGCTGGGCTGCCTGCCGGCCGCCTGGCACGACGCCATCCTGCTGCGCCAGCCGCGTAAGCCCCGTGTGGGCGAGGCCGGCGCCACTGCCATACCGGGCCTGGGCGAGCCAGCCCCAACGTCCTCCTCTCCTTGCTCTTCGCCATCCAAGCTGCCATGACCTCCACGCCCACCCACCAGCAAATCGCCCTGATCGGTGCCGGCCCCTCCGGCCTGGCCGGCGCGCGCAACCTGCAGAAACACGGCATTCCGTTCCAGGGCTTCGAGGCCTACACCGACATCGGCGGGCTGTGGAACATCGGCAACCCGCGCTCCACCGTGTACGAGTCGGCCCACCTGATTTCCAGCAAGCGCACTACCGAGTTCAGCGAATTCCCCATGGCCGACAGCGTGGCCGACTACCCCAGCCACCGTGAGCTGCTGCAGTACTTCAACGCCTTTGCCGACCATTTCCAGCTGCGTGCGCATTTCCGCTTCGGCGTGCGGGTGGTCCGGGTGGAGCCGCTGTCCGACGCGCCCGACACGCTGTGGCGCGTCACCATCGACCCTGGCAACGGCGCGCTGGAGACGGCCGACTACAAAGGTGTGGTGGTGGCCAACGGCACCCTGGCCGAGCCCAGCATGCCGCGCTTCGAGGGCAGCTTCAGCGGCGAGCTGCTGCACACCTCGGCCTACAAGAGCGCGGCGCAGTTCACCGGCAAAAGCGTGCTGATCATCGGCGCCGGCAACTCGGGCTGCGACATCGCGGTGGACGCAGTGCACTACGCCAAAAGTGTGGACATCTCGGTGCGCCGGGGCTACTACTTCGTGCCCAAATACGTGTTCGGCAAACCCGCCGACACGCTGGGCGGCAAGCTCAAGCCGCCGCCCTGGCTCAAGCAGAAGATGGACAGCACCGTCCTGCAGTGGTTCACCGGCGACCCGGTGCGCTTCGGCTTCCCCAAGCCCGACTACAAGATGTACGAGTCGCACCCCGTGGTGAACTCGCTCATCCTGCACCACCTGGGCCATGGCGACATCCATGTGAAGGCCGACGTGGCCCGCTTCGACGGCGCCACCGTGCACTTCAAGGACGGCACCCAGGCCGACTACGACATGGTGCTGGCCGCCACCGGCTACAAGCTGCACTACCCCTTCCTCGACCACGCCCTGCTGAACTGGCAGGGCATGGCGCCGCGCCTGTACCTCAACATCTTCGCGCCGCGTTTCCAGCGGCTGGCGGTGCTGGGCATGGTGGAGGCCAGCGGCATCGGCTGGCAGGGCCGCTACGAGCAGGCCGAGCTGGTGGCACGTTACTTCAAGGCGCTGGACGCGGGCAGCCCGAAGGCCCAGGCGCTGATTGCCGCCAAGGCCGGGCCGCCGCCCGACCTGTCGGGCGGCTACCAATACCTGAAGCTGGAGCGTATGGCCTACTACGTGCACAAGGACACCTACCGTGCAGCCGTGCGCAAGGCGTCCGACGCACTGGCCTGAACCTCGCAATCGACGCGAACGAGACACCCCATGCTGCCCATCGACGAGATCCGCCTGCACTTCAACCCGGCATCCCTCGCCCTCCTCAACGGCGTGCTGGCCTTCCTGATGTTCGGCATCGCGCTGGATACGCGGGTGGAGGACTTCCGCCGCGTTCTGAAGATGCCCCTGGCCTTCAGCGTCGGCATCGTCGCGCAGTTCCTGCTGCTGCCGGCCATCACCTTCGTGCTTACGCTGGTGCTGCAGCCCGGCCCCAGCATCGCGCTGGGCATGATCCTGGTGGCCTGCTGCCCGCCGGGCAACGTCAGCAACATCCTCACCCACCGGGCCAAGGGCAACGTGGCGCTGAGCGTGTCGATGACGGCGGTGTCCAACGCGCTGGCCATTCCGCTGATGCCGCTCAACTTTGCCTTCTGGGGCGGCCTGCACCCCACGGCTTCCACCTTGCTCAAATCGATCTCCATCGACCCGGTGCAGATGACGCTGCACATCATCATGATCATCGGTTTGCCCTTTGTGCTGGGCCTGCTGTGTGCGCACTACCTGCCCGCGCTCACCCAGCGCTGCAAGCGGCCCATCGGCATCGTGAGTTTCCTGGCGCTGATCGGTTTCATCGTTGGTGCCATCGCCGGCAACTGGCGTTTCTTCCTCGACTACGTGGGCGTGGTGCTGATCGCCGTGGCCCTCCACGACGCACTGGCCTTCGGCACTGGCTACAGCTGTGCCCGCCTGTGCGGCCTGCCTGACTACGACCGCCGCGCGCTCACCTTCGAGGTGGGCATTCGCAACGCCGGGCTGGGCCTGGTGCTGGTGTTCAGCTTCTTCGGCGGGCTGGGCGGTATGGCCGTGGTGGCTGGGGTCTGGGGCTTCTGGGACATCATCGCCGGGCTGGCGCTGGCAGCGTGGTGGGCGCGCCGGCCGCTGCAGCCGGCAGTGGGCATGCCGAAGGGGGCTGTATGAGTGGAGATATGGCATACGCACCCGCCGCGCGCAGGGTGCTGGTCACCGGGGCCGACGGCTTTGTCGGCCGCAGCGTGGTGGCGGCCCTGGCCGAGCGGGTGGAGCACGGCGCGTTGGACGCCGTGTGGGCCCATGACGTGCGGCCCGTGCCGGCCGGGCGCCAGGTGCCCGGCGTGCACTACGAGGTGCAGGACGTGCGCGCTCCCGACCTGGCCGCGCAGATCGCGCGCATCCGGCCTGATGCCGTGGTGCACCTCGCTTCCATCGTCACGCCGGGCAAGGCATCCAGCCGCGCCTTCGAGTATTCGGTGGACGTGGAAGGCACCCGCAACCTGCTGGACGCCTGCGTGGCCGCCGGCGTGCGCCATGTGGTGGTGTCGTCCAGCGGCGCGGCCTATGGCTACCACGCCGACAACCCGGCCTGGCTCACCGAAGATATGCCGCTGCGCGGCAACGAGGTGTTTGCCTATGCCCACCACAAGCGCCTGGTGGAGGAGATGCTGGCCCAGTACCGCCAGCAGCACCCCGCGCTGCTGCAGACCGTGCTGCGCATCGGCACCATCCTGGGCGAGCGGGTGGACAACCAGATCACCGCCCTGTTCGAAAAACCCCGCCTCATCGCCATCCGGGGCAGCGACAGCCCCTTTGTTTTTATCTGGGACCAGGACGTGACCGGCGCCATCCTGCACGCGCTCAGCGGCGCAGGCCAGCCCGGCTGCTACAACCTTGCGGGTGACGGCGCGCTCAGCATCCACGAGATCGCCCGCACCCTGGGCAAACGCACGCGCAACTTCCCCGCCGGCCTGCTGAAGGCTGCGCTGGGCCTGGGCTCGGCGCTGGGCGTGAGCCGCTATGGCCCCGAGCAGCTCGACTTCCTGCGCTACCGGCCGGTGCTGCTCAACACCGCGCTCAAAACCCGTTTTGGCTACACGCCGGGGCGCACCAGCCGCGAGGCTTTCGAAGCCTTCATCGCCGCCCGCGCGGCGCAGGGCCGCCCGGTCACTGCAAAAAGATGAGCGCGCGCCGGGCCGCCCCAAGCAAGCTCGCACCGCAGTCCGCAAGGGCGGAGGTACTCCTATGAGCGCCGCGACAACCTTGTCGCGCGGCGACTGGCTCAGTGCACTGGTGGTGGTGCTTATCTGGGGGCTGAACTTCGTGGTGATGAAGCTCGGCTTGCAGGCCATCAGCCCCATGCTGCTGGGCGCGTTGCGCTTCAGCGCGGCGTCGCTGCCCTTCCTGCTGTTCGTGCGCCCACCTTCCTTGCCCTGGCGCTTCATGGTGGGGTATGGGCTGGCGCAGGGGGTGGGCCAGTTCGGCCTGCTGTTCCTGGGCCTGCACCTGGGCATGACGGCGGGCATGGCCTCGGTGGTGATCCAGACCCAGGCCTTCTTCACCCTGCTGGCTGCGCCCTGGCTGGGCGAGCGGGTACGGCCCATGCAGTGGGCGGGGCTGGCCGTGGCCCTGTGCGGCCTGCTGGCCATTGGCCTGGCGCATGGCGAGGGGCCGGGGCAGATGACGCTGGCTGGTTTTGTGCTCACCGTGGGCGCGGCGGCCATGTGGGCCACCTCGAACGTCATCGCCCGCCGGGCCAGCCAGGTGGCGCGCTACCAGCCCTTCCCCTTCATCGTGTGGAGCAGCGTGGTGCCCATCCTGCCCTTCTTTGCGCTGGCGGCGTGGATCGACGGGCCCGCTCACGTGGCACAGCAACTGCAGGGCCTGGGCTGGCAGTCGGTGTTGTGTGTGCTCTACCTGGCCTGGCTGGCCACGCTGCTGGCCTATAGCCTGTGGACACGGCTGCTGCAGCGCCATCCCGCCGGCCGGGTGACGCCGTTTTCGCTGGTGGTGCCGGTGGTGGGCCTGTGGGCGGCGGTGCTGGTGTTTGGCGAGCAGCCTGCGTTGCAGCAGTGGCTGGGCACTGGGGTGGTGCTGCTGGGGCTGGTGGTGAACCAGAGACGCTGACAGAGGGCGGTTTTGATGCAGAAACAGGCTCTGTACGCCCTGTCTCTCGTCGCATTGTGCTACTAATTTGGTAGCGTAATGCCTGGGGCTGCGCCAATGACAAAGCCCGCAACGCGGCGGGCTTTTGTGCAGTCGGCTGGGGGCGCCACCTGCGCGGCGCGGGCGCTCAGAACGTGCGGCGGGGTGCGGCGGGGCCGCGGCCTTCGATGTGGCGGAAGGTCACGCGGCCTTTGCTCAGGTCGTAGGGCGACATTTCCAACGACACCTTGTCGCCGGCCAGGATGCGGATGTGGTTCTTGCGCATCTTGCCCGAGGTGTAGGCAATCAGTTCGTGCCCGTTGTCCAGCGTCACGCGAAAACGCGAGTCCGGCAGCACTTCCGTCACCTTGCCCTGCATTTCAATCAGTTCTTCCTTGGCCATCAACTACTCCAGCAAATCTCAATGGGTCTCAATCGGTGCGGGCGGCGTCGTGCCGCGCGCATTACACATACGGCCACTGGTCCGCGTGAACGGGCTGGTGGACACTGCCGGTGTCTGCCGCCGTCCGCATCATGCGGCTGTAGCGGGTGAGGCCATTGCGGGGGTAAAACCGTGCCGTTTGCTCAGGGGCTGGTGCGGGGAGCACCACGGCGCAGGGAACCTGCCGGGCATCTAGATGGTCTGTGCCTGCGCTAACCAAGCAGGCGAGAGAAAAGGGCGGCACACCAGGGTGTTATTCAGGTATGTTGCCATTCACCGGGCGCATTATTTTAGCCCTTCTGGCATGTTTGCGCTCATTTTTGGGTGGCCTGCATGCGCATCTGCTCCACAAACCGACGCGCCGCCAGGCCCCGGGGCTGCTCGTTCGACCACACCACGTCCACACACAATGGCTGCGCGTTGCTCAGCCCCTGCAGCGGCAGCAGGCACAGGCTGCCCGCGTCCAGCCGCCACTGCACGAGGCTGCGCGGCAGCCAGCCCCAGCCCAGGCCGGCCTCCAGCAGGCCGCAGGCAGCCTCTGGGCTGTCGGTGTGCCACAGGTGGCGGGCGAACAGCACCCGCGTGTCGGCCACCCCGGTGTCGCGACCGGCGATGACGATCTGCCGGGTGGCGGCCAGGTGGGCCTCGCCCAGCGCTTTGGTCTGCAGCAGCGGGTGGTGGGGCGCGGCCACCGCCACCAGGGTTTCGGCACCCACTTGCTGGAATCTCTCGCGGCCATCCAGCAGCGGGCGCTCGAACACCAGCGCCAGCTGCGCGCGGCCCGTGTGCAGCAGCGTAAGCGCATCGGACTGCGGCGCCACCAGCACTTCCACGTCCAGCAGCGGGTATTCGGCGGCCAGCTGGGCCAGCGGGCCGCTCCAGCGCGCCGACATCAGCTCGGGCGCAATGGCCAGCGTGAGCCGCTCCTCCAGCCCCTGGGTGAGTGAGAGGGCATGGGCCTGCAGGGCACGCAGCTGCAGCGCGATCTGGCGCGCCTGGGGCTCCAGCGCACGCGCCGCATCGGTGGGGCGCGGCTCGCGGCCCGTGCGGTCGAACAGCTGCAGCGCCAGCTCGGCTTCCAGGTGGGCCACCGCCATGCTCACCGCCGACGGCACCCGCCCCAGCGCCCGGGCGGCGGCCGAGAAAGAGCCCTGGTCCAGCACCGCCAGGAACACCTGCACATTGTCTGAAGTGAAGGCCATATCGGGTCGATCTATCAATTTATCTGAAACAAGCTGACTTTATATGTCAGATTGAAAGACATAAAGTGGCGCTATCTCTTCGAAAAGCACCAGAAAGTTCAGGTTTCAGTTATGCAGGGCGTCAAGCGCAAAGTGGTCTATGTCAGCCTCTACGAAGGCATCGCCATCGTGGCGGCCACGCTGGGGCTGTCGGCCATGTCGGGGCATGGCGCCCAGGATGCCGGTGCCGTGGCCGTGGCCGCGTCGGCCATCGCCATCGTCTGGAACCTGGTGTTCAACACCCTGTTCGAGGCCTGGGAGGCCCGCCAGCACGTGAAGGGCCGCGGCCTGGGCCGGCGCATTGCGCACGCCATCGGCTTCGAGGGGGGGCTGGTCCTGTTCCTGGTGCCGCTGATCGCCTGGTGGTTCGACACCAGCCTGTGGCATGCGCTGGTGATGGACCTGGGGCTGGTGGTGTTTTTCCTGGTCTACACCTTTGTCTTCAACTGGGCGTTCGACCGCGTCTTCGGCCTGCCTGCTTCGGCCTTGCAGGCGGCGTAAGCCGGGTGGAGGCCTGCAGTGCCGGCTGGATGGACGGGTAACTAGCCGGCATGCTTGATCAGTCGCGGCGTGTCGAACCAGCCGTACCACCCGTACCACCCGCTCTACTCAGGCGCTTTTGTGTTCGCCCCCGACGGGCACACGGTCGCCTGACCGGAGAGGGGGATCCCCATCTTCCCCCTTGGCATCTGGCTGGCTGAACTGGTCAACGAGAAATACCGCCGTGCCGCCACCAGCTACGTGCAGAACCTGGTGGGCGGCTCGCTGCTGCAGTTTTTGCCGGTGCGCTGAGCCGGGGTGTTACCTCGGAACGATGAATACCGACTTCTCCGACACCTGCGCCTTGTCACCCAGGGCCTGCACGTCGAAGTGCACGGTGTGCGAGCCCTGGGGTGCTGCGTCGTAGGGCAGTTGCAGCCGCACGGCCACCCAGCGTGACTCCGCCGGCCCCACTTCCACCTCGCCGTCCGTTGCCACCTGCAGGCCTTCCAGGCCATGGGCCTGGATGCGGTAGCGCTGCGGGCCTTCGGTGGCGTTCATGATCTGCAGGCGGTACACGTTCTCCAGTTGGCCACCGGCCACGATGCGCGCCAGCGAGGCGCGGTCGCGCACCACATCGACCTTGAGCGGCGTGCGTGTGGCCAGGCTCAGCAGCAAGGCCAGGCACAGGGCGAGCAGCACGCTGCCGTACAGCAACACGCGTGGGCGCAGCACGCGGCGCAGCATTTGCGCACTGCTCCAGCGGTTGGTCATGCCGTTGTGCGTGGCATAGCGGATCAGGCCGCGCGGGTATTGCACCTTGTCCATGACCGAGTTGCAGGCGTCCACGCACAGGCCGCAGCCTATGCATTCGTACTGCAGGCCGTTGCGGATGTCGATGCCCGTGGGGCAGACCTGCACACACAGCGAGCAGTCGATGCAGTCGCCCAGGCCCGCGGCCTTGTGGTCCGTTACCTTCTTGCTGCGCGCGCCACGCGGTTCGCCACGGGCGCCGTCGTAGGTGACAACGAGTGTGTCCTGGTCAAACATGGCGCTCTGGAAGCGTGCATAGGGGCACATGTACTTGCACACCTGCTCGCGCATGAAACCGGCAAAGCCATAGGTGGCAAAAGCGTAGAAGAACACCCAGAACAGTTGCCAGCCACCCTGCAGCGCCAGCAGCTCACCGCCGAGCTGGCGGATAGGCACGAAAAAGCCGACGAAGGTGAAGCCCGTCCACAGCGCCACGGCAATCCAGGTGAACTGCTTGGCCCCTTTCTTCCAGACCTTCTCCCACGAAGTCCAGGGCGCCTTGTCCAGGCGCATGCGGGCGCTGCGGTCGCCCTCGATATGGGTCTCCAGCCACATGAAGAGCTTGGTGTACACCGTCTGGGGGCAGGCAAAGCCGCACCACAGGCGCCCGGCCACGGCGGTGAACAGGAAAAGCGACAGCGCCGAGATGATCAGCAGCCCGGTCAGGTAGATGAAGTCCTGCGGGTACAGCACCAGGCCGAACAGGTAGAAGCGCCGCGCCCCCAGGTCGAACAGCACCATCTGCCGCCCGCCCCACTGCAGCCAGGGCAGGCCGTAGAACACCAGCTGGGTTGCGAACAGCAGCACCCAGCGCCAGCGGTTGAACACGCCGTCGATGGCGCGCGGATAGACCTTGGTCTTGGCCTGGTACAAAGGGATGAACTTGCCTGGGGGGGGCGATGGCTGGTGTTCGGGAGAGGTCATGGCGGGGCGTATGTTGTTTTCTGTTTTCTTCTGGCGGGACGCAGCGGGTTTGTCAGCCGGGGATACCGGCCCCGATGCGCAGCCACGTACGCCGTCGAGTGTAGGCTGTAGTGGCGGCGGTGGGTAGGGCAGAGCTGTTCATGGCGATGGCCCTGCTCTTGATTCAAGACTCGTGCCAACCATGCCAGTCCCTGTCTCTGAAAAAAAGTGCTTATGTGACAGCCACTTGGCTCTGCGTATCGGGTTGGCTGGGTCGTGTGGCACTGCCAGGGGCTGCCATATGTATGCCAGGGCTGCCATATGTGGCAGCATATGGCGCATGCCTGTCATGCCCCAAGACCCCCCGACCGCTGCCCAGCCCGCGCTGTTCACTTCCTGGCTGGAGGCCTTGCCCGAGCCGCACATCGTGTTTGACCGCGACTACCGTATCGTGGCCGCCAACAGCGCCTACCGGCGGCAGTTCGGCCAGGGCACGCAGGTCGTGGGGCGTACCTGCCATGCGGTGTCGCACCATTCACCAGTGCCCTGCGACCAGGCCGGTGAAACCTGCCCCCTGGTGCGCGCCCTGCAGAGCGGCCAGCGCGAGCGCGTGCTGCACCTGCACCACACGCCGGCGGGCGAGGACTATGTGCAGATTGAACTCGTGCCGTTGCGCGGCGAGTCGGGCCAGCCCATGTTCTTCATGGAGAAAATGGAGCCGCTGCGCCTGGCGCAGGCCCACGCGGGCGCCCAGGGCATGATCGGGCGTGCGCCAGCCTTCAAGGCCTTGCTGGCGCTGATCGCCCGCGTGGGCCCGTCGCAGGCCAGCGTGCTGCTGCTGGGCGAGTCGGGCACCGGCAAGGAGCTGGCGGCGCGCGCCGTGCACGAGGCCAGCGCGCGTGCCGCCCGCCCGCTGGTGGTGGTGGACTGTGCCAGCCTGCCCGAGACGCTGTTCGAGAGCGAACTGTTCGGCCACGAGCGCGGCGCCTTCACCGGCGCCCATGCGGCGCGGGCCGGCCTGGTGGAGGCTGCGCAGGGCGGCACCCTGTTCCTGGACGAGGTGGGCGACATTCCCCTGACGATGCAGGTCAAGCTGCTGCGCCTGCTGGAGAGCGGCACCTACCGCCGCGTCGGCCAGACCGAGCTGCGCCGTGCCGACATCCGCCTGGTGGCGGCCACCCACCGCGACCTGCGCGCCATGGTGCGCGAGGGGCGCTTCCGCCAGGACCTGTACTACCGCCTGAGCACCTTTCCCATCCACCTGCCGCCGCTACGCGAGCGGGTGTCGGACATCGGCCTGCTGGCGCCGGCCCTGCTGGCGCGCGTAGCGCCAGGCCGAAGCCTGGTGCTGGAGCCGGCCGCGCTGCGCCGCCTGCTGCAGCACCCCTTCCCCGGCAACGTGCGCGAGTTGCGCAACGTGCTCGAGCGTGCTGCCTTGCTGAGCGACGGCGATCGCATCAGCGCCCAGACCATCCACAAGGCCTTGTCCTTCGACGCTTCCTTCTTGCCCGCACCCGCCGCCGCGGGCGCCCCGCTGCGCACGCTGCAGGCCCAGGCCTTGCGCGAGGCCTTGCCGGTATCGGGGCGCACCCGCAGCGAGCAGGCCCAGGCCCTGGGCATCAGCCAGCGCACCCTGTACCGCCAATTGCGCGCGCTGAGGGGCTCGCAGAATACCGAATAAATGCTATATGTTTGATAGCTTTGTGTGACCGCCTGGTGCGCGCAAAGACCTGATTCGAGCATCATTTTGGGCCCAGGTGCCCCCTTCGGCACCCATGCCGGTGCCGCCAGCAGCCGCGTGCGCGCGCCGGTAAAATCGGGCTCCTTTCCCAAGGAGCGTTGCAGCAGGCCTTCTCGAGCGCCTGTCAGGCTTGGGGATTCAGACCTCTCGCAACGACGCTCGCCTGTTCCCCCACGAATTCCTGCACAGGTGAGCCTGATGACCGCTGTATCCATGCCCCCCATGAAACTCTCCGGCCTGGAGCCGGTGACCATCGGCGCCGGCACCTTGTTCGTCAACGTCGGCGAACGCACCAACGTCACCGGCTCCAAGGCCTTCGCCCGCATGGTCCTGAACGGTGACTTCGACCAGGCGCTGTCGGTGGCGCGCCAGCAGGTGGAGAACGGCGCCCAGGTGATCGACATCAACATGGACGAGGCCATGCTCGACAGCAAGGCCGCCATGGTGCGCTTCCTGAACCTGATCGCCAGCGAGCCCGACATCGCCCGCGTGCCGGTGATGGTGGACAGCTCCAAGTGGGAGGTCATCGAGGCCGGCCTGCGCTGCATCCAGGGCAAGGGCATCGTCAACTCGATCAGCATGAAGGAGGGTGTCGAGAAGTTCAAGCACGAGGCGCGCCTCGTCAAGCGCTACGGTGCTGCCGCCGTGGTCATGGCCTTCGACGAGACGGGCCAGGCCGACACCTATGCCCGCAAGATCGAGATCTGCGAGCGCGCCTACCGCATCCTGGTGGACGAGGTCGGCTTTCCGCCCGAAGACATCATCTTCGACCCGAACATCTTCGCGGTGGCCACGGGCATCGAGGAGCACAACAACTACGCCGTCGATTTCATCGAGGCGGTGCGCTGGATCAAGCAGCACCTGCCGGGCGCGAAGGTGAGCGGCGGCGTCTCCAACGTCTCTTTCAGCTTCCGCGGCAACGACCCGGTGCGCGAGGCCATCCACACCGTGTTCCTGTACCACGCCATTCAAGCGGGCATGGACATGGGCATCGTCAACGCCGGCATGGTGGGCGTCTACGACGACCTGGAGCCGGTGCTGCGCGAGCGGGTGGAAGACGTGGTGCTCAACCGCCGGCCCGACGCGGGTGAGCGGCTGGTGGAAATCGCCGAGACCGCCAAGAGCGGCGCCAAGGACGAGAGCAGGAAGCTCGAATGGCGCGGCACGCCCGAGGCGCCGGTCAGCGTGGAACAGCGCCTGTCGCACGCCATGGTGCACGGCATCACCGACTTCATCGTCGAGGACACCGAAGAGGCCTACCAGGCCATCCTGGCCAAGGGCGGCCGGCCGCTGCATGTGATCGAAGGCCCGCTGATGGCAGGCATGAATATCGTGGGCGACCTGTTCGGCGCCGGCAAGATGTTCCTGCCGCAGGTGGTGAAGTCGGCGCGGGTGATGAAGTCCGCCGTGGCGCACCTGATCCCCTACATCGAGGAGGAAAAGCGCCAGGACGAGGCCGCCGGCCGCGATGTGCGCAGCAAGGGCAAGATCGTGATCGCCACCGTGAAGGGCGACGTGCACGACATCGGCAAGAACATCGTCACCGTGGTGCTCCAGTGCAACAACTTCGAGGTGGTGAACATGGGCGTGATGGTGCCGTGCCACGAAATCCTGGCCAAAGCCAAGGCAGAAGGCGCTGACATCGTGGGCCTGAGCGGCCTGATCACCCCCAGCCTGGAGGAGATGCAGTACGTGGCCGGCGAGATGCAGAAGGACGAACACTTCCGCATCAAGAAGATCCCGTTGCTGATCGGCGGTGCCACCACCAGCCGCGTGCACACCGCCGTGAAGATCGCGCCGCACTACGAAGGCCCCGTGGTCTACGTGCCCGACGCCTCGCGCAGCGTGGGTGTGGCGCAGAGCCTGCTGTCCGACCAGGCGGCTGCCTATATCGACGAGCTCAACGCCGACTACGACAAGGTGCGACGGCAGCACGCCAACAAGAAGCAGACCCCGTTGTGGCCCATCGCCAAGGCGCGGGCCAACAAGACACCGATCGACTGGGCGGGCTACCAGCCCACCACCCCGAAATTCATCGGCCGGCGTGTCTTCAAGAACTTCGACCTGGCCGAGCTGGCCAAGTACATCGATTGGGGCCCGTTCTTCCAGACCTGGGACCTGGCCGGGCCCTTCCCCGCCATCCTGAAGGACGAGATCGTCGGCGCCGAGGCCGTGCGCGTGTTCGCCGACGGCAAGCGCATGCTGCAGCGCCTCATCGAAGGCCGCTGGCTCACCGCCAGCGGGGTGGTGGGCTTTTGGCCCGCCAACACCGAGCGCGACGACGACATCGTGCTCTACACCGATGAGAGCCGCAGCCAGACCGCACTCACCTGGTACGGCATGCGCCAGCAGACCGAGAAGCAGGTCATCGACGGCGTGATGCGCCCCAGCCGCTGTCTGGCCGACTTCGTGGCGCCCAAGGCCAGTGGCGTGGCCGACTATGTGGGCATGTTCGCCGTCACCGCCGGCATCGGCGCCGAGAAACGCGAGCAGCGGTTCATCGACGACCTGGACGACTACTCCGCCATCATGTTCAAGGCCCTGGCCGACCGGCTGGCCGAGGCCTTCGCCGAAGCCCTGCACCACCGCGTGCGCACCGACCTGTGGGGCTATGCGGCGGGTGAGTCGCTGGACAACGAGGCGATGATCAAGGAACAGTACCGCGGCATCCGCCCGGCACCGGGCTACCCGGCCTGCCCCGACCACAGCGTCAAGGGCCCCATGTTCGACCTGCTGCAGTGCGAAGAAATCGGCATGGGGCTGACCGAGAGCCTGGCGATGACCCCCGCTGCCAGCGTCAGCGGCTTCTATATCGGCCACCCGGACAGTGCCTATTTCAACGTGGGCAAGATCGCCGAGGACCAGCTGCACGACATGGCCCAGCGCCGCGGCATGGACGAGCAAGACCTGCAGCGGCTGCTGGCCCCGAACCTATGAAACCCCTTTTTTTGAGCATCAAAATGGCGTATCGCGCTTGTTTTATAAACGCATCGCGCTATCAATTTGATTGCGCTGCCTGCTGATGGCTTCCGACACCGCCCGCTGGCTCGAAGGCCTGGTGATTCGGCTGCGCCGCTGGGCTAGCCTGCTCTGGCGCGAGATCCGCACGCCGGCCCGCCCGGTGCTGCGCGCCATCAACCTGTGGCTCGACGCCGACGGCCTGCGCATGAGTGCGGCCATGTCTTTCTACGGCATCCTGAGCCTGGCGCCGCTGGTGGCCTTGCTGGTGTCGGTGCTGGGGCGCTGGCTCGACATGGAACGGCTGGAGGCCAACCTGCTGGCGCGGGTCAGTGCAGGCATGGGGCAGCAGGCGGCCGACGTGGTGCAGCAGGCGCTGGGTAATGCCTTCTCCAGCGACGGCAACGTCATTTCCTTGCTCACCTTCCTGGTGTTTGCTTCGGGTGCCCTGGGGGTGTTTGCCGAGTTGCTGTCGGCCTTCGAGCGGCTGTGGCGGCAGGACCGGCCCGGCATGCCCAGCGTGCCCTGGTGGAACAGCGTGAAGCTGCACCTGCGCGGCATGCTGTACATCCTGGTGATGGGTGGGCTGCTGCTGGTGTCGCTGATCGCCTCCACCCTGATGACGGTGCTCACCGGCAAGGTCCCCTTCCTGGCGGCCATGGGCTGGGTGCTGCCGGCGCTCAACGAGTTGCTGTCCTTCGTGTTCTGCACCGCCCTGTTCATCGGCCTGATGCGCCTGAGCACCGGCCCCAAGCCGGCCCTGCGCCATGTGGCCTGGGGGGCGGTGGTGGGCGCTGTGCTGTTCAGCGTGGTGCGCCATGCACTGGCGCGCTATCTGATGGCCGCCCCCATCGTCAACGCCTACGGCGCGGCAGGCTCGATGGTGGCCGTGCTGATGTGGTTCTACGTCACCTCGGCCATCCTGCTCTTCGCCGCCGCCTGGGCGCGGGCGCTGGCGGACGAAAGCCGGCTGCGCAAGGCCGAGCGGGAACTGGCCGAGGCTTCGTTGCCACCCTGAGGCATCCATGCTGACGCACCGGCAACTGCGCTACTTCGTGCACATCGTGGACGCCGGCAGCTTCAGCCTGGCGGCGGAGCGGCTCTTCGTGGCCCAGTCGGCCCTGAGCCGGCAGGTGCGCGAGATGGAGGGCCAACTGCAGACGCCGCTGCTGCAGCGCGACACCCGCCACCTGGAGATGACCGCCGCGGGCCGGTCGCTGTATGCCGATGCCAGGCGTATCCTCGCCGCGCTGGAGGACGCCGCCGTCCGGGCGGCCCAGGCGCAACGCGGCATCGAGGGCACGCTGCAGCTGGTCCACTCCAGTTCCGTGCCGCTGGGCGCGCCGATCCTGGCCGTGCTGCGCCAGCATGCCGAGCAGCACCCGGGGGTGGTGGTCGAGATCTCGCAGGCCTCCTCGGAACACCAGGCGCTCGACATCCACGAAGGCCGCGCCGACGTAGGGCTGGCGCGTGCCCCCATCCTGCGGCGTTATGGCAGCGTGCACTACCTGCCGCTGTACGAGGAACCCCTGGTGGTCGCCGTGGCCGCGAGCCATGCGCTGGCGGGCCAGGCCGGCACCACGGTGGCCGCGCTGCGCCACGAATGTTTTGTCGCCACGCCGCATCTGGAGCGCGGCGGGCTGAGCCACCATGTGGCCGAGCTGTGCCGGGCGCAGGGCTTCCAGCCGGTGCCCGCGCCGGTGCGCTCGCGCAAATGGTCACAGCTCGCGCTGGTGCAGGGGGGCTTCGGCATCGCCGTGGTTCCCCTGTCCATGGGGCGACTGGCGCCTGAGGGGGTGCGCCTGCTGCCGCTGCAGGGTGAAGGCTGCACGAGTGGTGTCATGGCCTTGTACCGGCATGGTGCGCCACCCCTTGTGCGGCACTTCACCGACGCCTTGTCCAGGCTCGGTGCCGGGTTCGCATCCAGCTGATTTCGAGATAGGCGGGCGCCACATTCGGTATTGGCCCTTTCAGGCGCATGCCGATAGATTCGACGCCTTGCCATTGCTCCCCTGCCCCATGGATACGCTCACCTCCGTTCTTCCTCTGCCCCCTTTGCCACTCCTGGCCGTGTGCCTGGGCGTGTTGCTGGCCTATGTGGTCTTTGGCATCGCGGGCTTTGGCACCGCGCTGGTGGCCGGCCCGGTGCTGGCGCAGTTCGTGCCGGTGGCCACCATCGTGCCCTTGCTGGCACTGCTGGACTGTGCGGCGGCCGGCGTCAGCGTGGCACGCGACGGCAAGGCGGCTGACACGGTGGAGCTCAGGCGGATCGTCCCCGCGATGGTGCTGGGCAGCCTGGGGGGCGCCGCGATGCTGCTGCTCGGCCCGCCCCGGGTGCTGCTGCTGGCGCTGGGCCTCTTTGCCGTGGGGTATGCCGTGTACGTGCTCAGCGGCTTCAAGCCGGACGCCCGTTTCAGCCCCCGGGCCGCTCGGCCCTTCGGGCTGGTGGGTGGCGTGTTCTCTGCGTTGTTCGGCAGCGGCGGGTTCATCTACGCCATCTACCTGGCCGGGCGGATCGAGAACAACGAGCGCATGCGGGTCACGCAGTCCGCGCTCATCGGGCTTTCCACGTTGACG
>Ga0208823_1001801_pt1 | contig 16564 bp, 13 predicted proteins | sample AD_UKC075_MetaG_FD_184440 | JGI IMG/M metagenome (GOLD analysis project Ga0208823, IMG submission 184440) | Active sludge microbial communities of municipal wastewater-treating anaerobic digesters from USA - AD_UKC075_MetaG (SPAdes) (version 2) | ecosystem: Engineered > Bioreactor > Anaerobic >... | reverse complement strand
CCGCGGCCACAACTTCTCCCTGGACCCCAGCCACGACAATGTCCTTGCCCCCGGCAAGCGCACCTATCACACAATTATCCCCGGCTTTATCACTCGCCAAGGCAGGGCTGTGGGGCCCTTCGGCGTCATGGGAGGCTTTATGCAGCCCCAGGGCCATCTCCAGGTAGTAATGAACGCCATCGACTTCGGCCTCAATCCCCAGGCTGCCCTTGATGCCCCCCGCTGGCAGTGGCTCCAGGACAAGACTGTATTGGTGGAGCACCACTTCCCCAGGGATGTCGCCCAACAGCTCTCCCGCCGGGGCCACGATATCAAGGTGGCCCTGGACAGCGGCAGTTTCGGCCGCGGACAAATCATCTGGCGTGACCAGGCCACCGGTGTCCTTGCAGGCGGCACCGACGGCAGGGCCGATGGCCAGGTAGCATGCTGGTAATAAGGCCGCCTTTCGGCGGCCTTTTTTTCTGTCCCTATGTTGGCTGTTTACTCTTTTTTTACTATTGACCAATAGAGATTATCTTTATAGAGTTCGAGGGCCTCGGGATAAGTCATATCCCGCCAGGGATCTGGTTCACTGCCCTGCCTGGACAGGGGGACGCCTGTGCCGAAGGAGCAGTAAGACTACCAGGGCCAGCATAAGTCCCCCCAGGGCAGGCAGCCACAGATAATGCATGCCTACACTTGCCGCTGCCACCATTGCTACCTCTCCCAGCACTTCTCCCTCCAGGCTGATGACAGCCATGCCAACAACCTGGCCTTTGCGAATAGGAGCTTTCAGGGCCAGACCCTTTTCCCTGGCGCTGACAACTCCCCGCCGCCACCTGTACTCCAGCTCCAGGTTGTCAATCTGCTCCACGCTGAGCAAGTCCGACCAGCTGTCGGCAGCCAGAATCCTGAGCATTTGGTTACCCCCCAGGCCTTTGACGGAAACAGTGAAGATCTGCCTCCCCTCGACGAACATCCTGTAGTGCCGCCAACAGTTAAAGCCATATTCCAACAGCCGGCGGATATCTGCCCAGCGTTCCTTCTGGTCAGATTTGAGGATCACCCCAATGAGCTCCCTGCCGCCGCCCTGGGCGGTGGCCACCAGGCAGTGGCCGGCCTCACCGGTATACCCTGTTTTTAGTCCGGTAGCCCAGGGATAATAGGCGTCGGGATATTCCTGCAGCAGCAGGCGGTTGGTATTGCCCCAGCGCCTTCCCTGCCAGTGGTATTCAGTGGTGGCGGCTGCCTGGCGCAGAAAATCGTTTTCCATAGCCGCCAGGGCAATCAAGGCTAAATCCCGGGCAGTGGACACATGGCCGGGAGTGTCGTAGCCGTCGGGGACGACAAAATTGGAGTTTACCGCCCCCAGCTCTCTGGCCCTCTTATTCATCAGCTCCACAAAGGACGCCACTGCCTTGTCGATGGGCAGATGCTCAAAACCGCTGATGCGGCGGCCTACAAAGACAGCCGCAGTATAGGCGGCATCATTGCCGGAGGGGAGGAGGAGGGCATAGACCAGTTCCCCCACCGTCAGGCGATCTCTTGGCTTTAACTTGGCCACACTGCTGTCCGGGCCGATTTTGCCAACTTCTTCGCCGACAGTCACTATTTCCCCCAATGGGGCGTTCTCCAGCAGCAATAGGGCAGTCAATATCTTCGTCGTGCTGGCCGGGGGCATGGGCTGGTCGGCATTTTTCTCGTACAGGATTTTCTCCGTTTCCACATCCAATAAAAAAGCGGCTTCTGCCTTCAGCTCATCCGGGGCAGGCGCCCTTGCCGGCGCCGCCTGCACTTCCGCCGCGCCGACGAGGATCAATGCCGCCGCCAGTAAGATACACAGCCTTGCTTTCCCCATACCCTCTCCCACCTGTTCGCCCAGACTAGTACTTAATACTATTTGCTGGCGGCGGAAAAATGCCAAAAAAAACCCGGAACAATCCGGATTTAGTTAATGATATAGGGAACAAACATGTCTTCTGCCTGGAAGAGGCCATGATCCCCTTCGGCATCCTGGTAGTGCATGCCGTGGTCCGCTAAGACGATGACTTTTCCCGTCCATTCCTTCAGCAGCAATCCGATATAGGCATCAATAGTCTCCAGGACTCCCATGGTCCTTGGCGCCAGGGGTCCGTAAGCATGTCCTGCATCATCGAACCCGTGAAAATGGACGAGAAGAAAATCCGGGCTTTTCGCTGCCTCGGCCATGGCATTGCCGAAGACATCATCATCGGTAGAACCGTCATTGTACAGATCAGCACTAAAAACAGTATTGGTGTTGAGCTTGAGGATGCCGGTGCTTCCCTCCACCAGGACATGAGTCTTGCCATCCGCTTCCAGGACATCGAAAATAGTAAGCGCCTTCGGCTCCCGCACAGAACGGTCCCTTATTCCGTTAACTGCCGGGGGCTGGCCGCTGACAATGGCGGCGAGGCCGGTATTGGTGACTGGTGTGTATACCGTATTGGCCATGGCAGCCGGGCCTAACGCCATTAAATTGGGGATGAGGGCCTTGCTGCGGGCGTATTCATACTGGTGCCAGCCCAGGCCATCGATGACAACGACCATTACCTTCTCCCCATTGTTGATGTAGTACAGACTGTCGGTATATGCGTCCATTACCGAGAGGGGAGGCGGGTTGATAATTGCCCCGGCGATATTGCGAATGCTGGTCTTGTTCCTGGGATGCAAGTAGTTGATTTCATTGTTATTGAGTTCAATGTAACCAGGGCCGACAAAGCGCTCGTATTCCCCGTCCTTGCTCATCACCAGCACTGCGCTGACTTCTTCATCAGTCAATGACGTCACAGGCAAAACAAGCTTCTCTTTGAACAGGGATATGGAATAACCCCTCTCAAGAGCAGTCTCGCCCTCCAGGTACATATAACGGCTAAGCTGTTGCCGGTGCATATTGCCGGCAGTTATGCGCAGAAGATTTTCAGTCTGGGAGATGATGCCTGCTCCCAGGTCAGGGCTGTTGGTCTCATCGACAATTACTATTTTGTGCAGGTCCTTTATGTTGGCATTGACGGGATGCTGGGTGGCCACTGTATTCCAGCCCCCGTCTTTTTTGACAAAATAACATCCTCCCAGTTCATCCCCCTTAAGCTGGGCGACAAGGCCGTCGGTGCCCATAAGCAGGATGCTGTACTCACTGCTGAGGGGCTTGCTGGCCTCTATCAGTTTAACCAGGGGAATCCCCTTGCCGCCTCCAGGCACTTTGGCGTAATCCCTTGAAGGAATATCCGCCAGGGAGACGTTGTTGTGAACATCCCCGGTGACGGTACAAACTCTAAGGGCCTGGGGACTGGGCCACAGAAATACTATTGCGCCAATTGCCAAGGCCAGGGCCACAACCAGAAACAAGGTAAATCTCTTCATTTTCTCCCTCCCTCTCCAGGATTTACGGTCCGGCGACGCTAAAGCTGATGACATTTTCCAGCCTTACATCCCCGGCGATGAGTGTATAGCCGCCCTTTTCGGGGCGGATTGCCGCTCCCGGGGGGGCCTGGACTTCTTCCCCTGCAATATTCCGGAACTGGTAGCTTGAGCTTTCCGGCAAGGCAAGGGCATCGCAGATGGTGCTGAGAGTGATTTCCCCGGCAATAATCTCATCCGGATACTTGCGCACCAGCCTGTCCAGACTAATAAATGCCGTCTCCCGGTAAGTAAAATACAGCAAATCCTTTACATACATGCCCTTGGGCAAATCCGGGGACATAAACAGCGGCTGCTCCTCACCTTCAATGAGCAGGTTGCCGGCAAGGAAAATGCTGCTGAGCTCCCGTTTCTCCAGGCCGTCGACACTTTTCAGAAAGACATGCTCCACCGTATCGCCAGGAGAAAATGTCGCGATTAAATCTGCAGTCTTTATCCCCTTGTACTTGGCATCATAATAGGCAATGTCCTCCTGAGGAAGCTGGGTGAAGGCAGCATCTAACAGGACGACCTCCAGGATGCTGGCAATTTCTTCGGATATAAGCTCAAAGCCCTGCAGGTTGCCGACCCAGTACATCGAGCGTTCGCCGTCAATGGCAGCTCTGATGGGGCGGTGCTTTTCTTTGAGGGGGGCCCCTTCTGCCTCATAGAACAGCATTATTTTTGACTTCGCCAATAATTCTTTGGGCACGATAATGGAGTAACCGTCCCGGGCGAAAAACCTGATGCCGTTATAATCTGTCTGCTTGGCGCCGTAGGGGGCCAGGATGTCGTCCAGCCATACCCCCTTGATATTGAGGGAAGACTCCTCGCCGCTGGAAGAGATATTGCTGAACTTGACTTCGCTGCTGTCCATGGCATAGATGGCAGCTAAAGTAATGCTCACTTCCTCGTCCAAGCCAATAATCTCCAAGGTATAGTCCTGATACTCAGAATCGGGTTTTTGCGGGGAATCCCCAGCACATCCAGAAAGCAATAAGATTAGGGCTAAACAGAGGATGATGCTTGCAGCTTTTTTCATTTTTCATCTCCTCTTTTGTTCTTAATGCTAATTTACCAGCCCAGCTGATGCCCCTAACATATTTCCATAAGCAGGTCAAAAAATCCTTTAAGGCGGGAAAAGCATTTCATTTCCCCGGGCAATTGCACCCCGGCGATTTCCCTGTTATCGTAATAACAGAAGAGCTGAGGAGGAAGGTCTTGTGGAAGAGAGGATTTGTTACATCGTCGGGGCCGCTGCCTGCAACAAACTGGATTTTTCACCCCGGGCAGGAGATTACGTAATTGCGGCCGATGGGGGCTTCACCCGCCTGGAAGAGGCCGGGATCAACCCCGACTTGGTCATCGGAGATTTTGACACCCTGGGTTTCCAGCCGGAGCACCCCAATGTCATCACCCTTAATACCGAAAAGGACGACACCGATACCTTCGCTGCCGCCCGGGCAGGGATAGAATTAGGCTTCCGCCTTTTCCACATCTACTGCAGTACTGGAGGGCGCCTGGACCACACCCTGGCCAACATCCAATTGCTGGCATACCTGGCGGAAAGGAAAATGCAAGGCTTCCTCTTTGACGCCGACAGGGTGGTGACGGCGATTGCCAACTCCAGCCTGTCCCTGCCGCCCCAGCCTGAGGGCTATGTCTCGGTCTTTGCCCATTCCCAAACAGCCTCAGGGGTGGACATTACAGGCCTGAAGTACCCCTTGGACAACGCCACCCTGACAAACACCTTCCCCCTGGGAGTAAGCAATGAATTTATCGGCCAGGCAGGCAAAATCTCCGTTGCCGCAGGCACCCTTATTATTACCTTTCCGCGGGCCTGCCTCTAGCTCCTGCTGGCCTCCTCATAGATGCGGTGCCACTCAGGGAAACGCCGCTTCATTACCACCGGCCGGAAGGTCTTTTTTTCTACACAGACATGCAGGGTAGAAGCTGTTGCACACAGTTCTCCCCGGGGATTATAAATCTCATAGCCGTAGGTGACCCTGAGGCCGTCATATTCTTCAATCCATGTCTTCACCGTCGCCGTTTCCCCGTAGCGCAAGGGCTTGCGGTATTTGACCCTTGCCTCCAGGACGGGAGAGACCACCCCTGCTTCTTCCATAGCCAGATAGTCGCAGCCCAGGCTTTTAATCAGCGCAGTGCGCCCCAGTTCCATCCACACCAGGTAGTTGGCATGATAAACCACCCCCATCTGGTCGGTCTCGGCATACCTCACAGGAATTTCAGTTGTTGCAGTGTGCATCTTTCACCCTCCGGATCTGTTGATGTTTCTGTGCACCTTAATTATACAGGATAAAAAAAGCTTGCAGTTATTTCCCAATCAGGTATAATACAAATAGCAATAAAATTAAGCCCGGGGTTAATAAATTTAATTCCCGGGGTCGAGGAGGCTAATTATGTTCAAGTTCCCCCAGGGACTGTACGTCGATGTCCGCATTGAAGAAACCTTTGACACCAAGATAAGTTTTAAAAAGCTGGAGCTGGAGGCACAAAAGGTCCGCACCAACAAGGGGGCCTTTATCCGGATCTTTGACGGCAACCGCTGGTATTACAGCTCCACCACCGATGTGGAGGGCATCCAGGAACATATCGATGCTTTGGCCAAGATGGCTGCCCCCAACCCTGACATTTTACAGCACCCCCTGGTTCAGGCCTTTGAGGTCCATCAGGACACCCTCCTGCGCCATGACCAGGATTCCGTCACCGCCATACCCGTCCAGAAAAAGCAGCAATTGATGGAAAGCTACCTGGCCCTCATCACCGACCCGGCTGTTGTCCACCACACCTCTTACTACGTGGACAACAAAACCATCAAGTCTTTTTACTCCTCCAAGGGCAGCGCCATTACCTTCGACAAACAGACCTGCGGCATCCGCCTGACTTTGGAAATAGCCTGCGGCGAAAACAAAGACCAGGTTACGGTGTCCAAAGCGGCGGAAAACTTTGCCGGCATGCAGGGCCTGGAGGCCTTCATCACCGAAGAAGTAAACAAGAGTGTCGCCTTTACCAGAGATGCCCAGCCAGTGGTTCCGGGTGAATACACTGTCCTTCTCAGCCCCGAAGCCACCGGCGTCTTTACCCATGAGAGCTTCGGCCACAAGAGTGAATCCGACTTTATGGTGGGAGATGAAACTATGAAGGCCGAATGGGCCCTGGGCAAGGCAATCGGGCAGGAGTTGCTGACCATTATCGATGATGGCGGCGAATCCGGCGGCGGCTATACTCCCTATGATGATGAAGGCACCAAGGCCGCAAAGACCGAGATCATCTCCAGGGGCATCCTCACCGGGCGCCTGCACAGTGCCGCCACCAGTGCCGCCCTGGAAGAACCCCTTACCGGCAATGCCCGCGCCATGAACTTTGAATTCGAGCCCATTGTGCGCATGACCACTACTTACATTGCCCAAGGCAATCGGCCCCTGGCAGATATTATCGCCGAAATTGATGACGGCATTTACGTCGACACCGTTAAGCACGGGTCAGGGATGTCCACCTTTACCCTCGCCCCCGCCAGGAGCTACAAAATTGAGAAGGGACGCATCACCACCCCGCTGAAAATCTCAGTGATCACCGGCAGTGTTTTCGAAACCCTGGCAGAAGTGGACGCAGTCAGCTCCGAGTTCAAACTGGTTACCTTTGTCGGCGGCGGCTGCGGGAAAATGGAACAATGGCCGCTGCCCGTCGGTTTCGGCGGTCCATACACCAGAGTAAAAAAATTAAAGGTGCAATAGGGGGATAGCGATGAAACAAGAATTTATTGTCATCAGAGAAAAGGAAACTGCCGCCAGAGTCCAAAATACCCGGATTAACGCAGTGCGCAGGAAAGACATCGTTAAGAAAGGGGTCAGGGTCTATGAAAACGGGAAAATTGGCATCTCCGGCGCCATTGGCGATATCAGCGACGATGTCCTGGTCCAAGGTGCCGTAGAAAACCTGGCTGCCGGCATTGACTACCCCTATCCTCTCACGGAAAATACCAAGGACCACCGCAATTACAATGCCAAACCAATGACTTCCGAAGAGCTGGTGGACCTGGCAGAATCGATACTCTCAACCCTGCGCCGGGATTACCCTGACTTTAGCTTCAGCGAAACCATTGCCGCCTATGAAATTGACATGGAGATGCGGAACACAGCAGGGTTGGACTTAAAGTATTCCGATGCCATCTGCTACCTGGGCCTGATCCTGAAAGAAAAGAAAACCGCCAATCTCTTCGACGGTTTTATCTCCTGTGACGGCCGCCAGTTTGACTTAGACAAGTTTTGGGACATTACCCATCAGGTGCTGGAGGCCTACCGCACCCCCGTGGCTCTGCCCCCGGGTGACACCCTGCCCATTATCTCCTTTGATACCAGCGGCACCCTGGACTTCCTGAGAAAATCCCTCAACGGCGAGCGCTATGCCACCGGCAGCTCCCTTTTCAGCGGAAAAATGGAGCAACAGTTGTTTAACGAAAAGATAACTGTGGAGATAAACAGGAACCCTCTCTCTTGGCCCAAGCCCTTCTTTGACATGGAAGGAGTAGTCCTCAAGGATGACCGCTATCCTTTAATTGCCGCTGGCAAGCTGGTGGGCGTCTTTACCGACAAAAAGATTGCCGCCCAATACAACCTTCCCCACACCGGTGCCGCAGGGGGAGAGTATGACGACATGCCCGGCATCGATGCTTCCCGGTCGACTCCCCTCCCCTTGCGCTTTAAGTCCGACTCCACAGACTTAAAGTCTGCCCTTAAAGGCCAGCCAGCAATCTTGGTAATCGCCAGTTCCGGCGGCGACTTTACCCCTGACGGCAGCTTTGCCGCCCCGGTGCAGGTCAGCCTCCTCTTTGACGGGGAAAAAGTCGTCGGCAAGCTCCCTGAATTCACCATGCGTTCTCACCTATATAAGATGATGGGCGAGGACTACATCGGCACCTTCGACAACGACATCTTGTACTTGGGAGACCTGCCTACCCAGCTTCAATGCTGCTGCATGACCATAGTGAGATAATGCAAAAACCCGCTGCCTCAGCGGGTTTTTGCATCTTCTGCCTGTTCATTGAACAACTCCAGATACTGGCCATACCCCTCTTCTGCCAGTTTTTCCTTGGGAATGAACCTGAGGGCGGCAGAATTAATGCAATACCTCAGCCCGGTGGGTTGGGGACCGTCGGAAAAGACATGGCCGAGGTGGGAGTCTGAGTCCTTGCTGCGCACCTCGGTCCGGGACCTGCCGTGACTGTAGTCGGGCCTTTCCTCTACCAGGTCCCTGCTTAAGGGGCGGGTAAAGCTGGGCCAGCCGCAGCCGGCATCAAACTTATCCCGGGAGGAAAACAAGGGCTTGCCGCTTACGATGTCGACGTATATCCCATCCCGGGTTTCATCCCAGTATTCATTGGCAAAAGGCGGTTCGGTGCCCTGCTCCTGAGTGACATGGTATTGGAGAGGTGTCAGCCTTTTCCGAAGCTCGTCTTTATCTGTCTCCCAGTTTTCCCGGATAAACTCATCCCGTCCCGAACTCTTGCGATAATTGCGGTAGTGTTGGGGATTCTTTTTATAAAAATCCTGGTGGTAGTCTTCCGCAGGCCAAAATTCAGCGGCGGGCAGTATCTGAGTGACTATGGGCTTGGTAAAGCGGCCGCTTTTGGCCAGGGCTTCCTTGGAGGCCTCGGCAGCTTCCTTTTGTTCCGGGCTGTGGTAAAAGATTGCCGTCTTATAAGAAGAACCCTGATCGCAAAACTGCCCCCCGGGATCGGTGGGGTCAATCTGGGCCCAGTATACATCCAGCAAGTCCTCATAGGCCACGATGTCGGGGTCATAGGTTATCTGGACAGCCTCCACATGGCCGGTCTCCCCCCGACAGACTTGTTCGTAAGTGGGGTTGGCCAGAAAGCCGCCGGTATAGCCGGAGACTACCTTAATTATCCCTGGGCGCTCATCGAAGGGTTCCACCATGCACCAGAAGCAACCTCCGGCGAAAGTTGCTAATTTGTGGGCCATTACTCTTCACTCCTTATCCAGCAGTAGTATTTCCATTATAACCTTAGTTCAGCACGAAAAAAAACCCTTTCTGCATAGTTGGCAACTTCGGGGAAAAAGACCGCTGGGGAATAAAAGGAATCCTCTCCTTCCCAGCCATGTGGTTTCGGACCCGCTGGTGGTACAGCCCCGGCCAAACCATTGCCATAATCCTGGGGGTGCTGGCCCTCATTGCACTGCTGGCCTGGCTGCTGGCCCGCAGGAAAAAATAATCTCCCCCGGGCCCAAAGCATTTCCTGGAGCCCCGTTGCCGCCAATGCTATAATGGGCACAGAGAGTAAAGGCAGGTGCTGCAGATGCCGGAGATTACTGTCGGCGTCAGAGAACTTCTGGCGCTGAAATATGGACCCAGGAATATAAGCCTTACCCCCCACCCCGCCGTCCTCGGGCAGGGCATTCAGGGACACAAAGAAGCCGCCGCAAATCGGCCGGCAGAATACCAGCGGGAAGTGCCGATTGAATCGGGCTGGGTTGAGGGCAGCTGGCGCCTCCGGGTGCGGGGCCGCATCGACGGCCTATTGGATACCGGAGAATATATCCTCGTGGAAGAGATCAAGACGACCCGAGCACCGGATCCCCGGCAGCTTCTGCCTGAGCACAATGAGTTTTATCGCGCCCAAGTAACACTCTATGCTTACTTCGTAGCCCAGGACAACCCTGACCGGGATGTGCGCGCCCGGCTGACCTGGTGGCACCTGGAAACAAAAGAAGAAACCATAATCGAGCTCACCGCGGAAGAAATTGCTTCCGGAGAAGGCTTGTTCCGCCAGCTGGCCATTGAGTATATACGCCGGGAAAAGACCCGTTGGCAGCGCCTGGAGCAGCGCAACAACAGCCTTGCCGCCATGCACTTCCCCTTTCCCAGCTACCGGCCTGGCCAGGAAGAACTGGTGCAGACAACAGCCCTGGCCCTGGAGCATGGTCAGGACATGATGGTGGAAGCGGCTACCGGCATCGGCAAAACCGCTGCCCTGTTGCTGCCTGCCATCTCCTGGTTGCGCACTGCTCCTGCCGACGCCAAGGTATTCTTCCTCACAGCCAAGACCTCCGGCCGGGATATAGTCATTGAAACCCTGAAACTCTGGCCGGACATTGACCTGGTGACAGTGTGCCTGGAGGCCAAGGAGCGCTGGTGCACTCATCCCGACGGGGATTGCGACAGTTGCCCCCTGGCCCGGGATTTCTACCCTAAGGCTGCCCAACTGCTGCCCAAAATGCTGGCAGCAAAAATCCTCACCCCTGACCTCATTTACCAGTTTGCCGGCATCGAGGGCATCTGTCCCTTTGAATTGGCACTGGAAGCTGCCACCCACGCAGATATGGTGATTGCAGATTATAATTATGTCTTTGACCCCATGGTCCAACTGCAGCGCTTCTTCGGCGGCAACAAAATCCCCGCCGTATTGTTAATCGATGAAGCCCACAACCTCGTCTCCCGGGGCCGGGAGATGTTCTCCGCCTCCCTGGGGAAAAGGCAAGTCCTCCACCTGCAGCGGGAACTGAAGCTCGTCCAACCTGAGCTCAGCGCCCGTCTAAAAGAACTGAACAGCCTCTTAATTCAGTGGAACAAAGAAATGAAAGCGGAAGGGACCAGGCAGCTGTTGCTGGACAAGCTCCCCCGGGGCTTGCCCGCCAAGCTCAGCCGCCTGGCGGAAGAGCTTGCCCTCGCCGAATACAGCAGTCCTGAATTCAAAGACTTTTGCCGCGCCCTAATCCGCTTTAACAAAATAGTGCAGCGCCTGGGCCAGGAACACGCCATCTACCTGGAGCGCCAGGGAGGAGATACCTTCCTCAACCTCTTCTGCATCAACCCCGGCCCCCTGCTGCAAAAACAGCGGCAGAAATGTACCGCTGTGTTTTTCTCCGCCACCCTCAGCCCAGGGAGCTATTACAGGGAACTCCTGGGCTGCCGCGATGAATATCTGGACCTTTCCCTGCCCTCTCCTTTCCCCAAGGAGAACCGCTTGTTTGTGCACATCCCGGGCATTAAGACCACATACGCCGCCAGGGCCAGCTACTACCCGGCAGTGGCCCGGTATATTGCCAAGGTTATTCAACAACAGCCCGGCAACTATATAGCCTACCTCCCCTCTTACGCGTTTCTCCGCGAGGTGGCTGCATACCTGGAATATGAGCTGCCGGGGGGATACCGGCTGCACCTACAGCGATCGGGAATGGACATGGAGGAACGAGAGGAGCTCATGCAGGGCCTGACGGGACCGGGAGCCAATATTGGCCTGGCAGTGATGGGGGGCCTCTTTGGTGAAGGGGTGGACATGCCTGGCGAGATGCTGATCGGCACCATTATTGTCGGGCCGGGCCTGCCCATGGTCTCCCCCCAGCAGGAGCTCATCCGCCGCTACTTTGCAGAACGGAACGACAACGGTTTTTTATACGCCTACCTTATACCTGGCATGCTCCGGGTAATCCAGTCTGCCGGCAGGGTATTCAGGACTCCTGCAGACAAAGGCCTGGTGGTGCTGCTGGATGACCGCTTTCGCCAGGAGGGCTACCGCCAGTTGCTGCCCCAGTACTGGCAGGATGAAGGTCTCTTTTCCAACAACTGGCTGCAAAGAATTCGCAAATTCTGGGCAAAAAATACCGGGGAGGCATAAGGCCTCCCCGGTTAGCTTTAATTGTACTTTGGCTTGTCCCTTTTCAGGATCTGCTTCAGCCTGTCACTGCATTCCGTAAGATTGTTGAACTGTTCAAATTGCAGCCAGGCGCCGGGAACATATTTTTCACCGCCATAGAAGTGGTTCTCCAGGGTCTCCAGGACCTGTCCCCGCTTGGCGATGCCAGTATACATATTAGTGCCTCTGTTGTTCTTAATGATGTAAACCCCGGGTTTATTATCCGGCAATTGTTTTATTGCCCTCCTGGAAAATCTGATGTGCATTTTCGTCAACATTATCTCTCCTTCTCCGCATTTTTTGCCGGAATGCACCGGCAGTAATCCTCTTTGTATTTGACCGCTTCCCCTGCTCAATTACAAGTACTAATACCCCTTGCAGATATACTTCTCTGTCTTACATATATTTTCCTGCCCACAAAAGACCCTCAAAAAAATGCCCCCAGGGCATTTTTTTTACTCCTCAACTACAGGCATAATAAATAATCCCCCATCGCTGCCAACTTCAGCGAAGAAAATGTCTTCGATCCGCTTGTAACCCTGTTTCCTCACTTCCTTTTCCAGCCATACCTCATCCAGGCCAAGGGACTTGAGATTTTTCTCCATTATCCTGCCGGTAGCAATGACAACTGCCGGCAGGTTCTTCGCCGCCTGCAAGGAAACGTTCAGGTCCTTTCGGGTTACAGTCTTGCATTCTTCTTTTTTAAGCACCGATAACTGTCCATTGGGTTCCAAAATAGCATACTCTACTTCGCTGGTTTCAAAAGTACCGGCAGTGCGCAGCATCATATTCAGGTCATCGAGGCTGAGCATTGCCCTGGTCAGGGCTTTAGTATCCAGTTTTCCTTTCCGGATCAGGATTGCAGGCCGGCCTTCGGTAATTGCCCTGATCCAGGTTGCCTTCAATGCCACATAGCCCATCAGTATCGTAAGGCCGCCCCACATTACAAGGCTGTATATGCCCTGCAAGATTGGCAAACGGGAATCAGTGGTCAAAGATGCCGCTACCGAGCCTATGGTGATGCCGGTAATGTAATGGAAAAACGTAAGATGACTAAGCTGCTTCTTGCCCATCAAACGCGTCATCACCAGAAGCACAAAGAAAGAAGCAAGGATCCTTACCGTTAACTCCAGCCAGTTCATTGTCTCATCCCCTTGAGGGTATTCTCCTATTAGCTTGTGCAGTAATTGACTGTTCCATTAGAGAGCAAAGCTCTGCATGGTAGCTCCCTAGCTCAAAAAGCGTCGGCATCCTTCTTGAAAATATTGGTCTGAAAGACCCTAAAGCTGGTATGCAGGGCTAAGAAGTCTTAGTACGTAAAACATAAAAGCGCCGCAGCAAGCGGCGCCTTTATGATATTCAAGGGAGGGCTTTTATTTTATTCGTCTGCTACTTTATTCAACCAAACATTTTCTAGATTAGCTGTTGAGTAGAATCCCGCTGCTCCGCCAAAATGGACGAAACCTTGCACATAGTCCCAAGTGGATTCGGCCTGGGATCTCCACAATACAAAGATCCAGGGAGCTTCTTCCAGCAGAACCTGTTCCGCCTGATAGTATATGTCCTTACGTTCTTCCTGGTTTAATACCGTTCTCCCCAACTCAAGCAGCCGGTCCAGTTCCTCATTACAGAAGCCAACGGCCTTTGCAAAGATTGTGCCTTCTGTACTATGAAAGAATTGAGCGTATGCATCTGGATCGGGCCAAGGCAACGAAGTGCCGTCCATTAACAAGCCATAATCTCCTGAAGTACGTTTTTCCAGCAAAGTAGGCACTTCTAAAACCTTTAAAGTAACATCAATACCGAAATTTGAAAGCTGATTTTGGATTAACTGGGCATTGTCTAAATGTATTGGAAGGTTGGAGCTTTCCAAGGTCAACTTCAACTGTGATGGATCACTGTACCCGGCTTCCGCAAGCAATTTTTTTGCCAGCTCGTGGTCTTTTTTCCAGTATTCCTTTAGCTCATCACTAAACGCCCAATGGTCTTCCAGAATTAAGCCTGCAGATATCGGTTTTGCTTCTCCGCCAAATGCGACTTGACAGATCTCTTCCCGATCAATGATATAATTTAGAGCTTGCCTGACTTTTGGATTATCCAATGGTGCCCTGCTAGTATTGATTCGAACAAAGTTAAAAGTCTCGTATCCGCTGTAGATTTTGTAAGGGGGCTTTTTGAGACTGATAGTATCCTGCCAGGGGACAACTTCTGCCATATCTATATCGCCATTTTTCAGGGAATTTATTCTGGTGTTATCATCCTGAATGGGCACTAAAACTAACTTGTCCAGATACGGCAGACCCTCTTTCCAATAGTTGGGGTTTCTAACCAATACATATTGTACCCCGGGCTCATATTCAGCCAACATAAAAGGACCAGTCCCATTGGCTTCAGATTTAAAATTATGGCCGCTTTCGCCCCATTCTTTATCTACCATATAGCAGTCAGCTGCCGCCAAAACACTAAGAAAGGTGGCATTGGGACCAGCCAGTGTGATTTTTACTGTCAGCTCATCCAAAGCCTCCATGCTGACAATTTGAGCACGCAGGAGGCCGCCCCGGGTAGCTGCTGTTTCGGGATCCATGATTCTTTCCAATGAATAGATGACATCCTCGGCGTTAAAATCGCTTCCGTCATGGAACTTGACCCCAGAATGCAGATGAAAAATCCAGGTATTATCATCGGGGTTCTCCCATGATTTTGCCAATTCGGGTCGCAAAGTACCATCAGGAGCGTAGCCAATAAGTCCATCATAGATGTTGCCTTGAATGGAAGCACTGGAAGCACCATAGTAGATATGGGGATCGAAGGCAACGGAATCGCGGCCTAAAGCAAAACGCAGTGTACCCCCATAAACCGGATCCAAATTACCTGGCTCTTCGGTTGGTGGCTTGTTGTTGCAGCCGGCAACCATAATCAACAACCAACAAACAACCAAGACCAATACCTTCCGAGATCTCATTAGTTTCCTCCTTAATAAAGATTAGAGTGATTAGATAAAGGTTATTAGATGAAAAATGATTGAGTAAGGCTTAGCCTTACTAAATCCAACCGCACGAGAACGCCCTAAAAAACTTGTACGGTTCTCTTACTTAGCAGGTCTTCTACTATGCCCGACAATATCATTTCCTTGCCAGATTGAATCCTCTCTAGCCACCTGTTTTCCTTCTGGATACGATATTCGACTGCTTTCACAACGTTGATAGCCAAATCCTGTGGAACAATTACTACACCATCTTCACCTCCTACCACTATGTCCCCCGGATTAACAACGACCCCTCCCAAAGCAACCGGGAAATTCATATCACCCGAGCCAGAATCCATTACAGGAGCAACGGGAGTAATGCCCTGGCAAAAAACTGGAAATTCACAACCCCTGATTTCATTCACATCCCTGACTAGGCCATCTGTTACTAACGCTGTTATACCCCTGGCTTTAGCCATAGACGTCATAATCCCTCCCCATAAAGCGCAGCTTGTCTGGCTTGTCCCCGCGACAACAATAACATCCCCAGGCTGAGCGGTCTCAATCGCTTTTAATGCTAAAAGCTCGTCACCCGGCAAAGTCTGAACAGTAAATGCAGGGCCTGCAAACTGTTTAAAGGGCCTGTATGCAGGTGTAAACAAGGTAGATAGTGTATTCCGCTTGTACATACTGTCGGAAATTGCAGCAACGGGGAGCTTAAGAAATTTGGCTACAACCTCCCTGTCAGGGCGTTGGAAATCCATCCTTAAACGATATTCTGGCAATGCACGGTCATTCACTGTTTTCCTCTCCAATCTGTGGATTATTAAGCTCTTGTATTCAGCTTTGAAAAAGCCTTGACGATATCAACTAGTTTTGTCAGCATAATATCATGCATCTTCTTTCCTCTATCCCTGCAGCACAATCCCGGATCTCCCATAACTCCATTTTTAGTGATCTCGTCATAATTCAGATAAAAGTTAAGCATGATGCCATTGTAATCAACCTTTGTTGGGCTCTTTGGAATAAATTCACCGTAATCACGAATCGGTGGTTGGTATTCTTCAGCCAAATCGATACGCATATCCTCAGGGAAAAAGTATGCGTTAAGTGAGCCCATTGGCTCACTGCCATGACCGGTTTTAGCACCTTCCGGGTATAAAGAACTTTTTTCTGCCATTGCTAAATCCCAGGGCAGGATAGAGGCGAGTATAATTCCCCTTTCTTTGCGCAAGTCCCGACCAAGTTGCTCCAAGACAGGCTCGTTACCCCTATGGCCGTTAATAAAGAGCAAGTGGTCAACACCCGGCGGTGGACGCCGGGCCGATGACCTTTACTGGAATATTTGATTCAGATAGCAGAGGAATATTTTTGCCAGAGGCGAATTTCTCTTCTACGTCCTTTTCTGCATTACTAGCTTAAGATTATTGTCATAGTGCTTGTCCATGCCGCATATTCATATACGGGAGAGTATGTCCAAAAAATGAAAGGAGGCAGCGGAATGGGGGAGAAGCCTAGGAAATACAAGT
>Ga0208823_1001799_pt1 | contig 16568 bp, 14 predicted proteins | sample AD_UKC075_MetaG_FD_184440 | JGI IMG/M metagenome (GOLD analysis project Ga0208823, IMG submission 184440) | Active sludge microbial communities of municipal wastewater-treating anaerobic digesters from USA - AD_UKC075_MetaG (SPAdes) (version 2) | ecosystem: Engineered > Bioreactor > Anaerobic >... | reverse complement strand
TGCCCAGCGCAGCCAGACGGTCGAGTTGGGCCAACAGCGCAGGAGCGTCGAGCCAATGCTGCGACCCCAGCCGATGGGACTCGCCAACCGACCAGTTGAATCGGTATGGCCCCAACTGCGCCAGGTAGGCCACGCACGCGCGCGCCGAATCCAGACAGGCTGGTAGATATTCCACCGATAAGGCTGGAATCGCGTGCGACAACCCTTGCAGCACCGTCAGCTCGTAACCTTCCACATCGATCTTGCAAAATGCGGGCTGGCCGTAGCGGGCGATCAATTGGTCCAGGGTGGTGACCGTCACCGATAAACGCTCATCCCACCGCACGTTCGCGAAGCCGCGATCCCGCCGCACCGCCGCAATCCAGTCGAGCGACAGGGTCGTGACGGTCGGGGTGCGGGTGCTGATCTGCAAGTCGGCGACGCCGGGCGCCGCCCCTACCGCCTGCTCGACCAGGGTGATGCGGGTTTGATGCCCATACCAGCGCCGCAATAGCGCCATGCAGGCGGGTTGCGGCTCCACCGCCACGATGCGAGCCCCCAGCGGCAGCCAGGCCCGCAACCGACTGCCGACATGCGCGCCGATGTCGAAACAGAGATCGTCCGGCCGGATGAAACGGGCATAGAACCGACTCAGTCGGCGGCGGCGCAAGGGGATACCGTGATACATCAACACCGAGCGCAACAATCCTAGCCGATGCGCGAGACCGAACCGGACATCCACGCGGCGGATTCTCCGAAGGATGAAGATGCTGTAGGGAAAGCGCGCACCGCCAGGCGATCGCGCCTCTCATGCCCCTCCACGCGAGCGGTCAGGCCGGTCGGAAGGTTCGACATAAGGATAGCTGCTTATGCTGCTGGAATCGCCCAAGAGTGCCCGCTAGAATGGGCAGCTTGGAGAGGTGGCAGAGTGGTCGATTGCGGCGGTCTTGAAAACCGTTGACCCGTGAGGGTCCGTGGGTTCGAATCCCACCTTCTCCGCCAAAAACACCAAAACCCGTTGATTTATCAACGGGTTTTTTTATTGTGTCATGCTACAGGCACCCATCTTTTGCGATACACAAGTGATCCGCCCGTTTGATACGAAAGACGTATGTACTTCAATATGAAGATATCAATCGCAATTCCGAAAAGTCACTAAAAATAACGGCAAAGACCAAGAAACCAAATAATGGGTAGCCAAAAATGGCCTTACAACAGCTTCTGACGCCGCATCAGAGCCAGTATTTTGCCTGGCTGTTGACCCGGCGCGCCGCCAGCGACACGGTGGAATCGCCGGCATCGACGCTGGTCGATGCGCAAGTCGTGTTGTCACGGCAGAAGAAGCAGCGCGAACTGGAAAGCAAGCGCAGCAAGCTGCGCCGCGAGCTGTTCGCCCGACAGGACGAAGTCGAGGCGCAGCGCAATGACTTGATCGAAAAACTGGAATCGCAGCTTGGGCAGCGAGTGCAAGAGCAGACGCTATTCACAGTGGAATGGGAGTTGAGATGAACATGAACGCCTGGATCAAACCATGAAAAATATCAACGTCCCGAATCAGATTACCCGTCTGCTCCTGCGTGGCTACAAATCCATCGCCGAGTGTGACATCGAACTCGGGCGGCTCAACATACTGATCGGTGCCAACGGCGCTGGCAAATCCAACTTCATCGGATTTTTCCGGCTCATCCAGCGCATCCTCGACGAGCGGCTGCAACTGACGGTCGGCGACATGGGTGGGCCGGATGCCTTACTGTACTTCGGCCGCAAGAAGACCGAGGAGATGCGCGCCGAACTCTATTTCAGTAACAACGGTTATCGCTTCGCGTTGCGACCTACTCAGGACAACCGGATGATGTTCGCCCATGAAGCCCTGTGGTGGAACCAGCATGGCGACTGGTGCCCAAAATCCGGCCACTTCGAAACCTACGCAGAAGAGCAGAAAGACAAAACACGCATCTACGACTTCGTCATCCCTGCCATGCGTAGCTGGCGGCTCTACCACTTCCACGACACCAGCCGCAGCGCGCTCGTCAAGCAAGTTCAAGGCATCAACGACAACGAATATCTGCGTGACGATGCCCGCAATCTGGCGGCTTTTCTCTACCGCCTCAAGGCGCATCACGAGCAGCACTACAAACGCATCGTCAAGGCTGTCCAGCTCGTCGCGCCTTTCTTCGGTGATTTCCACCTGCGCCCGACGGTGGACAACAAGGAAAAGATCCAACTCGAATGGACGGAAGTCGGACAAGACGTGCCCTTCACGGCCAGTGCCCTGTCCGATGGCACGCTGCGCTTCATCTGTCTGGCCACGGTGCTGTTGCAGCCTGAAGCCTTTATGCCGGCGGCCATTCTCATCGACGAGCCAGAACTTGGCCTGCACCCCTATGCCATTACCGTGTTGGCAGGATTGATGAAGGCTGCCTCCGAGCGGCATCAGCTCATCGTCTCCACCCAGTCGGTCGAACTCATCAACGAATTTGACGCGGAAGACCTGGTCATCGTGGACAAGCAGGCCCAGGCTTCAGTGTTGCGGCGATTGGATACCGCGGTTTTGCGCGAATGGCTAGCGGAATACAGTTTGGGCGAGTTATGGAATAAAAACTTGCTGGGCGGGAGGCCGACGCGATGATGCGGGTCTATCTGCTCGTGGAAGGGCAAACTGAAGAAACCTTCGTGCGCGAACTACTGATGCCGCACTTTGCCCGCATGGGGCGATACCTGACACCCATCATCGCGAGCACCCGCTCTGGCCACAAAGGGGGTGTGGTGAGCTACGCCAAGGTACGCCCGCAAATCGAGCGGTTGTGCAAACAGGACGTCGGGGCTGTTGTTTCAACCATGTTCGACCTATATGCCCTGCCCAGCGATTTCCCCGGCAAGAACAGCACCGAATGGGCACGCCAACGTAGTGGTGCGGACAAAGCCGCTCTGGTGGAACATGAAATGAGCCGCGATATCGGCCAGCGCAACTTCATCCCCTATATCCAGGTGCACGAGTTCGAGGCACTGCTGTTCGCGGAGCCCAGGCGCTTTGCCGATTGGGCTGAGCCATCCGTCGTTGACACCTTGATCCAGGTATGCACATCGAGCAAGCCAGAAGACATCAACGACGACCCGCGCACCGCGCCCTCTAAGCGCATCCTCGCGGCCATGCCGGCTTACCAGAAACCGGTTCATGGCCCGCTGATCGCCTGCGATATCGGTCTCGATGTCATGCGTGCGGCCTGCCCGCATTTCGCGCAATGGCTAGCCCAGCTCGATGCGCTCAACGATTGAAGAGATTCAGTGGATGAGCAACAAACAAAAACTCGAACTCACTTGGATCGGGAAGGAGAAGCGCCCCAAGCTGGAGCCGCGCATTCTGCTCGAAGACCCGGAAAAGTCCTATCACGCCCAGCATCGGGTGACGGACAACGACATCTTCGATAACCGGCTGATCTTCGGCGATAACCTTCTGGCGTTGAAGGCGCTGGAGCAGGAGTTTACGGGGAAAGTGAAGTGCGTGTTCATCGACCCGCCCTACAACACCGGCAGCGCGTTCACCCATTACGACGATGGGCTGGAGCATTCGATCTGGTTGGGGTTGATGCGGGATCGGTTGGAGATTATTCGGCGACTGCTATCGGAGGATGGTTCGTTGTGGATCACGATTGATGATAACGAGGCGCACTATTTGAAGGTGCTGTGCGATGAGATTTTTGGCCGAGTTTGTTTCGTCGCTGATATCGCTTGGAAACGTCGTGACGGAGCGCCGAATGACCGCAAGATAGGTTCGACATACGATCATATTCTTGTCTATGCAAAAACTCGGAACGGGACAGCTAAAAAAACGGTTGCTGAGGAAAAATTCAATTTAATGGAGCGCACAGAAAAGGCCGACTCCCAATATCAGTTCTACGAAGAACCTTTTGGATATGACGAGCGAGGTCCGTTTCGTAAAGTTGACTCAACTGGCAACGCGAAAGGAGGCCGCTTTGTAGAAAGTCTGATTTATCCAGTGACAAACCCGTTTACCGGTGAGCAGGTTTATCCAAGAAAAGGGAGGTGCTGGGTCTATAAGAAGGAAGAAATGCTGGCGATGGTTGCTGATCACCGCTTCTTTTGGGGCAAGGACGGCAAGGCCACTACCCCGATGCGCAAACTGTTCAAGTCCGAGGCGAAGCCTGGGATGTCAGCTCCGACGATTTGGGATGACGTTGGACTCAATCAGCATGCTGCACGCGAAATCGAGCTTTTATTTGGTGAAAAGGCATCGTTTGAAACCCCGAAGCCAGAAGGATTAATGAAGCGTATCATTCAGATTTCCACGAACCCCGGCGACCTCGTCCTCGACTCCTTCGCCGGCTCCGGCACCACCGGCGCCGTTGCCCACAAGATGGGCCGCCGCTGGATCATGGTGGAGCTGGGCGAGCACTGCCATACGCACATCATCCCGCGCCTGAAGAAGGTGATTGACGGTGAAGACAAGGGCGGCGTGACCGAATCCGTGAATTGGCGCGGCGGTGGCGGCTTCCGCTATTACCGCCTGGCTCCCAGCCTGATCGTCAACGACCGCTGGGGCAACCCCGTCATCAACCCGGAGTACAACGCGGCGATGTTGGCCGAAGCCCTGGCCAAGCTGGAGGGCTTCAACTACGCGCCGTCGGAAACCCACTGGTGGCAGCACGGCCACTCCAGCGAGCGCGACTTCATCTACGTCACCACGCAAAATCTGTCCGCCGAGCAGTTGCAGGCGCTGTCCGAGGAAGTCGGTTCCGACCAAAGTTTGCTGGTGTGCTGCTCGGCCTTTCGCGGCGTCACAGCGGCCAAAGCGGCGGAACGCTGGCCAAACCTGACGCTGAAGAAGATTCCGAAGATGGTGCTGGCCCGCTGCGAATGGGGTCACGACGACTACAGCTTGAATGTAGCCAATCTGCCGATAGCGCAGCCGACGCCGACACCGATAGCGCCGCCCACGCGAGGACGGAAAATGGCGCGGGATACTTCTACAGCCGATCTGTTCGGCGACGAGGTCTCTGGCACGGAAAACGATGTCTAAAAAAGCCATCATCATTGCAGGCCCTAACGAAGCAGGCAAAACCACTTTCGCGCGCTCCTTCCTACCGGAGGAAGCGCATTGCCCGCGTTTCATCAATGCGGACCTGATTGCAGCCGGCTTGTCTCCGTTTACACCTGAAGCGGTCGCCGTCCGGGCCGGACGTCTGATGCTCGATGAGATAGCGGCCTGCGTGCAGCGTGCAGAGAGCTTTGCGCTCGAAACCACCCTGTCCGGCCTGGGTTACTTGCGGCATATCGAGCGTTGGCAGGGTGTGGGCTATCGCGTCAGTCTGTATTTTCTGGCACTGCCCAGCGTTGAGGCAGCCATTGCGCGGGTGGCCGAGCGCGTCCGCCAAGGTGGACACACCATACCGGAACCCGTGATCAAGCGCCGGTTTACTGCAGGCTGCGTAATTTCGACCAGTGCTACAAGTTCCGCGTGGATGCCTGGGCCAAGTACGATAACTCCGGAACTGATCCGGTCCTGCTGGACTGGGGAGAAAACACATGAGTACACAAGATATTTCCAAAGCCAAGGACCCCGACCTACGTGCCTCGTTGATCGCCGTGCAACGTGCCGCAGCGCTCGCGCGCAAGACAGCCATTCAGACCGATACAGCCATCGTCGTCGTCAAGAACCACAAACTGGTGCGTGTTTCAGCCGCTGAGTTGCGTGAGGACATCGACAGCAAGCCGGCTGGAGACACCACACTTGACACCCTCCCCGGCATGAAGGTCGGGGTCTCTCGTGGAAAAGACGGATGAACGGCAAGAGCGCGGCCATTCCGATGGACTACGCCGAATGGCTGGCGGCGATCAAAGCGCGCGTGGCAACCGCTCGCCAACGCGCGGCACTGGCGGCCAATGCGGAGCTGATCCAGCTTTACTGGCAGATCGGCCGCGACATTCTGCAGCGTCAGTCCACCCAAGGCTGGGGCAGCAAAGTCATCGAGCGGCTGGCGCGCGACTTGCGTGAAGCCTTTCCGGAAATGAAGGGCTTTTCCGCGCGTAATCTCAAGTACATGCGGGCTTTCGCCGAAGCGTGGCCCGATGCCGAATTTGTGCAGCAGCCTGCTGCACAATTGCCGTGGTTCCACCTCTGTACCCTGATCGACAAGCTCAAAGACCCGGCCCTGCGGCTGTACTACGCTGATCTAGCCCGCACCGAAGGCTGGTCGCGCGTCACGCTGGAACTGAATATCCGCAACCGCCTGCACGAGCGGCAAGGACAGGCCGTCACCAATTTTGATGCGCGCCTGCCTGCACCGCATTCGGAATTGGCGCAGGAAACGCTGAAAGACCCGTACCTGTTCGACTTTCTGGGCTTGGGTGACGAAGCGCACGAGCGAGAAATCGAAAACGCGCTGGTGCGGCACATCATCAAATTCCTGCTGGAACTGGGCAATGGCTTCGCCTTCGTGGGGCGTCAGTTTCGGCTTGAAGTCGAAGGCGATGAGTTCTTCGCTGACCTGCTGTTCTATCACACCCGGCTCAAGTGCTACGTGGTCGTGGAACTGAAGGCCACGGCCTTCAAGCCGGAACACGCCGGTCAACTGAATTTCTACCTGACCACCGTGGACAAGCAGGTCAAGGCCCCGGATGACAAGCCCACCATCGGCTTGTTGTTGTGCAAGACCAAGAAGCGGACGGTGGCCGAATACGCGCTGTCCGGTATCGACAAGCCCATCGGCGTCGCCGAATATCAACTGGTGCGCGCCCTGCCGGAACCGCTGGTGACCAGCTTGCCGACGGTGGAGGAACTGGAAAGCGAGCTCAGCGCTGTCGACGAAGAACAACCAGAAGGGAGCGATGAATGAACGCGAGGGTACAGAACCATGTGTCCGGGCGTTTGTCCTTGCGCCCACCGCAGGCTGAATCGCTGGCGCGGCTAAAGCGGGCGCTGGATGCCGCGCCGGAAATGCTGGAAAAGCAGAAAGATGCGCTGGCGATTTTGTCCACGCTGAAGGCCGAGTTCAGCACGCTAGAGGACTTCGAGCGCGAATTCCCGTCGCTGTGCTTCGCGCTGGCCACCGGCGTGGGCAAAACGCGGCTGATGGGCGCCTTCATCGCCTACCTGCATCTGGCGCACGGCATCAACAACTTCTTCGTACTCGCGCCCAACCTGACCATCTACAACAAGCTCATCACCGACTTCACCCGCAACACGCCCAAGTACGTGTTCAAGGGCATCGCCGAATTCGCACAGCAAGCACCCTTGATCATCACCGGCGACAACTACGACCAAAGCGGCGCGGCGGTGGATAAGCAGTCGATGGGCTTCGCGCATGACGTGCGCATCAACATCTTCAACATCTCCAAGATCAACTCCGAGGTGCGCGGCGGCAAGGAGCCGCGCATCAAGCGGATGAAAGAAGTGCTGGGCGACAGCTACTACAACCATCTCGCGAACCTGCCTGACCTGGTGCTGTTGATGGACGAGTCGCATCGCTATCGTGCCAGCGCCGGCGTGCGCGCTATCAATGAACTCAAGCCGCTATTCGGCCTGGAAGTGACGGCGACGCCGTTCATAGAATCCAGCAAGGGGCCGGTGCCGTTCAAAAATGTGGTGATGGACTACCCGCTGGCACGGGCGATGGAGGATGGCTTCGTCAAGGAGCCAGCCGTGGTCACCCAGCGCAACTTCGACGCCAAGGCGCACACGCCCGAGGAGATCGAGAAGACCAAGCTGGAAGACGGCGTGCGCCTGCACGAGACCACCAAGGTCGAGCTACTCACCTACGCCCGCGAGAATGGCGTCAAGCCGGTCAAGCCTTTCATGCTCGTCATCGCTCGCGATACCACGCACGCGGCGCAGCTCAAGGCATTGATCGAATCGGAGCAGTTCTACGCGGGCCGGTACGCGGGTAAGGCGATTCAGGTCGATTCCAGCCGCACCGGCGCGGAAGAGGAAGAGATGATCACGCGCCTGTTGGCCGTGGAGAGCGTGGACGAGCCGACTGAGATCGTCATCCACGTCAACATGCTCAAGGAAGGCTGGGACGTGACCAACCTCTACACCATCGTGCCGCTGCGCGCCGCCAACGCCCGCACGCTGATCGAGCAGAGCATCGGGCGCGGTCTGCGCCTGCCTTACGGCAAGCGCACCGGCGTGGCGGCGGTGGATCGCTTGAACATCGTCGCCCACGACAAGTTTCAGGAGATCATCGACGAGGCCAACCGGGGCGATTCACCGATCCGCCTGCAGCAGGTCATCCTTGAAGCACCGAACGCCGACGATAAGAAAGTCAGCGTGCAGGTCGAATCCAGAGCAGCGGCGCGCCTGGGTTTGACGGGCGCATCCGGTTCGACCGATGAGCCGGTGTTTACTACCGAAACTGAGAAACAGGCCGCGCGCGTGGTGATGGACGTCATCGGCCAATACGAGGTCAGGCGCGATCTGGTGCCGACCAGTAGCGCGCTACTCAAGCCCGAAGTGCAGCAGGAAATTCTGGCCGAGGTGGCGGAGCGGCTGAAGCCGATGCAGGGCAACCTGCTGGCGGGAGCAGATGAAGCTGCGCCCGCATTGGATCTATCCACCGTGGTGGCGAAGACTGCGGAAATCGTGGTGCAGCAGACCATCGACATCCCACGCATCGCCGTGGTGCCCAAGGGCGAGGTCACAACGGGTTTTCATCCGTTCACGCTGGATGTCGGTCAGCTTCGCCTGCAACCGGGCCAGCGCGAGATCGTCGGACAGATGCTGCGTACCAACGAGCAGTTCACCCTGGCCGCCGAAATCGGCCTCAAGGAGCAGCGCCCGGAGGATTACATCGTCCACGCCTTGGTGGACTTCGACGATATCGACTATTTCACCCACGCCGATCTGCTCTACGACCTCGCAGGCCAGATGGTGCAGCACCTGCGCGGCTACCTTTCGGAAGCCGATGCGCTCAACGTGCTGGATGGGCAACGCAAGACCATCGCAAGGGAAATCCACGCGCAGATGATGGCCCACTTTTTCGAGGAAGCCACGGAGTTCGAGGTACAAGTCAGTCGCGGCTTCACCGGGCTCAAGCCGTGCAACTACACGGCAACGGCAGGCCAGACCGCCCACCATTTCAGGGAAACCGTGGAGGACATAGGGCGCATCAAGACCATGCTGTTCGGCGGCTTTGCACGCTGCCTGTACTCGCTGCAGAAGTTCGATTCGGATACCGAGCGTCGTTTCTCGGTCATTCTCGAACGCGATGCCAGCAAGTGGTTCAAGCCCGCCAGGGGGCAGTTCCAGATCTACTACAAGCTCGGTACGGAACAGCCGGAATACATCCCCGACTTCGTGGCCGAAACCGACTCAACGATCTTCATGGTAGAAACCAAAGCGAGCGGTGATATCAACACGCCAGAGGTTCAGGCCAAGGCCGCTGCCGCCGTGCGGTGGTGCCAGCAGGCGTCAGATTTCACTGCCAACGTCGGTGGAAAACCTTGGCGGTATCTGCTGGTACCCCACGACGAAGTCAATGAAGCGCGGAGGCTCATCGATTTTCTGCGGTTCGAAATAGCCAGCGCTGCACGGCTATCCCGCTGAATCTGCGGCGGCTGAATCTGCGGCTTCCGCTTGCGCTGCATAGCGCCTGGCCAGCACCGCACAGGCCATCAGCTGGATCTGGTGGAACAACATCAGCGGCATCACCATCATCCCGACCGAGGCTCCCGCGAACAGGATGTTTGCCATCGGAACGCCACTGGCCAGGCTTTTCTTCGAACCGCAGAACACGATCACGATCTCATCGGCTTTACTGAAGCCGAGGCGACGACTGAGAGAAGTGGTCAATCCCAGTACGATGGCCAGCAGCAGCGTATCGATCAGCAACAGCAAGACCAGATTGCTCACCTCCAACTGCTGCCAAAGACCGTGAACGACCCCTTCGCTGAACGCCGTGTAGACCACCAGCAATATCGTCCCACGGTCAAAGTAGCTCAGCAGGCCACGCCTCCGTTCCAGCCAGGACCCGATCAACGGCCGCAACGCCTGTCCGGCGACGAACGGCGCCAGCAGCTGCAAGACGATATTGGTCAAGGCATCCAGCGAAAAACCCTGGCCATGCGCACTCATCACCACTCCAACCAAGAGCGGGGTCAGCAGGACTCCGACCAGATTGGACAGCGACGCGGCACAGACTGCCGCCGAAACATTACCGTGGGCAATAGCCGTAAAGGCAATGGAAGACTGCACGGTGGAAGGCAGCACACTCAGAAAGACGATGCCCAGCGATAATTCCGGCGACAACAGCGGGCGCGCAAGGACGCCGATGCCAAGCCCCAGCACCGGAAACAGCACGAAGGTACTGAAAAGGACAGCCAGTTGGAGCCGCCAATGGGTGATCCCCGCGATCACCGCCTGCCTGGACAATCGCCCTCCGTACAGGAAAAACAGCAGGGCAATCGCGCCATCGGTGAGATGGGAAAACCACACAGCGCTGTCGCCACGAGCCGGTAGAACCGATGCGATGACGACCATCCCCAAGATCGCCAGAATGTATGGATCGATCTTCAGACGGGCCATCAGGGGCAAGCGGGCCATAGCGAAATCATTGGGATCAGGTACGCGCCGTTGTCAAACGATCAGAAGATCGTTCCCGATCGATCCGACGGAGTCAGGGAATCGGGCGTAGGAGGACATGCCTGCGATACAGCCCAGGCGTACCGGGCTGCAATCGGCACTTTAAACGTTGAACCGGAAATGCATGACATCGCCCTCCTGGACGATGTATTCCTTGCCTTCCAACCGCCATTTGCCCGCCTCGCGAGCACCGGCCTCGCCGCCGCCAGCGATGTAGTCGGCATAGGCGATCACCTCGGCGCGGATGAAACCACGCTCGAAGTCGGAATGAATGACACCTGCCGCCTGCGGCGCGGTGGAGCCGGCCCGCACGGTCCAGGCCCGCACTTCCTTGGGACCCGCAGTGAAATAGGTCTCCAGCCCCAGCAGCTTGTAGGCCGCGTGGATCACCCGATCCAGACCCGGTTCGGTCAAACCGTAGTCAGACAGAAATTCGGCCTTGTCGGCGTCGTCCAGCTCGGCCAGTTCCGCTTCGATAGCCGCGCAAACCGGCACCACGCCAGCACCCTCCTGTTGGGCAATCTCGCGGACCTGGTCCAGCAACGGATTGTCACCGAAACCGTCCTCGGCCACATTGGCGACGTACAACACCGGCTTGCTGGTCAGCAGAAACAACTCGCGCAACGCTTCACGCTCGCTGGCGTCCAATGCCAGCGTCCGCAACGGAGCGCCTGAATCGAGATGGGCCTGCACCCGCTCCAGCGCCGCCTTGCGCTCCAACGCTTCCCGACCGCCGGCCTTGGCGGCTTTCTCGGCCCGCTGCAACGCCTTTTCCACCGTCGCTAGATCGGCCAGCGCCAGTTCGGTGTTGATGGTCTCAATGTCGGAACGCGGGTTCACCCGACCGGCCACGTGAATCACGTCGTCGTTCTCGAAGCAGCGCACCACATGAGCAATGGCGTCGGTCTCGCGGATATGGGCCAGAAACTGGTTACCCAAACCTTCGCCCTGCGACGCTCCGGCCACCAATCCGGCGATATCGACGAATTCGACGGTGGCGGGAATGATCTGCTTCGATTTGACCAGAGCCGCCAACGCCTCCAGGCGGGCATCGGGCACCAACACCACCCCGACATTGGGGTCGATGGTGCAGAAGGGATAGTTCTCGGCCTGGATCCCTGCCTTGGTCAGGGCGTTGAACAAGGTGGACTTGCCGACGTTGGGCAGGCCGACGATACCGCATTGAATACCCATGAGCGCCTTGGAACCTCAGTTCGCGGCGGGATTCGCCGGAGCAGTGGAAAGAGAATCGACCCGCCGACTGTGCAGGGTTTGCATGGCGCGGTCCCACTGACCAGCCAGCAGCTGCGGCAACTCGCGCAGGGCATCGTCGATCGCGTGTTCGATCAGCTCCTGCTCGGGGCGCGAAATGCGGTGCAGCACGTGGTTCAGCACCTCGTGGCTGCTGCCCGGATGACCGATGCCGAGTCGCAGGCGGGCAAAATCGTTCCCCCCCAGCTGGGCGATCAAGTCGCGCAGGCCATTATGGCCGCCGTGGCCGCCGGCGCGCTTCAGCCGCACCACGCCCGGCGGCAGATCCAGATCGTCGTGCGCCACCAGAATCTCGGGCAATGCGATCCGATGGAAACGGGCCAGCGCCGCGGCCGCATGGCCGCTGCGATTCATGAAGGTCATCGGCTTGAGCAGCCACAAATCCCGACCCGCCAAGGTGATTCGGCAGGTCTCGCCCTGAAACTTGCTCTCCGGACGGAACCGCCCGCCCTGCTGGCGCGCCAGCTCGTCCACCAACCAAAAACCGGCGTTGTGGCGCGTCTGGGCATATTCGGGACCCGGATTGCCCAGCCCCACCACCAGACGCAAGGGCGCAGATTCCGCCATGGTCGCGTCCCACCCGGAGAGCGAAGCGGACCTTACTCGGCCGCCGGCGTCGCCGCAGTGTCGTCTGTGCCTTCCTGGGCGTGATAGATGCCGGCCACGATCGCATCCTGGTCGGAACCGGGCACGACATGCTCGGCCAGTTCCACCCCGGCCGGCAACACGATGCCGCTCAGATGGATCGTCTCGCCGAGGTTGAGCGGGCCGAGATCCACCGTCACGAATTCCGGCAGATCCTTGGGCAGGCACGCGATCTCGATGTCGATCAGCGCATGGCTGACCGCGCCGCCCTGGTTCTTGACCCCTGGCGCAGTCTCGCCATTGGCGAAGTGCAGCGGCACGTGAACCCGCAGCTTGCGGTCGGCGCTGACTCGCATGAAATCGAGGTGCAAAACGGTCGGCTTGAAGGGATGGCGCTGCAAATCGCGCAGCACCACGCTCTCGGTGCGATCGCCCAGGTTCAGGGTCAACACATGGGAATAGATGGCCTCGTTCTGCAATTGCAGATCGATGGACAACTGTTCCAGCACCAGCGGCAGCGGGTCCTGCCCACCCCCGTACAGGATCGCTGGCACCTTGCCGGCACGGCGCAGGCGGCGGCTCGCACCTTTCCCCAAATCGCCGCGCAGCTCGGCTTTCACTTCAAAGGTAACGCTCATCGGAATTCGCTCCAAACGGTAAACATAAAAACACGACGCGTCCGCGACCAGACGCGCCGTTCTCGGTGATCCCGCCACTGAGCCAGGCGGGGCGGCAACATTCAGAAAAACAGCGAGCTGACCGACTCTTCCAGATGGATGCGGCGCATGGTTTCGGCCAGCAACCCCGCCACACTAATCTGGCGGATATTCGGGCAGGCCGCCGATTCCGGGCGCAGCGGGATGGTGTCGGTCACCACCAATTCATCCAGCGCCGACTTGCGGATATTGTCGGCCGCCGCGCCGGACAGTACGGCATGGGTGCAGTAAGCGCGCACCGAAGCGGCGCCCCGATCCTTCAGCGCCTTGGCAGCCAGACAAAGCGTGCCGGCGGTGTCGACCATGTCGTCCACCACGATGCAATGCTGGTCTTCCACATCGCCGATCACGTGCATCACCTGAGCCTGATTCGGAGCCGGGCGGCGCTTGTCGATGATCGCCAATTCAGCGTCGTCCAGGCGCTTGGCCAGAGCGCGGGCGCGCACCACGCCGCCGACGTCGGGCGACACTACCATTGGATCGCCGAGGTTCTGGGCGCGGATATCGTTCAACACCATCGGCGTGGCGTAGATGTTGTCCACCGGCAGGTCGAAGAAGCCCTGAATCTGGTCGGCGTGCAGATCCACCGTCAACACCCGGTCGACGCCAACGCTGGTGATCATGTTGGCGACCACCTTGGCCGAGATCGGCACCCGCGCCGAACGAGGACGGCGATCCTGCCGTGAATAGCCGAAATAGGGAATGACGGCGGTGACCCGCACCGCCGAGGAGCGCCGTAGCGCATCGGCCATCACCAACAGTTCCATGATGTTGTCGTTGGTGGGGTAGCAGGTGGGCTGCACGATGAAGACATCCTTGCCGCGCACGTTTTCCATCAACTCGACCAGCACCTCGCCATCGCTGAAGCGACTGACTACCACTTGGCCGAGTGGCAACTGGAGATGGTTGACAATATCGCGGGCCAGCTGCGGATGGGCGTTGCCCGCGAACACCATCATTCGACCTTCGTGCACGACACCTTACTCCCGCTACCGGCCTGCTAGAGGCTGAATGGCTGGGCCGCCAGGATTCGAACCTGGGAATGCCGGAATCAAAATCCGGTGCCTTACCGCTTGGCTACGGCCCAAAAAACCGAAGGCGCTTCAGACGGAAGCGCGTTGTTCCCGCGCCAGGCGCTCGCTCAGCGGCGAGCGGTTGCAACCACGAGCCACGAATCCGCTCAAACCCGGCGGCAAGCGCTCCAGCACCTGCCTGGCGCTGGCGGCATCCGGAAAGGCGGCGAACACGCACGCGCCGGTGCCGGTCAACCGCGCCTGTCCGTGTCGCGCCAGCCAAGCGACGGCGGCGGCGACCTCGGGATAGCGACGGTAGACCACCGCTTCGCAGTCGTTGCCGCCTTCCTCGCCCAGCAAGAAGCTGGATATTGTGATTGGCAGGGAGTTTCTTGTCAATTCCGGATCGCCGAACACGGCCCCGGTCGCCACCTGGCAGGCAGGAACCAGCACCACGAACCAGGATTCGGTCAGCTCCAGGGTGATCAAGCGCTCGCCGATCCCCTCGGCCCAGGCCGCCTGGCCGTGGACGAACACCGGTACATCGGCACCCAGCGTCAAGCCAAGCTCGGCCAGCTCCGCCAAGCTGAGCCCGGTTCGCCAATAGTGATTGAGCGCCACCAGCACGGTCGCGGCATCGGAACTGCCGCCGCCCAACCCCCCGCCCATCGGCAGGTGTTTGACGATGTGCAGGGTCGCGCCTTGGCGGACACCGGTCACCCGTTGCAGCAAACGAGCGGCGCGCACCGTCAAATCGGCGTCGGCCGAGACGCCGGGCACCTCGCTGGCGCGTTCGATCCGACCGTCATCGCGCAGGTCGAACGCCAGCCAATCGCACCGATCCAGGAACTGGAACACGGTCTGCAACAGATGATAACCATCCGATCGCCGGCCTACGATGCGCAACATCAGATTCAGTTTGGCCGGGGCGGGCCAGGCTGCACCGTCCGGGCCGATGGGCGGTAGTGCGGCGGTCATAGCTGCCATTGTTCGATGACCAGCTTGACGCCGAGGTCCTGGCGGCGGGCGACGATCCGCTCGGGCAGGTCGAGATTGAGCAGCGGCGACGGCGCATAAGCCGGATACTCGATCACCCAGCCGTTCTGCTCCAGGCGTAGCAAGCGCCCTTCGGCATCGGTCTGCAACACCGGCGTCGAGCCGGGTTGCGGCAGGCCGCGAATCCAGTAGCGCAGACCGCTGATCGGCAACGAAACCCCCAGACTCTGCGTCAGCAAGGTATCGGGATCGGGCGCGGTCTGGCGCTGACCGTCCTGGGTCTGCAAGCTGACCTCGTCGTCCCCGCCTTCGATCAGCACCCGACCCTGCCCCAGCGGCCCGATCAGGTCGATGCGATATGCGGAAGCCTGTTGCGCCCACTGGAAGCTGGCGTGCCAACCGTCCTGGCCGTTGACCACGCCAATCCGTCCATCGGCCTGCCAGACGGTCCGCTGCGCCAAGGTCGCTTGGCGGGCAGTCCAGGCGGCGGCGGCCTCCGGGGACAGGGATGGAGAACTTGCGCAACCGGCGAGCAGCGCAGCCAGCAGCCACCCCACCCCGCCAGAGAGGCGCCACACACCCGGATGAGAAAAGATCATGAGTCCGCCTATCGCCTACCAGCCGAATTTCTGTTGAACCTTGCGCAAATGGCGGTCGTCCGGATTCTTGGCCAGCGACTGTTGCCAGATCTTCTTGGCCTCTTCGCGCTGACCGCTGACCCACAGCACCTCGCACAGGTGGGCGGTGATCTCCGGATCGGCGTTGGCCTGATAGGCCCGGCGCAGATAGTCCAGGGCCTTGGCTTGATTGCCCATGCGGTACTGCACCCAGCCCATGCTGTCCAGCACGGCGGCATCGTTGGGCAGGAGGGCCATGGCTTGTTCGATATAGCCCAAGGCTTCCTGATAACGGTCGGTGCGATCGGCCAAGGTATAACCCAGCGCATTCAGCGCCTGCCCATTCTTGGGACTGGCGGCGATAATGGCGCGCAGATCCTGCTCCACGATATCCAACCGGTCGAGTCGTTCGGCCATCAGCGCCCGAGCGTACAGCAGATCCTTGTCGTCGGGATACGACTGCAAAGCCCGGTTCAAGGCTGCGAACGCCTCCTGATAGCGTTCCGCTTCCCGCAGCGCTTCGGCTTCGGCCAGGTAGAGAGCGATGCCGTTCTGCGGATTGTTCCGGCGCAAGGTATCGAAATGCTGATTGACCACCGCATCGGCATCGCCGGCCTTGGCCAGCACCACTCCCAAGCGGATCTGGGCGCCCAGATAACGATCGTTATCCTTGACCCGTTCATACCATTCCTTGGCTTTGTCGTAACGACCCCGCTGCTCCTCGATCCGCCCCAACTCGAAGTAGGCATCCGCTAGGCGCACGTTACGCTTGATCAGATCGAGAAAATAGCCC